>Ga0302325_10001063_pt1 | contig 71971 bp, 60 predicted proteins | sample Palsa_T0_2_FD_201948 | JGI IMG/M metagenome (GOLD analysis project Ga0302325, IMG submission 201948) | Peat permafrost microbial communities from Stordalen Mire near Abisko, Sweden - Palsa_T0_2 | ecosystem: Environmental > Terrestrial > Soil > Palsa > Peat permafrost | place: Sweden: Abisko...
GCTCCACTTTTCTCCTGCTTGCATGCGGATGATCAATTCCCAGCATGACGGATCGCCCCTCCAGGCTCATCTTGTATGAGAAACGAACGCCCGCTCCAGGCTCATCTTGCATGAGATAAGACTGACGGTATCGGAAATTGAGAAAGTGGTTTAAGATCAAGAGAGCTTCGCATGTCGGGGCGTAGCGCAGCCCGGTAGCGCACCTGCCTTGGGCGCAGGGGGTCGGAGGTTCAAATCCTCTCGCCCCGACCAACAGAATCAGTCACATACAAAAGTAGCCGGCCCGAAGGCTGGCCGCCGCGGACACTGTAGTGGGTTGCCGGCACTCAAGCTCCAACCAAACCAGAACCAACCACCGGAGGCGCTCATTCGGTGCGGCCAAGGCCGAGCAACATCCATCGAGCATGCTCTAACACGCTGCGAAAGGGCTTGGACATATCTGTCTGAGTGAGTCCCGACCATCGCTGCCCCAGAAGATGCTGACGAAACGGCGGGCTCTGCCGACGATGGCCTGTCGAAATGTCAACGTTTGCCGAAGTCTCGGCAGTGGTTAACAATCAGGATCAGGGCTGTCCGTGGGGCAGAACATATCGGACGCGGAATCTCACGCCGCGCTGCCGACATCATACTAGCAGCGTGCTGGCATGCTGATAGAACCGATCCGGCACATCCCGTACAGACGGCCCGCGAACCTGAGACCGCCATTTTTTCAATCCTATCGAAGTGCCGCATTTTGGCTGACCAAATGCTCTTCGGTGTTACGAAATTTGCGTTTAGGAGCCAAGCTATGAAAGCCGTGAACAGGTCTTTTGTACTAGCAATATTGGCGGCGGGTGCGCCCATACTGTCGAGCGCCATTGAGTTGCAACCCGGCACACTGCAAGCGTGGGATGACTACATTAGCACCGCCGACTCACACATGCGGGCGCGCCTGGATGGCCAACGGCCGTTCTTATGGGCCGACGAAGTGCCTGACCGGAGATCCCGTCTCCGGCGAGGCGAGGTCCTGATCGCCCCGGTTTCCGGGCATGGAACTCAGAGCGTGCCGAATGGGCTGATCCATGACTGGATTGGGGCGGTCTTTATCCCGAACGCCACACTCGCGGGGTTGCTTGCCGTGGTCCACGACTACGACAGGTACAAAGAATTTTATAAACCTGCCGTCGTCGATTCGAAGATACTCGCCTGTACAGAGAGCGATCAGAGCTTCTCCATGGTTTGGCAGCGCCGGGTCCTGTTCGTCAACGCCTCTATCGAGGGCCAGTACCAGGCTCACGATTTCGCGGTGGACGAGCGGCGCGGATACAGCATCACGGCGACAACGAGTGTGCAGGAGATCGAGGGCTACGGGCACAGCGATGAGCACCTGCTGCCGCCTGGCCAGGGAAACGGTTTCATCTGGCGCCTTCACAGCATCGTCAGATACGAGGAGCGCGATGGAGGATTGTATCTTGAACTGGAAGCCATCGCTCTCACTCGCGACATCCCGGCTTCGCTCCGGTTGGTAGTGAAGCCGGTGGTTAATCATCTCTCGACCGCTTCCCTCGCCGCTTCACTCCGCCAGACCCGCGATGCGGTGAATTCACTTGCCGGACAGCCGGACCGGCCCGCCCTGTGTGCCGGTGGGGGCAGTAACTCCGGGAAGGCGACAGTGGCAGGCGGGAATTGATGAGACTCTCCCGTACGCAGGATGTACGGCTTACGCCCGGCGTGAGTGTCACCCATGTGGATCCGGCGCCTGCGCCTCGCGCCGCGATCCGCCGGTCGGAGTGGGTGATCGTAGCTTTTCTGACTTATGCGGCAATCGCAGCGCTGATTCTGCCGGTTGCGCCGCCCGTCAGGAATCTCGTCGTTCTCTTGAACCTGGCTGTGATTCTGGTCTACGGTCTGCTTCTGCATTTCGATTCCGCCAACCGCATCACGGCGCTGAGCATCGTTCGCGATTGGCTACCCCTGGTGTTGATCATGCTCGCCTATCGCGAGATGGGGTGGTTCGCTATGCCGCAGCATAGCCACGCGGGCCACGCGCTGGAGGCGCACTGGGTGATTTGGGACCGCGTGGTTTTGCGCGGCGGCGCAAAGGCCGCCATTGAAGCCTTCGGATCCATACTGCCCTCCGTCCTCGAGATTGCATACACGCTGGTTTACGCGCTGGCGCCGTTTGCGCTCGCGATGCTCTATATCTATGGCCACCGGGATCGGGTAGACCGTTTCCTGTTGATTTTTTCAGTCGGGGTCCTGTTGTGTTATGCGCAATTCCCATTCTGGCCTTCGGAACCGCCTCGCGTGATCTTCTTCGGACAAGATTTCCCACTGTACCACACGGTTTTTCGGCGTTTTAACTTGTGGATATTGGGCAGTTACGGAATCCACACCAGCGTTTTCCCGAGTGCCCACGTTGCAGGCGCCTTTTCCGCAGCCTTCGGCATGTGGCGCGCTATGCCGAGACCCAAATGGGTGAGCCGCTTTCTACTGGCCGCGGCACTGCTCATCGCGATTGCGACGGTCTACGGAAGGTACCACTACGTCGCCGATGCCGCCGCTGGCTTCTTAATGGCAGTCTTGGCTCTGGCGGTCGCGCAATGCAAAGTACCCGGTTCGCGAGCTGACATGACGATAAGATAAGGCTCGGAGGTTCGCGATGCCTATCGGTCTCTCTATCACCCGCCGTGAGGCACTGGCGGCTATGGCCGTCACGCTTGCCCGCGCGGCAGGCCGTCTGCCGGCGAACAGGAACGTGAAGTGGGGCTTGGGTTCGAACCTGTGGAACTACTTTCCCCGTGTTCCATTCACCGACATTCTCGATGTCATGAAGGACACCGGGTTCGTAGGCCTTCGATTGACACAGTTCCCTCAGATCCTCAAGACCTACGACATCACGGCTGCGCAAATGCAGAAAGAAGCTGAAAAACGCGGCTGTCACATTGTCGCTACATCCTTCAACGGCCCTGCCTACGACCCGGCACGTCGTTCCGAGATAATCGGCAACGCTAAGGTCGCCATGAACTTCCTCAAAGAATTCGGGGCGAACCATCTTGTAGTTTTTTCCCCGGACCGCAAATACGCAAACGCCTCCGGGGCCTTCAAGAGCATGTGCGACTGCTTCAACGAACTGGGCGGGACGGCTCGTGAGAAGGGCTTCTATGCGGGATTGCACAATCATGTGGGGCAAATCGTCCAAAATCCGGACGAAGTGGATCGCTGTATGGCCATGACCGATCCGGCGCTTTTCTATTTTTCACCCGATACGGCGCACCTCTACCTGGCCGGGTGCGACGTCGCAAAGACGATGGACAAATACCGGAGCCGGCTGATGCTAGCGGATTATAAGGACGCGAAGCGGTTGCCCACTGCGAAATCAGATACCTTCGAACGCAACAGTATTTTCGACCTGGGCGATGGCGAGATCGATTTTCCAGCCTGCCACCAGGTGCTGAAATCCATATCGTTCAAGGGCTGGCTGATTGTGGATCTGGATATCGCGCGGCAGGGCCAACGCGTCAGCTACGAGCGTTGTGGCGCATATGTGGTCGAGAAATTAGAGCGGATCTATGCCTGAGATTTCCCGGCGGAAGCTCCTGCAAGCAGGCGCCATGACCCCATTCCAGAGCGATTACCGCCTCATCGACTCCCATGTCCACGTGTGGAAACACGACCCGAAATATCCCTTTGCCGAGGGCGCCAACGTGCCCGCGCGCGACGCCACACCGGAAATGTTGCTGGATCTGATGAAGGCAAACGGCGTATCCAAGACTGTGCTCATTCAGGTCATTCACTACAAGTACGATAACAGCTATGTGGCCGACGTACTGAAACAATACCAGGGCACCTTCCAAGCTGTCTGCCGCGTGGATCCGCTCGATCCCGCCGCTCCCGACCACCTGTCCCGGCTCACCGCGCAGGGCTTTCGTGGAGTCCGATTGAGTCCGGCGGCAAACGCTTCCGGCGATTGGTTTCGCGGGCCCTTAATGCCGCCGCTCTGGAAAAGGTGTTATGAACTGAAGGTGCCCATGACGGTGCTGTCGGCGATCACGCGAATGCCGGAAGTCGGCGAGCTCCTCGAAAAAACACCGGATTTAACCGTGGTGATCGATCACATGGGCGATTGCCCGGTCGATCGGCCGGCCGAACTCGAAAAACTGCTAGCGCTGCGGCGCTACCCCAACCTGTTCGTAAAAATTTCGCATACCTGGTCCATCTCAAAACAATCCTATCCCTGGCTCGACGCGCAGCGGCACGTCAAGCGCCTCTACGACGCGTATGGCCCGCAGCGGTTGATGTGGGCTACGGACTGGCCGATTTCGGAGAATTCCACCACGTACGCAAAGACGCTGAGCGTGGTTCGCGATGACATGAAATTCCTCAACGCCGAAGACAAGCGCTGGTTGCTGAGCAAGACCGTCGAGAAAGTCTGGGCCTTTCCGGCGTAGCGGCGTGTCGTTCAGCGTTCATCTTGGGCATAGTAGCTTATAATGTTTCTACCGGAAATTCGGGATTCCGGCCAAGTCCAAATGTTTAGGGGAGCCGATGAAGATCCTGTACTATGCCGGATGCGTCGTGGGCCTGACCGGTGCGTTGCTGGCTGGGGAGAACGCCAGCGGCGGTGCCGCTTCGGCGAGCGATTATCTGCGGGTGATTCGGGCCAACGACCTCAAAGCGCTCCAGGAGATGAGCGGGCGAGGCGTAACCAAGGCGCGTGACGCGCTCGACTGGACCCCTCTGCATTACGCAGCGCTATACGGAAGCGCGGAAGCGGTGCGCATTGTGCTAGAGGCCGGCGGGAATCCGAACGCGCGGAACCGATCCCAAGTGACACCCCTGATGTTCGGCGCCTACAGCTTTGAGAAGACGCGCCTGATGGTGGAAAAGGGCGGCGACGTCAACGCGAAGACGAACGACGGGACGACACCGCTTTGGGTGGCGGCGGGTGCCCAGGGGAACGAGCGGACCGTTCGCTACCTTCTGGAGAAAGGCGCGAGCGTTAAACAGATTGGCCCGGACGGCGCCGACTATCTCATCCGGGCGGCGGCGCACGAAGATGCTGGGATGATCCGGTTGCTCCTCGAAAAAGGTCTGGACCCGCGCCGCGCTACGAAGTCCGGCGATACCGCACTAACCGAATCGTTTAATATCAGGGAACGCGAGAAGGCCTGCATTCTGCTCGCCGCCGGCGCCGATGCTAACGCAGCCAACACCACCGCGGGAACCGTGAAGAACGGTCCAATCGACAGTTTCGGGCTCACGCCGCTGATGCTGGCGGCGACGCTGGACGATCCGGCCGAGATTTCGGCCCTGATCAAGGCGGGGGCGAAGTTGGATACGACGGATCACAGGCACATGACGGCGCTGATGATGGCGGTGGCCACGGATCGGGTGAATCTGGCGATTGTGCAGCGGCTGATCGAGGCCGGAGCGGACCCGAACGTGGCGGACCGCTACGGCGAGACGGCGCTCGACTGGGCGCGGAAGTATCGCAATCCGGCAGTGTTGGCGGCGCTCGAAAAGGCCGGGGCGACGGGCAAGGGACTGCCGCCCGAGCCAAGGAAGCCGGCGGACTACCAACCGGACGCGCGAGAAGCGATTGCACGGGCAGTGGCGCTGCTCGCCAAGTCAAGCGAGGAATTTTTTCCCGCGGGTGGGGGATGCGTGGGATGCCACCATCAGCCGTTCGCCGGACGTGTCTTCGGCGCGTTGAAGGCGGCCGGCTTGCCCGCGGAACCGCGATTGCGGGAGAGCCTGGTGAACGGGATGGTGGCGGAGCGTCCCCAGCGGATGAACCATGCCAGTCTGCTGATGGCCTATGGCGGCATGATTGATACATTTCTCTACCCGTTGGCCGGCATGGCGGAGATGGGAGAGCCTGCCAACGTGTTCACGGACGCTTTGATTCACTACATCGCGGAAACTCAAGATCCGTCCGGCGGGTGGATCGAGGAATTTTCCCGTCCTCCCCTTCAGGAAAGCGACATCACGCGGACCATGCTTGCGATCATGGCCTTGAAAACGTATGGGTGGCCAGCGCGGCGCGCGGAGTTTGACGAGCGGATCGCGCGGGCACGCGGCTGGCTGCTCACGGCTCAGACCTGGACGACGGTGGATGAGGCGGACCGAGTGATGGGATTGTGGCTGGCCGGAGGGGACCAGACGGATCTGAAGAAATCCGGCGAGAAGCTGCTGCTGCGGCAGCGCGCGGACGGCGGTTGGGCGCAGACCGAGTATCTGGATTCGGACGCGTTCGGCACGGCCGCGGTGCTTTATTCGCTGCGCAGGGCGTGCTTACTGGACGTTTCAGACGCAGCGTATCAGCGTGGCGCGCGATTTCTTCTGGATCGTCAGTTTCCGAATGGATCGTGGCACGTACGAAGCCGGGCAGTGAAACTTCAACCCTATTTCCAAAGTGGATTTCCGTTCGATCACGATCAGTGGATTTCGAACGCGGCGACTGCCTATGCCGTGATGGCCCTCGCTCCGGTGTCGGCGGGGAGGTTGCAAGCTACCAAGCGATAGACGCTCCATTGTGGTGCCGCAACTCGCGATTGCCCCCACATCGGATAAGCTATCCTCTATACGCTCTCGATCCCGCTCCTCGAAGCCAGCAGCATCTCGAAGTCGTACTCCGGGGTGCGCGCGCTCAAACGCGTCTCTTTCGATCTCCTCCCCGCTGAAGTCCACGCTTTGGTCGGAGAGAATGGCGCCGGAAAATCCACGCTTATCAAGATCGTCACCGGCGCGGTCGCGCCCGATTCCGGAACGCTGCGCATCGCCGGCCGCGTTGTCGAGCATCACAACCCCACGCAGGCCCAAGCCCTCGGCATCGCCGTGGTTTACCAGCAGCCCGCGCTGTTTCCCGATCTCACCGTCGCCGAAAACATAGCGTTAGGCCTCGAAACCGGCGGTCTGTGGCGCCGCATCGATTGGAAAGCCCGCTCACGCGCTGCCCGCCACGCCCTCGAGCGCGCCGGCGCGGAAATCCACCCCGATGTCCGCGTCTCCACTCTCAGCATGCCGGAGCAGCAAATCGTCGAAATCGCCAAGGCCATTGGCGCCCGGTCGAAAATCCTCATACTCGACGAGCCCACCTCCTCGCTTACCGATCGCGAAGTCGAGCGCCTCTTTCAAGTCATCGCTACCGTGCGCGCCGAAGGCGCCGGCATCGTTTATATTTCGCACCGCCTCGAAGAGGTGGCCGCCATCGCCGATCGCGTCACTGTACTGCGCGACGGCGCGACCATCGCCACATGCGAAGCCAAAGGCCTCTCTCGCGGCGAACTGATCCGCATGATGGTGGGGCGCGAAATCGAAGCTATTTTTCCCAAACGCGCCGTCCCCATCGGCGAGGTTGCGCTGGAAGTGCGCAATCTCAAGTCCCGCGCCGGCATCCGCGGCGTATCGCTGGAAGTCCGCTCCGGCGAAATCCTCGGCCTCTCGGGATTGGTCGGCTCCGGCCGCACCCAATTGGCCGAAACCATTTTCGGGCTCACCCCCGCCGAGAGCGGCGAGATCCGACTCAAAGGCCGCACCGTTCAAATTACTTCGCCCGCCGAAGCGATCCGTCACAAGATCGGCTACGTTCCCGAAGATCGCCGCCAGCATGGCGTGGTGATGTCCATGCCCATCTGCGCCAACGTCAGCCTGGCCAATTTGCCCGCTGTCTGCCGCCACGGCCTGATCGATCGCGCCTCCGAAAACACCCTGGCGCGCGCCTACGTCGACCGCCTGCGGGTAAAAACTCCGTCCATCCACGCCGAAGCCGGCTCTCTCTCCGGCGGCAATCAGCAGAAAATCGCGCTGGCCCGCTGGCTCGCCATTCAACCCGCCGTACTGATCCTCGATGAACCCACACAGGGCGTCGACGTTGGGTCGAAATCGGAAATCCATGGCCTAATCGTAGACTTGGCCGAGCAGGGCCTTGCGATTCTCATGATCTCTTCGGAGCTGCCGGAAATCCTGGGAATGAGCGATCGCATCGCCGTGATGCATGCGGGCAAAATCGCAGGGGTGCTGTCGCGCGGCGAAGCTACGCAGGAAAATCTGTTGGCGCTGGCGTTGGGCCACGGCCATGGGTGTAACGAGGTGGTGTAACCATGTGGCGTAACCTGCAGCGTGAGCTTTCGATCGCGGTCGCCATCCTGGCTATCGCCGCGGTTCTGGCTGGCTTCGCACCTGCGTTCTTCACTTTCGCCAACCTGCGCGACCTGCTGCTCGCCAATGTCCCCGTGCTTATCGTTGCCGCCGGTATGACGCTGATCGTGATCACCGCCGAAATCGATATCTCTGTCGGCTCGCAATTCGCCGTCTGCAGCGTCGCCGCGGGCGTCTTCGCCATTTCCGGATTGCCCATGTTCGCCGCCCTCATCGCCGCTACCCTGACTGGCGCGCTGCTGGGCGCCATCAACGGCGTGCTGGTCGCCTGGGTACGGATTCCCTCTATCGTCGTTACCCTGGCCGCCATGGTCGCGCTCCGCGATGGCTTGCGCTGGGTTACGCAAGGCGCCTGGGTACAGAATCTGCCGCCCGGCTTCCACTGGTTCGGCCTGCCCCAAGCCACCAGTGAATGGATCACCATCGGCGCAGCCGCGGCTACAACGGTCATAACGGCATGGAGCCTCCGCCATCTCGCAGCGGGACGGACCGTCTACGCTACCGGCTCGGATGCCAACGCGGCCCGCCTGGCCGGAATAGACTCCCAATACGTGGTCTTCAGCGTCTTTGCCCTCACCGGCGCCCTCACCGGATTCGCCGCTGCCTTGAACGCCGTGCGATTCGAGCAAATCCCCAGCAACTCCGGGATCGGGCTGGAACTCAAAGTTATCGCCGCCGTGGTGGTGGGCGGCGTTTCCATCACCGGCGGACGCGGAACCATGTTCGGCGCGTTCCTGGGCGTCATCTTGCTTTGCCTGATCGGCCCCGCTCTCACCTTTCTCGGATTCAGCGCCTATTGGGAGCGCGCTATAGAAGGCGGCATCATCCTGGCCGCCGTTTCCATGGACGCACTGAGCGCACAATGGAGGCGCCATGCAGATCTCGCAGCCGCTTATCGAGGATAAGGCCTGGCGCGAGCGCTGGTTCCCCAACGGGGAATGGGTTCTGGCCATGGTGGTGCTCTTCGAGATTGCCATCTTCTCCGCCATCGGCGAAAACTTCTTCACTACCGAGAATTTCTTCGAGGTCATCCGCCTGAGCGTTGAATTAGGCTTGTTGTCGCTCGCCATGACCCCCATTGTCATCACCGGCGGCATCGATCTTTCGGTTGGCTCCATGATGGCGCTGGCAGCCGTGATCTTCGGCGCCGCGTGGCATGACGCCGGTCTGCCCATTCCCGCAGCCGCGGCGCTCGCCCTGCTTACAGGGTCCCTGGGCGGAGCGCTCAATGCCGCGTTGATTACGCGCCTCAATATCCCGCCGCTCATCGTCACCCTCGGCTCGTTCTCCCTGTTCCGCGGCATCGCCGAGGGAATCACGCACGCCTCGGTCAACTATTCAGGTTTTCCCGCGTCGTTCCTCTGGCTGGGACAAGGCTATCTGGGCGGCATCGTTCCCGTGCAATTCCCCATTTTCCTGATTGCCCTCGCCGCTTATGCCATCCTGCTGCATCGTTCCGCCATTGGCCGCACTCTCTACGTCATCGGATTCAGCCCCAGCGGCGCGCGCTACGCAGGGGTGCCCGTCCCGCGCCGCCTCGCGCTGCTCTATTTTCTGTCCGGCCTGGTGGCCAGCCTCGCCGCCATCATTTACGTAGCGCACTTAGGCCAGGCCAAATCGGATGCCGGTTCCGGGTACGAATTAGCCGCCATCACCGCCGTGGTTTTGGGCGGCACTTCCGTTTTCGGAGGCCGCGGCACCGTTTGGGGAACGCTCTTCGGGCTTTTTTCGATCTCAATTCTACAGAATGGTTTGCGCCTCGCCGCGCTGCCTTCTGAAATGAGCGGAGTGCTCACCGGAACCGTCCTGATCGCCAGCATCGCGCTGGGCCGCCTCAGGGGCCGCACCAAAATGGAAGCTGCTGTTCCCGACAAATCTCCCGATGAATCCGACATTATGAAGAACTCTCAACTGGCAGTCCTGTGCGGCGCGGTGATCGTGGGATCGCTGATTGTCGCCGCGACCAACGTTTGGCTGGTGCGCTCATTAAAGCTTACGGCCGATTCCGCGGCAGCCGAGGGCCATCGCCCCGTGATCGCGGTGATGCCGAAGGCCAAAGGCGACCCATATTTCGTCAGCTGCCGCGTGGGCGCCGAAGAAGCCGCGCGAGAACTGGGCGTCGATCTGATCTGGGACGGCCCCACCGGCCTCGACGCCGCCAAGCAAAACGAAGTGGTGGAAAGCTGGATCACCCGGCGCGTGGATGCCATCGCTGTCAGCGTCGAAAACGCCGCCGGAATTTCCACCGTGCTGCGGAAAGGCCGCCAGCGCGGCATCCGCGTGGTCACCTGGGACGCCGATGCCGAGCCCGACTCCCGCGATTTCTTCATCAACCAGGCCACCCCCGAAGGCATCGGCAACACCCTCACCGATGAGGCCGCCCGCCTGCTCCACAATAAAGGCGATTTCGCCATCATTACCGGCGCCATCAGCGCCGCCAACCAAAACCTATGGATCGACGCCATCAAGAGACGCATGGCATCCAGGTATCCCGGCCTGAAACTGCTCACCATCCGCCCCAGTGACGACGATCGCGACAAAGCCTTCTCCGAAACACAAGTAGTCCTGAAAGCCTTCCCGACGGCGAAGCTGGTCATGTCCATCGCCGCGCCAGCCGTCCCGGGAGCCGCCGAAGCCGTGCGGCAATCCGGCAGAAAGGACGTCTTCGTGATCGGACTATCTCTGCCAAATCTGTGCAAGAAATATGTGCACGATGGCGTAGTGCAAGCCGTGGTCCTTTGGAATACGCGCGATCTGGGCTACCTGACGGTTTATACCTCCACGCTGCTGGCGCAAAACAAACTGCGAGCCGGGGCCGCATCTTTCCGAGCCGGAAGATTAGGACAGATTGATATACGAGGCGGCGAAGTGATTTTGGGCGAGCCGGTGATCTTCAACAAAGCGAATATCGACCGATTCGACTTTTGACCTGGCTGAGTGCGTGATAGGCTAGCCACAATGAAGATCACGAACCTGGAGTTCATCCCCGTCAGCGTACCCTACACACATCGCGAAGTGAGCTCGCTGGTGAATCGCGATGGAGTTACGGATGTTATCGTCAGGGCCACTACGGACACCGGGCTGGTTGGGTGGGGCGAAAGCTGTAGCGGGGCGGACGTGAAATCGGTGCTGGGCGCGCTCGAAGCCATGACCCCGTTTGTGATCGGGCGCGATCCCTGGCACAGTGAGCGTATCCGACTGGAGCTCTGGCATCGTGGGATCTGGTCCTGGAGGCAGCACACCGCGTGCTTCGCTTACCCCGGTATCGACATGGCGCTCTGGGATATTTGTGGGAAGGCCGCCGGCCTGCCCTTGTACCAGCTCTTCGGAGGCAAGGTACGCGAGCGGGCGAGCTATTTCTTTTATTGCTCGCAGGGCAGCACCAATCATATCGTCGAACAGGCTCGCGAGGGGATCGCGAAGGGTTTTCGTGTTTTTTATCTGAAGGTCGGCCTCGATATAGAGGCGGAACTCGAGATGGTGCGGGCCCTCCGACAGACTATTGGAACGAGGGCCAAGATTCGCCTGGACGCCAACGGCGCATGGAACGTGAAAGAGGCGCTGCGGAACCTGGCTCGCCTGGATGCCTATCAAATCGACTTTATCGAGCAACCGGTCGTGCAGGACCCGCTGGCGAACATGCAGGAAGTGCGGGAGCACTGCAGCATGGCGGTTTCCGCCAATGAGGGGCTTTGGACAGCGGAAGACGCGCTGCGACAGATGACCGCCCGAACGGCGGATGTCTATTGTTTCAGCCCTTACTTCACGGGCTCGCTGTCGCAATTCCAGCGGCTCTGCTGGTTCGCGCACTTCCAGGGTCTGGACATTTGCCGGCACACTCACGGAGAGTTGGGAATTACCGCCCAAGCCTGCCATCACATTTTACTAACCCTCCCGAACGTCGTTGACGGCAATCAACAGACTGCTCACATGATGACCGACGATATTGTCGTCGAGACTGTGCCGATCACCAACGGCCCTGACTGGGGCGTCCCGGAGAGACCCGGCATCGGCGTGGAGATCGTCCCTGCCAAGCTTGCGAAATATCACGAGCTGTACCAGGAGCGGGGTCAGTTCGTGCCCTACGACCCAGCGTTGCTGGGAACGGAGCTGTACCGCTGATTTCGGATGTACGCATCCGTTCATTGACACAGGCATTCGGGCAATTTACCATTGTTTCCAGTACGGCGGAACGGAGTATGGATGTCAATGCGTCTTAATTTGTGGCTGGTCGGACGTGTAGTACTTGCGGCCATCGGAATCGCGTCCGCGTTCGCCCAAAGCGCCAACCCAAACATCCCCGCCATCTTCGATAAAGACGTCGCGCCCATTTTCAAATCGAACTGCACCGGCTGCCACGGCGACTCGGTGAAGACGAAGGAACTGAACCTCAACAACGAGGAAGCGGTCTTGAAGGGCAGCGAGTCGGGACCTGTCATCGTTCCCGGGAAGCCCGAGGAAAGCATCCTCTACAAGAAGGTCCGGGACGGCTCCATGCCGATGGGAAAGGCGCATCTCTCGGACCAGCAGATCGAGACAATTTTTTCGTGGATTAAGGGCGGTATCTCTGACGCCGCGAAGACGGAGAAGGTCGACAACAGTCCTGTCACGCAGCACGACGTGGTTCCGATCCTGTTGACACGTTGCATTGTATGCCATGGACTGCGGAAGCAGGAAGGCGGGCTCGATCTCCGGTCTAAGGAGTCCATGCTGAAAGGCGGTTCGTCGGGGCCGGCCATCGTGCTGGGAAAACCGGAAGACAGCCTGCTGATTAAGAGAGTCAATGCGGGCGAGATGCCGCCCAAGCAGAAGCTCATCGTGGTGGGCGTGAAACCTATGGCTCCGGCCGAAACGGAGAAGATTGCCCGATGGATCCGCCAGGGCGCTCCGGAAGTTCCCTCGCCGCCCGACCTCGCAGGCACCACGCAAGACCCGCTGGTGGCAGAAAAGGACCGCCAGTTCTGGGCTTTCCAGACGCCGCGCCGTCCGGAGCCGCCGCAGGTGAAGCACGGCGACCGCGTGCGAAACCCCATCGATGCTTTTGTACTGTCGAAGCTGGAAGCCAAGGGACTCTCGCTCTCGCCGGAGGCCGACCGGTTGACACTGATCCGGCGTGCCTACTTCGATTTGACCGGGCTTCCGCCGGAACGGCGGGAGATCACTGAGTTTGTAGCTGACAAAGACCCGCATGCGTACGACAAGCTCATCGACAGGCTGCTCGCATCGCCGCGCTATGGGGAGCGGTGGGGGCGCTACTGGCTGGACGTTGCCGGTTATGCCGACTCCGAGGGCGGCAAGCTCAGCGCCGATCTCGCGAGGCCTTTTGCGTTCAGGTATCGGGACTACGTGATCCGGGCGTTCAATGAAGACAAGCCGTACAACCGCTTCCTGATGGAGCAGATCGCCGGCGATGAACTCGCCGACTACGAGCACGCTTCGGTGGTTACGCAGGAGGTGATGGACAATCTGATCGCGACCGGTTTTCTGCGTATGGCGCCGGATTCGACTACCGAGCGCGAAGTGAACTTCGTGGACGACCGGGTGGATGTCATCGCGGATGAGATTGAAACGGTCAGTTCCTCGGTGATGGGTCTAACCATAAAGTGCGCGCGGTGCCACAACCACAAGTACGACCCCTTGCCCCAACGCGATTACTACCGCTTCAAAGCTATTTTCAAAGGCGCGTACGACGAGCACGACTGGGTATCCCCGCTCACCATGGAAAAGTACGACCTATATTTCCCAGGCCGCTACCTGCCTTACGCGACGCCGGGCGCCACTCCGGTTCAATTGCTTGAAGAACAACGCAATCGGGAGTTGGTCAACAAGAATCTCGAAGCCGAGATCAAGACCATCCAGACGGCTTGGGAGGACAAGATCAAGGATGCGAAAAAGAAGCTGATTGAAAAGCGCATCGCCGCTCAGCCCAAAGACCTGCAGGAAGACCTGCGGAAACTTGAGGCGACGCCTCCCGAAAACCGCAACGAAGTCCAGAAGTATCTGGCTCAGAAGTTCGCATCCGTGCTGCATGTCGACTCCGCGGAACTGAAAGCCGATCCCGCTTATATGGCGGAGTCCCAGGAGGTACAGAAAAAGGTCAAGCTGCTGGAATACCGAATGATTCCGGAGCCGAAGATCAGAGCGCTTTGGGACCGCGGCACGCCTTCTCCTACCTATATTCTGCGGCGTGGTATGCCTACCAGCTTCGGTGAAGAGGTGCAGCCTGGTCCACCGGCTGTGCTTACGTCGGCCACTTTGAAATATGAGGTGGCGCCGCCCTGGCCGGGCAGCCAGAAGACCGGGCGCCGGCTGGCGTTCGCGAAATGGCTGACCAATCCCGAGCATCCGCTAACATCGCGCGTGATGGTGAACCGCATCTGGAAACAACATTTCGGAAACGGGATCGTAAGGTCGGTCGGCAACTTTGGGAAAACGGGCGTGGCGCCGTCGAATCCGGAACTGCTCGACTGGCTGGCGACGGAGTTTATCAAGCAGGGCTGGAGTGTCAAGCAGATGCACCGGCTGATGATGACATCGAGCGTTTATCGCCAGGTATCCATCGTGAGTGACGAAGCAGAGCGGGTCGATCCGGATAACGTTCTTCTCTCGCACATGCCCTTGCGTCGCATGGAGGCGGAGGTCCTCAACGACACATTGCTTCTAGTCGCCGGGCGGTTGGACGAAACGCGGTACGGTGTTGCGGAGCCGGTGCTGCTGCGCGACGACGGACTGGTGACCCCGATCGAAACCGAGAAAGGCTGGCGGCGGAGCATCTACATCGCGCAGCGGCGAAAGGAGATTCCCACGCTTCTCGACAATTTCGATCTGCCTCCCATGAGTCCCAATTGCGTGGAGCGTACGGAGTCGACCGTTTCCCTGCAGGCGTTGTATCTCATGAACAATGGCATGGTTCGCCGCCTGGCGGATTCGTTGGCGGACAGGATCGTGCGAGACGCGGGGCACGATCCGCAAACACAGATCGAATCGCTTTACTGGATGGCCGTTAACCGGCCGCCCACGGCGGAAGAGGCGAAAGCCAGCCTGGAGACCCTGGCAAAACTCAAGCAAATCGCGGCCAAGGATGGTCAGCCCGGCAAAGTCACTGACAGTCAGGTAGAGTCGCGCGCGCTGGCTAAGCTCTGCCACACGGTCTTCAACTCAGCGGCATTTATCTATATCGACTAACATCTATATCGACTAACCTTAGTAGGAAGACATATATGGCTCACGAGCAAAGTAAGGGCAGCAGTCCCGCCAAGAGTGGGATTTCCCGCCGGGCATTCTTTGACCGGGTATCGGACGGCTTGTACGGCACGGCGCTGGCGACTCTGCTGAGCCGCGATCTCGCCGGCGCTACCGTCGCGCCCGACGGATTACCGGATGGCCACCGCCGGATTTACGATCTCAAGCCGCGGCAGCCGCACTTCGAGCCGAAGGCGAAGTCGGTGATTCACCTCTTTATGAACGGCGGCCCCAGCCAGATGGATCTCTTCGATCCCAAACCGATGCTCGAGAAGCACCACGGTGAAGCTTACTTCGATAAAGTGGCCGCGGATCTTACTGCCCCCGAACAGAGCGGGGGGCTCATGAAGAGTCCGTTCAAGTTCGCGCAGTACGGAAAGGCAGGCGCCTGGATTTCGGACGCCATGCCGCATCTGACCGAGGTGGTGGACGACATTGCCTTCATCAAGTCGATGTACACCATGCACCCCAATCATGAGCCGGCCCTCTTCATGATTCAGAGCGGACGCATCATTCCCGGCCGTGCAACCATGGGGTCCTGGATCGTGTACGGGCTGGGCACGGAGAACCAGAACCTTCCGGCATATGTGGTGCTGGACGATCCGCTGGGGCTTCCCGTGAATGGCACGCAGAACTGGCAAGCGGGATTTTTGCCGCCCGTTTACCAGGGCACCCGGATTCGTTCCACGGGATCGCCCATTCTCAACCTGGCTCCGGAAGTTCCGGAATCTTCAGAGGTCGTGCAGGCGAGCCGCGACCTGCTGGCCCGTCTGGATCAGATCCATAAGAACAACCGGCCGAACCAGCTTCAACTCGACGCGCGCATCGCAAGTTATGAGCTGGCAGCGAAACTGCAAATGAGCGCCACGGATGCCCTGGACATTCACAAAGAGAGCAAGGAGACGCTGGATCTGTACGGCGTTGGGCAGGAGCCAACGGATTCCTACGCCCGCCGCTGCATTATGGCCCGGCGACTGATCGAGCGCGGCGTCCGCTTTGTCCAGCTCTACATCAACGGCCAGATATGGGACAACCATACATACCTGGCCCGCGATTTGAAAGCTGCGTCGGCTCGCACGGACAAGCCTGTTGCCGCGTTGGTGAAAGACCTGAAGCAGCGCGGGCTGTTGAAGGATACCCTGGTGATCTGGGGCGGCGAATTTGGGCGCATGCCGATTGCCCAGATGGAGAACGGGATGGAGACGGCCGGACGGGACCACAATCCCAGCGCGTTCACGACCTGGATGGCGGGCGGGGGCGTAAAGCCGGGAATCGTGTACGGCACGACAGATGAACTTGGCCATCAAGCGGTCGAGAACAAAGTCAGTGTGACCGACTGGCATGCGACCATACTGCATTTGCTGGGGATGGATTACGAGAAACTCGTCTTCGACCAGAGTGGCCTCAAAGATAAACTGACTTCTGTATTCGATTGCCGGGTGGTGAAGGAAATCCTTGTATAAGTGCGGAAGCATTACATGGGCACATGAAGATACTTCCGCTCGTAATATTCGCCGCTACAATCCTTCAGGCTGGGGACCTTGCATTGCCGGCGGGCGCCAAGCCTCGCAACCTGGGCTCGGTGGGCGCCGGTGAAGGCCCGGCGTGGGATGGCAAAGGCACTCTCTACTTCACCGACGAACACCGCATCACGCTTCGCGATTCAGCTGGTCAAATCCGCGTTTTTCGTGAACCTTCTAATGACGGCAGCGGTCTGCTGTTCGATCCCCAGGGCCGGCTCATGATTTGCGAAGGGGCGACTCGCCGCGTCACACGCCTTGAGCCAGACGGCAGGACCATCGTGCTGGCGGACCGATACCAGGGAATGCGGTTTAACTCGCCCAACGACCTGACGATCGATTCGAAAGGGCGGATCTACTTCAGCGACCCGCGCTACGGGCCTCGGGACAACATGGAGATGCGGGACGAGCACGGTCAACAGGTCGAGGGTGTTTACCGGATCGACGCGCCTGGGAAAGTGACGCGCATCATCGGCCATGAAGTTGACCGTGCCAACGGTGTTCTGGTTTCCCAGCGGGACGAATATCTCTACGTAGCCGACAATGACAACAACAACGTGGGAGCCCCTCGTAAGCTGTGGCGGTTCCGGTTGCGGCCGGACGGGACGATCGAGCCAGGCAGCCGCAAACTGGTCTTTGACTGGCAGAATGGCCGCGGTCCGGATGGCGTCAAGATAGATCGCGAGGGGCGGTTATACGTGGCGGCCGGTCTTAACAAGCCTAACTCCCCATATGAGACCGCTGACAAGTTCAAGGGAGGCGTTTACGTCATTTCGCCTGAGGGCAAGCTTCTGGATTTCATTCCCGTACCCGTGGATGAAGTTACCAATTGTGCCTTTGGCGGCCCGGATTGGAAGACTCTCTTCATCACCGCCGGCGGCACCCTGTGGAGTATTCCTGTAAATAGTCCCGGCTGGACACCGCTTTCGGCGCGTTGAGGAAGGCGGGAGTCACTCATCCGTCTCACTAACTTACTCGTTTTGCCGTATGAGTAAACCGGCCGCGCAGATTACCCGAAGGCTCGACACACCTCGTCTGGTCGTCGTCGGGTTGTTATTCGGCTTCAGCCTGATCAGCTATTTCGATCGCACCATCATATCGATTGCGGGCCCCCAACTGATGAGGGATTTCGGGGTCTCCCCGACGCAGATGGGCGTCGTTTATTCTGCGTTCATTTGTGGTTATGCCCTCCTGATGATTCCCGGAGGCCACCTGTCGGACCGCCTCGGTTCCCGCCTCACATTAGCGCTCATGGGCGTCTTCTCGGCCGCGTTCACCGGTCTGATTGTATTCGCGGGCAAGCCTGGTCTTGGCGCATACTTGGGCATCGTGCCAGCGCTGTTCGCCATCCGGCTAGGGCTGGGCGCCGTGACCGCCCCACTTTATCCGGCGTGCGCGAGAATGACCGCAAACTGGATTCCCGTGGTTTACCACGCGCGTGTCCAGGGATTCATTATCGCGGGATCGTCGGCAGGCGCGGCTATTTCGCCATTACTGTTTACGTGGATGGTGGTGCACTTTCGCTGGCGCGGCTCCTTTATCATCGCCGCCTGCGCCACCGCGGCTCTGGCGATCTTCTGGCTGTGGTATGCGCGTGACTACCCTCCCGCCGAGAGCCGGCCGCCGCAAAGCACAACCGAACCAAAGCGTATACCTTGGACGAAGATGTTCGCCGACCGCAACCTGATGCTGTTGACCTTTGCGTATGGAGCGCTCGGATATTTTCAGTACATCTTCTTCTATTGGATTTACTACTATTTTGGTGAGGTACTCCACAGGAGCCTGCAAGACAGCGCGAGATACACTACTATCCTCTTTCTAACCGAAGGCGCCATCATACCCGCCGGCGGCCTGTTGTCCGACCACCTGACCGGCAGATATGGAGCACAGTTCGGACGCCGCATCGTCCCCATGCTCGGATTGACGCTGAGCGCGGTATTCACGTACGTCGGTACTGTCGTTCCCGGCATAGGTATGGTGGTGACTTGCTTATCTCTCGCCTTCGGCCTGGCAGCCTGCTGTGAGGGACCGTTTTGGGCATCCGTGACAGAGATGGCCGGCGAGCGGGTGGGCGCCGCTTCCAGCATTCTCAATACTGGAGCGCAGGTCGGTGGGTTCTTCGCGCCGATCCTTACGCCTTACATTGCTTCTCACGCCGGGTGGTCCTGGGGACTGTACACAGGCGCCCTGGTTAGCATGTCGGGAGTTCTTGCGATTTACTTGGCCGACGTCCGTCCGGGCGGACTGAATTCAGCCGGCAGTACAGAACCGGCCGCCGAGCCTGTCCCTTAAGCTCCAACTCTCGCCGCAACGCCTCGCTTGCCCGAAGGGAGAAGCACGCGGCCGAAGCTGATAGTGGGCCTCCGCCCCTCGCATGTGAGGCGGATCGCTTCGCGAACGCTGCCGATGGCCGCTGTTAACATTCTTCTCCAGCACCCGGTCCATAATCGAGCGAGGTTTGGGTTCTGCGCGATCGGTTTTGGCGTACGCGCTTTAGCGATCGAGTGACCGCCAACGGGTCGAGGTTTTGAATTCCCGGCCATCCTGAGATCTGCGGGCAGACAGCGTCATTCGCCCCGGCTCGCCATTCAACGGGCTTTAGCGTCCCAATCGCGTACAAGGCGCTTGGGGGCTACAAGCCGCCACGCATCAAGGAGCAGGATAGTTCTTGTAGTGAGGCGTCACGAAAAACGCCTCAGGATTCAATTCCAGCAGATGCTCTCGGCGGTCAAAATCGATTCGGACAATCACGAACTCCTCGTTGTCAGGTACCCCGCCGCGCCGGCCGTTTCTTTTTGACAACCGGGAAAGATCTCCGAGGAAATCACAGACAGCGACCGATGAGCCTGAGCTTACCGCTTCGCCGCTTATTTGTGCCAGTAGTCGATTCAGTACGTCTCATTAGACTCCTTACGCGAGGGTTCGGGCCAAGATCCGGGGCCGAAAATATTTTGACAGAATAGCCGGGGCTTCTGTCGCATAATGCCGCACAAAACGCGGCTTCCATCGCGACGTGCCCGCGCGTTGCGGCGCGTTCGCCGATGAGAGGCGCATCGTTGCCGGCAATGAGGATCAGAAATCGATCCCCGGCAAACGGTGGTTTCCGAATTCCATCCATCCCCGGCGGAGTCAACGTATGCTGGATTATCGGCAGAACATTGGACATTCCCTCTCCAACCCCGGACGCAGCAAGAGCATCGGGGATATCATACAGCCATGTGCTCCCAGCGTCTGCTTTTCGCTTTGGCGGTTTCCTCGCTGCCCCTAAGCTCTCAGGCTCAGGGCGTTCGTCGTTCGGAGCTGGCCCAGATCCTCAACTTCGAGGTGGAGCAAACCGGAGGTGCGCCTCGCGGCTGGGGCGGCGGGCCACCTGAGACGATCTTTGCGGATAACAAGGTCGTCCATAGCGGGAAATGGGCCGCCCGCTTGGAACGCGATGCGGCCAGTACAGGCACATTTTCAACCATCACCATTGGAATCCCCGTCGATTTCAGCGGGTCTCAAGTCGAGCTGCGCGGTTTTCTCAAAACCGAAAACGTGAGTGAGTTCGCCGGCTTGTGGATGCGCGAAGATGCCGAAGGCGGCGCCATCGCGTTCGACAATATGCAGGACCGCCAAGTGAGAGGAACGCACGAATGGACGGAGTACTCCATCGTCCTGCCCCTTCACTCAGAGGCGAAGCAACTCTTTTTCGGCGTCCTCAGCAGCGGCACCGGAAGGACCTGGGCGGACGACCTGCAGTTGCTGGTCGACGGCAAACCTATCTGGGATGTGCCCAAAACTGAACAGCCGAAGACATCCCTCGATTTTGACCATGAGTTCGACGGCGGCTCCGGGATTACCATAAACGAACTGTCGAAAACGCAGATCGACAATCTGGCGAGTCTCGGCAAAGTCTGGGGATTCCTCAAGTACCACCATCCGATAATCGCTTCCGGCCAGCATCACTGGGATTACGATCTTTTCCGCCTACTGCCGCAGGTTCTCTCGAGCGCGGATCAGGCGTCCGCCAATGCCGCGGCGCATAAGTGGATTGCAGCGCTCGGCGCCTTAAATGAGTGCACCGCGTGCGCCAGCCTCAATGAAACCGATTTGTACATGAAGCCGAAGCTGGAATGGATCTCCGATGAAAAATTGCTCGGTACGGACCTCAGCCGGGACCTCCAGCGGATCCATCGAAACCGGCCCGCAGCCGGCAACGGATTCTATGTCTCGCTAGCCCCCAACGTAGGGAATCCGGTCTTCGATCACGAGCCGGCGTATCCAGGAATCAAGCTTCCGGACGCAGGCTTTCAGATTCTCGCGCTGTACCGTTTCTGGAACATCATCGAATACTGGTATCCCTACCGCGACATCGTCGGTGAGAACTGGGACAACGTGTTGACTGAGTTCATTCCCCGAATCGCTCTGGCCAAGACCGCCGATAGCTATCAGCGGGAGTTCATGGCGTTCATTGCCAAGGTGCACGATACGCACGCGAATCTGTGGAGCTCGCTCCAGGTGCGACCGCCTGTTGGTGACTGCCAGCTTCCTGTCGTCGTGCGCTTCGTCGAAAACAGCGCCGTGGTTTCCGGATACTCGCAGGCCGTAGCCGGCCCGGCGACGGGTTTGAAGATTGGCGACGTCATCTTGGATATAGACGGAACACCCGTGAGTCAACTGGTCGAGAGCTGGAGCCCGTACTACGCGGCCTCGAACGACCCCACGCGCCTGCGTGATATCGCTCACTCCATGACACGTGGCAATTGCGGTCCGTCTATTCTGCGAGTGCGCCGCGAAAGCCAGACGCTCACCCTCACTACTCCGCGCGTGCCTCCCGGCGCCTCAGACTCGCAAGCTGGGAGGACACACGATCTTCCCGGAGAAACGTTCCGGAAGCTCTCGAATGATGTGGGCTACTTGAAGTTGTCCTCCGTTAAGGCGGCCGACGCTGCCCGTTATATCGAGTCCGCAAACACTACCAAAGGGTTGATCATTGATATCCGCAACTACCCGTCAGAGTTTGTCGTCTTTGCGCTAGGATCGCTCCTGGTCGACAAACCAACCGAATTTGTTCGATTTACCGTCGGCGATCTCTCAAATCCCGGTGCCTTCCACTGGCATCCTCCCCTATCCTTGATTCCCGGGCAGCCCCACTACACGGGAAAGATCGTGATCCTGATCGACGAAACGACCCTGAGCCAGGCGGAGTACACCACCATGGCTTTTCGCTCGGCTGCCGGGGCCATTGTGGTCGGTAGCACAACCGCTGGAGCCGACGGCAACGTCTCCGCGATTCCGTTACCCGGCGGTTTCCGGGCGATGATCAGCGGAATCGGTGTATTTTATCCCGACAGGAAACCGACCCAGCGGATCGGCATCGTTCCCAATGTTGAAATTAGGCCGACCGTCGCCGGCATTCGTGCCGGCCGCGATGAAGTGCTCGAGGAAGCGCTGCGCCAGATTCTAGGGGCGGATACCCCACCAGCGAAAATTGAGGCTATGGCAAAACCGTAGCGTGCGTTTTACTGACTCGTAAGCACTCAACGTCAGGAGTATAAAACGCGGGCGGCGAAAAGGCGGAGTACCAGGTGGTGGCTTTTTGGTATGTCTTGGCCTACGCATTTCAGTCGGTCGAGTCGCCACCAACGCGTCACGGTTCCCGCCGTTCGATCCGGTACACGAGGACGGAGCGCGAACTGATAATGCGGCCTGCACAGCGGGCGGCACATCGCCAGCTTCCGCTGCGTGCGCCCGCGCGTGGCGGCACGTTCGCCGATGGGCGGCGAAGCGTTGCCGGCGGCGGCTCGAACAGGGGGAGGCCGTCGATGCCGGCAAGAGGTGAGTCGGGGAAGCCAAATCCTGGCCACGCCTGAGACAGCGGCAACACGCTTGTTCAAATCATCCGACGTCGAGTTTAACCGGCTCTCGACCAGTGCCTATGCGAAGCTGAACCTGGTCGACGTGCTGATCTATTCCGAGCCCTCAGACCCATTACCTGATTTTCGTTGACACCGCCGCCAATCTCGTGTTAACTATAGTTAAGTTGTAGCGTGATACCGTGATTACAGCAGGCAAGCCCGACTCGCGCTCACTCGCCGATGTCCACTCCACCGTGGGCACGTCCCAGATGTCTTTCTGGCGGCGTATGTTCGCCTTCGCCGGGCCCGCCTATCTGGTCAGCGTGGGCTACATGGACCCCGGCAACTGGGCCACCGACCTGGAGGGTGGTGCACGCTTCGGCTACACGCTGTTGTGGGTCCTGTTGATGTCCAACCTCCTGGCCATCCTGCTGCAGACGCTCAGCGCGCGCCTGGGCATCGCCACCGGCCGCGATCTGGCGCAAGCCTGCCGCGAGACCTATCCGCGGCCCATCACCATCGCCCTTTGGGTGCTGTGCGAAATCGCCATTGCCGCCTGCGATCTGGCCGAAGTGTTGGGCGCCGCCATCGGGCTGAACCTGCTGTTTCACATTCCTCTGCTGATCGGGGTGCTGCTGACCGCCGCCGATACGCTGCTGCTGCTCTGGTTTCAGGGCATGGGCATACGCTTCATCGAAGCGTTCATTCTGTCGCTGATTGCCGTAATGGCGGGCTGTTTCTTTATCGAGATCCTGCTGGCCAAGCCGGTCGCCTCCCAGGTATTGACGGGCGTGCTTCCCCGGTTGAACCGGGAGAGCCTGTATGTCGCCATCGCCATGCTCGGCGCCACGGTGATGCCGCACAATCTTTATTTGCATTCGGCCCTGGTGCAAACCAGGGAGATCGGCCGCACCGATGCGGGCAAGCGCACCGCCTGCCGCTTCAACATGGTGGATTCGGTGGTGGCGCTCAATGCCGCGCTGCTGGTGAATGCCGCCATTCTGATCCTGGCGGGGGCGGTTTTCTTCCGGCACGGCATCGTAGTCACGGAGATCCAGCAGGCCTATCTGCTGCTCGCGCCGCTACTCGGCACCGCGATCGCCGGCGGCCTGTTCGCCATAGCGCTGCTCTGTTCCGGCCAGGCCTCCACCTTCACCGGCACGCTGGCGGGCCAGATCGTCATGGAAGGCTTCCTCAACTTCCGTATGCGCCCCTGGCTCCGCCGCCTGATTACGCGTACCATCGCCATCATCCCCGCCGCCATTGTCGTCTACCTCTCGGGCGACCAGGGCACCTACCGATTGCTGATCCTGAGCCAGGTGATCCTCAGCATGCAGTTGCCCTTCGCCGTCATTCCTTTGATCCACTTCACCAGCGACCGGCGCCGCATGGGAGCCTTTGCCAATGCCGTCTGGGTGCAATGGCTGTCGTGGGCCTCTGCCGTGCTGATTCTGGCCTTGAACGTCTGGCTGCTGGTCGATGGCGTAGAACAATTGCTGGGTTCGTCGGGACACAACCTCCTGGTATGGCTGCTCACTGGCACAATCGGCGCAGCAGTGGCCGGCCTGCTGTTCTGGATTTCGTTCGAGCCGCTGATCACCCGTTGGATCCACCACCGCTATGGACAGGCGTCCCTTACCATTCCCGAACCTGCGCCGCAAGAGCTTGCCTCGCTCGCATATCGCCGCATCCTGGTTCCGCTGGATCATACCGATCTCGATCACCAGGCCTTGAGCCACGCCGCCGCCATGGCCAAAATGCACGGCGCCAAGCTGTACCTGCTCCACGTGGAGGAGGGCGTCACCAGCCAGGTCTACGGGCCGCTCTCTTCGACGGCCGAAGTCGAGGCAGGCGAACACTATCTTGAGCGTATCGCCGAGGCCCTGCGGGCGGAAGGAGTCGAGGTCGAGACCGCTATCGTGCATTCCGCGACGCCGCGGCGCGAGATTGTGCACTACGCCGAGGAAGTCCGCCCGGATCTGGTCATCATGGGGGCGCACGGCCACGGGCACTTGAAAGATCTGGTCCTGGGAAATACAATAGATCCCGTGCGCCACGAATTGCATGTGCCACTCCTGATCGTGGGGAAAAAGTAACCGCCGCACTGGGACATGTCGCCACTGAGGCGTGTCCAAGCAACACACCAGGCCTCCTTAACAGGACAGTAATCTATTTATTTTCAGCGGGTTTAAACTGGTATGCCGAGTGCTTACTTTCGTTTCGTGCTCAATCCTGTGCGGCTTGCGTTTTGCGTGGCAGTCTGGCTGGGGCCGGTTTCGGCCGCCAGCGCCGCCACCTTGGAACGGCTGTCGCTCGACGACATGATCTCCAAATCCACGGCGATCGTGCATGGCCGGGTCACCGGGTCCTCTGCCGCCTACCGCGGTACCGTGATTTATACCGACTACAAGGTCAGCGTCCTCGCGCAATGGAAGGGCGGGGCTCAGACCACCGTGGATGTGCTGGTCCCGGGCGGCGTGGCGAACGGCGTCCGACAGACCTATGCCGGCGCTCCTGAGTTCACCATTGGCCAGGCGTACGTGCTGTTCCTGTGGACCTCCAGCACGGGCGCGACCTACACGCTTGGGTTCACCCAGGGCGTGTTTTCGCTGCCCCAGGACACTTCCGGCCAGACCATGGCGGTGCGCGCGCTTACTACCGAAACCATTCTCGATCCCACTACCGGCCAGGTGCTGAAAGACCAGCCCATCAGCATGCCGCTCAGCCAACTGATCTCGCTGATTACGGCCGGAGTAGCCACGAATTAGTATGGCCCGGCTGAAGACAATGCCGAAAAGATGGGCGCTCGCGGCGGGAATCCTGGCCGCCGGCATAACTCCCTGCGCGGCCTATTATCACTACGTCTATTATCAGAACGCATCGACTCCTTACTCACCTATTTTCGAAAAGTTCGACCTCACGGCCCTGCCGCAACAGACCGTCACCTTCTTTGTCTCGGATAGCGGGCCGACCAGCTACCCCGTGAACGACGGTTTTCCTTCGGTGCTTTCCCAGATCCGCGATGCGGCCCAAGTCTGGAATTCGGTGGCCACCTCCAGCCTGCGGGTGGCTTTCGGCGGCCTGCAGACAACCGGCACGCCGCAGAACACGCCAGGAGGGGAAGTAGTGTTTGAAGAGATGCCTCCGGGGCTGTTGGCCTTTGGCGGCCCGGCGTCTACGCTCAGCCCCGTCCAAGGTCCGAACGGGCCATTCGTGCCCATCCTCGAATCCATCGTTCACCTGAATATTACGCTCACCGTGGCGCCGGGGCCGAGTTACATGGAAAGCTTCTTTACTACGGTGGTCCATGAGATGGGGCATGCCCTCGGGTTGCAGCACACGTTCACATCGGCCACCATGTCCACCGCGGTTACACGCGCCACCTCGCGCGCCAAGCCCCTCGATGTCGACGATATAGCCGCCGTATCCATGCTCTATCCCCAGGGCGCCTTCCCGTCGGCTTTCGGAACGATCACGGGCTCGGTCACTTCAGGCGGCCAGGGCGTGCATCTGGCTTCGGTGGTGGCTCTGCTGCCGAGCGGGTCCGCGATCAGCTCCCTGACCAATCCGGATGGGACTTACGAGATTGATGGAGTGCCGCCCGGTAACTACTGGGTGTATGTGCATCCTCTGCCGCCCTCGGCTAATATCTGGTATCCGAGGGATTCCGGTGGCAACCCGCTTCCTCCCAGCCCGCCTTTTATCAGCGTCTTTTATCCCGGCACACAGAACCCGGCTCAGTTCGCGTCGGTGCCCGTGTCGGCGGGCGCGACCGCCGGCGGCATCAATTTCTCCGTCCAGCCGCGGCGCGGAGTCGAGATGTACGACGTCACCAGCTACAGCTTTTTCGGCCAGACAGCGGTGCAGCCGGCCTACCTGAATGTGAACGGGAACATCCCCACGCAGACAGTCGTGGCGAATGGCACCGGGATCACGTCGGGAGCCAATGCCGCATCCGGACTAACCGTGCAGGCGCTGGGGGGCTCCGGACCGGCCCAGTTTACGGCGTATGGATCTCCAGACACCAGCCTGGCCATCTATCTGCCAAACTCGTCGCTACCGGCTAGCAGTCCACAGCATCTGTTATTCACTTCGCCTGACGATATCTACGTGCTTCCGCAGGCGGTACAGATCGTGCAGAATCCGCCGCCGCTGGTAACCGGCCTGACGCACAACTCGGATGGTTCGGTCATCGTCACCGGGACGGGACTTTCATCCGGCAGCCGCGTGTTCTTCGACGGTCTGGCAGCCGCTGTGACGGTGCCGTATGCGGGCAACACTATCTCGGTGATGTCGCCTCCAGGCGCCAACGGTCAGGTTTCCACCATTACCGTATTCAATAGCGACGGCCAGAATTCGATGTTCCTGCAACAGCAGGATCCGTTCACTTATTCGTATCCGCTGGCGGGGGCGCCGGTCGCAGCCGTGTCCCTGGCGGCGCTGCCGCAAGGCGTCACGGGCATGGTGAGTATCACCACGTCCAATCTCCAATTTTTGAATGGCCTGACCACCCTGGGCTTCGGCTCGAGCGATATAGTGGTCGACCAGTCGTGGGTGCTTGGTCCCAACCGTATCGTCGCGAATATTACGGTTGCGGCAGGGGCCGCGCAGACGAGTACCGCGATCAGCGTGTTCTCGGGATTCCAGTTCTTCGAGCAGCCGTTGGGCTTCCAGATCCAGGCAGCCAACCCGAACCTGCCCGCGATCGGGTTGCCGGTGCCGAACGCCAGCCCATTGCAGAACAGCCTCTACCCTGGCGCCACAGCCTCGATCTATGGGGCAAACCTGGTGGCCGCCTCGGCAACCCCGACCATTACAATTGGGGGACACAGCGCCCCAATCGTGCACGCATCGCCGGGCCAGATCAACTTCACGATTCCGGCCGGCGCGCCCACTGGCCCTGTTGTACTGAGTTTGAATAACGGAGCAACCACCGCCTATCCGATCGTATTGCAGATCGATGCGCCACCGCCGGTGATCATGGCTGCGAGTTCGGCCACGGCCGGCGGCACCGAGACGCTGACCGTTACGGGCCTCGATCCGGCGGTGATTTCCGATCCCAGCCGCGTGACTGTCACGGAGGGCGGCGTGAATATCCCGTCGTTCACGATTCAGAAGGGACCCAACGGCTCGGGCGCCCTGCAAATCCGATTCACGCTGGCTGCCTCGATCACCGGCAACCAGATACCCGTCACCATCTCGGTTGACGGCGAGCTTAGTATGCCTGTTTATATCAACGTGTCCGCGGCGGGCGCTTAACCCAAGCGGGTTTTTTGATGTGTTAGCGTCAGGCTGCCTGGTGGGGCCGGATTCGGCCGGAAATCTCGGAACCTCGGGTGTCCTCGACTCGCTCGAGGTCATAGTTCGCCTGAAGGTTCATCCAGAATTGAGGTGTCGTCCCGAAATAGCGGGCAAGGCGGAGCGCTGTGTCTGCCGTGATCGCCCGCTTGCCCCGAACAATGTCATTCACCCGCGTTACGGGCACCATCAACTCCATCGCCAGCCGATTCGCCGTCAAGCTAAGCGGTTTCAGGAAGTCCTCTCGGAGCGTTTCACCCGGATGGATGGGAGACATGGTCTTATTTTTTTTCGTCAAGGTTCACCGTCCTCAGTGATCATTGATGCGAATGCTGTGTTACCCTCGCCGGTCCCCCGCAAGACTCTCAAGACGATTCCCCGGAATCGCGCCCAAATCGGACAGCGCGGCGGCGGCATGCAGGTGGTCCAGCTTGCGCTTTCCCGCTGGAGCGAAGGCTTGAAATTTCCTGCTAAACTCACGTCGGAAAATCTTCTCGGTCTCATTATCCCGGAAGGACCGAATCACGATTCAAGAATACTACTGCCTCACGTTTAACGCAATGCAGGAAGACAGGCCGCGAGGCCTGTCCCACTCTACTCCACCATCAGCTCGCAGATGCGATCGATGGCCGCGGTCAAATCGGCGGCCGGTCCATTGTAGTTGTTCACCAATATCGAGAATGCCAGCATCTGGCCGTTGCCGCGCTGCGCATAGCCGGCCAGCGCGCTGACGTGCGATAGCGACCCGGTCTTGGCCCGGATGCGCCCCGCCGCCCGACTACCTGCGAACCGGGCATGCAAAGTCCCGTCCTGCCCACCGATGGGTAACAGACTCAGCCATTGATCGCGCGCCGCCGATCGATAAACGTATGCCAGCAGAGCGGCCACCGCGGCCGGCGATACCAGGTCGAGACGCGACAGGCCCGAGCCGTCCGCGAAGGTGTAGCTGCCGCGTCCGATGCCGACCTCTTCGAGGAACGTCCGCATTTCCGCGAGGCCCGCTTCGCGGCTGCCGATCCGCCTGAGCGCTCTGGCTACCGCCCGAAGCGCCATTTCCGCATGCAGGTTCTGACTCACTTTTGCGGTGATGCGCAGATCCTCCACCAGCGGCGCGGACTCGCGGCTGGCCAGCTCCACGCCCGCCTCCGGCTCGGGCGCCGGGCCCTTTTCGAGGTCGGCCACCTGGTTGGGAAATAAGTGCCGCGCGCGCGCCTCGCCGCGAATGGCGATCCCATGCCCGGCCAGTCGATCGCGCAGCGCATACGCGGCATAGAGCGCCGGATCGTCGATCCCCAGCGTCGCGATCTCGCCGGGATCGTTGGGCGGCAGCGTACCCCAGATGCGCAGTTGCCGTGATCCAGGCAGCCGGTCGACCACAATCTTCCGCGCGATAAGCTTCCCCCCAACCGGGCGAACCGTGCGCGCGCGATTGTCGATCTCGTAATAATCGAGCGGCGGAGTGACCAGAATCCGAGCCGCATCATCGCCGGGCAGTACGGTCACTGTCAGGGTATTATCGTTGATGCTCAAGGCGCTCACCGCTGCACCGTAATCCCAAACTCCATCGTCCATGGACCAGCCATCCGGGTAGGGTTCCCAGACGTAGGCCGTATCGTCGCCCACTACGTCGCCATCGACGCATCGCACGCCTCGCGCGACGACCTGCCTCGCGAGATCTTCCACTGCCAGCAACGGGTCCGCGGCGGGCGCGATACTCTGGCGATAGGGAATGGCCCGGCCGGACAGATTCGGATCGCCGCCACCCACCAAACGGAGCGATGCGATGCATCCATCCTGGTCCGGCGCGCGGTCCGCCAGAACGCGGGTTTGAAAGCGGTAGTCCGGTCCCAGGCGCATCAGAGCCAGCGCGGCGGTAAACAGCTTGGCGTTGGAGGCGGGAAGAAACAGGCGATTCGGATTCAGATCGAACAGCACGCGGTGCTGGTCGAGATCCACGATCTGGACGCCCCAGAACGCGGTGCGCGCTACCGGCGAAGCATCCAGAAAGGCGCGTATGCGGGCAGCCGGGCCGGCAGCGGCCAGCGGCTGGGTTATTTGAAGAGCCAGAAATAACAGAAAGACCACGCGTATCATCATCGGCCTGTCACCTTCAATTCCAGCCAGATCAGCCCGAGCAGCAAGGATACCGTGCAAGTGCCCAGCAGAGGCAGCGCCATGACTACGCCGATGCCCCAAGCCTCAGCCGCGTAACCGAGCGTGGCTGGCGCGAGCAGCCCGCCGAAGAGCGCGAAGGAAAAGATGCCGCTGAAAAACACCGGATGGTAATAGGGAAAGCGGCGCCAGATTTTCTCCGCGACCAGCGGGTATATGCTGGCAAAGCCGCCGCCCAGCAGCAACACGCCGGTGGCCGCGCCGAACTGGTTGTTGGTGGATGCCAGAAGCAGGCAGCCAAACATGGCCGCCAGCACGCTGCCGCCCAATAAACGGCCGTGCCGCACCCTTGGCAGCACCGCGACAGCGGCCACGCGCCCCACCAGCAGCGCCACCCAATACAACGACAGCAGCCAAAGCGAAGCCGGCGGACTCATGCCCAGGCGCCGCACCAGGAACAGCGGCAACCATGCGGCGATGGACCACTCGTTGCCGAACTGGCAGAACAATAGCAGCGCAAACAGGATCGCGCCGACACTGCGAAAGTCCCGAATGACCTCCCGGATATTCGCCGGCGCGGCGGACGGCTGCCACACCATGGCCGTGCGCGCGTACAGGACGGCAAAGACCCCGGGCAAGATGGCCATCAGAATCAGAATGACCGGTACCGTGTAGGCGTAAAAAGTCCCGGCAACGAGCAGCGTAACAGCCAGACATCCCAGGCCGTAATAGATGCCGCCAAGGATCACGGTGCGGGCGGGTTCGCGCCCGTAGGTGGCGGAGACTGCGTGGAACAGGCCGGCGTTGAGCAGCCCTACGGCCAGCCCGATGACGGCCAGACCCAGGACGCGCCACAGCCAGTACGCCGGCGGTGTTACCAACGCCAGAAACAACAGTCCGGAGCAGCCCACCGCGCAGGCGGCTACGAGCTGAAAACGAAGACCGCCGCGCGCGAGGATGCGTGCCGACAATGGGTTCGACGCGATGACCCCCACAGCCAGGCTGAGGAAATAGTTGCCGATGGTGACGAACTCGGGGGGGTCCCGATGGTAGCCCCAGGCCGGAAGAACGGCGCCCAGCAGTGCAAAGAGGAATCCGGACAAAAGGAAACCTGCCAGGGCTCGTCCGGCCGACGCAGCCGGCGCCATACGGGCCGCGCCGCCCGCGACGTGGCTCACCACACGATTGTATCGCCGTCGTAACGGCGCCAATTCACAATATCGTAGGGCGAAACTGGATTGTCATACGAAAATCGGGAGTCTTGCCTGGGATCAGCCTTTATTTATAGCCGGTTACCCAATGGCACGCGGGTTGCTACTTCGCTGAACGCGATGTAAGAGGTTTTTTAAGCTTTGGTGGGTTGCCTCCTTTTGGCTCTTTCCAACCCCGCTGCGGTTCCACTGATCGCAGCGGGGTATTTTTCGGTCCGTGTGACCGCTACACTGCTGCTACACTAATAGTCTCTTCCGCAATGCGCGAGTTCTATTCTCGATGGATTACCGGCTGGGAGTATAAGCTCGCCACGCGGGATAGCAACCGCGTGGTCCGCCAGTTCGATTGGGGTCTGGACTGGCTGGACGTGCCGCCGGCCAACGGGAACTCCAGCCAGGCGTTGAGCGAATTCGTGCGCGGCGCGCTGCAGGATTCGAGCGGCTTCTTCTCCTACGAGACGCCCCGGAACTACCGGCTGGAGGATGGGCAGCTCACCTTCTCGAGCCCGCTCCCTACGCCGTATCCGGAGAACAATGTGGTGCATGCCGGGTTCTTTCCGGCGCGCCGGGATCGCAACCGCGCGGTGCTGGTGCTCCCGCAGTGGAACGCCGATGAAAACGGCCATAGCGGGTTGTGCAAGCTGCTGAACCATTTCGGGATTACCGCGCTACGCATGAGCCTGGCGTATCATGACCGCCGCATGCCGCCGGAGCTCCAACGCGCCGATTACCACGTTTCGAGCAACCTGGGCCGCACCATCCACGCCGGCCGGCAATCGATCATAGACGCGCGGGCCTGTGTGGATTGGCTGGCGGCTCAGGGATACCGGCGCATAGGGATTCTAGGCACCAGCCTGGGCTCCTGCATTGCTTTTATCGCGGCCGCCCACGACCGGCGCATCTCCACCGGCGTGTTCAATCACGTTTCCATGTACTTTTCCGACGTGGTCTGGACGGGGCTATCCACGGAGCACATTCGCAAGGGCTTCGCCGATCACGTCACGCAGGATCAATTGAGAGAATACTGGGCCCCCATCAGCCCGGCATCGTACCTGGAACGGCTGCGGGACCGCGACTTGAAGAGCCTGCTGATCTGGGCGCGGCACGACTCCACTTTCCTGCCGGTTTACTCGTTACAGGTGCTCGAGTACTTCCGGCGGCGCCAGCTCCGGCACGAAGTTTTCACCCTCCCGTGCGGCCATTACACCACCGGCCAGTTTCCCTTCAACATTTTAGACGGCATGGTAATGTGCCGCTTCCTTTCGCGCAACCTGTAGGGGTCAGCGCCGGCCGGCATCTATTCGAAGGGGTGTGCAAGAAGGGCTTGACAAAATGACAAGTTGCTTTTAGGATGTAAATATCACTGGAAAAGGAGGTGGTCCAGAATAATGAATGAAAGTAGACCGCGCGAGGTGGCCGACTGTTGAGTCGACCGTTCTGACGTAGCCGGCTTCGTTCAGTGACGAGGCCAAGTTCCTGTGGACCGGCTGCCTCTCGCGTATGCCAAGCCTCAGGTTTAATTCGTAGGCTACCTTAAGCCCCCGTGAGTCCGTGTGTTTGCGCGGGCTCACGGGGTTTCGTCTTTTTATGGTCTTTTGTTATAATCGAGAAATCGAAAGGAATCCGTAAATGAAGGCCGGTATTCATCCCGCTTATAACGAGGTCAACGTGGCCTGCGCCTGTGGCCACAGCTTTAAGACCCGTTCCACACACAAGGGCGACATCCGCGTGGAAATCTGTTCCCACTGCCACCCATTCTTCACGGGCCGTCAGAAATTGATGGATACGGCGGGCCGCGTGGATCGTTTTGAAAGGAAATACAAAGCTACGCGGGGCGTCAAGAAAGCCCAGCAAGCCCAGCCGACGGCCTGATTACTGGCCTTTTTGCTCGCGCTCCTGCTGCCGCTTCCGTTCGCGTTCTTCGCGGATCTTGGTGTACTCGGCTTTCTGCGTGTCGTTCAGCATGGCGGCGACTTTCTGTGCATGTTCGTTGTCGATTTCTTTGTGCATGTCCCGCAAGCGGTGGTCGCTCGCTTCGATGATCTGCTGCAATTCGGACACCTGAGCATCGGTAAGGTTTAACTTGGTGCGCATCTCCCGGATGTACTTTTCGCGAAATGCGGCGTGGGTCGTCTGAGTTGTTTTGGGAGAGGATGCGGCGCTAACCGACCTCATCATGTAGAGGCGATTGGCGAAGCCGCCGACCACTATTCCACTGGCAAATACCAGCAGCAGGTAGAGCAACGTGGTGAGGTTGGAGCGACGCATCAAAGTTCATCCAGGCTCGGATCGACGAACTCGGGGCTACCCACCGCATGGCCGGCGGCCACCGCTTCCACGTAGCTCTCGACCGAGAGAACGGTATTGCGTCCATTCGGTATGTACAGATACGCGGCCATCCCCAGGGACAGCACGGCGGCTGCCGTGACGAAGGCGCGCGCCCAGCGTCCCAGGAAAAATAGAGACCGCTGGCGTTCCTCAATACGCCGCCAGATTTCGGGCATGAAATTGGCGGAGGGCTCCGTATCCGGGCAGGCTGCCCGGTAGGTGTGGAACAGAGCATTCAGTTCCGCGTTTGCGTCGCCTCGTTTGTTCAAGTAATTGCTCATACTTCTATATCGGCTTGCGCCGTCCCTTTCCCCCTCGACTCGTCCCCTGCCTCGCCGAGCGCCTTCAAGACCCGCTGTCGGGCCCTGAACAGCCGGACTTTGAGGGCATTTTCATTGACCCGGTAGATTTTTTCCAGCTCTTTCAACGAAAGGCCCTCCACCTCCTTCAGGGTCAGGAGGATGCGATCGGCTTCGGAAACGGCGCTGAGCAGGGCATCGACCGTCTCCCGGACCTGGCGCTGTTGCCGGACTTCGTGATCCACTCTGCCGCCCGCCACAGCGTCGGCGAGCATAACCTGCTGCTCGGAAAGATCCGACATGCGCGACTCCATGCGCCTTCGATGCTTGCGCAGATAGTCATAGGCTGCGTTTACAGTCAAGCGGTACAACCACGGTTCAAAGACCTCGGCCGTGCGGAGCTGGTCCAGAGAGAAATACAACCTCAGGAAAACTTCCTGGGCCACATCCTCCACGTCCTCCGGCCGGGAAATCAAACGCGCAATCGTCCCTAAGGTCCGTTTCCGGTATGCCAGTACGACTTCGTTAAAGGCGGCGCTGTCACCTGTCTGCGCGCGCTTGATCAGCTCAAAATCAACCAGCATGCGGCCCCGAACCGGCCGGCAGCGGAAGGCGCTGCGCCTTCCGAGTGATTAGGCGTACCGGCAAATACCCAGGTTACAAGGGCTTGACGAGAAAGGCAAAGGGGTTGTTGTGACGGTGGGCTTCATATCCAGCTTGCTCCGGGACGGCGCCGACGTGCTGGATGGCACCAGAAACCATGACGACGAAGAGGTTACCTGAGATCTGGCCTGGTTCGACGCACTCCAACTGCAGGGACCCCTGATGCAGGCGTGGCACGAGCACATAGAAAATCACGAGCGCTTCCGGCAATATTTGCTTGAGCCTCCGGGCGTTCAATCTCCCTCGGGGGCAGGACGGCTGAAGAGCGGTTTGTTGCCACTCATTTTCATGCTGGCGTTCTGGTTGCGCCTGATATAGGCGCCCCACCTCCAGATACCAAATGAAAAAGCCCGGTGTGGGCACACCGGGCCTTGGGTAATATCGCGACTCAGCGCACCTGACGTCAAGCGACTTGCTGAGCCCGGTTCTGGCTCAACATCGCTTCCATCTGATCTTTTAAGCGAAGCTTCAGCTTCTTCAACCGAACCTCTTCCAGTTTTTCCTGGTCAGTGAGGTGCGGCAGCGCTTCGAGCGCCTCCAGCTTTTTTGCGTAGCCGCAATGTTCCGCGGCAAGCTGGCGAAACTCCGCATTGGTTTCCATCAGATGCGCCTTGAGTTCTTCCTGTGTGTTCCGTTCCATATTCGGGCAATTCCTCCCAGTGAGGTTGCCACGCCGAGTTGGTGGTGCGAATACGAGGCTCGGTGGGTCTTCACTTCATCACCTTGAAGTGCGGCAGGATCAAACGAGAATCTGCCGTCTACTTGTGACAGTATCATGAATGAAAGTTCATGACAATAGCGCTTTCCCCTGAATTGTTGTAGTACTCCGGGCGGCGGCCGGCTTCACGCAAGCCAAGATTCTTGTAGAAGTTGCGAGCGGCAGTGTTGGATTCGCGAACTTCCAGCCAGAGATCTCCAGGATGTCCGGAAGTCAATTCGGCAAACAGCCGCCGGCCGATACCGCGCCGCCGGAAAGCCGTGTGGACCGCCAGGCTCAGCAACTCGGACTCACCTTCCGCGAGGCGGCGCAGTACGGCGAATCCCACAATCCGGTCTGCACAAACCGCCACGATGAGATCGTAACGCAGATAGTCGCGGACATCCCATTGGGCGGCTTGGGGGGATGCCGCCTGCACTTCGGCGATGCCGGTGAGATCGCTTGCGCACGCACGCCGCACGACCACCAGCGGCAGCGGCTCAGGGTTCAAACCGGACCTCGCCCCCAGGCGCCCACGCCAGGGTCTCGGGGATCGCCTCGGCACGGCTGGCCGCGGCGCGATAATGCGTCTCGACGTGCGTGCGCGCGGGGATCCAGCGGAAAGCGGGCATACCGAACAAGGTCCCGCGCGCGATCATCTGGCGGCGCGTTTCGGGCATGGGCGAAGCGCCGAATTCCATGCCGCGCGTCAGCGTGCGGCCGTTCCATGGCGCGCCCGTGCGGCTGTGATTCTCTTCCCAGATGCCCAGCCACGGGAAGTCCGCCCGCCGCCAGACGTAGCCGAACGCCAGCCGGCTGGCGGGCGACCACGCTAGAAAATAAGCAGTGTCGCGGTGCGGGTCCATCAGGTGGGTGGTGAAGCCGCTCGAGGCGGCGGCGTCCGAGTACACGCGCAGGTCGGCCAAGCCGCCATCGGGCCGCGGAACCATGGGCCAGTCGAACTGCGCCCCGGTCTTCATGTAGCCGTCTTTGCCGAAATCGGATTCGGAGACTTTGGACCGGGTTGCCGAGGCGCGGAATTGCGTCACGCCTTTCTGCAGGAATGGCGGGCCCAGCGTCACGTGCTCCGTCCACGCGATGGGACGGTCGGTGGCGCTCTCGTTTTCCACTGTTTCGGCGATCTCGACCACCGCGCTTCCCGCGGGCAGCCGGATCTTCCGCTCGAAGCGCAACTGCGATTGCGGGAAATGTGCCCGCGCGGTCAGCTCGGAATCGCCCGCGGCGATCTCATACACGGCGACAGGGGCCTCGCCATGCACCGTGAGCCCGGCCGCGGCCTCATCCGGCGACGGCCCGCCGAAGATATCCATACAGAGGTTATGGCCCATGATGCCGCTCAGTAATTTGCTCTCGGCATCCGCTCCGTACTCCGGATGCTTCCGCGGATCGTAAGTGGAAGGCTCGATGGAAGGCCACGGAGGCGTCCAAAGCGGGTTGACGCCGCTGCGCTTGTCCAGGATCTCGGCGATGTGGCCGCCTTCGTGAAGTACGGTCACCCGCAGCAGGCCGTTCTCGATTGAAGTAGCGCGACGACCGCGATACAGTGTTTCTGGCATATTGAATTATTATGCATCTCCTATGCGTTCTGCTGGCCTGGCTCGCGGCGCCCTTTTGGGAGACTATCGCGCCCAAGGATTGGACCGACGAACAGGTCCAGTTGCTGCTGAATGACAGCCCCTGGGCGCAGCTCGCCGACCCCAAACCCGAAGTACAGATCTACCTGGCCACGGCCGTCCCCGTCCAGCAGGCCGAAGCGGAGCTGGCCCGCCGCAGCGACAAGCCGCTCGGCGACGATTACCTGGATTACATTCGCCAGCAAGGCTCGCAGAACGTGGTGCTGGCCATCGCTTACAAGAACTGGACTGCGCTCGAAGACGCTGAGGAGTCGCGGCGGATGCAGGATGAATCGATCATGAAGGTGGGCCGCAAGAAGTACCAGTTGGTGGGCCATTTTCCGCCGACCCCATCGGACAAGTTCCTGCGGCTGGTATATCCGCGCGTGGCGACCTCCGCCGACAAGAGCGTAATTTTCGAGCTGTATTTGCCCGGCAACGGCCCCTATCACGAGGCTGAGTTCCGCGTGCGCGACATGCTGTACAAGGGCAAGCTGGAAATGTAAAAAAGGCTGCACGCCGGTTCGCGCGGGCGATTATACTTGTTCTCGGAGGATTTTATGATCTGGCTATCGGTACTGCTTTTGCAGGCGGCCGCCGCGCCGACTCCGCAGATCGACCGCGGTCAAACGCTGTTTTTCGCCGAGAAAGGCTGCGGCACCTGCCACGTACTGAAAGGCCGTGGCACGGCCGTCGGACCGGATCTCAGAACACTCGGCAAGATCGGCGTGCGAGCCCTGGTCATGGCCATTCGCGCGTCCCGCACCGAGTACGTGCAGGCCGTAAAACTGAAAAAGGAAGAGCCCTTCGCCGGGATCAAGGTCTCCGAGGACGCCACCACGGCAGCGTATTACGATCTTTCCAAATCGCCGCCGGAGCTGCGCAAATTTGCGGTCGCCGATATAGAATCGAGGAACGACAACTCCGCGTGGAAGCATCCGCCGTCGGAAGGCGGCTACACCGCGGCGCAAATGGCCGATATAGTGGCTTATGTCCGGTGGGCGGCCACTGGAGACAAGAAGCCTGTGGATCCTTCCGATGTGGAATGAGTTCTAGAAAAGGTCAGAAACCTGAAGCAGGCCGAATCGAGAAGGACGAAATCCTTCCAGAGTACGATTTCAGTCACGCTCGGCCAAACAAATATGCTGCGCGTTATGCGGCCGGCAGCATCGTCGTAGTCCGCCGGACCAAGAAGAGTAACCGATAGATCCGGAGCCCCAGCCAATGTCACTTAGTTTTCCCAACATCGGGAATTCTGCAAAATTTGTGGGGCAGACCCCCTGGTCTGCGCGGGTCCCCCTGGACCCGCTTTTTCGCTTTTCAGAGTCCGTTCTTCCGTGATCGCGACAGGCCGACGGGGGCGTCGGCCGCGGTCCAGGGGGACCGCGCCACTATCCTATTTCGCGGGTTTTGCGAAAGCCGCGTCCTCGATGGCGGCGTTGTTTTTAATCTCGGAAAACTTGAGAATCATGGTGGAGTCGGGCGAGCGCTGCTCGATGGTGGAGGGCAGCTTCAGCCCGTCCACGTCGCGATAGTCGCGGTAGAACATCTCGTATTGCACGATGCCGTCTTCGAGAGTGACCCGCTCGAAGTCGCGCTTCAGCAGCAGGCCCGTCTCCGCATCGAAGTAGAGCGTCTCGGGGGGGCCGCTGGCGGGCGTGGCCGTAATCACGTTGACGGAGCGCCCTTCCACTTTCGCCCCGGCCGCTGCTTCCATCTTCGGAAACAGCTCCTTGAGCCGAAGCTCACGGTAGAAATGGTGATCTCTCCGTGTAACAGCCAGGTCCGTGCGGCTCATGGCATGCACTCCCGAATCGGGATTCTTTTGCCAGCCGTTATCGCCGTCCAGCACCGTCTCGATCACGCCACCATATTCGGCGATATCCAGCGTCAGCCGGTAGCGCTCCGGAGCCGCGGCATAGACCTGGGCCGTGCCCGTCGCGTTGTCGTCCGGAATTTCGACGGTGCCCTTCATAGTCCGCGTAGTCACTTTCTCGCAAGCGGCCCGGCCGCCCAGGGCCTCGGTGTACTTCTCGAGGATCTGATCGACGCTGGGCTGCGCCAGTAACGGGGCTGCGCCCATCAGCGGCATGCTCAGTAACGCCGGTAGCCACAATCTCGAATAGCTCATCTCCACCTCCCGGAGCGAAACGCGCTCCTCACAGTCTACAATAAATGTTTTATGCACTTACAGGAAGTGGTCGAAGCGCAAGGCCATCTGATCGACTCCCACGTGATGGAGAACATCTTCGACAAGGTAGTCGAGCACCAGGGCCGCTTCGAAGTGGAACAATTCCGCATAGGCCGCACCAATAGCGAGCCGTCTTATTTGCGGCTGAAAGTGGAAACGCCCACTCCCGCCCTGTTGGCGCATCTTCTTGAGGATCTGCTGGAGCTGGGGTGCTCGGCGGTCGATTCCGGCGATGCGGTCGTGCGCGTCGTGGAGCGCGACTGCTGCGCTCCGGAGGAATTTTACTCCACCACCAATCACCGCACGCTGGTGCGCTACGAGCAGCAATGGCTGGAGGTGGAAAACCAGCGCATGGACGCGTTGATCGTGGTTTCCGAGGGGAGCGCGCGGTGCCGGAGGCTGCGCGATATACGGGCGGGCGATGGCGTGGTAGTGGGCATGCGCGGCATACGGGTGTTGCCGGAATCCAAAGAGCGCGACCGGCTGGCATTCGCCTTTATGTCCAACGGCATCTCGTCGGAGCGACAAGTAGAGACAGCCGTCCGGCAGACCGCCGCGTTGATCCGGCAGGCGCTCGAGCAGGGGCAGAAGGTGATCGCCGTGGCCGGGCCCGTGGTGGTCCACACCGGCGGCGTGCAGGGTCTGTCAGCGCTGATCCGCGGCGGCTTCGTGCATGCGCTGTTGAGCGGCAACGCGCTGGGCGTACACGACGCGGAGGCGGCGCTGTTCGGCACTTCGCTGGGCGTGCGCCTGGCCGATGGCCGGCAGGAAGAGCACGGCCATCGCAATCACATGCGCGCCATCAACGCCATCTTCCATGCCGGCGGCGTGCCACAGGCGGTCGCAGCCGGGCGCCTGCAGTCGGGCATTCTGTACGAATGCGTGCGCGCCAATGTGCCGTTCGTGCTGGCCGGCAGCCTGCGCGACGATGGGCCGCTGCCCGATACCATCACCGATATGAACGCCGCCCAGGACGCATACGCGGAACAGTTGAAGGGCGCGGGCCTGGTGTTGTGTCTCGGCTCCATGCTGCATTCGATCGCCACCGGCAATATGCTGCCAAGCTGGGTCAAAATCGTGTGCGTCGATATCAACCCGGCGGTGGCCACCAAGGTCAGCGATCGCGGCACGGGCCAGGCGGTGGGAGTAGTTGCCGACGTGGGTATGTTCCTCGACCTGCTGGCCCGCGCGGTGGCGCAGGCATGAAGAGGGCCTACACGGACGAACATGCGGCGGCCGGCATCCACGCCGAGCTGCCCGACATTGAGACCTGGCCCAACCAGTTTCCCGATTACGAAATCGAGATCGTCATCCCGGAGTTCACCTCGATGTGTCCCAAGACCGGACTGCCGGATTTCGGCAGGCTGACACTGCGTTATGTGCCGGAGGGTAAGTGCCTCGAGTTGAAGTCGCTCAAGATGTATCTGCTGGCCTATCGCAATCTGGGGATTTTTTACGAGAATGTAGTGAACCGGTTTTTGCGCGACGTAGTGAAGGCGGCCCAGCCTGCCAGCGCCACCGTGACCGGGGAGTTCACGCCGCGCGGCGGATTGCATTCCAAAATCACCGCGACCTGGCTTAAGCAACGGAGCAAGAAACATGGACGCCGATGAATTGACGGCTATCCTGCGGGAAGTCCGCGATCGGGTGCGCGCGCGCCATCCGGAGACTTCCGCCTCGCCGCTGCCCGACCTGATGCCGCTGCTGCACGCGCGCGACGCCGCCGAAGCTAAAGTGGCAGCCATCGGCACGGTCAATCCGCGCCGTGGCGGGCCGCTCAACTGGCTCGCGCAGCAAATCAAGAAAACGGTCGCGCGCTCGCTCGACTGGCACGTGCGCGAGCAGGTGGAATTCAACCGTAATGTGATGGCCTGCGTGCAGGCGTCGCTTGAGGCGCTGGAAGAGACGCGCCGCGCGCTGGCCTTGCTCGACAGGACCGGGAGCGAGCTTCGGGGTGAGGCGCAGGAGTTGAAAGACATACGCTCGCACTGGGTGGACTGGCGCCAGGAATGGGAACACAAGCTGGTGCTCAACGAGACCAAATTATTGCGTAGCGTGGCGGAGTTGAATGCCGCCTTCCAGCACCGCGCCGGGCAGTTGGAGTCGAGCTTTCGGGATAGGGTCAAAGAGCAGCACGACGAGTTCGACATGGCTTTGGAACGTAGCTCGCTCGATATCCAGAAACGCTTGTGGGCGGATATGGAGCGGGTCCGGTCGGAGTACGATCGCCTGATCCATACCGAGCTGCGGCTGATTCGCCAGCGTGCCGCCGCGCCATCATCTTCGGCGCCATCGGCCGGGCCAGTGCCGGCAGCGGTGCCCGTGGAACCGGGCTTCGATTACGCCCGCTTCGCCGAGCGCTTCCGCGGCTCCGAAGAGTACGTCCGGACCGGCCAGCAATTCTACCTGCCGTTCTTCGCCGGCCGGCGCGAGGTGTTGGATATCGGCTGCGGGCGCGGCGAATTTCTGGAGTTGATGCGCGAAGCCGGCGTCACGGCGCGCGGCATCGATCTGAGCCAGGAGTCCGTGGACCTGTGCCGGCGCAAGGGGCTCGCGGCCGAGACGGTCGACCTGTTCGCCTATCTGGCGGATCTGCCGGAATCCTCGCTGGATGGCATCTTCAGCGCGCAGGTGGTGGAGCATCTGCCGCCGGAGCGCCTGCCGGAGATGATTCGGCTAGCGGCATCGCGCCTCGATCGCGGCGGCGTGCTGGCCATCGAGACGCCCAACCCGGAGTGCCTGGCCATCTTTGCCAGCCACTTCTACCTGGACCCCACACACACGCGGCCGGTCCCGCATGCCCTGCTGTCATTCTATATGGAAGAGTTCGGGATGGGACGGATTGAAGTACACCGGCGCTCGCCGGCCCTCGAGTCCATGCCCGCGCTGGCGTCGCTCGCGGAAGATTTCCGTGCGGCGTTTTTTGGCGGGTTGGATTACGCGATTGTAGGGGAGAAGTTGTGATTAGCTACTTGACAACTGGCCGGTTTACGACCACAGTAGGCTGTGGTAGGAGCTTGAGGGCGATGGGAAGAGAAAAAGATCGGCTGATTGAGCAGAAAGAGACCTGGGAGCGAATCGCCCAGGAAAAAGGGTATTTCTGCGAAGGGCGCGGTAATGTGTTGACCAAGTGATGAACGTGATATCTTCGACGATTGCTGTGCCGGCTGCGCACCAAGCATAAAGCCAGACTATTCGACTAGGGACTAACGTCCGAGAGAATGTCCCGACATGAAAAAGCGCAAATATCACGTGTACCTGCTGCCTGCTAGCGGAGGGGATATGCAATTGGTCTTTTACCGTTTGGCTACGGGAGACGGCCCGACACAATGAAGGCGATGATATTCATCAGCAAGCGGGTATTCCGGTCCCGAAGAGCGCCACAATCCGAGGCTGAGGGGCTCCTCGGGAAGCTTGTTTGGGAGCTGAAGGATAAGGACCAATGGAAGGCCACGGTTGAACTATTGGCCACACCAAAGGGTGCTCCAGGAAGACTCAACCTCGGGCGTTAGCGCTTCGTGGTCTTTAGTCTTTTCGTTTTCGGCTCCCACTTCCGCGGCATATCGGCCCGGGGCATCGGCGGCGCGTTTAGCAACGCCTTGATGACGGCTTCGAACTGGCCCTTAGGCCATCCAGAAGTACGGCTACGATGTCTACGCGCTCATCGCGTGGGAACTTGGCATGACCATCGCGAACTATCGCCGTTTGTGTCAAGAGCTTTTGTAAAGCATTGAGCGGAGGGCGGGGGGATCGGACCCTAATGCCCGGACGGATATGTGCGGTTTATAAGACCGCTCCTAGCGCCAGCTAGTAGGCGAGATGTCACGCCCCTGATGAAACGGAGCCGTTGTGACACGGCCATCTGGGTGGCGGACCTGTCTGGCCTGCCGCGCTTGCGAAAACCTTCGGCTATGTTAGCTGGGATCGAGACTGCGGCCCGGCGCATCTGTGCCGACAGGCCGTACATCTCTTGCCTGGGCAACTCGCTGGTAAACCGATAGATCGCGAGTACGAAGCGATACGCCTTCTGTCAAACCACCAAGTCTCGGAAACTCTGAGCGGGTCTACGATCAGCCGACATAGGCTCCTAGCCCGTGACTCCGGGGTCACCCGCTTATTTTCAACAGCGAGTGCCGTCGCGAAACTGCCCGCTGGGTGGCCCATCCCGAGTCACAGGTTATTCAATCCGGTCGGAGGCAGAGCTGACTCCTGTCTCCTTTTTTTCACTCCGGCAGCTTAGCCTCCCGCGGCTCCGGCAGCCAGAAGCTCGACAGGAAGCCCACTGCGTAAACCAGCAGCGCCACGGCGCCGGCGGAGTAAGCCAGCTTGGCGTACTTTGTGGCGCCGGGCATCACGTTGGCCAATTGCGTCGTCAGCAGCGCGGCCGAGGTGCCGATCATCCTGCCTCCTATATTTGCCGCGAAACTCTCGCCAGTGCCGCGCAAATGCGTCGGATACATCCGGGGCAGGTAGTTGCCCCAAAAGCTGAACTGCGCCACCGTGAGCAGTCCCGCCAGGAAGATGCCAACCTCGAGCATGCCGAGATCGTGGACCGCCGGATAGAAGAACACAAATGGCACCAGGAAAAGTCCGGGGAACTGAAACACGCGCAACAGGAGCCTGCGGCTCACGATGCGAATCGCCAGAAACGCCAACACGAACCGGCCCAGCAATCCGCCCATCTCCTGCAGGAACTGCACTTTGCTCACGACCTGCTGCTGCGCCATCCTGGCCAGGCCTGCGACCTGCGGCAGGCCAGGGACGATGCGCGGAAGGTGCTGGATGGCGCCGAACGCCGCGCCGTAGCTGCACGCGAACATCAACGCGGTCAGCAGCGTGATCTTGCGATATTCCGGCCGGAACAACTCGGCGAAGCTCGGCCGCTTCAGCGTGCCTTTCAACTTCTGCTCCTGCCACGCCGGCGACTCCGGCAGGAACGGGCGTACCAGGATCAACGGAATCGCCGGAATGACTCCCGAGATGAGCGTATAGCGCCACGCCTCGTGTCCCCCGTAGATGCCCGGCAGCGATTTGGCGTAAGTGACTGACACGTAGTAGGCGGCGCTGATCAGCAAGCCGCCAACGGAGGAGAACGCCTGCGTGTACCCCAGCACGGATTCCCGCTGTTTGGGGTCGGGAAACAACTCCGCCAGCCATGCCACAGCGGCTACGAATTCTACGGATACGCCGATGAACGTAGTGCAGCGCAGCAGCAGAAGCGCGCCAACGGAGGTGGCAAATCCGGACGCCAGGGCGGAGAAGGCGTATAGCAGAATGCTCCAGACCAGGATGCGCCGCCGGCCGAGCCGATCGGTCAGATAGCCGCCCAGCAGGCCGAAGATGCCGCCCGCCACCGCGGGGATATAAAAGAGCAGGCCCACCCAGTAATTGAAGTCCGGGGTTTCCGGCTTAAGCTTGGCCAGATCCATCAGGGCGGGCCTCACGATGAGCGGTAAGACCAGCAGTGCATAGGTGTCGAAGGCGAAGCCTATGGCGGCCATCGCGCATATCACCCATTGGACGGCGGTAAGCTTTTGTGAAGTTCGAGCGGCCTGGGGCATAGTTTTCAGGTAGTATGGCATAGTTGGGCAAAGGATTTCATCGGATGCAACAGAACGCGGTTTTAATCGGGAAAAGGGAGGGCAAACGTTCCATGATGTGGATCGTTTTTGTGATCGGCGCAGTGCTGTCGTGGGGCGTTTACGGACCCGCGCTGCACAAAGGGCAAACGCAGCTTGGCAACCCGCTGAAGGCGCTCCTGTGCGTGGGGGTCGCTTACTTTTTCATCGGCATTCTGGTGCCGGTATTGGGTCTTTCGTCGCAGGGCGGCTTGCGGGGCTTCGATACGAGCGGCTCGATCTGGGCCGGCATCGGCGGAGCGCTGGGCGCGCTAGGGGCGGTTTGCATCATCTGGGCATTCAAGGCGGGCGGGCTGCCTAATTACGTGATGCCGCTGGTTTTTGGGGGAGCGCCTTTGGTCAACGTGATCGTCTCGATGGCCATGCATCCGCCGAAAACGGCGCCCCACCCGCTGCTTTACATCGGCTACCTTCTGGCGGCGCTGGGCGGCGGCATCGTGCTGTATTACAAGCCGTCGTAAACCGAGCCGGGCCCAGAGGGCACCCCCGTCAAGGAGCGGTAACCTACGGCCTACCGATCGAATAGAGAAACTGCGCCGTGCGAATCAAGATGTGTTTATCCGAAATTGCGGGCGAGCTCAAAGTGAAATCGCTCAGATCGTTCTCCGCCAGGACTTCGAACTCGGGTCCGGCCCTCACCACCGTCGTCAAACCCTCTTCGTTGGTGATGTAGATCTTCCCGTCCGCCAGTACGGGCGAGGCGCTATAAGTGGCCGCCTTGATGCGCTTCCCGCCCCAGATCTCTGCTCCGGTCCTGGCGTTAAGACACCACAGAATGCCGCGGTCGTTCACCGAGTAAAAATACTTCCCGTCCGTGACCGGCGTAGGCACATCCGGCCCATTCATGAACGACCACAACTTATGCGACTGCGAAATATCGCCGCGCCCGCCCGCGCGAAACGCAATCAATGGGCGCACGCGAGTGGGCGCATAGACTATGTCGTCGTATACCACGGGAGAGGCGATGATCCGGTGTGAAGGGTCGTTATCCGGATTGAAGCCGGTGCCGCGCCACAATTCCTGCCCCGTCGCCGCATCGTGACCGGTGATGCAATCGCCGCCGGTGACCACGATTTCGACGTGATCGCCGTATCGTAGCAGCGCCGGCGTCGTGTAGGAATCGGGTGACTCGCGGATCGCAACGGTCGGCCGAATCACGCGCCAGACGGTTCTGCCAGTCTTTGCATCGATGCGCAGGACGTACGATGGATCGTGTGTTTTCATCCCGTGCAGCACCTGCATGTACAGCGCGTCCTGGTAGAGCAGCGGCGAAGATGCATAGCCCCAGTTCAGGCCAAACTTTCCGTAATCTTTCTGGATATCGCGCATCCACAGCTCATTGCCGTTGAAATCGAAGCCCTTCAGCACGCCGATTCCGGTCATCGCGTAAACGCTGGCGCCATCTGTAACGGGCGAGGGTGACGACATGTTCTGCTTGTTGATCTTGTAATTGCCGGGCGCGATCAACTTCTTCCAGAGCGGCGTCCCCTTACTCTTGTCTACGCACCACAGAAACAAATCGTCGCCGTCGGCAATATTGAGGAAGACGCGGTTCCCCCATATGATCGGCGTAGCGCCGGATTTACTGGGCATCGCCAGTTTCCAGGCAATGTTTTCCGTGGTGCTCCAATGAAGCGGAAGGTCGGTCTCGGAGCTGACGCCGTTCAGCGACGGGCCGCGCCATTGTGGCCAGTTCTCGGCGGGCGCGGGAAGCCCAATCACGGCCAGGACCAGGCCCAGCGATAGCGGAACGCGCAAGTTGCCCTCCTCTTGATCGCCCCGCGGGCGAGATACCCAGAAGGATATCACGTTACCGAGGCGGCCCGACCGTGACAATTTCGCTTACAAACATTTACAGGATCGCAGCCTAAACCCTGCTAGACTTTCCACGTCCGTGAACCTCGGATCCCACGGCGCGGAGACAACGATGCTCAGACGTTGCGTTCGAAGTTTGTGCTTTCCCTGGGTTGTGGCATTTACACTTACGGCACAAGGGGCAGGGATGCCCGTATTCTTCAATGCTCCTGGAGCGTTCCCGGTCCCCACCGGCAGTTCTCCGGTTTCAGTGGCGGTGGGAGATTTCAATGGCGACGGAAATCAGGATCTGGCTGTAGCCGATTATGGCGCCGCCTCGATTTCCGTCCTACTTGGCAAAGGTAATGGCAGGTTCGGCCCGCCGCTGAATTACCAAGTTGGAACTAATCCTACATTCGTTGCCGCGGGGGACTTCAATGGCGACGGAAAGACGGACCTGGCAGTGACAAACGCCCACGACAATAGTGTCTCAATCCTGCTGGGCAACGGAGATGGCACGTTCCAGCCGCAGGTAACCTATTCGGTTGGGAGTTACCCGTACTCCGTTGCCGTGGGCGACTTCAATCGCGATGGAAAACCCGATCTTGCGATAGCTAACGCGGGCACGTATTCGGGCGGCTATGGCACCACCGTCTCGATCCTACTTGGTAAAGGGGATGGCACATTTCAGCCGCAGGTGACCTACACGGTTGGTACAAGCCCCGAGGCTATCGCCGTGGGTGATTTCAACCTGGATGGAAAGCTGGATCTGGCCGTGGCCAACTATATCTCGAATAATGTCTCGATTCTGTTAGGTAAGGGAGACGGCACGTTCCAGCCGGCAGCGAACTATACAGCGGGGAGTTACCCTGTCTCCATAGCGGTTGGAGACCTCAATGGGGATGGAAAGCCTGACTTGGCGGCAGTCAATCACGGCGCAGGCGCAAGCAGCTCGAGCAATGTCTCGATTCTGCTGGGCAACGGCAATGGGACGTTCCAGCCGCAGATAATCACTCCAGTAGGCATTTTTCCTGACTGCGTAGCCATGGCAGACTTCAATAACGACGGCAAGCCCGACCTGTCGGTGTCGAATTACGCCTCCGGCAGCCTGTCGATCCTGCTGGGCAACGGTGACGGCACTTTTCAGCCGCAGGTTCTCTACTCGGGGACATTCGGACCAACCGCGGTAGTGGTGGCGGACTTTAACGGAGACGGAAACCCGGACCTGGCATCTGCCGGTGTCTCTGATGTCGTCGAAATCCTGCTTGGCGAGGGTAGCGGCGTTTTCCAGCGTCCCAAGAGCTACAGTGTCGGGGAATCGCCCAGCAGCGTTGCCGCGGCAGATTTTAATGGAGACGGTTTACCGGACTTGGCGGTGGCCAACTTCTCCGGCGGTACCGTCTCAATCCTGCTCGGCACAGGCAATGGAGCCTTCCAGCGGGCAGGAAGTGTCGAGGTTGAATGGCCTCTCTCAGTCGTCGTGGGAGATTTCAACGGCGACGGTAAGCTGGACTTGGCAGTGACGGACTCCTGTTACGAGTGTGGCATCTCGGTTCTGCTGGGCCGCGGCGACGGCACGTTTCAGCCGGCCGTGAGCTATCGCGTAGGAACCTACCCTTGGTCCCTGGCCGTGGGAGATTTCAATGGCGACGGCAAGCTCGACCTGGCGATGACCGATAATGGACTGCCACTTGCCGGCGAAAGCTCCGCTGTCTGGGTGTTGTTGGGCAATGGCGATGGCAGCTTTAAGTTGCCCGTGGCCTATGCGGCAGGCATATTCATGACAGGTGTGGCCGTGGGTGACTTCAACGGAGATGCAAAGCCGGATTTGGCTGTGTCCGACCAGTCCACCGCTGGTGTCTATATATTGTTGGGCAACGGCAACGGCACCTTCCAGCCGGCGGTGACTCGCCATTTGGCGGGCGGCTCTGTCTCCGTCGCGGTAGCAGACTTCAATGAAGATGGAAAGCCGGACTTGGCCGTGACCGTCATCTCCGGTGATGTCGCGATCCTGGAGGGCAAAGCCGACGGGTCTTTCCAGCCGCCCGTGTATCTACCAGTACCGGGCTTAACTGTCGGTTTGGGTGGCAGCTTGATCGTTGGCGATTTCAATGGGGACGGTAAGCCTGACCTGGCGGTTGCTGGAGGGGCGCTCTCGATCATGCTGGGTAACGGTGATGGGTCCTTCCAGCCATCGGAGAACTTCGGAGTGGGAATAGGCGGCGCTGGTGGTCTGGCCGTAGCCGATTTCGACCGCAACGGTAAGGTGGATGTGGTTACGACCGATCCCGCTTCAGACAAAGTCACGGTCTTGACTAACATCACGCCTTAGAGCGATTGACTTACCGCAGATCCAGCGCCATCAAGCTACGCCTGTCCCTCACATACAACGTGGTCCCCGCCAGCGATGGCGCAGTCCAGGCATTGCTGTGCAGCAACTCAGCCTTCGCCAGCACCTTCAAACCTGCGGGCGAAACCGTGGCCAGCGAGAGATTGCCGTCCTCATCGACCACGATCAGCTTCCCGTCGGCATACAGAAACGTGGCTTTGGGAAAGCTGCGATCCTGCCACAGAACTTTGCCGCTCCTGGCGTCGAGCGCGGTCAGCGGCGCCGGGCCGAAATCGCCGCTCGATCCGTAAAGCGTGTCACCGATGCGCAACAGATTGCCGATATGCACGCGCATGCGATTAGTCGTCCACAGTTCCTTTACTACCGTTTTGCCGTTGACCACGTGCAGTTGAAGCGCCACGCAGCCGCCGTTATAAGCGGATGACACGAACAGCGTATTGTCGCTGGTCCACAGTGGCAGGCTGATGTTGAGGCCCCAACTGGTACTATGCGGATGTGTCCAGAGTAAGTCGCCCGAGTCCGGATTGAGACCGATTATTTCATCGCTCATCACCGCGACGAGCTGATCCTGGCCATCCACTCTAATAATAAGAGGCGAAGATGGAGAGTTGCGGAAATCCTGTTTCTGCCAGACAACTTTGCCGTCCTTCTGATTGAACGCAATCACCGCATGACCCGCGCCGCCGACCTTCATGATTACGGTATCTTTCCAGGCGAGCGGGCTCCCCGAATATCCCCGGTCCATGGGAGTGCCGTTGAACTCGCGATAGAGATCGTGCGACCACACGACTTTGCCGGCTTTCTTGTCCAGGCAGAGCAGGTTCGCCAGGATGCCCACGACGTAAACGGCGTCGGCAGTGACCAGCGGCGTGGCATGCGGGCCGGGACCGTTCTCCATGGCCATATCGGCGCGGAACGGGGCGTTCTCGGTGTGCTCCCAAATGGTCTTACCTGTGGAGGTATCCGCAGCCAGAGTAATCTCCTGCGAGCCCCGCCGGTACATGGTATAAAGCACCGCGCCATCCACCGCGATGCCTGAATAACCCTCGCCGAGGTCCCGGCTCCATAGCCTTCTGGGTCCTGAACTCGGCCAGGTGTTGGCCAATCCTTTGGCGTCCGAAGTGAAGTCGCGGTGAGGACCGGCGAACTGAGGCCATTCAAGCGAGCCGGCCCCGGCAGTCGCGGCTGTCAGCAGCGCGGCGATGAGATAATAGCAGTGTTTCATGGTATGTCCCAGAGCGCCAGGGTGGTGCCGTCTTTGATCAGAATACCGTGGCCCAGGATCACCGGATGCGCCCAAGTCGGACTACTGGCGACGGAATACTTTCGCAGCTGCTCAAACGCCTTGTCGCTTCTCCTGAAGACAATCAAGTCGGCATCGGTGGTCAGCAGCAACAGCACGGAACCGGCAGACACAATGGCGGCACTGTCCGCCAGGCGGCCTTCGGATTTCCACAGCGTAGCGCCCGTGGCGGGATTGAGACAGACGAGCTGCCCGCGCTTGCGGGTTGACAGACCAAACAGCAGATCGCCGCTCACTACGGGCGAGCTCATATACATCGATAGGTCCTTGTTCTGCCAGACCGTTTCGGTAGCCCACGCCGAGCCGCGCTTGAGTAACTTGACGCCGATCGCAGGGTTGCCGATACCCGAAAAGATCAGAGTGTCATGATACAGTGCCGGTGTCACAATGTTCTGGTCATAGTCGGTGGTATAGGGAATCCGCCAGAGTAACTCGCCCGTATCGGCCGAGACTCCGACAATGTTACTCCGGCTCTGAGTGACTACTTGGCGAGTCCCGCCCAATTCCACTACGATGGGCGATGCGTATGCCGGGCCGTCGCCCGCCCAGCTCCACTTCTGCGCGCCAGTCGCTCCGTCGAAGGCGGTGAGCGCTCCTTGCTTGTTGTTGCCGACGTGTGCGATCACGAGGCCGCCATCGACCACCGGCGACATAGCCACGCCGAAATCCGGCGATCCGAATTCCTTGCGCCATTGCGGCTTGCCGGTCTTCGCGTCGAAACAGGAAAGCGTTCCGTTGATACCGAAGGTGTAAATCCGGCCGCCCGCAACCACGGGTGTCGATTTGACTCCCTTGCCGTGGCCGGCAGCCGCGGGATTCATGGTGTAAGGCGCGGTATAGGCTTGCTGCCAGATCGGCGTGCCGTCTTCCGGACGCAGACAGGACACCACTTCGCGCTCGCCCTGCCGCGTGTGCATGTAGATCCTGCCATCGGCCACCACGGGCGACGAATGTCCTTCGCCCACCTCGACCTTCCATTTGAGTTGGAGCTTTTCGGGCCAGGTTTTCGGCTCGATGAAGCCGGTGGCGACGCCATCGCGATGCGGACCGCGCCACTGCGGCCAGTCCTCCGCCCAGGCGGCGGCCACCAGACCGGCAAGACAAACTGCATGGCGGAAAAGCATGATTCAGATTACTCCGATCTCAAGGCCGCCAGCAGCGGGGAGCGCAGAGCGGCGGACGTGGCGGCCAGCGACGCCCCTACGCCCGTCGCAAGCACCGCCGCCAGTAGCAAGCTCAACGAGAGCGCCGGCAGGCGACCGCCGCGCAACGCCACAGCCGGAGCAATGGCAAGCAGCGCGCAAACCGTACCCGTGGCCAGGCCGAGCAACAGCAGGAGCACGTTTTCAGCAAGCACCATGGCGGCCAGGTGCGCGGGGCGGTATCCCACCGCACGCAGAAGTGCCAGTTCGCGCCGGCGCTCCAGAGCGTTGCGCAATAGGATGGCGGCGAGTCCTACGGTGCCCAGGATCAGGCCCAGCGCGCCCAGGCTGCGGAAGGTGGAGAGATAGGTGTTCTCCACTTTGTGGAAGCTCGCCAGGCGCGCCTCCGCGGGCTGCACATCGAATCCATAGTCCGACAAGGCTTGCTCCAGAACTCCGCTCACCTCCTGCGCGTGTTGGGGTGAGACCTTGAGCAGGAAAAAGCGGTAGCCCTCGACATCCGGAAACAGCCGCAGGAAATTCTTCTCCGAGATCAACAGTTCGCTCTGGAAAAGGCTGTCCTGCAGTGCCGCGACGATGCGGAACCGAGTCCCATTCAGGACGAATGTCTCGCCGAGCTTCAAGTGCAATACGTAGGTCATCGAGTTGGCATCCGCGATAGCCGGTATCGCGCCGTCGACGGCTTGAGATTCGAGCAGCGGCCAGGGACTCCCGGCCGTGCGAAGAAATTCCGCGGGAGGCGCCATTATCCTCGGATTGCGCGGCTGATAAAGATTCAGACAGCTTGCGTCATCGCCGGGCCGCAAGCGGAACGAGACGAACTCGACTCCCGTGAGAGGCGGGATGTTGAGAGCCTCGCGCCCGGCGGCCGTGTTCGGATCGTGAATCAACGGCAGCACCGACTCGGCCATCAGCGGAAACCCGCCCGTGCCCGCGGGGTCGGCGTCGCGGCGAAAGGCGTCCACCGAGACGATCAGAAATGTCGCACAGGCGATTTGGGCGATACAGAGGATGCTGCGGCCTGGGCGATAAGTGGCGCTGCGCAGGCCCAGGGTAATCAAGCCGCCTATGGACGCGAAGGAGCGCGACTTAAGCCAGGCGGATTCGAGACAGAGGGCGGCTATCAGCAGCAGCGTGCCCGCGCCGAAGAATCCCGCAGTCTGATCCAGAGCGCGCAGACGGGCGGCGGCCAGGAGTCCCAGCGCCAGCACCCCGGCAATGGATCCGATAATTAACGAACGTTTTCCGGAGACTGGTGTCCGTTCGCCCACCAGCAGTCCGCGCGGCGTGACTGGCTGTAGGCTGCGTAGGGTCCAGGCAATGGTACACAGGCCGGTCACGATTCCAGCTGCTGCTCCCGTACCCATCGCGGCAATTGAAGGATGCAGCGCCAGCAACCTGGTGCCAACCGCGTCCACCCACCACGTCCGCAGCCCGAACAGGATGAACGCGCCGTACGCCAGCGCACCCGCCAGCCCCACCACGGCTCCGGCAACCGCCAGCACCGCGCCTTCGAGCAGAAACAGGAACCGGATCTTCGGGATGGAAAAGCCCAGAGCGCGCAGCACGCCGATCTCGCGCATGCGCTGCTCGACGCCCAGCTTGAAGAACAGCCCGGTCAGCAAGAGGGCCGACACCATCAGGAAGAAGCTGAAATACACGAAGTACTCGCCGAAGTCGGTGGCGCCGTGGGCGGCCTCTAGGGCGCGTGCTCTGACTGGCAAAACCATGAGGCCCATTTGAGCGGGGTCGAGCGCCACTCGAAGAGCACCGGCATAGACATCGGATGGCGGAAATATGCGGATGGAGGTGAGCCTGCCGAAACGCGTCCCCCAGAGCTGCTGGCCTCTGGCGAGCGGGATGAAGGCCTTCGGCGTAGTCCTGTATTGCTTCCAGTATTGCTCGTCGATCGGGCGCACGCGGCTCAGATCCAGCGGAAACGGCGGATCCCAATCGTGCAGGCTGTTCGACTCCGTGATTCCCGGATACTCCGGCGCGAAGTCGCGGTCAGCGGCCTCGCCCGCCAGCGGCACTACCTGCGCCAACCGGAATGTGGCGCTCATGGTGTGCAGCCGGCCATCCGATTTCCAGAGGTAGTAATCGAGCGCTACAGTGTCGCCTGGCTTGGCGTTCAACTCTCGCGCGGCCCACTGGTTTAACGTGATGCCGTTGCGTTGCGCCGGCGCTGGCGGGGAATCGAGCGCGGTCACCACCGAATATGGAATTTCGCGCCCGTTCGCGCGGATACTGTTGGCGAGATACGTCAGCACCGGTTCGGTGCGCAAACCGAGCGACTGGGCGGTAGCGATAGCGCGCTCGGCCAGCGCGTCGGGGATCAATGCGCTATCGGTTTCGAGCGAAAGGGCATGCTGCTGTTCCAAGACGCGCAGTTTAATGCCGAGGTCATCGAGTGAGTAATGATCTTTCAGGATCTGCCCTACAGGACCGCCCGCCGCCAGAATCGTATTGACCTTTCCGAAGCGATCCAGCTCTCGCTGAAGGCTCGCCAGGGGCACGAAGGCCGCGCGGATATCGCCCTGTTGCGGCTCGAGCGAGAACTCGCGAAACGCGCCGCCGCTCAGCGTGAGCCGAATGGTCTTGCCGACGTCTTCCTTGCGGCCGTGCAGCGACTCGAGAGGAATCGCCGAAGGCTTCTCCACGCGGATGAGGATGGAGTCGCCGCTCTTGGCGCCCAACTCGCTTTCGAGCGCCGCGCTCAGCAGGATCTGATGGTCAGACGGCGGCGCGCCGGGCTCCGCCTGAAACTTCCAAAAACGTTGGTCGACCCCGTAGATCTGAACATGCAGTGCCCTGCGCCCGCTGGACTCGTGCGCGACCATGCCATCGATGGCGATCATCGGACAGGCTGAGCCAAGCGGCGCGGCCAGATCCTCGCGGAGGAAGCCGTTGCGCGAGACCACGTAATCGGTATTGCCCAGCCGTGCCAGCACCAGGTCCCGCAGACTGGTACGCACCGAATCGCCGACGAGCAGTGCGCCGCCCAGGACGCCTGCCGCGGTTGCCACCCCTAGCAGCACGGCCAGGTTCGTGCGCCAATACCACGCGAGATTACGCGCCAGCAGCGTGGAGATTCGCATGATCCAATTCGTATCGGGCCGGGAACCTGGAGGCCAGCTCCGCGCTGTGCGTCACGACGACGAGAATGGTCTCCTGCCGTTGATGCAACTCGAGCAGCAGAGCGGCCACTACATCAGCCGAAGCCTGATCCAGATTGCCCGTAGGCTCGTCGCAGAGCAGCAGAAGCGGCTTGCAGATCAGCGCCCGCGCGAGCGCCACGCGCTGCTTCTCGCCGCCCGAAAGCTCCGCGGGGCGATGGTTGAGGCGATCGCCCAAACCCACCTGGTCGAGCAGTTGCCGCGCACGCTCCATGTAGATGACGCCGCCAGCGCGGTTGGTGGAAACCAGCGTCGGAACCAAAACATTCTCGAGCACCGAACATTGCGGCAGCAGACAATGGTCCTGAAAGATAAATCCAATAGCCTGGTTCCGGAATGCAGCCAACTCCTTCTCGCTCAACTCATAAGGGTTCCGTCCGTCCAACACCACTGTGCCGGAAGTGGGCTGTTCGAGGCCACCGAGAATGTAGAGCAGCGTGCTCTTGCCGGCGCCCGAAGGACCCATGATGGCCACCGCGTCGCCGCGCTCGAAGCTGAAAGAGACGCCGGATAGAATAGTGAGCGGCCCGTCGGGCGCCGGGTATTCCTTGCGAACCTGAGAGACTTCAAGCATGGGCGCGCGCAGCCGCCGCGGCCACAATGCTTCCGTACACCTCGAGCGCCCGCGTGGCCATGCGCGAGGCGCTATAGTGTTCGCGGACCCCCGCAACGGCCTGCGCTCCCAGTTGCGCGACCAGCGCCGGGTCTTTCCAAAGCCGGAAGATCCCCTGCGCCAGGCTGGTCGTGTCGTCCGGTTCTACCAGAATCCCGCCGCGCGTTTTTTCCAAAATCTCGGGAAACGCCCCGCGCCGCGGCTGGATCACAGGCACTCCGTTCGCCATGGCCTCCAGCAGGAAAATTCCCTTCGGCTCATCGTAGGTGGCGGGGACGCACAGTATGTCGAGGTTCCGCAGGAAATCGATCTTGTGCGGCCGGTCCAACACGCCGCGATAGCGAAACTCGTGCGACAGGCCGGCGTCCTTCATGCGCCGTTCGATGCCGCGCAGATACTCGCGATGCTCCGGCGCGAGGTACCCGGCTACCTCCAGAGTGGCGCCCGAAAAGTCTGTCTCCCGCCGCAGCCGCGTGTAGGCCTCGACCAGCGCATGCAGGCCCTTCTCAGGCGCTACCCGCGCGAAGTACCCGACCGTGAAACAGTTGCCATGCAGCCGCAGGCTGGCATCGTAGCCCTTCAGGTTCACGCCCAGCGGTATCACGTGCATCTTGTTTTCGGGGATGCCCAGGTGGCGGCGCATGAACTCCGCATAGTAGGTGCTGACCGCCGCGAAGCCGTCTACGTTTTCGATGTTAGCCCGGATCAGTTCGAGCGCGCGCGTTCGATAGGGCTCCTGGAGCTGGCTGAGGAACAGATCCTCGCCCTGCAGCGTGCAGCAAACGGGCCGGCCCAAAGCCTCGCGTATGGGGGCCGCGAGGCCGATCAGCAGGGAGTTCGGAAGAGTCACGATATCGGGCGGCGCCTCGGTGCGAAGCCAGGCGGTCAGCTTGCCGATCTCCTTTCCTTGAAAACCGCTCGCGCCACGCAGCATGGAAACTGTGAGCTCGCCCAGCAGCCGCGGATTCACTGGAATCGAACGCCGCGAAGCGAGTTTGAGCGCCCACTCGGAGTCCCACAGCCGGTCCAGCAGCCAGGGCATTTTGCGAAAGATGACTGAATGCTGCTCGAGATACACGCTGATGCCGCCGAACAATACTTTGTGTTCGGCCACGTTCGGCTCGTCGGTCAGGGTTGGCGTATAGATGGGCGCTAGCACGATATCGTGTCCCTGGCTCTTGAGCTCCGCCGCTAGGGCGTTGTCGCGGATGCAGCTTCCGCAATACATCTGCGCGGCGCCGGCGGTGAACGCGACAATCTTCATAGGGGCTTCATACGGCCTTCATACCGCGCGCTGAAACGCCCGGCGGGCGTACAGGTGATCGAACAAGTTGCCTTCGTGCGGCTGGTCCCAACTGATGCGGTGCGTCGGGATGGCGCCCAGGTTCAACCGGCCAACATAGGGAGATGCCAGCAGCCGTCCGATGAGCTTACGGTCGTGGGTGATGGCCGTTACCACCAGGCTCGGCCCCAGGGCCAGCGGCAATTGTTCCTGGCGAACCGGGACCACGCTTGCGTACGGAAAAAGAAACTCGCGGTTCGCCAGAGGATGCTCGAGCGAGTCGCATAGCACGATGGCCGGCAGCAGATACGCGCAGCCCTGAAAGGTCGTCAGTCGCGCGCCGGGGCGATAGTCCGCCGTGACGTCGCGCGCGCCAGGCACGTCGAGTTCGCTATCGATTATCTGCGAAATGCGCCCAGCCAAGGCGGCGTTGGCGAATGGCGCGATTTGCGCCTGCTCGTCGGCCTCGTCGCGCGGCACGATTTTGGCAAGCCGTTCCGCCAGCGCCTCGGCGATTTCGGCCGTCTTGGCGGGCGCCCACACACCCGAGGCGTTGATGCACGAGCGGCCGGAGTTTTCGAGGATCGACGAGACCATCACGTCCAGGTACTTCTCCCACTCGTCTATCGAATCCTCGCCGATCACGATCTTGCTGTAGCCCGGGCCGTGTACCTCGATACGCGGATCGGCCTGCCACGGCCGCGTGGATGCGATATCGCCAAACACCATGCCGCGACCGCAGCGCCGCAGGATTTCGGCGCCGCCCGCATGATCGGCGGGATAGTAGCCGAAGGCCTCCGGCGGCGCGCCCGCCCGCTTCAGCGCCTGGATCATGCGATAGGGAGTCCAGGGCTCGGCGCTGCCGGGTTTCAGCACCAGCGGAGTCTTCAAGGCGAACGCGGGCGCCCACAGAGAATGCACTCCGGGCGAGTTGCTCGGCAGCACCACGCCCAGCGACGGGCCGCGCGGAAAGTAGCTCAGGTTCCCGGAGTAGCCGGCATCCAGCACACCCAGATCGAGATTGCGCGTGAGGCCGTCGATCACCGTTTCCATCTCCGCCAGCACCGTGCCGATCTTGTGCATGTTCTTTCGAACCATAACGTGCGGTAAGCCCGTAGTGGCGGAAACCTGCCGCACATAATCCTCCGGCGACTGCGGCGCGTCCCCGAGCGGCAGGGTAGAACCGCCGAACAAAGCAGCCGCCCGTGCACAGATGCCGAACAGTTCCTGCGCGGTGAAGTTATCCAGAATTCCGCGGGCCGCCTCCTGGTTCAGCAGATCGCGCCGGATCAATCCGACATTGGCCTGACTGATTTCGACGAACGGCTCGCGAGTTCGGTAGTGAGGCGTGCGGATGGTATCCAGGCTTCTGTACGGAACGCCTCGCCGCAAAATGGGGACATCCAGCAACTGGCCCATCAGTACACGCCCTCCACGACCGTGGTTTGGAACCGGGAAAAAGGCCGCACGTTGCGCACGCCGTCCCAAGGATATTGTAGATAAGGTGGCTCCCGCTCCGCCTCGTCCCGCTCGAGAAATCGCGGCATGAAGAACTCGCGCGTCAGCGTGGTGAGTCGCACGCGCCCGGTTTGGCCGTATTCGACGACGCGGTAAGGGTCGTCGGGATCCACCACTTCAATCAGCGCGCGCGGCGAGGGTGGGTAATAGATAATGGCGTAGCCGTCTTCAGCCTGGCGCGGCTTATGTACGGCCAGTCCCATCAGCGTATTTCCGTAGGTGGGCGCGAAGTAGACTCCGTCCAGCAGCTCCTCTACGGCGAACCGATGGAACTGCGGCGTCATCTCGGTGCCTCCACAGAACACTCCGCGGATGCCCGCTTTCTTGAGCGATATTTTTTCGCACAGCGCTTCGAGCAGCTTGGGAGTGGTGAACATCGAGCGGATGTTGTCGTGCGCGCGCAACAGCGTGAGGCCCTGCTCCACGACGTGCTGCTTGTAGGCTTCCGCCTCCTCGATCTTGCCTCGCTTGATCAGTTTGATAACCCAGCGGGGGTCCAGATCCGTCATGAAGCAGATGCCCCCGCGATACTGCGCCAGGTGCTCGACGGCCAGCCGCAGGCGGCGCGGACCGCTCGGCCCCAACATGAGCCAGTCGGAGCCCCGCGGAAACGCCTCGTCGGGCAGAGTGGCGCTGAAGGCCTCATAATCGATGCGGAAATCGTCGATGCTGATGCGCGACTTGGGCACGCCGGTGCTGCCGCCGGTTTCGAAAACGTAGACTGGCCGATCCGCGTAGGCCTTGGGCACCCAACGGCGGACGGGGCCGCCGCGCAGCCACTCATCCTGAAAGAAGCCGAAGCGATCCAGATCGTCGTAGCGGCGGATCTCCTGGCGAGGGTCCCAGTCAAGGTTCCGGGCGTACTCCAGCCAGAAAGGACAGCCGGTCTCCGGACTGAAGTGCCATTGGACCATCTCGCGCGTCCAGGCGTCCAGGGTCGCGCGCGCGGCTTTGGTTTCGATGTGAGCGGACACAGTTTTCTCTAGTTTATAGTGGTCGGTACCATGCTGTCTAAACATGCTGTCTAAAGCTGAGACCAAAGCGCGCTACAACAAAATCAGTACGGTCTACGACCTTTTATCTGATCACAGCGAAGGACCCGTCCGCGAGGCTGGTTTGAAAATGTTGGCAGCGAAACTCAAGAATCGTTGGAATTGATGTTTCCGAAGGGATGATGGCAGTCGCCGATGGCCGCTCCGGCACGGACCGCGTCGACCTCCGGTGCGGGGACGCGGCGGAGCGTGGGCTCGTATACGAGGTCCACGAGTGGACCCATTCGCCATTTCCCTAACTTTGTCGACTGCGCGGCCCATTTTCGTGAGCAAGGTTTTGGAGGCGTCCCGCTTTCAAGTCGAAGAAAAGCGCAACGTCCGAATGTGGGTCCCGGTAGAGATCGTACAGGCGGTGTTACCGAGCGGACCGTGAGTAACTCAATTGCGTGTAAGCAAATTCAACGTGTTAGTCGCATCATCGACAAAGTAGAGCCCTGCAACGGCGTCGGCAAGTCCAAAGAGGGCGCCTGCTCCGGGCGGCATCCCACTGGTGTCCAGCAGGCCTTCGCCAAGCACCGTGCCGCTCGTCGAGAGAGTAATGAGCAAACCGTTGTTGCCGTTTACTGTAAGAATGTTACTGCCGAGAACGATAAGCCCGAGCGGATCGTTCAGACCCTCGCCACTTAACACGGTCGTCCCCGGACCGGCGCTGGTAGTGCGAGAGCCTGCATTCGGGATCGCCGCGATACGGTTATTCAAGCTGTCGGCGACATACAATGTTCCGCTCCCGGCAAGACCCACTCCGGTCGGACCAATCACCAGCGCGGCGGGATCGGTTCTCTCCGGGAAACCGGAACCAATCGTGGTGATCGATTCGATAGTTGGTATGGCAGCGGTCGAAACGGACAGATCGATGCGAATAACCGTGCCTTCATCCACCAGGTTGCCGTTAGCGGCGACCGTGCCGTTGAGGACATTGGTGACAAACAACGACGCCTTGTCGCCCAGATCCAGAGCCGTCATATCCCACGGGCCATTGATCAGTTCACCCCAGATAGAAGAGACCACTTCGCCTTCGCTGTTCAATACCAGAAGACAGCCCGCCTGTGCCGTCGCCGACGTACCATCCGTAGTGGGCAAGCTGCCCACAATAACCCAGCCGGCACGCAGAACCACCAGGGCCGTCGTAAGGCCCACTCCTCCCGGGCATGGTGATGGCAGAGTCGAGGCATCGATCTTCGCAAAGACACTTACTGTCCCATTGGGCGCGATGTCCATAATCGTCGTGCCGGTGCCTTGCAAATTCGCGCTGTTGTTGAAATTACTAACTAGAATATTCCCGGCTTGCAGTTTCCCAACGGAGGTCGGAACTATCGCGACACCGTAGGGATTCAAATCACCGTTGCCTGGGACGGTAGAAGCCACCGTCACAATTGTGCGATTAGCCGCACGTAACACTCCTGACGCGGCAAACAGGAGCAACACGGACGCGCACGCCAATAGTCTTCTAAGTAGTTGTTTCATTTTCAAATCCTTTTCCATAACTGGCAATCTTGATAGTAGGCTGTGGGAGTGGTGGATACAAGCACGATAAGGATCATACTTGTAAAATGTGAGCGGCGGAATCGAAATCCTGCGCGGGATCTCACATCGCGCGGTCATGGGCAGGGTGGGCAGGTGGGTTTGACGAAAGCCCCTCGGCAGAGCTAGAATGGATCGACGCTATCTGATCGGCAGGAGGAGCCTTACATGAACTGGGTCAAACCGGATTTCGACGAGATCGCTTTGAATTGTGAAATTAACTGCTACTGCAGCGCGGAGATCTAATCGGCCCGCATGCGGGTGAAGATCCTGGGCGCGGCCGCCGGCGGTGGATTCCCGCAATGGAATTGCCGCTGCTCGAATTGCCGTAGGCTGCGCCAAGGGTCCTTCCAGGGTACGCCAAGAACACAGGCGCAACTGGCGTTTAGCGCTGACGACCGCAATTGGTATCTGGTAAACGCATCACCCGATCTGCGCGCCCAGATCGAGTCCACGCCCGATCTCCAGCCACAGGAAGGCCAGCGCCACTCGCCCGTGCGCGCCGTCATTCTCACCTGCGCGGAGTTGGACCAGGTTTTGGGCCTGCTGCTGTTGCGCGAATCCCAAACCCTGCGGGTCTATGCCACTAGGGCCGTGCGGCGCATCTTGCTCGAGGATAACAGCATGTTCGGGATGCTGCGGCGCTATCCGGGCCAAGTCTCCTGGTGCGATATGTTGCCGGGCGAGCCGATTGAGATTGATCCCCGCATTCGCTGCGCGCCGCTTGCGCTTCCAGGGGGCTATCCCTTTTACGTCGGCGGATCGCGTTTGGCGCAATCGCCGCCCGGCGAAGCAGTGCTGGCGCTTTTGCTCGAATCGAGCGATGGCGGCAAACTGGCATACTTCCCCGGCGCCCCGAGGGTCGAGGAGGCGTGGCTGCCCTGGATGGAACAAAGCGACGTGCTTCTGTTCGACGGCACCTTCTGGACTGACGACGAGCTGATCGAGGTGCAGGGCAGCGGACGCACGGCCCGGCAAATGGGCCATCTGCCGGTTTCCGGGGCGGGCGGCGCGCTCGAGCGTCTGGCCGGCCTGCGCCATCCGCGCAAGCTGTTCATTCACGTCAATAACACCAACCCCATCCTCGACGAGGAGAGCCCCGCGTACCGACAGGTGCGCGATGCCGGATGGGACGTGGCGCGGGACGCCATGGAGTTCGCGTTATGACGGACGACGTTCTGAGTCCGGGCGATCTTCGCACCCGTCTGCGGGCCGTCGGCGAGGAGCGCTATCACCATCGCCACCCCTTTCATCTGCTCATGCACGCGGGCAAGCTTACACGCGGCCAGTTGCAGGCGTGGGCGCTGAATCGCTTTTACTATCAAAGCCGGATTCCGATGAAGGACGCCCTGGTGCTGGCGCGCAGCCCGGACATGCAGTTTCGCGTTGCATGGCGGAAGCGACTGGTGGATCACGATGGAACCAGCGCCGCGGAAGGCGGCATTGAACGATGGCTGCGGCTCGCGGTGGCCACCGGACTGGACCGCGCCAGCGTGCTTTCCGGCGGCGCAGTGCTGCCCGCCACGCGCTACGCCGTGGATGCCTATCTGGACCTGGTATCCCACAAAAGTCTGCTCGAAGCGGTGGCCTCCTCGCTGACCGAAATGTTCTCCAGGGATTTGATCGCCCTGCGCATGGAACGGCTGCGCGAACACTATCCCTGGTTGCAGGACGGCCTGGCATATTTTCAGGCGCGGCTCTCGCAAGCCCCGGAAGACGCTACTTTTGCCCTGGACTGGGTGACCCGAAATGCGCGCAGCCGGGCGGAGCAGGAGTTGGCCATCGGCGCTTTGCGCGCCAAGTGCGACATCCTGTGGGCCCAGCTCGACGCGCTCTACTTCGCATACGTGCAGCCGGGCTGGCCGCCACCGGGCGCCTTCCAAATGGAGACGCCGTGAGCCGCCCCACGCCTCATACGGTGCCACGCCTCGCGCCCGGTTGCCGCGTAGCCGACAACCCCGGACAACCCGCCCTGCTGCTGGTTCCGGAGGGAGCCTTGAAGTTGACCGGCTCCAGCCTGAGCATCGTGAGCCGCATCGACGGCGTACGTACGTTCGCCCAAATCGTAGAGCAGTTGCAAGCGGAGTTTGCCGGAATGGACCCGGCCGCGATCGAGGAACAGACCGCCGCGTTCCTGGAGAAATTGAGTGCGCGCAGCGTGGTGCGCTTCGCGTGATACCCGGACCCCAATCGCTCATCGCCGAAGTCACGCACCGCTGCCCGCTGCACTGCGTTTATTGCTCGAATCCGCTCGAGATGGAGTCGCGGCAGGCGGAGTTGTCCACCCAGGTCTGGTCGCGGGTCTTCGAGGAAGCGGCCGAACTGGGTGTTCTGCACCTGCACCTTACGGGCGGCGAGCCGCTGGCGCGCCACGATCTTACCGGGCTTGCCGCGGCGGGGCACGGCGCCGGATTGTACCTGAACCTGATCACCTCAGGTCTCGGGCTCACGCCGCAGCGCATCGACGAATTGGTCGGGGCGGGGCTCGATCATCTTCAGTTAAGCCTGCAGGACTCCGAGGCGGGCGCCGCCGATGAGATCGCCGGGACGCGCGCGCATGCCCGCAAGATTGCCCTGGCCGGATTGATTCGCCGGTACCCGCTGGCCTTCACACTGAATGTGGTGGTCCACCGGCGGAATCTTGACCGCTTGCCGGACATCCTGGCGCTGGCGGAAGAGCTGCAGGTGGATCGGCTGGAAATCGCTAATGTGCAATATTACGGCTGGGCATTGCAAAATCGCGACCGGTTGATGCCCACGCGGGAACAGTTGGAGCGCAGCCTGCCGATCGTTCGCGAGGCCCAGGAGCGCCTCGCGGGCCGCATGCGCATCGAATTCGTGGCGCCCGATTATTATGCCCGCTACCCCAAGGCGTGCATGGGCGGCTGGGGGCGTAACGTCATTCTAGTGAATCCCCGCGGCGAGGCGCTGCCCTGCCATGCGGCCAAAGTAATTCCGGGGCTTTGTTTCACCAATGTCGAGGAGCGGCCCTTACGATGGATCTGGGAAGAGTCGCCCGCCTTCAACCGGTTTCGAGGGGAGGAGTGGATGCAGGAGCCCTGCCGGAGCTGCGATCGCCGTCACCTGGATTTCGGGGGCTGCCGCTGCCAGGCGCTGCTGCTGGCGGGTGACGCGACGGCGACGGACCCGGCCTGCTCGCTGGCGCCGGGGCGTGGATTAGTGGATGCCGCGCTGGGGCGTGCGGAGGGCCCCGCGGAATGGGTCTACCGCATTGATCCCATATAGAAGACGTCGAATCGGCTAGAATCGGCACATGCACGAGGCCGCCTGGCGTTCCTATCGACGTATCGCCACACTCAAGAGCGCCGAAGAGTTCTCCGATTATCTTAGCGAGCTTGGCGTGACACTGGGCTTCGATCGCGAATTAAGCCGCGGCGAGGATGCACCGCTTCAGCAACCCTATCAGCTGGACGGTTTTCAAATCGGGAATCGTTTCTGCGTGCTGCCCATGGAAGGATGGGACGGCACGTCTGACGGCAAGCCCTCGGACCTGACCACCCGGCGGTGGCAGCACTTCGGGGAAAGCGGCGCCAAGCTGATCTGGGGCGGAGAAGCGGTCGCCGTGCGGCAGGATGGCCGCGCAAATCCGCATCAATTGCTATTGAATGAGGAGACCCTCCCTTCGCTCGAACAGTTGCGCCGCTGTCTGGTGTCGTCCCATGAGCTGCGATTCGGATCGAGCGCGGGGCTCCTGATTGGGCTCCAACTGACGCATTCCGGGCGCTTCGCACGGCCCAACCGAACCGATCTACCGGAACCTCGCGTCCTCTATCATCATCCGCTGCTCGACAAGAAGGTAGGCATCGGGCCTGACTCTGCGGTCCTTGCAGACTCGGAGATCGAACAGATCGTCGAAGCTTTCGTATACGCCGCGGTGCGCGCTCAGAAAGCCGGGTTCGCGTTCATCGACGTCAAACATTGCCATGGATATCTCGGGCATGAGTTCCTCAGCGCGGTCGCGCGGCGCGGCAGGTATGGAGGCAGTTTCGAAAACCGCACGCGATTTCTGCGTGAGATCGTGGCGGGCGTGCGACGGGATGCCCCCGGTCTCGCGGTCGGAATCCGGCTCAGCGCTTTTGACCTGATCCCGTTTCGAAAGCGCGCCGATGGAGGGGGAGAGCCCGAGGAATTCAACGGCGCATATCCCTACGCTTTCGGCGCCGATCCCGAGAATCCGCTGCGGATCGACCTTACCGAGACCTACCGGTTGCTGAATCTGCTGGAGGAGTTACAAATCAAGCTGGTTTGTATCTCGGCTGGAAGCCCGTACTATAATCCTCACATCCAGCGTCCGGCCTTGTTCCCGCCATCCGACGGATATGAACCGCCAGAGGACCCGCTGGTCGGGGTGGCGCGCCTCATTGCCATAACCGGTGAGATCAAGGCGCGCTATCCGCACCTGGCGATTGTCGGCTCGGGCTACAGCTATCTGCAGGAGTGGCTGCCCAAGGTAGCGCAATACTATGTCAGGACGGGGCAAGCCGATTTTGTAGGCCTGGGGCGTTTGATTCTCAGTTATCACGACCTACCGAGTGACGTGCTGCGCGGCGCGGCCCTGGAGACCAGGCGGTTCTGCCGCACGTTCAGCGACTGTACCACAGGACCGCGCAACGGCCTGGTCTCCGGCTGCTTTCCACTGGACCCGTTCTATCGCCTGCACCCTCAGGGGGAGCTTCTCGCGGCCGCCAAAAAAAGGAGTACATGAATGAAGCTAACGATTCTCTTCATCGTCTCGATGATGCTTGCTCCGGCTCAGGATCAGCTCAGCATGGAGGTGGAAGTCGGCAACCTGGAAGCGCGCCGCTTCCGCGCCATGACCGAGGCGGACGTACCAACACTCGAGCGGCTGCTGTCGGACGACCTCGTTTACACCCACGCCAGCGGCTGGCGCCAGACCAAGGCCGAGTTCCTGGCTTCCCTTCGCTCCGGCGAGCTGATTTACCATTCCTTCGCTCCCAAGAACTTCAAGGCGAGGGCCTACGGAAACACCGTCCTGGTAACGGGCCGCGCTTCCGGTAAGGTCAGGTCGAAAGGCCAGGAGCTCAGCGTGGAGCTCTTTTATCTGGAGGCCTACGTAAAGCAAGACGGCCGGTGGCAACTGGCCGCCTGGGAATCGACTCGCGTTGCGCCGTAATAGCCCTGTCATCCGGAATAAACCGGAATAAATACGCGGTCGTATCCGGAAATTAACCGATATTTCACGTCTTTTTAGCATTCGGTTGCTAAGCTTTCCGATGCGCGGGGTCTGGACTGCGAATGCCGGCTCCGCGACTTCTGTTCGCTCGAGGATGGATTATGAGAATGCACGCAGTCGATTTTGGGGAATGCTTGCCGCGCGGCAAGCAGAGTCTGGCGATGCTTCTAGCGCTTGCATGGATCGTCGGAGTTCCAAGTTATGTTCGCGCGCAGAACCCTGTGACGCCAATCCAGCACGTGATCGTAATCATCGGTGAAAACCGCTCGTTCGACCATGTCTTTGCCACCTACGTTCCTAAAAACGGACAGACAGTGTCTAACCTCCTGTCCAAGGGTATTGTCAATCCGGATGGCTCGCATGGCCCCAACTATGCATTAACTAGCCAGGACGCAGCCGTCGACGCCACCACGTATTCGATCAACCCGGGCAGCAAGACCGGCTACAATACCATACCCCCTCCCGGTACAGACGGTGCGCCTACCGTTGCCAGTGATACGAGTCCGGCCCCATTTCTGACCATGGCGGTCGCGCAAATTGCCGAGCCTGATTTGTTTGGCAAGTACTACTACAATCTGCTGACAGGCGCTACCGGCCTGCCGAATGACGTTGTAGACACACGCATCGCCCATGTCAACGATCTTGGCTCAGGCTCGTTCCACCTGACCCCATCGGTATCCTACGATGACTACGCGGCCAGCCCCGTACACCGGTTTTACCAGATGTGGCAGCAGGAGGATTGCAGTAAAGCGACAGTGAGTTCATCGAATCCCAGCGGCTGCCTGGCCGATCTGTTCCCGTGGGTCGAAGTTACCGTCGGCGCCGGCACCAATGGCGATCCCCAGCCCCAGCCATTCACCAATATCACCACTGGCGAAGGCAGCACCTCGATGGCTTTCTATAACGTCCAGAACGGCGATGCTCCTTACCTGAAGTCCCTCGCGGACACCTACACTCTAAGCGATAACATGCATCAGTCGGTGATGGGCGGGACCGGAGCGAATCATATCATGTTTGGCTTCGCTGACGCCATCTGGTACAGCGACGGCAATGGTAACCCGCTGACGCCGCCGGCCGACCAGATCGAAAACCCCAACCCGATGCCCGGCACGAATAACTGGTACGACCAGGATGGGTACTCGGGCGGGAGCTACACCAATTGTTCGGACATGAGCCAGCCGGCCGTTCCGGCAATTGTGAATTATCTGGAGTCGTTGTCCAGGCCTATCAAGCCGCGTTGCGCGCCGAACACCTACTACCTGCTGAACAATTACAATCCCGGTTACACTGGCTCGGGAACTCTGGAAACCCCCTATTCGCCGTTCACTATACCTCCCACGTCCGTGCGGCACATCGGCGATGTGCTTTCGGCGGCGAACATCAACTACACCTATTTCGGCGAAGGCTGGGATCTCTACGTGACGGACCCGCTTGGAATCAATCCATACGATGCGTACTGTAACATCTGCAATCCGTTCCAGTATGCCAGTGACATCATGACGAATCCGGCGGAAATCGAAGCTCATATTCAGGACACCAGTTCCTTGTTTGAGCAAATCGATACGACTAGTCTGCCGCCGGTGTCCATCGTTAAGCCGAGCGGATTTGTGGACGGCCATCCGGCCTCCTCCAAGCTCGACCTGTTCGAGGGATTTGTGAATAACATTGTCAACAAAGTGCAGGCTAACGCGGCGCTCTGGGCGAATACGGCGATCTTCATCACCTTCGACGAGGGCGGCGGCTACTACGATTCAGGTTATGTCCAACCGGTCGATTACTTCGGCGACGGTACGCGAATTCCGCTGTTGATCGTTTCTCCATTTTCCACGGGAGGCATCGTCAACCATAGCTATGCGGACCACGTATCCATAATCAAGTTCATTGAGCGGAACTGGGGCCTCAGCCCGATCACGAACCGCAGCCGCGACAATTTCCCGAACCCTGTCACTGCCACGGGCAATCCGTACGTTCCCACGAACAGTCCGGCTCTTGACGACCTGTTTGACGCGTTCAATTTTAACAACTAAAACTCAATCTGTAAGACCAAAGCCGGCCGGAGCAACTCGCTCTGGCCGGCTGGACAATTTTATGCGAACTATCTATTGTTTCTTTCTGGTTCTTTCAACGTGCCTAATGGCCAGTGACCAGGCGGACGTAGCCGGTACATGGCAAATCTCGTGGCAGGTCCGCCTTGGGACAGCCCATGCGACCGTACAACTGACGCAGGATGGCTCGAAGTTGAGCGGAACTTTCGAGCAAATGGGTGTTTCGTCAAACCTGTCGGGCAGCATTCAAGGTAAAAACGTTTCCTTCGACGTTCAGTTTCCAGGGCCGCGCCCATTCACTATGGAATTCGCAGGAACTGTCGACGGCGAGAAGATCAGTGGCAAATCCTTCGCCAAGGGCGTGGAAGGGGCCGGGGCCTATCTGGGGCATGGCGGGGAGGTAGTAAAGCCTGACCATCCCTGGACCGCAAGCCGCCCGCCCAAAGCGCAGAACTGATAATGAATCGCCGTGAACTGTTGCGTAGTGGTGTCTGCATGGGCGCCGGCGTGCTAGCTGCGCTCGCTGAAACGAAGACGCCGCCAAGCCTCGAACCGTACGTGGATCGGTTGCCCATCCCCCCAGTCATTCGACCGCCCATGCATGGTGGCGCTATCGACATACGGATGCGAGAATTCCGGCACAAGGCGCATCGGGACCTCCCGGCCACGGCTCTTTGGGGCTATAACGGCATGTGGCCGGGACCTACCATCGAGGCTCAAAAGGGTCAGCCGCTTTCTGTGAAATGGACCAATGCGTTACCGGCCAGACACTTCCTACCCATTGACACGACCATTCATGGAGCGGAAGAGACATTGCCCAAGGTGCGCACTGTGGTGCACGTGCATGGCGCTCAGGTCTTGCCGGAGAGCGATGGTTACCCGGACGCCTGGTTTACTTCAGATGGCAAAACCGGGGCGCACTATGACTCCAGCTCGTGCCACTATCCGAACGATCAACAGGCGGCATTATTGTGGTACCACGATCACGCCATTGGCATTACCCGTTTGAATATTTATGCGGGCTTGGCGGGCTTCTACGTGATTCGGGACGCCCAGGAAGACGCGTTGAATCTGCCGGGTGGGCCCTTTGAGATCCCCTTGATGATCCAGGACCGGAAGTTCAATCCCGACGGTTCGCTGCTGTACCCAACTGCGCGGAATGGCACGCATCCGGTCTGGATCCAGGAATTCTTTGGAGAGACGATTTGCGTCAATGGCAAAGCGTCGCCCTTTCTCGAAGTCGAGCCGAGAAGGTATCGTCTTCGGATGGTGAATGGCTCAAACTCGCGCTTCTATCACTTGAAGCTCGTGGCAGCCGACCAAGCGGGCGAAGCAGAAGTTCCCGCCTTCCACCAGATCGGAACCGACGGTGGTCTGTTACCGGCACCGCTGACGCTTCGCTATTTGCTCCTCGCGCCCGGCGAACGCTTTGACGTAATCCTGGATTTCGCGGATCACAAGGGAGCCAGTATCGCGATGCTCAACGACGCGCCGGCTCCTTATACACGTGGAGGCGAAGTGGTGCCTTCCGAGGTGATGCTGTTCAAGGTGACCAAGCCCCTCTCCGGGAAGGATAGCAGTTCGCTCCCCGATACGCTGGCGCAAATGCCGCTGCTAAATCCGGCCGAGGCCGTCCGCGAAAGAGTGCTTGCACTGACCGAGATCGTCCGGCCCTCCGACGGCTACACAGTGATGGGCATGCTCGGCCAGAAGCACTGGTTCGATCCCGTATCGGAAGATCCGAAGGCTAATTCGATGGAGATCTGGTCCTTCGCGAACACTACTGGCGACGTACATCCGATACACATTCACCTGGTCCGTTTTCAGGTGTTGAACCGGCAGCCGTTTGACGCACGGACATACTTGCAGACCGGGCAGCTTGTTTTCACCGGAATTCCGATGGCGCCGGAGAGAAATGAACGACCGGGGTGGAAGGACACCATCAAGACTTACCCGGGATATGTTACGCGAGTCATCCAGAAGTTCGAGCTTCCAAAGGGAACACGAGTTAGTCGCGGACAGGAGTTCCGCTATGTCTGGCATTGTCACATGCTCGAGCATGAAGACAACGAAATGATGCGGCCATACAGCGTGATTGGCGGCAACGACGGCCCTACTTAAGTTACTAAGTACGCGTCGCCTTTCGTGCCTGCCTCGCGTTGCTTGCCGCCGCGGTTTCTGCTCTGCTCAACAGCTCCGCCGGGGACCTGCAAGATCAGGCTACGTTTTACTATCGAGAATAAACGTCGGCACTAACCCGCCCACGGAAGAGAAGGCGGCGTGTCCGGCTGAGAGGCGGCTGGAGCAGCTCAACACCTTGCCCAGGTAAGCATGCGGGTGGACATCCACCTGCATTTCCTTGAACTCCAGGTGGCCGTAGGTCACCATCGGGAAGACAGCGCGCACTGGGTCTACCTTCTCCTGGACTACGTAAGGCGCGCGCATGGCCTGCTTGAGCGCGCGGTCCCAGGCGGCCTCGTCCAGCTCCCAACCGAAGAAGCTGTGCATGTCGCTGTAGTCATCGTTCGGCTTCAGCACCAGCTTCTCGCGGTTCTGTGCGATGAACTCGGGCAGATCGATGGTCTGGTCGTTATAGGTGGTCTTGGTCGCGGACACCAGCCGGGTCCAGGGCACATGATCGTGGATCGCCTTGCGCTCGGTGGCCGGGAACTTGGCGGTGAGTGCGGTGTCGGTCAAAAGGCCGAACATGGCCTTCTTATGCGCCAGCTCTGAGCGGAAGCTATTGACCACGCAGACGGTGCGCTCGCGGTAAGCGCGGACGAGCGGATGGGTTAAGTCGAACCGCATCAGAAATTCCTGAACGCTGATGCGGCGGTAGATCAGGTCGATCTCGAAGCTGCCCTTGCGCAGCACCTTATTGCGGTACTCCAACTGGTCCGGCGAGACGATCTCCACGGTATAGCCTTCTTCGCGGAAGAAGTCCCGAAAGAGCTGGTACTCGCTCTGTTCGGAGTGGTAAGCCGGGCGAAACTCCAGGATGGCAATGTTGGGCTTCTTGTGGGCGCCGAACTGCCGATAAGCCTTGAGCAGGGCCCCTAACAAGTGCTTCTTGCCCCCAACGCGCGTCAGATTGTACCGCTTACGGAACTCCTTGACAGGGGGCGAGTCGAAGAACAAGTCGGACAGCGCTTCGGTGTAGGCGGCGCCGGTGGGCGAATCGGCGTTATATCGCAGCACATGCAGCGTGCCGTTGCAAACGAGCGAATCCAGGCGCGAGGCTACCTCCGGGATCTGGTAACCGGGATCGATTCCGGCGAGCATCTTCTCGGCCGGAAGCAGCTCCATGCGGGCGAGCAGAGCGGGGCTCGAGAGCACCATACGCTGCATGCGGTCGATGGCGGTAATGAGCGCCTCACTGGTTTTGACCAGGGTTTCGTACTGGCGGCGGGTGATGAAATTCGGACGCAGGAACGGGCAGATGAGGCGGCCGCCGGCGGAAAGGTGCTCCTCCTCCATGCGCTGATGCAACTCGTCTACCCACCCGAGATCGCGGCAGGGACCGGTCTCCAGGAGCTTGTTATAGCGTACTATAGCGTCGTCTAACTGGGACATGCGCACCACGAGGGAAATGGCCTATAATCAGTATCGCACAGCGTCCGCCGAAAATACAGCTGTAACCCTGCCGAAACGCAAATAAAGCTTTTGTTTTTAGCTAGATAGGAATTTTTTGGCGCCGCTCAAACAAACTTATATTGTTCTTCCCGGCCGTCCCAAAGGATCTTCTTATTGTGTTTAAACGAGAGCGTGGCCATATGACCCGAGATGGCGGCCTGCTGGCCCACTTCTGGCGACGCAATCACCTGCTGGTTGCCCCGAATGGCCTCGACCCAGTTGTGGAAGTGGTTGATGGCGCCATCACGCTCGCCAAAATCCTGTGGGCCGTTCAGATGGATCGCCTGGCGCGCTTTAACGCGGTCCGGCGCCTTGCCATTCAGCAGCTGCGGCGTAAAATAGAGATCCATGCGATTCAGGACTTCGAGGGTACCCTCGTTGCCGCATAACTGCTCGCCATAGCCATACTGGTCGTTGCCGAAGTAGCTCGAGTAGTTGATCTGGAGCTTGCCGGGATACTCGTAGATGGCGCTGAAGGTGTCCGGAGTGT
>Ga0302325_10001064_pt1 | contig 71960 bp, 47 predicted proteins | sample Palsa_T0_2_FD_201948 | JGI IMG/M metagenome (GOLD analysis project Ga0302325, IMG submission 201948) | Peat permafrost microbial communities from Stordalen Mire near Abisko, Sweden - Palsa_T0_2 | ecosystem: Environmental > Terrestrial > Soil > Palsa > Peat permafrost | place: Sweden: Abisko...
CCTTCGTGATCGCCGCCGTCAACGTGGTTTTGCCGTGATCGATGTGACCAATCGTCCCTACGTTGCAGTGCGGCTTATTCCGATCAAATTTTTCTTTCGCCATAACCCAGCCTCTAGCTCCTAGCTTAAAACCAAATCCTGCTCGCTTCCGTCCTCGGGCTTCTCGTAATAAGCGCCGAGAAACTGCTCCCGCTCGATCAGCCCTGCGGACCGAAGCCGCAACTCAAAGCTCTCAAACTCATCCTGAAGCCTGGCACAAAAGACTCCAAAACTCCCATGCCAGCTCCAGAAATCTCTCACCCTGTACTGCGCCGGCAGCGGCAACTCGCACCAAACTTCCGTCAGCAGATCACCATCGGCCCGCGACAGCAACTTCGACCGCGCACCACCCAGGCCAAACGCCGCTTCAAACTCCGCCCGCCGGCCGTCCGCAACAAAGAATCTTCGATCCACCACGAACCGCGGGGCGTGCAGTCACTTGGTTGCGCCCTGCACCTTGGCGATGATTTCCTCCGCGACCGATCGCGGAGCCTCCTCATAACGCGCAAAGTGCATCGAATATTCCGCGCGGCCCTGCGTCGATGAACGCATGTGGGTCGCGTAGCCAAACATTTCCGCCAGCGGAACGATGGCCTTGATGACCTGCGACCCGGCACGATGCTCCATGCCTTCGATGCGCCCGCGCCGCGAACTCAGATCGCCCATGATCACGCCGGCGTAATCTTCCGGCGTCACCACTTCCACCGCCATCACCGGCTCGAGCAGCACCGGCGAAGCCTTGCGCGCGGCTTCCTTGAACGCCATCGATCCGGCAATCTTGAACGCCATTTCGTTGGAATCGACGTCATGATAGCTGCCGTCGAACAACGTCGCCTTCACGTCAACCATGGGATAGCCCGCCAGCACTCCGCCTTCGAGCGCTTCCTGAATACCCTGATCGATCGGCTTGATGAATTCCTTCGGCACCGAGCCGCCGACGATGTCGTTGACGAATTCGTAGCCCGTCCCCGGCGGTTGCGGATCGAGATAAATTTTTGCGTGCCCGTACTGCCCGCGTCCGCCGGTCTGGCGAATGTACTTGCCTTCCGCCTCGGCGTGCCTGCGAATGGTCTCGCGATACGCGACCTGCGGCTTGCCGACGTTGGCCTCGACTTTGTACTCGCGCATCATGCGGTCCACGATGATTTCCAGGTGCAGTTCGCCCATGCCGCTGATGATGGTCTGCCCGCTGTCGGGATCGGTGTGCACTTTAAACGTAGGATCTTCTTGCGCCAGGCGGCCCAGAGCCATGCCCATTTTTTCCTGATCGGCCTTGGTTTTGGGCTCGACCGCAACCGAAATCACAGGCGCCGCGAACACGATCGACTCCAGCGCGATGGGATGATCCTCATCGCAGATGGTGTCGCCGGTCGAAACATTCTTCAGGCCAACCGCCGCGCAGATGTCGCCCGCAAGGATCTCGTTGATCTCCTCGCGCTTGTTGGCGTGCATCTTCATCAGGCGGCCAATGCGCTCGTTCTTTCCGGTGCGCACATTGAGCACACTGTCGCCGGTCTTCAGCTGTCCGGAGTAGACGCGGATAAACGTCAACTGGCCGACAAACGGATCGGCCATAATCTTGAACGCCAGCGCCGAAAATGGCTCTTTATCGTCCGCTTTGCGCGTGACCGGCTGCCCGTTGTGCGGATTCTTGCCGTGCGTCTCGCCCACATCGAGCGGCGAAGGCAGAAAATCCACGACCGCATCCAGCAGCGGCTGCACGCCTTTGTTCTTGAAAGCCGTGCCCACAACCACGGGAAACACTTTCAACTCAATGGTCGATTTGCGCAGCGAGCGGCGCAGTTCATCGGCGGTAATCTCTTCGCCTTCGAGAAATTTGTGCAGCAACTCGTCGTCATTTTCGGCGACAGTTTCCACCAGTTGCGCATGGAAGGCTTCCGCTTTTTTCTTCAGGTCGGCGGGGATTTCTTCCGTAATGTATTCGGCGCCCATGGTCTCGTCGTTCCACACGATCGCCTTCATGCCGATCAGATCGACCACGCCGACAAACTTCGCTTCCTGCCCAATGGGAATCTGAATCGCTACCGGCTTGGCGCTGAGGCGCTTGCGGATGGTATCGACCGCATGCTCGAAGTCGGCGCCCATCTTATCGATCTTGTTGATGAAGCAAATTCTCGGCACGCCGTACTTATCGGCCTGGCGCCAGACTTTTTCCGACTGCGGCTGCACCCCATGCACCGCGTCAAACACCGCCACCGCGCCGTCGAGCACGCGCAGCGAGCGCTCCACTTCGGCGGTGAAGTCGACGTGGCCGGGCGTATCGATAATATTGATGCGAATGTCGCGCCAGGTGCAGGTGGTTGCGGCGGAGGTAATCGTGATGCCGCGCTCCTGCTCCTGCTCCATCCAGTCCATGGTCGCAGTGCCTTCGTGCACCTCTCCGATGCGATGCGTCTTGCCCGTATAGAACAGGATGCGCTCGGTCGTAGTGGTCTTGCCGGCATCGATGTGCGCCATGATGCCGATGTTTCTGCAACGCTCTAATGGGACTGTTCTAGGCACGACAATTAGCTCTTTCTGGGCTCCAACTCAGTTTCTGATTGAGTAATTGGAGAATTCAGTAATTGGGGAATCCAAAATCAAAATCCCCAAGCACTTCACCAATTACACAATTACCAAATTCCGCAATTACTCAATTCTGCCTACCAGCGATAATGCGCGAACGCCTTATTGGCTTCCGCCATGCGGTGCACATCTTCTTTCTTCTTGATCGCGGCGCCTTTGCCCGTAGCCGCATCCAGCAACTCATTGGTCAGCTTATCGACCATGCCCTTTTCTCCGCGTCCGCGGGCATAGCTGATGATCCAGCGGATCGCCAGCGACGTGCGGCGGTCGGCATTGACCTCGACCGGAACCTGATAGTTCGCGCCGCCGACGCGGCGGGTCTTGACCTCGAGCAGCGGCTTAGCGTTCTCCACGGCTTTCGTAAACAGCTTGATCGCCGTATCGCCGCCCTTGGACTCGACGCGCTTCAGCGCTTCGTAAAAAATTCCTTCGGCGGTCGAGCGCTTGCCCTGCCACATCATCGAGTTGATGAACTTGGTCACCAGGTCCGACTGATACACGGCATCGGCCGGAACCGTCCGTTTCGCAATGTGTCCTTTACGAGGCATTCAGCTTCTAGCTCCTAGCTCATAGCTTCTAGCTTGAGCTTTGCCGGGCTCGCACTCACGCGCTCCCCCGAAATCCTTCTGGCCAACGACTAACGACCGCGACCAACAACGATCTTCTACCCCTTCTTCGGCCGCTTGGCGCCGTACTTCGACCGCCCCTGCATGCGTCCGGCAACACCGACCGCGTCCAGCGTTCCGCGAATCACGTGATAGCGCACGCCCGGCAGATCCTTCACGCGGCCCCCGCGGATCAGCACAATCGAGTGCTCCTGCAGGTTATGACCAACGCCGGGAATGTACGTGGTCACTTCAATTCCGTTGGTCAGGCGCACACGCGCCACCTTCCGCAACGCCGAATTCGGCTTCTTGGGCGTCTGCGTGTATACGCGGGTGCAGACGCCGCGCTTCTGCGGACATCCCTGCAACGCGGGGCTTGCCGTTTTATAGCGGGGCCGCTTTCGCCCTTGAGCCACCAACTGATTAAAGGTAGGCACTCGTCTCCACTCCTCAACTTGCGCAATTCCGATTTCCCGCGCGGGTACAACCAATTCTTCTTCCCGCCGGCAGCATGCCGCATCCAGCCAACCCTGGGGCCAAATGCGCATCCCGAGGCACGGCCGGCAAAAACGCCAACCGTTACTTCTCACCGTGCAAACGGCAAGATTCTGGAATCTTTTTCAGACTTTCGCTGCCGACGGTGGCACCCGGCCACTTTCCGGGGGCGCTCCGTTTCGTCAGCCTTGCCCTGCATGTTCTTCCACATTAAGGATGGAAGACGCCGCAGGCGCGTTTCAGCGAGGAAAGTTTCCGGCCACCTTGCCGCCGGAAACACACACTCAAAAGCTTACCGGGAGTTTGCTCACACAACAACCAACTCGCGGCACACAACAAGCCTGGATGAACTCGCGGAACCAAACTACTATAACAATATCGCTTGGCCTCGTCAACCATGTGCTGAAACACACCGTCCGGTCGCACGTCGTCCCGCCGTTTACGACCACTCCCCGACCATTTCCTTCGTAATTTTCTTGACATTTTTCTAATCCAGCTTCATGCTGGCCGCACCCTCCCCCCGCAAAGAAACCAATATCGATGTGCGGTTTCGCAAACATCGCCGGAGTGGCACCTATGAGAGCTGGTTGTCGCACTTGCCGCATTCATCCCGCGTTCTTCTGCGCTTTGCTGGCCATCGTAATGCTAGCGTCGCTTCCGCTCCATGCTCAGGGGACCGCGTGTTCCAGCGCGCCGTGCGTAACCACCTACCACAACGACCCCATGCGCGACGGCGTTAACTCCCAGGAAACCGCGCTGACCCCGACTCTGTTTTCCGCCAAGGGAGGCGCCAATTTCGGCCTGCTCGCACCCCAGGCTGGCGGAGCCACCGGAGCAGTCGATGGCTTGATCTACGCGCAGCCTCTTTACCTTTCCGGCGTAACCATGGCTTCCCCGAGCTGCTCGGGCAGCCAGAACATCCTTCTGGTGGCGACGATGAATAACTCCATCTACGCCTTTTCCTGGACCTACACCTTGAAGCCGAGGTCATACACGTTTCTGCTCACCCAGTGCTGGATGCTCAACCTGAATCAGCCCGGCGAATTTGCCACTCCATTTACCGTCGTCGGCATCGGCCATGCAGGTTTTCCTTGCAACAACACCATCCCGCAGATCGGCATTGTCGGCACGCCGGTCATCGACACCAGCGTCAATCCGCCGGTGCTCTACTCTGTAAGCGCGCACCAGACGGTCACCTCGACCTATACCTACCGGTTGCATGCCATCAACCTCAGCACCGGGACTGAAATGACGAATGGAAGCAGCGCGCCCTACGATCTCTCCGGCACATTTCAGAGCTCAACCAGTGCGCTCTACGAGCTGCAGCGGCCGGGCTTGGCGCTGTTTAACTCATCGAGCGGAACGGCCAATATTTATGTTGGCTTCGGATCCTTCTGCGACACCAGCCCCTATAGCGGCTATATCGCCGGACTGACTTTCAACTACGGCACGCAAACTTTTTCTCCTGTGGGAACGAACTGGGTATTCGACACTGAGGCCGGTTCCGTAAAGCACGAGGGCGGCATCTGGATGGGAGGAGCGGCTCCAGCCGTCGACAGCGCCGGCAACATTTATTTTGCGGTCGCCAATGGCAATTGGAACGGCGCCACCACCTTTGGGGAAAGCGTGGTTCAGCTTGCCACCACCAGTTCCGGACTCACTCCCCTCGATTTCTACACACCCAATGATTATGTGGCTTTGAACCAGCCGAAATCGAGTGTGACCGTGTGCTCGTCCTACAACACCAGTTCCTGTCCGGCTGCCAATGAATTAACCATCATAACCGGCGATGTTGACCTCGGAGCCGCTGGCCTCACGCTTATTTCCCCAACCGGTCTCAACACTTCAACCTGTGGGGCGAACCCGGAACTAATCGCCGGCGGGAAAGAAGGAGTGCTCTACGGCGTTTGCTATAACCCTCTGGCCGGAGGAATCCCGCAAGACGTGATGGGCGGATTGGATGGCTGTGGATACGACTGCACCCTCCCCTCCAACGACTTGATCAGCGCCTGTACCGAGTCCGCCACGCCCGGCAACGGCGCCATTGCGCAATGCTTCCAGGGAGTCAACGCGGGGGAGAATCAGGCCAATGGGACGGATAATATTTACGCCTCACCCGGCATCCGCGGCACAGAGACATTCTGGGCCGGCACTGCCGTCAATCCCCAAAACTACCTCTACGCTTCGGGCGCTAACGCGCCGCTGGTTGCCTACCAGATGAACTCTGCCACCGGTTCGTTCAATCCGGTTGGCGATGCGGCTCTGCTTCCCGCTACGTACCCCTACCCTGGAGCTATTACCAGCCTCTCCTGGGACGGGACTAACCCGAGCACGGCGCTCCTCTGGGCATTGAATAGCGGCGGGTACGGACGATGGAATCAGGGCACAAGGGCCGCGGCCCAAGCCGCAACCCCCGCCGTTCTTGCTGTCTACAACCCGATTCCATCCGGTACCCCTGCCACGTTGCAGCTGTTGTGGGAAAGCTCGAAGCCGGGCAATACCGGCCCCGGGGCGGTAAAGTTTACAGTTCCCACAGTCGCCGGAGGATTAGTGTTTGTGCCGGGCGGCACGCCCGGTTACGCTCCCGGCCCTCCCGGAGGAACGGGCGTCAATTGCACCGCCACCGCGTTAGTAGACAGCTCCCTGCCCACCGTTTGTACTGGAATGTTGTCGGTCTACGGCAAAGTGCACGAATAGATCACCGGAAGTCCCGGGCAAAAACATCGCGGCGGAGTTTCTGCGCATCCCACGGACGAGGCCCTGTGAAAATGACGCGGAGCAATCGCGCCTGATTCACGGCGAACGATTCGCGGCGAACTTGCTCATTGCGCGCCCAGCCTCTAAACTACAAGTTTCCCAAAGGTGTCGACATCCTGGCCTTGTGCTGGTTCGCGCCAGACAGTGCGGCCCCAAAGAATTGAAGAAAAGAAGAGGAGTACATGCGTAGGCTCCAGTTTGATTGTTGGCGTTGGGTGATCGCAGTTTCTCTATGCTCGCTATTTTTCTTATCTCTCGCCGCCTGCGGCGCTGCACACAAGGCTGGCCCGCCGCTCTACCCGGCCAAAGTCAATCTCATCCCAGGCACAAATTCGTCGCTGGCGCTGGGAGGAGTCATCAACTTTACGGCATCGGTACAAACCGGCACCGGCACCAACCTCAACACTACGATCACTTTCAGTTCGAACAATACTTCCATTCTGAATCTCGCGCCTAACGGTGTGGCCTGCGCAGGCCACTGGGACGTCGCTTTCACCACCTGCTCTCCCGGGGAAGTCGGCTTGGTCGAGGTCACAGCCAGCGCGCTCGGCGTGAATAGCGTACCGACCTACGTTTTTGTCCATCCTCCGATTGACAGCATCTCCGTGACCGGCATTCTGCCCGCCGGACTTCCCGTCCAGGAACCCTGTCTCTCGCAGAGTCAGTCCATGACTCTGGAGGCCCACGCCTTCAGCCAGGGCACGGACATCACGACTTCTGTCGGTCCTTTTAACTGGTCCGCGAACAATCCCACCGTGGTGAAACTGGTCCCCATCGTGAATTCGGCCTATACCTTCCCCACCAATGAGGCCACGGCCACGGCCGCGACTCCCGGAACCACCACGATTTATGCCTCGGCCAGCGGCGTTACCAGCACTTCTTTCCAACAACCGCAATACACCAACTCACTGAACCAGACTTCCCCCGTGCTCGATTTCTTCGCGACCTGCCCCATCCAAAACATTGCTCTTACCATCGGCACCGCCGGGAGTGATCAAACCTCGCTGGTCGCGGCAAAAGGCAATTCCAGCGCGAGCACGGTGATTGCAACCTTGACCGACGTAATGGAAAACAGCTCGCTCCCCAATACCGACGGCGCTCCCGTGCTGAGCCAGGTGCCGTTGACCTGGACCGCCTCGCAGCCGCAGGCCGTGGGAGTATCCAATAACTGCACCCAATCCTGCGGACTGACCTTGAGTTCTCCGGGCGCGGGCACTGTCACCGCCTCCTGCACACCTCCCACTTGCAACGTGGGATTTCCCGAGATCCCTGCATCTTTCTTAACCAACGGCCAACTCGACCAGACCAAGATCACCGCCTGCACGCAATTCTTCCAGACACTGTATCCACAGTTGATGAGTTGTCAGCAGGTCATCCCGCTTCCCGTATATTCTTCCCCGGTCTTCGTTGTACCTCCGCAGACGGTAACTCAGCTCACTCCGCAAGCCGCAATTTCTGCGCTGGTGACCGGCTCGCCGGCTTCCACGTCCGTGCTCGCAGCCAGCATGGGGTGTGCACAAGAACAACCCTCTACTTGTTCCTCCTCAATCTTCTACCCTTCATCGTCGGGGTCCGCGGCCGGCAGTGAAAATCCCACGCCCGTCAACGCCAATTCGTTCCAGTTCGATTTGGGGGGCGACCGGATCTACATGGGCAGCGAGTTTGGCGCGCAGATCATCAACCCGGCAGCCTTCGGCACTGCAAATTCCCCCTACACCTCGCTGGGCACGGTCACCGGCAATATTATTGGGATATCCAACAATGGAGCGATCGCCGCTTTTTCCGACACCGTCCACACTCCGAATCAGGTCTACATCGTAAATGCATCCAATAGCAGTGCAATCACCGCTACGCCTCTCAACATCTCATCCGCCACAGCCGCCGGCTTCTCGCCCGATGGCCTGGAGGCGTTCATTCTGAGTGGAAGCTCACTCTATATTTACTCTCCCCTCCAGGGATTGCAGGGTCCGTCCCCGGCCACTCCGCAGTTCTCCCTGTCTGGTCCCGCCAATGCGGTTGCATTCTCTTCGAACGGAGCGTTTGGCTTTATAGCGGAAGATTCGAACGGATCGGCGTCCGCGAACCTGACGGCTTTCTCCGTCTGCAACAATCAAGTCGCCGCCAGCCTGCCCCTGCCCGCCAATCCGCTCGCGATGAAGGTACTGCCCAACGTCCACATGGCCGGAACCGACTCCTACGGAAACCCGATTCCCGACGGCGTGCACATCCTCATCCTTGACACCACTGGAATCGACGTCATTACTTCCACCATCTCGGCGCCGGCATCGGGAACGCTCTGTCCGCAAGGTTTGTCGTTCCAAACCTTGCAACGGGTCGTGCTGGGGCAGACCATTCAACCTCCGCCCGCTTACTCCAACTTTTTCGTTTCCGCCGATGCCTCGAATCTCTACGTCGTCACGTCTTCCAGTTCAACAATCTTTATCTATAACTTCATCGCCGGTTCCGCGGCCGGCGGAATTGAACTGCTCAACAATGCGATTCCGTTGAGTGCGGACATTTCCGTCGACACCGGATCGATTTTCGTCGCCGGCAATGACGGCCAGCTGCACGAAGTCAGCACGGGCAGCGCTGCCGACTTGCACACCATCACGTTTCCCAATCTGCCCAACTATTTCAATCCGTTCTGCAGCTTCACGCCGGCCGCTGGACCGTGCAGTTTGAGTGTTGTGCGGGCCAGGCCCTAGAAGTGTGCGCGTGAGAACAACGTAGCGAGGGCGTCCCGCCCGCGCGCCTGGTTTGAAAGGGCGCGGCTTCGAGCCGCGCCGTAAGCCACGTCCCATACACTACGGCTTCAGCCGCTGGGGTGCGCTACGGATTTCAGCAGCCCGCGAAGACAGATGGAGATCTGCGTTGGATGATTCGCTCACCCAGGAAACCGGTACGCTAGCTGCGTTCCAGTTCTTTTCCAACGCTATCCAGCACGCCATTGACGAAGTTCACCGACTCGGGACTGGAAAACTTGCGCGCAATCTCCAGCGCTTCGTTGATGACCACGGCGCGCGGCGTTTCCGGATAAGCCAGCAACTCCGCAACCGCTGTACGAAGCAGATTGCGATCGACCGCCGCCATTCGCTCCATGCGCCAATGTTCGGCATGGCCTTCAATCAGCTTGTCGATTTCCGCGCCGCGATCGGTGGCCACGCGAAACAGGTCGTCGGCAAACCCGCGCACTTCGCCGGTCGCAGTGCCATGCTCCGCCCAGAACGTCCGCCGGACATGATCGGCATCCTGCTTGCCCATGTCCGATTGAAACAACATCTGCAGAGCCATTTCGCGGGATTTGCGCCGGGTGCCCATTTGAGCGATCAGCCTTCAGCCGTCAGCCATCAGCAGAGACACAACGGCACCGGCTTCATCAGTCTACAGCAAGCAATTCCAGGATCAGGAATTCGACTGATCGTTCTGAGGGGAAATCAAGAACCTAAGCACGTGCTAGCTGGAACGTTTCTTCCGAGCGATGCGGGCCTTGGTGTTGCCGTGGCTTTTGTTTTTGCCGACGGCTGACGGCTGACGGCTGACGGCTTGTTTTAACGACGCCATCTCCACCGCCGCCAAAGCCGCTTCGAATCCCTTGTTGCCCATCTTCAGCCCGGCGCGATCAATCGCCTGCTCCAGCGTGTCGCAAGTCAGCACGCCAAAAGCATGCGGCACCCCGGTCTCCTGCGCCGACTGCCCAATCCCGCGCGTGACTTCATTGACGATGACGTCGTAATGCGCCGTGTCGCCGCGCAACAAACATCCAATGCAGACGATCGCGTGGTACTTCTTCGTTTCAGCCAGCGTGCGAGCCGCCGAAGGAATCTCAAACGCCCCAGGAACGCGCACAACCGCAATATCTTTCTTATTCGCTCCGGTGCGCAGCAGCCCGTCACACGCGCTCATCAACAGCCGCTCCGTGATGAACGCATTGAACCGCGCCACCACGATCGCGAAGCACTTTCCGGACGCATCAAGCCTGCCCTCGATCGCCTCAACTACCGGCTCGGGCACAGGCTCAATGCTAAATTTGCGTTCCTCTGTGATCTCCGTGTCCTCGGTGGTGAATTGTCTTGATTTTTGATCCGTGAAAATCCGCGTGAATTGGCGGCGAGGAAGTTCACTTCTGCACTCTGACTTCTAACTTCTTACTTCCCCTTGAACGCCGCCGCCCGCTTTTCCAGAAACGCCGTCGTTCCTTCCTTCTTATCCTCAGTCGCGCAGGCCACGCCGAACAGGACTGCTTCCAGATACAAGCCCTCGGCCAGCGTCATCTCCATGCCTTTGTTCACGGCCTCCATCGCATACTGCACGGCCAGCGGAGCGTTGGCGATAATCTTGGCGGCGATCGCTTCCGCCCGCGGAATCAAATCCGCCGGAGCCGTGACCTCGTTCACCAGCCCGATGCGATGCGCTTCCTGCCCCGTGATCATCTCTCCCGCGAGCACCATCTGCATCGCGATCCCTTTGCCCACCAGCCGCGGCAGCCGCTGCGTGCCGCCATAACCCGGAATAATCCCCAGCTTCACTTCCGGCTGGCCCAGCTTCGCGTTCTCGCTCGCCAGCCGCATGGTGCAGGCCAGGGCAATCTCGCATCCGCCACCGAGCGCGAACCCGTTGATGCACGCGATCACCGGCTTGCCCAGATTCTCAATCAGATTAAGCACATTCTGCCCGCGATGGGTATATTCCTTGCCGCTAACGGCATCGTGTTTGGCCAGTTCGCCGATGTCAGCGCCGGCAATGAATGCCTTTTCTCCCGAGCCAGTAAAAATGACGACGCGAATCGCCGCATCGTTCTTGATGTCATGAAACGCCGCCCGCAATTCTTCCATGGTCGCCATGTTGAGCGCGTTCAGCACCTTCGGCCGGTTCACGGTGACGTAAGCGATGGAGTTTTTCTTTTCGAGAAGAATATTTTCGAAGTTCATAAATTCAGTTTGCCACGGATCTGCACGGATTAACACGGATCAAAAGTAGAATCTCATTTGTCAGGAAAGAGTCCTGCTATAATTGTATAGCAGGAGCTGTTCATGCTTGCTATTCGCCTTCCCGAACGCATCGAGAAACGCTTGGCCCGCCTCGCCAAGCGCACCGGCCGCACCAAAACTTACTATGCTCGCGAAGCCATCCTCAAGCATCTTGACGACCTCGAAGATATCTACTTGGCCGAAAAGCGAATGGAAGCGATTGAGTCCGGCCGAGTGAAGACGATCCCTCTCGAAGAAATCATGCGCGAACATGGCTTGGACTATTGAATTCGACCCTGACGCCCGTCGCGAACTGGAAAAACTTGACAAAACCATCTCCGACCGCATCCTGAAGTTCCTGCGCGAGCGAGTCGTCACACTTGATGATCCCCGCAGAATCGGCGAACGCCTTCATGGACCGTTAAGGCAGTACTGGAAATACCGCGTCGGCGACTACCGCTTGATTTGTTCCGTTAAGGATGATCGGCTAGTTGTGATCGTCGTTCGCGTCGGGCATCGCCGCGAAATCTATGACCGCTAGCCTGTGCCGCAGACGAGAAATCTTTCCCTCGTCTTTCTCCGTGACTCTGTGTCTCTGTGGTGAATTGCTTTCCTATAGCTTATTCGCCCGCGGCTTCTCCGGGTCCGCATAATCGTAGAAGCCCTTGCCTGACTTGCGCCCGTACCAGCCTGCCATCACCAGCCTCTTCAGCAGCGGAGGCGAGGCGAATCGCCGCTCCTTGAACTCGTCGAACATCACGTGCGTGATGTAGTACGTGGTGTCGAGCCCGACAAAATCGAGCAGGGTGAACGGTCCCATCGGATACCCGCAGCCCAGCTTCATCGCGTTATCGATGCCTTCAATCGAGCCTACGCCCTCTTCATACGCGCGAATCGCATCCAGCAGATACGGCACCAGCAGCCGGTTCACGATGAATCCCGTCTTGTCCGACGTGCGCACCGGAACCTTGCCTAGCTTCTTTGCGAACCCGTATGCGGTCTCATACACGTCGTCGGCCGTCGCGATGGTGCGAACGACCTCGACCAGCTTCATCAGCGGCACTGGATTAAAGAAGTGCAGCCCGATGAACCGCTCCGGCCGCTTCACAGAAGTGAGCAGCTCAGTCACAGAAATCGAAGATGTATTCGAAGCGAAGATCGCGTCTTTTTTCACGATGCCGTCGAGCGATGCATACATCTCTTTCTTGAGCTGAACGTTTTCGATGATGGCTTCGATAACAATGTCGCAGTCGGCCAGATCGGACTTGTTCGTCGTCCCGTGAAGCCGCGCCCGCGCCGCATCTTTCTGCTCCGCGGTGATGCCGCCCTTTTCGACGGGCCGCTCGGCAAACTTCGCCAGAGATTTCTCAATCCCCGCAAACCCTTTGTCGAGAAACTTCTGCTCAACATCAAGCACCGTGACATCGAATTCAGCCATCGCCGCAACCTGCGCAATGCCGGAGCCCATCAGCCCGCAACCAAGAACTCCAACTTTCTTAATCTCCATAATTGCTTCCCTCATATTAAAAATGCCCTGTCATTCTGAGCGTAGCGAAGAACCCATTCATTTCTGCCAGCAACCGGCAAACTGCATAGGTCCTTCGCGGCCAAAAACGCCGCTCGGGATGACAAGCGTTATAAATCCGTGACGTGGCGAACGGTCAGCTCATGCTCTCCACCACCATCGCAATCCCCTGCCCGCCGCCGATGCACGCCGTCGCCAGCCCATACTTCTTCTTCCGCCGCCGCAGCTCGTACAGCAGCGTGATCACCAGCCGCGTCCCGGTTGCGCCCAGCGGATGCCCCAGCGCAATGGCTCCGCCGTTCACATTCACCTTCTCGCGATTCAGCCCCAACTCTTTTTCCACTGCCAAGTACTGCGCCGCAAAGGCCTCATTCACCTCAATCAGGTCGATGTAGTCGAGCGACAGCCCAGCCTTCTGCAACGCAATCTTCGACGCCGGCACCGGACCGCGCCCCATTAACTTCGGCTCGACGCCGGCAATGCCCCAGCTCACGATTCGGCCCAGCGGCTTCACTCCATGCTTCGCCGCGTTCTCCAGCGACATCACGACCACCGCCGCAGCGCCGTCGACAATCCCGCTGGCATTGCCGGCCGTCACCGTTCCACTTTTTCCAAACGCGGGCTTCAGCTTGGCCAGACCCTCCATCGTAGTCTGCGGACGCCGGTGATCGTCTTCCGTCAGCGACTCGCCGGTCGGCTCGCCCTTATGATTGCGCAGCGGCACCGGAACCAGTTCGTCCTGCAGTCTTCCCGCCTTGTAAGCCTGGTCGGCAAGATTCTGCGAGCGCAGCGCAAATTCATCCTGCATTTCCCGCGTGATGCCGTGCTGCGATCCGTAGAGCTCTGCCGTATTCGCCATGTACGATCCGCAAAAGGAATCGAGTAGCGCCACCATCAGCGAATCTTCCAGCTTGCCGCCCGGAGCCAGCGTGAAACCATCGCGCCCGCGGATCACAAAAGGCGCCTGCGACATGGCTTCCATGCCCCCAGCCAGTGCGATCTTGGCCTCGTCGGTCTGAATCATCTGCGCCGCGCTCACAATCGCCTGCATGCCCGAGCCGCACAGCCGGTTCACGGTGAGCGCCGGAACTTCAATCGGAACGCCCGCGCGCAAACCCACATGCCGCGCCCCATACAGAGCGTCGCCGGAAGTCTGCTGGGCATTTCCCATTACGACGTGGTCGAATTCCTGCGGCTCAATCCCCGCACGCTCAATCGCGGCTTTGGCGGCGACCGCGCCCAGTTCCTGCGCGGTATAGTCTTTCAGCTTCCCGCAATAGCGGCCAAAGGGCGTGCGCGCCCCGCTCACGATAGCGATATCACCCGGCTTCAGCATGATTGTCCCAAGAACCCCGGCCAGAACGGTCCGGAAGTCGATTTGCCAAACTCGTTAGTGTAGCAGCGCGAAAAGGAATTCACCAAAGCAGGGTAGGAAGTGGTAGTGGTGCAGTTTGCGTCCGAGGGTTCGTATCAGGGCTTCGCTTCAGCGATGACGTTCAACGGCTGCGTGGGAAAAGGCTTTAGCCGCTGTGCCTTGCCCGCGTGGCCGCAGCGGCTGAAGCCGATCGATCCTCTACCGTGCGCTTACGGCACGCCTCGAAGGCGTGCCCTGATACAAGTCTTTCTTAAACTGCACCACTACCTAGGAAGAAGCGATTGTCGAATTTTGATTGTTGAATTTTGACTGTCGAATTTTGATCGTTGATTGTTGAATGAAAACCGTGTGCCTTTCATTCAACATTCAACATTCAACATTCAACATTCAACATTCAACAATTTATGATCACGCCACTGCGCCCGCGGCCAGCGCCGGTCCCAGCGCGATGATTTTGCCCGGTCCATGATTCACGGCCTGGGCCAGGGCGTGTTCGGCGCGATTGATCACTTCCGTGACGATATCGATTGGATCGTACTCAGGGCGATTCACGGCCTCGGCAAGCCCGGCGGAAAAGTATGCGGGCGCAGCTTGCGGTCCTTCTTTGGCGGGCCAGCAAACTGCGGAAGTAACTTTCTTCAGCTTTTCCACGGCCAGCATCCCCTCTTTTTCCGCGGTCTCAACCAGCAACACCGCAACCGTGGTCGTGTCATAGCGAAACGCCAGATCGTTCGAACGGATGTTCGCAGCCACGGCGTGTCCGGCGCGCTCCATCACGGCCTGCACTTCGGCTTCGCCGTATTCCTTGATCATTGCGGAACTCTTGCCAAACTGCATCAAGAGCACCGAAACCGCGGACCCGTTTTGCACGGCGCGGCGGCTCTCGGCCAGCAGCAGGTCGAGGTAGGAGGCGCGCTTTAGTAATCCGGATTTCTCGTCGGTGACGGAAAGATTGTTGACCAGTCGGCGCAGCCCCGCATTATTCAGCGCGTTCACCATCTGATCGGCCAGGCTCTTCAGCACGACCGTGTCGCCATGCGCCCACGAGCGCGGCCGGCTGTGCATCACCACCAGCAGGCCAACTATTTCTTCGCGGTCGCTGAGCGGAATCGCCAGGATCGACGTCGCACCCAATTCCCGCAGTGCGCCTTTCGCGCCATCCAGCGATGCGGACTTCGACGTATCTGGAATCGGCAGAGCTTCATTGCTCTGCAGCAGCGGCTGCAAGCTCGCGATTAACTCTCCGATCGCAACCTGGCTGCCGGGCTCGGCTTCGCCTGCGACAAACTCCGCCATGGCCGTCGGCGGCATGCCGGCCTTGCCCGTGACCGCGAGGCAGCGGATTGCCTCCCAATGCGCGCCAATCTCATTCACGGCGGTGTTCAAAACTGCTTTCGCGGTGCTCTGCTGATAGAGCTTGCGGGTGATTTCTGCGACGCGGGCAAAGCTCCGCATGTCGGCGCCCGGATCGGGTGCGGCAAGCACTGGCGCCGAAGGCGCATCTGCCGGCGGTAGCGGTGCCGATCCGGCATAGCGCGGCGTCACGCCCGCGGAAATGTATAAGCGCTGCAGATCTTCGTTCCGTTCTTCTTCCCGCGGAAACAGCTCTTGAATCCTCTGTAGGCGCTCCACCGCCTTGTTGCGCATTCCATACTGCACCAGGATTTCCGCCTGCAGCATCAAGTCCTGCAACGTGGACGCGCCCAGCGTCGATTCCTCGGTATGCGCCGGCTCTTCCGCCGATTTGCCGACCGGGCTGAAGCGGGATGAGATCGTCGAGAATCGCCCTGGTTCGATTTTTCCTTTTAGCTGATCGAGACGCTTGAGATGGCTGGGTTCGTAGGGATCGACTTCTGCCGCGCGGTCCAGGCACTCGCCGGCGCGCACGTATTCTCCTTGGCTGTAGTACAGGTCGAACAGCCTCAGTAACACCTGGCAGTAGTCGTTTTCCCGGTTGGAGGAGTTATACAGCTCGGCGAGAAACTCCAGGATTGGCGGCGCGATGCGATGGCTGGCAAGAATCTCTTCCAGCACGCTGATGAACTGACGCCGTTCTCCGCGCCGCCGTTGAAACTGTTCCAGCTTGCGCGCCAGCGCCAGCGCCGCCTCATCGTTCTCGTTATCCAGGAACTTTCCAATCAGCAGAATCACCTGCTGCAGCCGCGCCGGATTGGCTTCGAAAATCTGCCACACCAGCGGCTCCGCCTCGTCGTAACGGCCCGCCGCCATCATGGCATCGGCGCAGGCTTCGCGGATCTCCGGGGTGTTTTGCTCCCCGTGCATCTGCGGCTCAAGAATAAAGATCGCCGCGCCCACCTGGCCGGCCGCAATCAGACTCTTCGCATAGGCAAGAGCAACGCTCGGATTGGCGGAATCTTCCTGATACGCACGCTCGTACCACGGCGCTGCGTCCGCGCCCGCGGCGACTGCCAGCTTGGCGACTCGCTCAAAGGCAAGCGCCGAAGCCTTGCTATTGCCAAGCTCGGAGTCTAGTTCCGCTACCCGCAGCAAATTGCCCTGCGTCGGCTCCATGGCTACCATGCGATTCAGAACTTCAGCCGCTTCCTGCTTCCGGTCCAGCTTGGCCAGATCCGCCAGCGCCGCTTCGTAAGCTCCCACAGCCAGCTTTCGGTTCGACCCCTCCAGAAGCTGGCCAAAGCGGTACTTCTGCTCCCATGTAGGATTTCCATGCCGCGCCAGTTTCTTATAGGTCAGGCTGGCCCGGGTTGCATCCCCGGCCCCCATCTGGCGTTCGAAAAGCTCACCCAGAAAGCGGACGGCATCCGCGGTCCGGCTCAGCGAAAGACACAAGTCGGCGGTCAGTTGCCGCACTGCATCGTTTTCCGGATCGTCCCGCAGGACCTGCAGGTATTCTTCCAGCGCCTCGGCCGGTTTGCCTTTTTGCAAAAGCTTTTCGGCGCGTTCCACGCGCTTGGTGATTTCGCCCCGGTCCGGCCGTTTTGTGATTTCAGGCATGAGGGATTCGGGCAGACTGACGCCTACTCCGATTTTAGGAGCCGTCGCGGAATGCCAGCAACGCGCGGACGCATGAAATGATTACCAAGGTCATCGGCGGATTTTCTGGTATCGTCCCCGTGATGCCCTCGGATCCCTCTTCTAACCAGATTCGCTCATCTCACCAAACCGCTTCCCTGCAAATCAACGAACAAGGCCTTCACCACCAGCTTTCCGCCGGACAGATGGCCATGGTCGCCGTCGGAGGTTCGATCGGCACGGGCCTGCTGCTCGGCTCCGGCGCTGCGATGGAAGCTGCCGGACCAGCCGCCATCCTCAGTTTTGTCGCCGCTGCCTTCATCAACTGGACCGTCGCTATGGCTCTGGGCGAACTCGCCTGCGCCCATCCTGCCGCGGGATCGTTCGGCGTTTACGGCGACCTCTATCTCAACCCCTACGCAGGATTCGTCGCCCGCGCCGGATATTGGTTCGGCCTCGCCCTCGCCATCGGCGCCGAAATGGTGGCCGCCGCCACCTACATGTCCGCATGGTTCCGCAGCGTACCGCCCTATGTATGGATCGTCCTTTTCGGAGCCTTGCTTCTCTTTATCAATCTCCGCAGCGTCGGTTCCTATGGACGCTTCGAATTCTGGTTCTCCATGATCAAGGTGGCGACCATCTTCGCCTTCATCCTGATCGGAGCATTCCTGCTCACCAGCGGACGTGTCGCGCCCCAATACACCGCGCACGGCGGCTTTTTCCCCAAGGGATTCTGGGCTCCTGTGATTGCCCTCACCTACGCTCTTTACAGTTTCGGCGGGGTCGAAATGGTCGCAGTCACAACGGGCGAATCGCGTTCGGCGCAAGAAACTCCCAGAGCCGTGTGGCTCACGTTTCTCACTCTTACGTTTGTCTATGTCGCGGCAATGGCGGTCTTGCTCGGAGTCATGCCTTGGAACCATGCCGGAGTCGCCGAAAGCCCGTTTGTGACCACCTTTCGTACCGTGCGGATTCCGCATGCCTCCGGCATCATGAACTTCGTGGTGCTGACCGCGGCCTTGTCCGGAGCCAATGCCACGCTCTACGTTGCCGCGCGCATGGTCTTCTCGTTAGCCCGCACCGGATGGGCGCCGGCTTCGCTCGGCCGGCTCAATCACGAAGGCTCGCCGCGCAACGCAGTCTTGTACTCATCGTTTGGAATTCTCTTCGCCCTGGCGCTGGTGCTTTGGTTTCCTGAGAACGCATTTCGCTACATCCTCGGCGCCGCCTTCACTGGCATGATCCTTTCCTGGCTGGTCTCCCTCGCCGCTCACATCGCGTTTCGCCGCGCTCGCACGCCGGAAGAACTCGCCGCTCTTCCCCTGCGCTCGCCGCTCGGCGTCTGGGGATCGATTGTCGGCCTGCTCTGCGTGATCGGAGCCCTGCTGCAGACCTGGCTCTATCCGCTGATCAATCTCGCCAGCGGCCTGGCTTGTGTCGCCATACTGACGATCGCGTATTTCGTCTTGCGCGATGGAAGAAGGAAAAGGGCCTTAATTGGGTGATGTCGGGTCTACGGGATTTGCAGGTTGGGAATCGCGGCTTTGCGAACAAACGAAAAAAAGATATCAACGGCGAGTGTTCACGCACCTCAACGGGTTCATGGATTGAGAATGGCCCCGCCGATGAAATTTCTATGTCCCAGCGTTGCGCTCCTGACCCTGGCCGCGCTTTCGTTTGCCCAGGATGTTTCCTCTACCCAAAACGCTCCGGCATTGGCGGTGAAAGGCTCGCTCGATGGACCCGCCACTGAAATCTTCGAAAGCATGAAAAACTCCTGCGATTCCAACGACGTGCCCGACGCCATGGCCCGCGCCTTCCGCGATTACACTGGAACCGTTCATTTTTCTTCCGCCAGTTCTCAACTCTTCCAGAGTCTTGGCCCCACACTCGAAACTGTCGTGCATAGCTGCGACGCCGCGTTCTCCTCCGCCAACGACACCAATCCTGCCGATTTTAACGATCAGGTCTGGCTCGATTCGTTCTACACGTTCGATGGCCTGAACATCGCGGTCCTGGCTCATACCGAATATCACGGCTGGAACATTGCGGGCGAGTGCCACTTGAAAGGGAACAGCCGGTACAACGGCGGCTGCGAATATGACTCCGACACCTATCACATCTCGCGAGATGGCGGCTACACCTTCGTGACGCCCACGCCGCCGGGAAATTTCCTGGCCGGATTTCCCTACAAGTATCAGGTCGACCGCGGCCCCTACGGCTACAGTGTCGACACCAACATGATCGAATACAACGGATGGATCTACGCCGTGGCCACCGACTACAACTGGCCGCCCAATTGTTCCGGCACGACCGGGCCAACCCGCTGCCGCGTGCCCCTTGGCGGAGCGCCTCTTCGCACCCAGAACGTGTTCGATCCCAAATCCTGGCGCACCTGGGACGGCAACAATTTCACCGTCGCGTTCGATGACCCTTATCTCGGTACCGTTCGCGATCAATCAAAACACATCTACGTCCCCGTTCCTTACATGGAGTACGTGAACGCCATCGGCATATACAAACCGCTGAACGTTGTGGTCGCCACGCTTTGGGATTACTGGGACAACACGCTCGGCCCCCCGGGAATGTATCTGACAACTTCGACCGACATGATTCACTGGAGCAGGCCGTCTCTGGTGGTTACCACCGATGAACTGCTCTCAGAAGACGGCCCCGGCAGTTGGACCTACGCATATTTTTCTTTGATCGACCCCGACGCAGAGGACTTGAATTTTTCAACCCTCGGCGATCATCCCTATCTGTACTACGTGCGCCTGAATAACAACAACTCCTCGCAACGCATCCTGTATCGCCGTCGAATCACGCTGAGCGCAGCCCAGTAAGAGGCTCGGAAAGGCATAGCTTCAGAGGCTTCCGAAAAACCTACGGACGTGGACTACCGTGCGTGGACTACCGTGGAAGAGCGGCCCTTCAGGGCCGCGTAGGCCGCATCGAATCGATTCGGGCTTTAGCCCCCGGCGTGGCTTTGAAGCTTCGGAACGCCACCTATCTCATTTCCAGCGACACCAAATCCCCGTCAGCCATTCCTCCAGCCTTATAGTTCACCGTGACCGGACGGTCGCGCCAGTCGCAGGAAAAATCGTCGGCCCCAATCAGCAGCAGTGATTTGTAATCGGCGGCGCGCAGCTTCAGCGACTTTCCGCCGGCCGCAACTGTCAAAATCGCCACCGGAGTTTTCGAGCAATCCACCGCCACAAGTTCGCCTTTGACGAACTTGGCCGGCCTGGGATCGGTTGGCAACTCGGATTGATCCGCCTTCGCCTCGGCCTCGCGTTTGGCCGCGTCTTCGTCCAGCACATCGAACGGCGATTTCTGTTTCTCGTACTTCGGCGGGGGCGCCCCGGTGGAGTTAATCGCGATGCCATACTTGCGCTCGGCCTGAGTTTGGGTCGCAAGGTCCTGGGCAAGCTTCACGATCTGCGGATCCGAGCTGTTTTTCAATCGAGCCAACACCTTGTCCGCCGCCTCCCACTTTCTGCCGCCGATGTAGATCTCCGCCAGGTGATACACGTAGAGTTCGTTGCGCGGGCTCAGATTGATCGCCGCCCTCTCGGCCTGCATGGCCGCAGTAGTCCCTCCGCCGGTATTGCGCGCCACGGCCAGCAGATCATAGGCATCGGCCATCTCCGGATCCCACTCCAGCACCGCCTTGAGATCGATCATCATATTGGCCACGCCCATCATCGGCGTGTGCCGGACCACCGACATTCTGTACTTGGCCTCGCTCAAGTAGTAGCGGACCCAGGCATCTCGCGGATTCAGCGCAGCCGCATCGTTGATTTCGGCCAGAGCCTCATCGAATCCGCCGTGCTCAATGTAATCCCAGGCCAGCATGCGATGCGCCACGGCATTGCCCACCGCATTGTTCGGAAGCTGCTCGGCTTCCTCGCCGATCTTAGTGGTCGGCTTGGCTTCTGCCTTCTTGTCGGCTTCGGTGGGCGTAGCCGCCAATTCGCGCAGAGCTTTCAGCCCGGCATCGCGGCGCTCGGGAATGCGGGTTTGCACACCCGCATATGCCGCGCGAACATCCGCCTCGGCGATCGGCTTTGCAGTGATGGCCGAATCATCCGGACCAACCAGCGCCGGGAAGTGATCGGTCGCTCCGGAAGATCGTTGCATGGCGGCATCGGAATTTTGGTTCCGCGCATCCTCGACCGCTCTCTGCAAAGCATCCTGCTTGTGGAAATAATCTTTCACCGCCTGCTCGAGTTCCGCCGAACTCATCCCAAAAGCCTGCTTGATTGCGTCTTCCACCGCGACATGGCGGTTCAACACAAGATCAAAGTACGCCCCCGTCTCCGGCAGTTTCTTCGCGTGCAGCAGATAATGCATCATCATCCACGATTCGGCGTAATAGAGCGTGTGATGCGTGCCCGCATTGCGCGGAGAAGGATCGTGCTTCACGCTGAACAGGTCGGACGGCGCCATCCAAACCTCCGCCGCCAGCAATTCCGTCAGCGATTTCGCGGGGCGCGCCTCTTGCAGATTGCCGATCAGATCTTCTTTGATCGTCGGATTCAGTTCCGGGTCGCCGCCGATTGCAACCTCTTTATTGTCGATGTGAATCGAACTGAAATACTCCGCCAATCCCTCATCGAACCATCCCTGAGCCGGTGGATAGTTGTAATTCAACAGCATGATGGCAAAATCGTGCGCCACCGCATTCCACGGATCCACTTCGAACAGGTTCAGGACAATAAAATCCTGATCGTCGCTCGATAGAAAAAACCCGGGCGCTGTGATGGGCTGGGGTTGAGGATTGCCCGGAATATGGCGCAGCGGCGCCACCTGGTAATACATCTTGTCGTTCTTGAACGCCAGAATGGTGAGCGGAATCGATTGCTGCAGGCGGTCTTTCCCCAACAGGCTGCCGAATACGGCGCGCATCTCCTCGAAGCGCAGGGCCACTTCACGGCCTTTTTTTTCGCCCGCATCGGTAATAACGGTGAAGTGCGCCGAATGAATCTCGAGCCACGGAGGCTCGGTGGCGGCGCTTGCCCGCAAGCAAAACGTCAACGCCAGAAGCGCAACGCAACGCGGGATTGAAGCGATACGCGGCATGGCACGCTGCGGAGCAGAACTTCCAGGAAAATGCTATCACGCCGCGTCACCCGCGGGGTGCATTGTCTGGCTCTATAATCCTCCGTTCATGATGATTCGTTCCCTGGGCACGATGGTTGCTTGCCTCCTGTGGGCTGTTCTCGGCGCTCCGGCGTTTGCCGCAGACTCGGCCTCGTGGAACGGATTGGTGATTGACTCGTCCGGCAAGCCGGTCGCGGCCGCCATCGTAAGACTGCATCGCAACCGTGAAGCGGACGATTTCCTCGCGACCACCTCGGCAAAAGGCACGTTTATTTTGTCCGTGATCCCGGCTGCCAGTTACCAAGTCTCAGTCAAAATCGGCGACAAGGAATGGAAAGCTGCCGCGCCACTGGCCATCAAAGATGGGGGCAAGCTGGCCACCGTGCTGCAGCTCTCGGCCACGAGTCAGACTCTGCAACTCGTGGAGTCAAGTGCCGAGCCCCTCGCACACGCCAGCGGCGGAGAGCATCTTTCCAGCACCGAGGTTTCCAGCCTGCCGCTCAACGTTCGCGACTTCAGCAAGCTGCTATTGCTGGCCGCCGGAACCATGACCGATACCAACGGCGCTGCCAATTTTACCCAGCAGTTTGCCGTGAACGGCCAGCGCGGCAACACTACCGTCTTCGCACTCGACGGCGCGGACACGACCGATCCGGAGATGGGCGGCGCCACCTTCTCCAATTTCAACGTTGACGCCATTCAGGAAGTGCAATCCAATTCGGGTGTCATGCCCGCCGAAATCGGCCACGGAGCGGCCGGCTTCACCAACGTCGTGACCAAGGCGGGCGTGAATCAGATTCACGGCAGCCTCTTTGAATTCCTGCGCAACGCCGCCTTCGATGCCCGCAACTATTTCGACTATCGCGATCCCACCGGACGCCATCGCATCCCGCCGTTTGCGCGCAACGAATTCGGATTCACCAACGGCGGCCCCATCGTCCTGCCCGGGCTTTACGACGGCCGCAATCGCACCTACTACTTTGGCGAGTATCAAGGCTTCCGGCAGGTGTTAGGCACGACGCAGGTGATCCCCGTTCCGACGGCTGACGAGCGTCAGGGACTCGACACCACAACGTTTCCGGGCGACACGCTGAGCGTTCCCGTAAGTCCGGCGGTCGTTCCGGTGCTGAGTGGATATCCTCTGCCCAACGAGCCCAACGGAGCCTTCGGCGCGCGCACCTATGCGGCGTCATCGAAGGTCGTAACCGATACCAATCAGTTTTCCGTTCGCGTCGATCATCGGACTTCGAATAAAGCGTCGCTGCTTACCCGCTTCAGCTTGAATCAGGTGAGCGGGCCGCTGACCAATCCCGACCAAACCGCAATCAATCCGACATTCGGCGTGCTGTTCTTCGATCACCAGCGCAACGCCACGGTGAAGTATGTGCGAGCTATTTCGCCGCACATGACCTCCGAAACGTCGGTCGGATACATTCGCAGCACGCCGTTTTTTCCGGCCGCCAATCACACCCAGCCCGGCATCACTTTTGCCGACGGGACTTATCAGCCCTACAACTCACCGGCCGGTTCCATCTTCGGTTCGTACAGCAACCTTTACCAGATCAAGCAGGACGTGGCCTTCACGCACGGCAGTCACGGCTTCAAGTGGGGCGTGGAGTTACGAGCCAATCGCGATTCCACGATTTTCGGAACGAATCCTAACGGGCTGTACGTGTTTGGCGGAGGGCGGGCATACTCGCCGGTCTCGATTTCGTCAGCCAGCGGAATGCACAACATCAACGTCGGCGATCCGCTCCCCGATTCGCTCACCGGCTTTCTCACCGCAACCCCATTTTCTTATTCGGTCACGGAGGCGGCCAGCATCACGCCGGTCGGCAACAAGTTTGACGAAGCCGGCGTGCGCCGCGAAGCCTACAACTTTTATTTCGAAGATGTTTGGAAGGCTGCGTCGCATCTGACGGTGAACTATGGCCTGCGCTACGAAGTGAACAGCCGCATCCACGAAGCGACCAAACGTACTTCTTTGCCGGAATTCCTGGGCCCCAACGGCAAGCCTGTGCCCTACGGCGATCCCGCGGCGACACAGATCATGGTCATCAATCCGCAACCGCCGTACCAGTTGGATTGGAACGGCTGGGGACCGCGCCTGGGACTCGATTATGCCGTGGAGGCGCACACCGTTCTGCACGCTGCCGGATCCATCACGACCCTGCTGCCCAATCTCTGGCAGGACAATTTTCTGACGGCGGCAATCCCTTTCGCATTTTCCACCTACGAAGTGGCGTTGCCTGCCGCGGCTGTGCCCTTTCAAAACACGGCCGTGCAAACCGCGCTGCCCACCGCTTACAACACGCAAGGACAACCAATTTTTGCCGACGGCCGTAGCCAGGACGTTCCCGCCAATACGGTTATGGATTTGGCCCGCTTTCAGACCGATCTGGATGCGCTCACACCCGGCAGCCAGGTGCAGTTGATTGCGATTCCCGGCATCGCCCGAAACTTCGGCAACGGTTACATCGGCAGTTGGACCGCCGGCGTGGATCACGATTTCCGCGATTTCAAGGCCGGCATCGCTTACGTGGCGACGGCTGGCATTCACCTGGCGCGAGCCTATTTCCCCAACAGTTACACCGGTGCGTCGCCGGCGTTTGCCCCGTTTACGCAGTTCAATTCCTCAGGAACTGCAATTGCCGGTCTGGGACAAGAGACGATCATGAGCGGCGGATCGCACTCCACGTATCACTCCCTGCAGGCCAGCCTGACCAAGAACTCACCGCGCTTGGGCCTTGGACTGCAAGCCAGCTACACCTATGCCAAGTCGCTCGACGATACCAGTGCGGTGCTTGGGGGCTCAGTCCCTTCCGCGGGAACGGTACTGCAAACGGTGGCGCAAAATCCATGGAATCCATCGGCAGAAAAAGGACCGTCCACCTTTGACGTGAAACATGCCTTCAATGCCAGCGTGATTGAGTTGCTGCCGCTGGAGAAGATCGCGGCGCTGCGGCCCTTGGGCAAAACGGTCATCGCAGGCTGGCAGGTGCTGAACCTCACAACGCTCAGCTCCGGCTCGCCCTTCGGAATTTACTCTGGGATTCAACAAACTGGTGTGGGCGCGGCGGGGGCGGATCGTCCCGACCTGGTTACGACCCCTCAGTTTTCCACTTCCAGGCCGGCGCGCGACGACTACTTCGGGATGGGCGCCAACAACGCGTCGTTCTTTAACATTCCCATTAACATCCCCGGCGGTACGGGGCCCAATCAAGGACGGTTCGGCACGCTCACACGCAACCCATTTTTCGGACCCGGATATCACGATTACGATTTCGCGGTGATCAAAGACACTCCTGTAGGACATCGCGGAAGTGGTGAACTCGGGACGGTCGAGTTCCGCGCCGAGTTCTTCAACCTTTTTAACCTCGTGGATTTCGGCTTGCCCTCGAACATCGTGCGCGGCAGCGGATTCGGCTTCATCAGTAAGACCGCTGGATCGTCGCGGCAGATTCAGTTTTCGCTGAAGTTCATCTACTGAGCCGGCTCTGCCTGAAGATGGTTCGCGGATTAGCCCAGAAATTGCGCGATGGCCGGTACCAGCAACGGCGACTCCAGAATGTTGTAGTGCGTCGCACCCGGAAGCAGCGCAAGCCGGTTCTGGGTTAAGCCGGAACCGTCCCAGCCGGCATCTTTCTTGCCGCCGCCGAGCAGCCCGAAAAACTCCGCCGCATGCGCCGGTGGAACCGCATCGGCATCTCCGAATACCAGCATCGTCGGCACGGTGATCGCGGCAACATCCTTCGACCGGTCGTAGTCCTTTCTCAGCGACTCGGCAATTCTGGTGATGAGCACCGGCCAATCTTCTGGCCGCGGCGCAACTCGAGCATAAGTCTGGTAGAGCGGAGAACACTTCATCATCTCTGCCATCCCCGGGCCCATCTGATCCATCGCCGCCAGAACTTCAGGAAACCATCCCGTCCGCTTGTACGGCGTCGAAACCACCACCAGCTTCTTCACTCGCTCGGGATGCCGAATCGTCAACTGCAGAGCTGTCGCGGCTCCAAGCGAATATCCCATCACGTCGGCCGTTTCCAGGCCGAGAAACTCGATCAGCGCGGCAACGTCGTCCGCCATGCTTTCAGAGCCGATGGGGCGGTCGGTGAGCGCGGTGCGTCCGTGACCGTAAAGATCGACGGCAATCACCTGCCGTTGCTTCGAAAATTGTGCGGTAACGCCGGCGATCATGGTTGTCGATCCCAGCCCGCCGTGCAACAGAATCAAAGGTTCGCCGCCGCCCTCAACCTCGTAATAAAGGTTAAGACCGTTGACCGTAGCGTAACCCGTGCTCTTTTCAGTGGAAGTCAACATTCGCTCTCCTTTGGAATCACGCCACCCCGCCAGCATTCTATTTGGCGACCGTCGCCGTCAGCAGCTCCGCCAGCCGGTCGTAGCTCATGCCCAGTCCACCTTCCATGCCCGACTTCAGAACCATCTCCCGAGCTTCGCGCGATTCGTAGCGAAGCGTTTGCGTCAGAGTCGTCCGGCCGTTCAGCTCCGCGAGTTCGATCGTTCCTACGCATTCTCCGGTGTACCAGGGCTGGTCAAATTTCTCGGTGGTCACGATGCGCTCGGGAGGCACGAATTCTTTGAGGATGCCGCCCATCCCCATTTCTTCTCCCTTCGGTCCGCGCCACACGTAGCGGTAGCTCTCCCCCACTTTGCTCGCCAGTTGGCAGACCGGCATCGACCATCCCGGAGGCCCCAGCAGCCAGCGCTGCATCAATTCGGGCTTGGTAAAAGCTTCCCATACCAGAGTCCGTGGAGCGTCGAAGACGCGGGTCATGACGATCTCGCGCTCGCCACGCGTGGTTAGCTGCAGACGTTTGCGCTCAGTCATATTCATCTCCTTTTATTTCGGGCGGAAAGCCGCTTGTTATGGCGTGGTGCTTTTTGTTGCATTTCGTCGAGCAGATCGTCGAGGCGATCGAAGCTGGCTTCCCAGAATTCGCGGTAGCTCTCCAGCCATTGCGTGGCCTGCGCAAAAGGACGAGCCTCCAGGCGCCGTGGACGCCGCTGCGCATCCCGGCCGCTCGAAATCAGCCCTGCCTTCTCCAGCACGCGAAGATGCTTTGAGATCGCCGGCTGACTCATGGCGAACGGTTCGGCCAGTTCCGCCACGGAAGCCTCGCCCACCACCAGCCGTGCCAGAATGGCCCGCCGCGTAGGATCGGCCAGCGCGGCAAACGTGGCATCGAGCGGCGACTGTCCATAGCCAATCGGTTCCATAACCGTTAAGTTATGTTACATTGCCCACAGATGTCAAGAGAGTTTTCGCCAATAACTGATTTGACAAATCAAAGGGGGGGCCAGCTAGTGTAGTGCGTCAAACAGATCGACGTTTATTTATCGTCGGTTTCCTCTGTGATCCTCTGTGCCCTCTGTGGTGAAAGCCCTTGACCTCTTCGTCGAACACCAAAACTTACGCCCGATCGAGCCGGATTTAAGTGATTACGCATCAATAAGATAGGCTGATTGGCCCGATTCGAACCAACTTGATTAGGAGGTAACAGATTTCTTGATTCGCCGCTTCTTGCGCTTAGTCGCCGCTGGCGTGATTCTGCCTGGGGACCAGGAGCAACCGCGGGCGGCTCTCCCGTACCGGCTCGAAGCGGCGGCCAAACAACAGCGTCAACATCCCAAATATCGCCGCGTAGGCTGCGAACACGCCCAGGCTGACTGAGGCAACAACAGTAAAGAAGAGAATGACGGGCATAAAGATCGTAATCACGGTGCTTAGATTCCTTTTTCCGGCCGCGCGGCAGGCATTTTTTTCGATCTAACCTTTATCAGTAGTGTCCTAATTTTGACTTCGACGGTCATACGCAGTCAAAAAGCAGGTTCCTCACCGCGCCTCCGGCCCGGTTCGGAATGACAAATTTGGACACTACCCCTTTATCCAACGCGTTGACGCTCCCTACTAGTAACCACTAGGATACGGAGTAGAGCTGTGCATTCCCACTTTCGAACAGTTCTGGAGCGCTGTCGACATTACAGAAGGGCACGCGCGCAGGTTTTAAGGCCAATACTCCATGCCAATCACCAAGATCTCGGTGCGCGGGGCCCGTCAGCATAACCTCAAGAATATAAGCGTAGAAATACCCCGCAATTCGCTCACGGTTGTTACCGGATTAAGCGGGTCCGGCAAGTCCTCGCTCGCCTTTGACACCATTTATGCCGAGGGCCAGCGCCGCTATGTGGAGACTTTGTCGGCCTATGCGCGGCAGTTCCTGGACCAGATGGAACGCCCGGATGTCGATGGAATTGATGGCCTTAGCCCCGCCATTTCGATCGAGCAAAAGACCACCAGCCGCAGCCCGCGCTCGACCGTCGGTACCATCACCGAGATTTACGACTATCTTCGCCTGCTGTTTGCCTCCATCGGCATCCCGCACTGCCCCAAGTGCGGACGCGCCATCAGCCGCCAGTCCGCCGACCAGATCGTGCAGCGCGTAATGGCCCTCACTCCGGAAGACCGCGTTATGGTGATGGCGCCCATTGTTCGCGGGCGCAAGGGCGAGTTCAAAAAAGAGATGGAGACGCTGGTCAAGCACGGCTATTCCCGTGCCCGCGTCGACGGCGAACTGGTCAACCTCGACGACGACATTCAGCTCGACAAGCGTAAGAACCACACCATTGAAGTTGTCATCGACCGCCTTCTGGTGAAGCCGGGGATTGAGCATCGTCTGGAAATGTCCGTCGGTCTTGCCATGAAGCTTGCCGGAGGCCTGGTGCAAGTCGCGGTGGTGGGCGGCTCGGGCCAGGGAGAAGAACAGCTTTATTCCGAGAAGCTGGCCTGTCCCGACTGCGGCATCAACGTCCCCCAGCTCGAGCCGCGCTCCTTTTCTTTCAACAGCATGTATGGAGCCTGCCCGGAATGCCACGGCCTGGGAAGCAAGTACGACTTCGATCCGGCGAAAATCATCACCGACTGGTCCAAGCCGCTGCTGGATGGCGGACTCGGTCCCGGATCGGCGTCGCAGAATCTGATTCATCAGTTGCAGATCGTGTCATCCGCCTACGGGATTGACCTGGGCACTCCATTCGAGAAGCTGCCGGAGAAAACGCAGGATTTCCTATTGAATGGCGAGCCCGGACGCGGCGGGCGCACCGGATTCCACGGCATCTTCGGCTACCTGAAGCAGAATCTGGAGGAATCAACCTCCGAAGGCTATCGCGACTGGCTCATGGATCACATGTCGGCGACGGAATGCCCTGCATGCCACGGCAAACGCCTGCGGCCGGAAAGCCTGGCGGTGAAAGTGAATGCGATGTCAATCGCCGACTTCACTGGCCTGCCCCTGGCTCGCGCTTTGCAAGTTGCTCAGGGCATTAAACTTGCCGGGCGTGAAGCCCTGATTGCCGGCCGCGTCATGCATGAAATTGTGGAGCGGCTGCAGTTTTTGAATGCGGTCGGATTGAGCTACATTTCACTGGATCGCTCGGCTGCCTCATTATCGGGCGGCGAAGGACAGCGCATTCGCCTGGCCACGCAGATTGGATCGAAACTGCGCGGCGTCTTGTATGTGCTCGACGAACCTTCCATCGGATTGCATCACCGCGATAATGCGCGTCTTCTGAATGCGCTCGAAAATCTGCGCGATCTCGGCAACACCGTGCTCGTGGTCGAACATGATGAGGAAACCATCCGCCGCGCCGACTATGTCGTCGACCTCGGTCCGGGCGCGGGACGGCATGGCGGAAGCCTGGTCGCGCATGGCACGCCCACAGAGATCATGCGCGACCCGAATTCGCTGACCGGCGCCTACATCTCAGGCCGCGTGCGGATCGCCATGCGGCCCGAACGCCGCCACGCCAACGGCGCGGCGCTAACGATTCTCGGCGCGAAGGAAAACAATCTCAAGAATCTGGACGTCACCTTTCCCCTCGGCGTGATCACGGTTGTGACTGGAGTCTCCGGCTCGGGCAAATCGACGCTGGTCAACGACATTCTCTATCGCGCCCTGGCCCGTCAACTTTACCGCTCCCGCGAAAAGGCCGGTGAGCACAAGGCGATTGCCGGCGCCGAACATATCGACAAGGTCATTCGCATCGATCAGTCGCCCATCGGGCGCACGCCGCGGTCGAATCCCGCGACCTACACCGGGGTCTTTTCGGCCATTCGCGATCTGTATGCCATGCTGCCCGAATCGCGCGAGCGCGGCTACAAGGCGGGACGGTTTTCCTTCAACGTTTCCGGCGGCCGTTGCGAGGCCTGCCAGGGTGAAGGCCAACGCCGCATCGAAATGAATTTTCTTCCCGACGTTTACGTGGTGTGCGAAGTCTGCGGCGGACGGCGCTATAACTCCGAAACATTGGCCGTGAAATACAACGGCTATTCCATCGCCGATCTGCTGGAGATGCCGGTTTCCGACGCGCTGCCGATTCTCGAAAACATTCCGCAGGTTAAGCCGAAGTTGCAAACGCTCGTCGATGTGGGGCTGGGATACATTCATCTCGGCCAATCTGCGGTCACGCTTTCCGGCGGCGAAGCGCAGCGCATCAAGCTGGCCCGCGAGTTGAGCAAACGCCAGACCGGCAAAACGCTCTACTTGCTCGACGAACCCACCACCGGCCTGCACTTCGACGACGTCAAGAAGCTTCTCGATGTCCTGCATCGTCTAACCGACCTGGGCAACTCCATCGTCATCATCGAGCACAACCTGGACGTAATCCGCAATGCCGATTGGCTTATCGATCTCGGTCCCGAGGGCGGAGAAGATGGCGGCCGCATCGTGGCCCAGGGCACGCCCGAACAGGTTGCAAGAGTAAAGAAGTCGTATACGGGGCAGGCGCTGGCAGGGTATTTTGGAAAGGCAGCCCTCAGTTCTCAGTAATCATTCTTTGTTGCTCGTTGTGTGTTTGCTCGTTGTGTGTTCGCTCGTTGTGTGTTCGCTCGTTGTGTGTTCGCTCGTTGTGTGTTCGCTCGTTGTGTGTTCGCTCGTTGTGTGTTCGCTCGTTCTTTGTTGCTCGTTGTGTGTTGCTCGTTGTGTCCAATTTCGCAGCCTTGTCATCCTGAGCGAAGCGAAGGACCTCTGTAGCTTGCCGGAGCTGGCAAGTTGCATAGATCCTGAGGCGAGCCAAGAACGCTCGCCTCAGGATGACAAGCCAGAAACATTTGCGGGGGACTCTTTGTCGTCAGCAGACCGCCCTCAATTCGAACCTCCGACCTCGGCATCAGCCGTCGACGATGCTCCCTCGCCGTCTCAGCCGCCGCTAACGGAGACTCTGCCCTTAAGCACGCCGCCCGCGCCTCCCCCCGTCGAAGACCCCGTGTTCAACGGCTGGGATGTGCTCCTGCTGGCTCTTCTGACTTTCGTCTCCATGGTGGTCTTCCAGCTTGCGGTCATGCTCATAGCGCGGAAATTTCTATATCCCGCGCTCGCCCTCGCCGATCTGGCTAAAAAGCCGCTCCTGCTGCTGGTTTCGCAGTTTCTCATCTATCTGCCGGTCGCGGCCTGCATGGTTCTGCTGGTGGAAGGCAAATATCACGTGCGCTTTTGGAAAGCCATTCACTGGAATTGGCCGCAGTCGCCGTGGACCTATGTAGGGATGGGCGTGCTCGTATTCCTGGGATTGCTTCTTCTCGAAGCCGTGCTCCCCATGCCGAAAGACACACCCTTCGCGCACCTGTTCGACCGTCCCCGTGACGCTTATCTTTTGTCGCTTCTCGCCGTCACCCTCGCGCCGTTAATGGAAGAACTCTTCTTTCGCGGTTTTCTGTATCCGGTCCTGGCGCGGCGGATGGGCGTTTTTTGGGGAATTTTCCTGACTGCTTTACCTTTTGGGTTGCTCCACTTGCAGCAATACGGATGGGCCTGGTCCGCGGCCCTGCTTATCTTTCTGGTGGGTGTGGTCTGTGGCGCGGTCCGGGCCAGCACGCGCTCGGTGGGAGCCAGCTTCCTGGTTCACGCCGCATACAACGGAACCCAAATGCTGCTTGCCGTTGTGGCAACGCGCGGATTCACCCATATGACGAATTCCTAGCCCGTCCTGGTGAATCCTGGCTGCGATCACCACGTGTTTGCACAGCCTCCTCTGCTTCTGCCATACTTCTGGGCGCTATGAAAGGTAATCCCAAAGTAATTACCGAACTCAATAAAGCGTTGCAGGAAGAGCTGACCGCCATTAACCAATATTTTTTGCACGCGGAAATGTGCGAAAACTGGGGCTATCACAAGCTCGCGGACTTCATCAAGAAACAATCCATCGGCGAAATGAAGCACGCCGAAACGCTGATCGAACGGATCCTGTTCCTCGACGGCAGCCCCTCGATGATGCCGCTCGAACTCAAAGTCGGCGGCACCGTCAAAAGCATGATCGAAAGCGATCTCGCCCTGGAAGTCGGAGCGGTCAAAGCCTACAACGAGTCAGTAGCCATCGCGACCCAAGAAGGCGACAACGGCTCACGCGATCTGTTCGTGCAGTTGCTCAAGGATGAAGAAGAACACGTAGACTTTCTCGAAGCCCAAATGCACCAGATCAAAGAACTAGGCTACGAGCGCTATCTGACCATGCAGATGGGCGAGAACGAAGAAGAGTAGGTCATGCGGCGCGCGGGCGTCCCAGCCCGCGCCGACTGCCGGACGGCTTCAAGATTTCAAATCTCCCGACAAAATCTAGCTGCCATTTGCAGGCAGTCGCCGATTGTTGATTGCCGATTGCCGATTGAAATGCCTTAGCTCCCGCGTGGCGGTTTTCAATCAACAATCAAAAATCAACGATCGACAATTCTCTCCCGTGTCCGACTCTTGCAACTCCGAAACTTTGAAACCTGCTCCTCGGAACCTTGAAACCTTGAAACTTGCCCCTCTCGCTAAGTCGTTGAAAGTAGGTGTAAGTCGTTGAAAGTTGGTGGAAGTTGTTGATTCTTGGTAAAAACGCGTTTAAACGCGTTCTGGCGAACTTTAAGGAGCGTCTGTGTGGGGGAGGGGCGGTCGGGTCGTCCGCGTCGCTCTACGGGCCGTTGTTGGCCCAGCAATGGGCATTTTAAAAATCGACCGGACCGGCTATTCCGCTTCCCCCGGCGCGAAGGGGTATTTTTTCTGTCCCAAAATGGGAATTTGTAGCGATAATGTACGTAAATATATGTACGCCATCGTACATTTACGCGTTATTACTACAACGGTGTACGTACAGCACCCTTAGCCGTATGTTCGCCCCGGACACGATCTCCACCTGGCATTGCCGCTGCGCAACCTACTTCACCGTCACGGTCAGCAACTCCGCCCCGCTCACCACATAATCCAGCGGAGGCGTCGCCGTCTCATCCACGTTCGATTCGCCGCTGACGATCATCTCCTGATTGCCGCGCATACCATCCATCACGTTCATCACGCTGAGGGGCAGCGTGGGCATCACTTTGTCGGCCACGCGCGCTTCCGGATCGGCCTCCAGCAGCGAAACGTAAAGCCGGTTGTTGGCGTGCTCTTTATTGAGCAGCGCGATCGTGGAAGCCAGATCCAGCTTCCGTCCAAAAATGGGATTCATGCGGCTGGCGCGATCCAGCGTATCGCCGTCGCTCACCAGAATGCGCAGCGTTCCCTTGCTCGCAGCGGTAGGAATCTTCACCGGAATCTGGCGCACCATGCGTTCTCCGCGATACGGCGCCAAAACGGTTTCGACCATGATCTCATCGCCCGGCCGCGCTTCGGTGACGTCGGTGCGCGCGCTTTCCAGCCGCGCCCAGCGGCGCTCCCGCACCAGCTCAAAATCCAGCTTCACGCTCTTCACCGCCGGAGCGTTATAAGGATTGTCATAGATGCGTCCAAAGCGATCTCCCAGCGACTGCGCCGCGGCCATCGCCGCCGGCTGCCCATTCTCGCCGGGGACGAACATGTTCTTCAATTCAACTTCCGGAAATCCTTTCACGTTGATGCTGCCGTTCATTCGATAAGTAATTTCCTCGCCGAATTCATTCACGCCGTGCAGCGAGTTGTAGACCGTCGCCATCATCGCGACCGGGCTCAGGCGCGGATTGTTCAGCACTTCAAAGTGAAATTCCTTGGTGCCGGTCCCGCTATGAATAGTCAGTGACACCGGAATCATTTGCGGCTGCTTATTGAACACGCCCAGAATCCCGGTGTGCCGGTCCTGCACAAACGTCCCAGCCTGTTCGGTGGTGTTCACAATCTTGAAGGCGTTCAGCGGAGAAGGCAGCGTGGCCAGCACTGTGGCCTTGTTCATGGGCAAGTCGACGGCGCCAAACTGCAGCAAAGGATGCCCACAGGCCAGCAGCCGCTGCGGATCGATATAGGTCACCGTACAGGTTGCGGCGATATCCATATCGCCACGAACCAGAATCGCGCTCACCGCCGAACCGGCTTCCAGCGGCTCCGGCTGCTTGTCGTCGCTCACCGACCCGACGCCCATCACCGGCACGATGCCCGCCGAAGCGAATTGCGGAGCAAACCGCCGCACCGTGTCTTCCGAAAATCCGTTGAAGACCAGCGGCGTCTCGATCGGCGTTAGGTAGTCGGTAAACTTCTCTGCCGGCAAAGTATCTTCACCACCTGGGGAGGACGTTTTTCCCGCAGCGTTGTTCACCGCAGGTTTCGCCGCGGAAACTTCTTCTGCCGGGGCCTGGTCGAGAGCATTGATCTCCAGCATGTCGGCAATCGGAGTCACGCCCGCGATCGGCTCCTTGGAAAACTCTCCGATGCGAAATGCCAGCGCGCCCGCCAGCTTGCCATCAATGTAGACCGGGCTGCCGCTCATACCGGCAACCACGCCGGTATATTCCACCTTGGCTCCGTGCAACCGCACCAGGATAATGTCACCCTTGGGTCCGTTGGCGTTATGCAGCACGCCGAGCACTTCCACGTCCATGGATTCGGGCTTGACGCCTTCAAACACGGTTAACGCCACTCCCCGCATGCCGGTGTGAATCTGGTCCACTGGAATCGTCGGCTGAGCGGTTTGAGCCGGAGATGGAACGATCAGAGCTGTAGACAGGAATAAACTGCAGACTAGAAACGCGCGCACTACTTTTCCCATGGATACCCCGGCTGGGCCTCGCTAAAGGCCCTGCAATCTTAGACTCTGATCAACTGCGACTCGTTGCACGGAAGGGGAAGATCTGGGACGGGCAAAACATCCCATTTGCGAATCCTTGCGTCTATACTAGCATAGGAAATGTCTCAGGATTCCCCTATGTTGAGTCTCAATAGCAACGCTGCTCCCCGCTTCAAGGCATCGGCCGTGACCGCGTTTCTCATGGTTGCGTTTATGGGCTTGGCGCTTTTTGCCATGACGCTCCCTGCGAAGGCGCAGGATCAAACCCCGCCCGGTCAATCCTCGTCTCAGCCCACATCTCAGACTCCGGACGACACCGGCAAGCCCAAGCAAGACGCGCCTGCCGAAGCCGGAGGCCCTGGCGATAACGTCGGCCCCTATGCCATCCCCAAGAAAAAGGCCGACGACGCGCCTCCGCCTCCACCACCGCCGGCGCCCCGCAAAGCGGAAGATTTGCCCGATTATTCCCTTAAGGTGAACGTACCGCTGGTCAACGTTGATGTCATGGTCACCACCAAAGACGGGCAATTCGTTCAGGGACTGAAGAAAGAGAATTTTCGCGTCAGCGAAGATGGCGTGGAGCAATCCGTGAGCAAGTTCGCGGTGTCGGAAGCTCCCATTACCGCGGTCCTGCTGGTGGAGTTCGCTTCCACCAACTATCGTTTCCTGGTCGACGCCTTGAACGCCTCCTACAGTTTCGCCGGTTCTCTCAAGAAGGATGATTGGGTGGCCGTTTCGTATTACGACATGCAGCCCCACATCCTAACCGACTTTACCCAGGACAAACATGCGGTCGTCGGCGCGCTGAACCAGTTGCGCATTCCCGGATTCGCCGAAACCAATGAGTTCGACGCACTCTACGATACGATTGACCGGCTCGACCGCGTGGAAGGAAAGAAATACATCATCCTGGTTTCCAGCGGAGTCGACACCTTCAGCAAACTGACGTACGACAAAATCCTCAAGAAGGTCAAAGACACCAAAGACATCACCATTTTTCCTATGAGCATCGGCTGGTATATCCGCGAGATGTGCGATAACCCCATCAATCACTGCACGGGCGCTTCTCACGGCATGGCCAGCCGGGGGATCAAAGCCATCGACTACCTGCAAGCCGATAACGAAATGAATACCTTTGCCAAGATGACTGGAGGGCACGCCTACTTCCCGCGCTTCCAGGCCGAGTTCGGGGAAGATTTCCACGAAATTAGCGACAACATCCGCCACCAGTACACGCTGGCCTACAGCCCCAGCAACACCAAGCTTGACGGAACTTACCGCAAACTCAAGGTGCAGGTCATGGCGCCCGACGGCGGCCCGTTAAAGGTCAAAGACCAGAAGGGCAAAGACGTGAAAGTCGACATCTACGCGCGCGAGGGCTACACCGCCAAACACACCGTGGACTAGGTAGGTCTCTCGTCAATCGGATCTGAAAGGGCGTGGTTTCAGCTGTGCCCATGCAAAAAAGGCGCCGGAATATTTCCCGGCGCCTATGAGACGACTCGCGAGATGCGGTCTAGCGAGAAGACTACCCCTACCAACCAAACTTGTTATTTGCTCTCCGCCACCCCCGGCGACGGAGTTCCAAAATCCCGGCGATTGTTCACCGCGGTGCGTGCGACCCGTGTCGCGGGCTGAGTCGCCGCGGCCGCGCCATAGCGCTCCAGCAGCATCGGGGCCATTGAGTTCTCGGCTTCTTTCACGAAGATCATCTGGTTTTCCGAAGCCATATCGACGCGCACGAAATCTCCCAGCTTGACCTGCCCGGTGGCCACCAGGTTGGCCAGCGGGAACACCAGGTTGCGTTCAATCGCGCGCTTCAAATGCCGCGCCCCATAGCGCGGATCGGTGCCTTCGCGCAGCAGATATTCTTTTACGGCGGTCGTGCAATTGAACACGAACTGATTCGTGCCTGCCGCCATGAGCACGCGCTGCTGCACCATGCCCAGTTCGATGTCCAGAATCTGCGCCAGATTTTCGTCGCGCAGCGTCTTGAACACCACGGACTTGTCGATGCGGTTCATGAACTCCGGCGTAAACTTGCGGCGCGCGGCTTCCACCGCGGTGCGCTGAATCTTGTCGTCGAACGACTCGTCCACTTCCACCACTTTGGGCGCAAATCCAAGTCCGCCATCCACCAGATCCATCATTTCGCTCGCGCCCAGATTCGAGGTCATGATGATGATGCACTGCGACAGATCCACGCGGCGGTTGTCGCCCAGGGTCAGCGTAGCCTTGTCGAGAATTCCCAGCAGCAACTGCCACAGCGAATCGGAAGCCTTTTCGATCTCGTCGAACAACAGAATCGAGAGCTTCAGCTTTTCGGTGAACCACTGGTTCAACGCTTCCTGGGTCAGCAGCGGATGCGTCTCGCGATGTCCCAAATATCCCGGAGGCGAGCCAATCAGCTTGGCAATCTCATGAGAGTGCTGGAACTCGGCGCAATCAATCTTGATGCAGGCCCGCGCATCTCCAAACAGGGACTCGGCCATGGCTTCCACCACGCGGGTTTTGCCCGATCCCGTAGGCCCCAGGAACAGCAGGTTGCCCACCGGACGGCCGGGCGCGTTCAAGCCGGCCAGAAACATCTGATAGATCTCGACGACCTTCTCAATCGCCGCGTCCTGCCCCACAATGCGGCGGCGCAGGGCTGCATCAAATTCCCCAGCGTCGTTGCTGCGACGATTCGGATCGAGCACGGTTGCGAGGTTCGTTCTCATAAGAGGTTTCGTTCCCTTTCGGCCGTTTTCTTCGGCTCTCTCTGGCTCACCCGCGGACTCTTCGGGCTATCTTCTGTTTCTTTACCCGTTCCCTGAAAGCTCCAAACTGCCTTCCAGGATCGACTGCATCCGCGTGCCTTAGATAAAGCAACCCGCTGGCCATGAACAGCGAAAAACCTGGGTCGAGCGCAAGTGCCTTAGCAGTCGAGGGTTAGCCGCAGCCAAGGGCAATCCCGAAGCTCCAAATCTGCATCCCCGGAACACATAAGAGAAAACCTTTGCACCATCGGGAAAGGCACTTGCCAGTTTGCCGGTACCCGGCTGCCAGTCCAACAACTGCCGAGCGGACCGGGATGGGGTACTCGCTGGCACCCAGAAAGATGGGTAGTGTCTTAATTTTGACTTCGACAGTCATACGCAGTCAAAAAGCGGTAGTGGGCTACCTTGAACAAAGCAAAGTAGCCCACTACCCAAAAAGCAGGTTCCTCACCGCGCCTTCGGCCCGGTTCGGAATGACAAATTAGGACAGTACCGCGCCTTCGGCCCGGTTCGGAATGACAAACTAGGACAGTACCGCGCCTTCGGCCTGGTTCGGAATGACAAACTAGGACAGTACCGCGCCTTCGGCCTGGTTCGGAATGACAAACTAGGACAGTACCGCGCCTTCGGCCCGGTTCGGAATGACAAATTTAGGACAGTACCGCGCCTTCGGCCCGGTTCGGAATGACAAATTTAGGACAGTACCGAAAGCCGGGCACGCAGAAAAAGTGTGCCTCCCTCGGTAACTGGCAGCGGATGCGCGCATCTCTTAGGATAAGAAGGAACTGGGGAGGAAAACTTTGCGCCACCCGCTCGTCCGCATCATCACGGGAATTTCCTGTCTACTTTTGGCAGCCGCCGCCTGGCAGATCGGCCCGCATTCCGCCGCAGACTTTCTGGCCGAAGCTCAGAGCAAGCCCGCGGGATCGCAGCCCGCGCCGCAGGTCCAGCCGGTCAGTTCCACTGTGTCGTCGGCAAAGGTTGTGCCCCCGAAACCCGCGCCCGTGGCCGCTCCCGGCACCGAACTCTACACCGCCAAGCGCGGCGAAGCCATTCCCACGATCGCCCGCCGTTACCTGGGCCGCACGTCGTACCTGACTTCCTCCGAACTCGCCGACGCGATCCGCGCCACCAATCATCTTTCTGAGAGCTCGAACGTTCTTAAAGGCAACGAGCAGCTGATCATTCCCGGAGTTCTCTCTGCGCCCATCACGGAAAAGACTGTCCCGGTCGCGAAAGATTTCGAAGTGCGCGCCATCTATCTGACCGGCGTCATGGCGGCCAGCGATCACGGACTCCGCATCATCAAGCATTGGCGCGAAGTCGGCGGCAATGCCGTCGTCTTCGATATCAAAGATTCCGATGGCAGCATCAATATTCCCTTCGAGCATCCGCTCGCCGGAAAACATAACGTTTACATTCACGACGTACCCAAGTTCGTTCGCTTCCTGCACCAGCAGAACATGCACGCCATCGCCCGCATCGCCATGTTCCGCGACGAGCGCCTGGTGGTAGCGCATCCCGAACTGGCCGTGCAATCCCGCAAGAATCACACCGCCTGGCGCGAGAACGGCAAGCTGGTCTGGACCGATCCCTCCAACCCGCAAGTCCAGGATTATGACATCGCTCTGGCCAAATACGTAGCCCAACTCGGGGTCGACGAAATCCAGTTCGACTACGTCCGCTTCCCCGCGGAAGGCGATCAAAAAGACGCGATGTTCGTCTTCCAAAAAGACCAACCCGAAAGCGAAGCATCTGCCGCTGCGTCAAGCCATCCGGGGGCAAGCAAGGTTGCCGGAACCGGAAGCCGGACCGCGGAAGCCGGAAGCCGAATGCAGCGTTCCGACGTAATCGCCTCGTTCCTGAAACGCGCCTACTCGGAACTCCATCCCACCGGCGTTTTGCTCAGCCTCGACGTCTTCGGCGTAATGGCCTGGCAACGCTCCGTCGATCTCTCGCACACCGGTCAGGACATCGTGCAGATGGCCCGCTATTGCGACGTCCTCAGCCCCATGATTTATCCCTCGCATTTTTTCGGCATGGATCACATCGAGCACCCCGGCGACGAGCCGGCGCACTTCATCGGCGAATCCATGGAGCGCTTCGAACTCATCACGAAGGGATCGGGCGTGGTCATCCGCCCCTGGCTGCAAGCCTTTCACTGGCGCACGAAAACCTATTCGCCCGAATACATAAAAATTCAGGTGGAGACTGCAAGAGCAAAAGGTGGGATTGGATTCTTGTTCTGGAACGCCGCCAACGACTATTCCAAGCCTTACGAGGCCATGCCAGAAATGAAGGCGGCAAACTTCACCGCACAAAGTGGCGAACAAAACCAAGCTGGACAAAACAAGGAAAGATCGAAGGACAACCCACGCTACTTCCGGGGAGACGAAATTACGCCCACAACAATACAAGCTCAAACCGGAACCAGGTAGCACGGCAAAAGATTAAAGATTAAAAAAGATGTGGCGACGGCCGCCTCGGCCGTCCCGCGAAGGCGAAGCCGAGCGGAACAGTCCCACCTGCCGAAGCCAAGCAAAGCGGAACTCAATCAGCCTCTCACCGCCGCGCGGCCAAGGCGCGTTTCTGCGCAATGGCCTCCTCCACGGCGCTCTCCACCTTCGCCAATTCCTGGGAGGCGTCGATCGTCACGTCCGCATAGCGCCGCGCCGGGAGCAAGTATTTCCGCGCCGCCGGCAACACCTTGTTCTCCCACTGCCAAAGAACAAACTTCATTTCCCGCTGGCGCTCGGTGATGTCCCTCACCTTGCGCCGGTGAAAACAAACGTTCTCGGGAGCGTCCAGGTAAATCGCAAAGTCAAAGTGCGGACGCAGTTCCAGGTAATGCAATGCCAGTATCCCTTCCACGATCAGCAAAGGCTTGGCCGCCACCCGTTGGGTACGGTCGGCCACACGCAGGTGCTGGCCGAAATCATAAATGGGCGCTTCGATCTCTAACCCCGAAACCAGCCTGCGGATATGGCTGTCCAGCAAAGCCACATCCGTGGCCGCCGGATCGTCATAGTCCTGCTTGGCCCGCTCATCGAACTTCAAATGATTCATCGACACCGCATAGGTCTCCATCGACATCACGTGACCGTTCAGCCGCGAACCGATGTGCCGCGCCACCGTGGACTTGCCGCTGCCCGAAGGCCCTGCCAGCCCCACCACGAAAACATTGCGCGTCACAGAATGCATATCTTCAGGATCGGCCATAGAACCCGTCTTCTCCTCCGCCCACACGTCACGTTTGGTCATGGCCCAGATGATCCTCTACGCCCGCTTTGCGGCCCTCGACTCGTTCAAAATCCACCACGGCAGTAGAAATGCATTTCGCTGATCCGTGGAAACCAGCGCGAATCCGTGGCCGCCCCAGCGAGAAGGGGCGTTTAACAAGAATGAGCGATAAACAAGAATGGGATGCCCCACGTCTCGCTGCTTTTGCGAGACGTGGGAACCTCGAGGTGAATTCTCCTGCTACTTCTTCTGACTCGCGGCCAGATGAAGCTGCGCGGAATATTTCGCGATCACGGCCTTCAGAGCAGTGGCAATGTTTAGCTTTTCGGTATCGGGCTTCGTCACATCGGTTGCCGGCTTGTCAATCCAGGCGCCAAAATCATGAGGATGAGTAAACGTCGTTTCCTTGGGGTCGATGGGAGCAACGTGCGCGTCCTTAGTGGGGCCTGAGTGATTCGCCCGAAATACTTCATTCACTTCGCTCAAAAACTTCTGGCGCGTTGCCGGATCCGCAATCCTCGAACTAAATGCGGTCCAATCGATACCAAATTCCCCTTCCTTTTCTTTTTCTTTCCTGACATCGGAAGCCCGGGCGGGACGCCTGACCTTCTTCTGGTTCTTCGATGTGGCTCCAGCATAATGGAGCACGATTTCTCCATTGATTCCGGTACCTGTGTAGTCTGGAAGTTTAAATCTGAGGTAGGTCCAAGGTTTTGCGCCCTGCATGCCCAGATATTCTTGTCCCGGCCCACTGGTCCCGAACTGGGTGTACTCTCCGGGCACGACTTGAACACTGGTTGCACCGTCCGGCCAAGGCAGTTGAATCCCGTAAGTCCAGTCTCCCCTCGGGCTCGGCCAATAGTGCGATAAGTGTGCACAGCTGCCCTCGTTGCCCTCGTTTCGGATGAAGAAAGCCCAGGTCTCGTCTTCTCCGCCGTCGGCTAAGGGAGTCCATACGACTTCGATGGCCATGGCAAAAACCGGGTGCAGTTCCGAATATCCCTTATGCACGCCATCAATCCCCATCAGCCCGGTCGCCACCCCATATTCGCCGTTTGCAAACTCCATCGGCTTATTTCCATTCACGCTGATCAATTCATCCGGGGAGGTGGCATTTTGTCCAAAAGCTTTCCAAAATGGCGTGGTGTAATTTGCGGTGGTATCGGAGTTCTTGAACTCGAGTCCTATGCCGGTATCGGGACCCTCGTAGTAATACGTCTGCCCAGCGTCGTCGTCGGGATTGAGCCCGAAATTGATGTCATCGTCGTCCGGCCATGTGCCCGACCAGGCGCGAAAAGTAAGATATCCCTGATAGGTGACCCTCTGCCAGTTGATGTGGCCGTCCAGCACCGAATCGCTGGTATTGCAGTAGCCGAACTGCTCCAGGAAGGAATCGGTGTTGGTATCGATGGTGGTGGGTTGCGAAGTACATGTTGGGAGTCCCGGAAATACCACTCGATTGGGCGCGCATGACGGCTGGAAGTTCGGCGGGAATGTGTCCGGATTTTCGATTTGGTAGGACCAAAAGGGATTTAGTGGAAGACCATTGTCGTCGACACCCTTCTCGTCGGTCCGCCATGCCAGGTCAAAGTTTTCTCCTTTGCCGAAGTGCGAATAGGCGATCGGCGTCTTGGGCTGAAAGACCGTAAAGTCAACCCAAGCCGGACCATCATTTTTGCACTGTTCATTCGTACCGTCGTCGTGGGAATAGTATCCGTTGTCGCGGAATTCGTTGTCGTAATAGAGAAGAGACAAGACGAATTGCTTGGGGAACGTCGCGCTACCGCTGCCGGGAATCGTTAACCCGTCAGGTGGCAGTGCAATGAAAAACGGCTCCCCCATCCCCACAAAGCCCGATAGCGGAGACTTTCCCCCAACCGCGCCGATCTGCAAACCCCCGGCAAAGACTGCGCTCCAGAAAGCGCCGTTCGCGCTGCCGGATGTATCGGCAGTTCTTTGCTGAAAGTCGACATCAGGATTGACGTACTGCTTCCATCGTTGGCCATCCACGCCGCCGTTGGTGTGAACGCAGCCCCCGGCATCGACTTTAATATTGTCGCCCGGACCGAATACGATTTTGGGGTACAGCGTAGTCCCCTGGCTCACGTTTGGGTGATCAATTCGCCAGTGAGTCGTCTTGCCCGAGGAATCCTGGCTCTCCGTTTTACTTACAAGATCGAAAACGTCGCCGTGCCCGTTAGGGGACTTCGTCGATGACAATACGCACTTCAGGGAACCGTTAATGTTCTCGATGTCCTGCCCGTCGCCGGTGCATTTATCGGCATCTGCCAGCGTGCTATCTCCCTTGACTCCGAAATAGTTCGGACAGGTGGCGTGCAACACCCCGCCATCCATCATGGTTGGCTGACATCCCCCGCCGAACGGGATGGGGTTCGAATTGTCCTTGTACGTGCCGGGAGGTTCGGCGACGCATTTGCTGTGGTCGCCGTTCGTCAAGGTTCCAGCGCCGCAGGCACTGCAATCTCGCCCGCAACCGTCTGAGGCAGTATTGCCGGTACAGGCGCGGCACTGAGCCTGGTTGCCGCTGGTATCGACGTATTGGCCTGGATTACAACTAGCCTGCCGCCCACCACAATTACCTTGCCCCCACGCATTGACCGCGGAGCCAACGCACAGCATTACGCACAAAAGAGTGCTTTTCATCACTCTGCGGCCCCCAAGCCGGAATTTCAGTTTTAGCTTTTGAGGCCTTCACTATATACCCATCAAAGCAACTCCAGCGCGAATTTATCGGTAGGCGATTAGCAAGAAGGGGGTGACCCAGGTCTCGCAGCTTTTGCGAAGACGCGGGAATCTCGATCCGAACTCCCACCCCACCCTCCGAATCCCGCTTCCGGCAAGGCTTCCAGCTTCGCTTTCCGATTTTTTCTTCTGGACAACTTGCCCATCGTCCGCTAGGCTGTTGCCAAGTTTTTTCCGTCTCACGTGCGGGCAAGAGGCCGGGCGAGGTTCGCTGCAGGAAAGCCGGCGCGGAAAAGCAAAGTCGTTGGTCGAGTTCAATTAGAAGGCAGCTCGCCTGTAAACACAGGCGCACTCTGGCCGAGGAAAATCTCTCCCCCATGAACTGGCTTCGCGCCACGGCGCTAGGTGTGTGCGTACTTGTGCTTTCATCCTTCACGGCCGCTCAAGCGACCGTGAACGAAGCGCTGGAACTCTACGCCTTCTGGGTCGACGGCACCACCGGCTGCGACTGCAACCCTGGCACGGAAGCCTTGCCGTTCAAAACCATCGGCTATGCTGCCTCACAGGCTGTCGCCAACAATCACATTGGCGAAGGCACTCACGTCTGGGTGCAGAACGGCACCTATCGCGAAACCATCAGCCTGAGCGGTTCCAGCGCCGACACGACCTGGCCCATCACCATCGAAGCGGTGAACCACGGCCAGGTCACCGTGAGCGGAAGTGTCCTCTACACCGGTTGGACCGAATACAAAGACAACAGCGACATCTACACCACGGCCTGGACGAACACCTGGGGACTTTGCGCCACCGTAGTGGGTTGCCCCACATCGTCCTATCCCCAGCCCGGCATCATGCTGCGCCAGGAACTGATCGCGGTCAACGGAACCGTGCTCACCGAAGTCCTTTCCGTCGGCCAGATGCAGCCCGGCACCTTCTACCCTGACACTAAGAATAAGACGCTTTACCTGTGGCCGCCCTCCGGCACCGACATGAGCACAGCCACGGTCGAGGTCGCCACCAACCCGACCATCCTTACGCTGTCAGGCAAGTCGAACTTTGTGGTGCGCGGGCTGGTGTTTCAATACGCCAACTCCTGCATCAGCAATTCCGCGGTTCTGGTCACCGGCAATACTGTGTTTCCCCCCACCAACGTCTTGTTCGACAGCGACACCTTCCAGTGGAATAACGGACAAGGCTTTGCCATTGGATACCCCACGACTTATTTCACCGTAGAGAACAGCACTTCCGTCCACAACGGGGACAGCGGACTGCAAAGTACCGACACGCAATACGGCCTGTGGCAGAACGACTTCTCCGGATACAACAACTGGCGCGGCGCACAGGGAGCTTATTATTCCTGCAATGTGGCCGGCTTCCATCCCTGGGCCGCGCACAATGACACCCTCAGCGGCGTAACCATGCAGTACAACCAGGCCTACGGCATTCACTGGGATGACGATAACGTAAACATCTCCGGCAGCGGAATCATCGCCTCCCAGAACCTCCTTAGCGGATTATTCCTCGAAAAAGATCCCGGCCCGATTGCGCTCTCCAGCAGTTACGCCTGCAATTCCACTTCGCCGGTCTCCGCCTCCGGCCTCACCATCCGCAATTCGGAGGGCGTTTCCTTCACCAACGGAGTCATCTACAACAACAACGGGGCGCAAATCGGCGTCATCGGACAGGCCGGCGGCATCGAGGTCACGGACTGGCTCACCGGCCTAACCTACAACCTCATCACCCAGTCGGCGACCATCACCGGCAACACCATCGAAGGCATCGGCAACTCTCAAGACCTCTTTTCCGACGCACTGCTCAACGGCAGTGACTGGACGACGTTCCTCATCGGCTTCGACTCAAATAACAACACCTGGTGGAACGCCAGCAACAGCACGACTGAATTCGTTGTTCCTGTGCCTCTTATCTCCACCGCCGAATCTTTCGCCGGCTGGCAGCTCACATCGCTGCAAGATCTGAATTCAAAGTTCGAAGAGCCTTCCGGAGACCCGGAAACCGCCTGCACCGTCACCGCCGACGCCGACGATTATTGGATCGTTCCCGCCTCCAACCCCATGACCCTGAACGAAGCGGGCGCGGCCACGTTGAGCCTCAGCGTCATGCCCCTGCTGAATTTCGACGGAACCGTCAACTTCACGCTCGACGGAATCTCCGAAGTCAAGGGTCTGTCCGCGGCCAATCCCACCTCGGTCACCGGCGGCTCCGGCTCAACCACGCTGACCATTAACGCCGCAACTTCGGTGGTCGCCGGCACCTACCCCATCACCATCATCGGCAACAGCGGCAACCAGACTCACACCGTCACCGTGGGCCTGGTCGTGCCCAGCACTTCGGTTCGACTCTCCACGCAATCGATGACTTTCCCCTCTACGCAACTGAACACCACCAGCGCCGGGCAAAGCTTCACTTTGACCAATATCGGAAAGAAAAAGGTATCGATTACCAGCATCACCGCCAGCGCCAACTTCGCCATCAGCAGCAACAATTGCGGCACTTCGCTCAAAGCCGGAGCCACCTGCACCATCACCACAACCTTCACGCCACCTTCGATTGGCACCTTCATCGGCGCCGTCACTCTGGTCGATGGCGACGTCACCAGCCCCCAAACCGTCAGCCTCAGCGGAGTTGGCGTGGGCGCACCCATGGTCACGCTCACGCCGCACAGTCTCTCGTTCGGTGCGGTCTCAGTGGGAACATCGGATCCATCTCAAAACGTAACTCTGAGCAACACCGGCCAAAGTGCGCTGACTCTCACCGGCAGTTCCGCCATCACCATCACCGGCACCGACTCCGGGGACTTCAAGCAGACCAACAACTGCGGCACATCCGTCGCCGCCGAGACCTCCTGCACCATCACCGTCACATTTACCCCACAGGCCAGCGGATCCCGCTCCGCGAATGTCACCATCGCCGACAATGCCGCCGGCAGCCCGCAAACTGTTGCCCTGAACGGCTCCGGAGCCTATCCCGACGTCAGGCTCACGCCCAGCACTCTCACCTTCGGCAATGTCGAGGTGGGCTACAGCAGCCCCCAGAAGTCCTCGATCCTGAAAAACTCGGGCCAGGTCGACCTGACCATCAGCAAAGTCGCCCTCAGCGGATCGAATCCCTCCGCATACACTGAGACCAACACCTGCGTCGGCACTTTCGCGCCCAACGCCTCCTGCACCATCACCGTAATCTTCACCCCCACGGCTTCCGGCCAGCAGGATGCCAGCATCACCATCACCGACAACACCTCGGCCGGTTCGAGCACCCTCAACCTGACCGGCTCCGGCGCATTACCCACCGCCACGCTGACGCCCAGTTCCGACGACTTCGGCACGGTGACGGTCGGCAAAAAGTCCGCAGCCATCGTCTCCACCTACACCAATACCAGCAGCTATGTTCTGAAGATCGCCAGCATCACCATCTCCGGCACCAACAAGGGCAACTACTCCCAGACCAACACCTGCCCCGTCGGAGGAACCCTGGCCGCCAACGCCTCCTGCACCATCTCGGTCACCTTCACGCCCTCAGCGTCCGGTACCCGAACCGCCACCGTGACGGCCACCGACAATTCTTCCTCCGGATCGCACACCATCAGCCTGACCGGCACAGGAAGCAATTGACCACTCGCGAACGCGGTGCAAGGAACGATCGCGGCCTGACGGCCGGCGCCTGGCACCCCGGCATTGCTCCCAAACCGACCGCCCAGCGCGGCCTGTGACCCTGCAAGAATCTGCAACCTGGCACTTGAAACATTAGTTTTTTCTAGACATTAGACGGCGCGTTCGATACTCTTTTCTACGCGCTCTTGTGTTCGGCGCTCCCCAGGTAGGCGTTCGGAAGCGAGATTCCCTCCTCGACCCGACAAGCTGAGGCCGAAAGCAAAAGCTCCAGTCGTATTTTCTGTTCCGACAACATTTCTTAGCCACTAAGTCTGCCAACGCAGACGGGAGTTGACTCATGCACCGTGTTCGCGCCCTTGCCCCCTCCGTCTTTGCCCTGGTTGTTCTCACAATCTTTTCAGCCCGCGTCGCTTCCGCCCAAGCCAACATCAACGAAGGCCTCGAACTCTACTCTTTCTGGGTAGACGGCACCAACGGCTGCGACTGCAACCCCGGCACGGAAGCCTTGCCCTTCGCGACCATCACCTACGCCGCGTCTCAAGCCGTCGCCAACAATCAGGCAGGCAAAGGAACTCACGTCTGGATTCAGAACGGCACCTACCGCGAAACCATCAGCCTGACCGGTTCCAGCGCTGACACCACCTGGCCCATCACTTTCGAAGCCGTCAATCACGGCGACGTCACCATCAGCGGCGGCGTCGTCTACACCGGATTCTCCGTCTACAGCGGCAATAGCAGCATCTACACCACAGCCTGGAACAACACCTGGGGAGTGTGCGCCACGGTCACCGGCTGTCCGACTACGACTTATCCCCAGCCCAACATCATGCTTCGCCAGGAAATGCTGGCGGTCAACGGCACCGCTCTGACCGAAGTCCTTTCCGTGGCCCAGATGCAGCCCGGCACGTTCTACCCTGACACCACCAATAAGACGCTTTACGTGTGGCCGCCCTCGGGCACCAATATGAGCACCGCCACCGTCGACGTCGCCACCAATCCGACCATCCTGACTCTGGCCGGCAAGTCGAACATGGTGTGGCGCGGTTTCGTCTTCCAGTACGCCAACTCCTGCCGCAGCGTCCCTGCGGTTGCCGTCACGGGCGGCGGCGGCGTCAGCCCCATCAACATCGAATTCGACTCCGACACTTTCCAGTGGAACAACGGCCAGGGAATCGCCATCGACAATCCCACCACCTACTACACCGTTTCCAACAGCTCCGCCCTGCACAACGGCGATGCCGGCTTCCAGAGCTACAACATGGAATTCGGACTGTGGGAAAACGATACGGTCGGCTACAACAACTGGCGCGGCGCCCAGGGAGCCTACTACGCCTGCAACACCGGCGGGTTCCACTCCTGGGAGGCCCACACCGACACCATCGATGGCTTCACCGCCCTCTATAACCAGGGCTACGGCATTCACTGGGATACCGACAACATCGGCATCACCGCCAGCGGCATCGTCTCTTCACAGAACCTGCTGGCCGGTCTGTTTGCCGAAGTCGATCCCGGCCCCATCTCCATCTCCAGCAGCTACTCCTGCAACCAGAACAACGTGATTTCGCAGGCCGGCGTCGGCATTCGCAACTCGGAAGCCGTCTCCCTCACCAGCAGCCTCTTCTATAACAACTCCGGCTCACAGATCGCCGTCATCGGACAACCCGGCGGCATCTCGATCACGGACTGGCTCACCGGCAAGGTCTACAACTTGATCTCGCAGGGACTGGTCAATACCGGCAACACCATCGAAGGCGTGGGCAGCTCGCAGCTTCTGTTTTCCGACGCTTCCCTGAACGGCTCCGACTGGACCACGTTCCTCATCGGCTTCGATTCCAACAACAACGACTGGTGGAACGCCAGCAACAGCACCACTGAATTCGAAGTCCCGGTTCCACTCCTCAGCACCTTTGAATCGCTCTCCGGCTGGCAAACCACCACGCTGCAGGATCTCAATTCCACCTTCGTCCAGCCCAGCGGCAGTCCGCAGAATGCCTGCGCCGTTACCGCCGATGCTCCGGACTTCTGGATCGTCGACCCCACCCCGACCCAGACTCTGGATAATTCGGGCAAGACCACCTTTACCCTGACCATCATGCCCCTGGACGGATTCAGCGGCACCGTCAATTTCACCCTCGACGGCATCTCTGAAGTCAACGGATTCTCGGCGGCCAACCCGGCTTCCGTCGGCGGAGGTTCCGGCTCTACCACGCTCACCGTCACCGACTCGCAATCAACGCCGGTGGCAACCTATCCCGTCACGGTGATCGCCAATAGCGGCAACACCACTCACACCATCACCGTCAACGTGACCGTTCCCTCTACCTCGATCCGTCTCTCCACCGATCAGCTCACGTTCGGCAACCAGACCATCGACTCCACCAGCACAGCGCAGCATTTCACCATTCACAACTACGGCAAGGCCGCCGTGGCCATGACCAGCGTCACCGCCAGCTCGCAGTACATTATTAGCAGCAATAACTGCGGCACCTCTCTCGCCGTCGGCGCCACTTGCACCGTTGACGTCGAGTTCTCACCCACCCTCGTCGGAACCGTCACCGGCACCGTCACCATCGTTGACGGCGACCCCACCAGCCCGCAAACGGTCGCACTCACCGGCACCGGAGTCGGCTTGCCTGTCGCGTCCTTCTCGGTCAGCAACTTGGCCTTTGGACAGGTGCTGGTCAAGAGTCCCAGCGTGGAGAGCTTTACCCTCACCAACACCGGCGCCAGTTCCCTGATTTTCACCGGAGGAAACGCAAAGGGAATTAAGATCACCGGCACCGACCCAACCTCCTACTCTCAGACCAACACCTGCGGCACTTCGCTCGCCGTCAACGCCGTCTGCACGATTACGGTTACGTTCACTCCGCAAACCAGCGGAAGCCTTACCGCCGACGTCACCTTCACCGACAACACCTCCACCGGCACGCAAAACATCAGCCTCAGCGGCTCCGGCGCTTATCCCACCGTCAAGCTGACCCCCAGCACCATCGCCTTCGGCAACATCGAGGTCGGATACTCCAGCGGTTCCATGAGCTCGACTCTCACCAATAGCGGCCAGGTCAACCTCACCATTACCGCGCTCGCCCTCAGCGGGGCTCACCCCTCCGAGTACACCGAAACGAACACCTGCATCGGCACCTTCGCGCCCAACGCCACCTGCACCATCACCGCGACCTTCTCGCCCACGGCCAGTGGCTCGCAGGCCGCCAGCGTGACCATTACCGACAACACTTCCACCAAATCCAGCACGCTCAACCTTTCGGGCTCCGGAGCCTTGCCCACCGCGACGCTTTCGCCCGCTTCCGATTCCTTCGGCACCGTGGACGTCGGCTCGAGCAGCGCAGCCAAGGTTTCCACGCTCACCAATAACAGCGCCTACCTGCTCCAGGTCAAGACCATTGCGATCAGCGGCGCGGATCCTAGCTCCTACTCCTACACCACCACCTGCCCCGTCGGCAGCACACTCGCCGCCCACGGTACGTGCACCATTTCCGTGACGTTCACCCCGACAACCACCGGCACGCTCACGGGTACCTTAACCGAAACTGACAACACGTCCGTCGGTTCCCACACCGTCAGCCTGACCGGCACCGGAGCGAATTAGTAAGTACAGATTAGTAAGTACAGAAGCGATAAGTACAGAAGTGAGAGGTTGCCCCACCCTGGTCGCGAACTTTGCGACAGGGTGGGGCTTTTGACTTGGTAGGGGTGGGGAGCGGACACTCCTGACCGCTGGCAGCTCAGACTGAATCTCGACGCGTGATCCGTTCCCACTGCGGCGCAGAAAAAATCCGGCCAGGAAGATTCTCCTGGCCGGCAAACATTTTCAAATTTGTCCCGTGCTTACGCGCTCTGCACGGGCGCTAGAACTGGAAGGCGTCGAACAGATCCGTTATAGCCGGGCCATTCACCGGAACATAAGGATTGGTCGTCGTGGTGATCGGGTTGGGGAAGTTGTCGCGGCTGCGAGAGGTGATGGGCGAGATGCTCCAGTTCCTCTCAATGAATTTGTCGATGGAGACGTGGTCGGCATAGCCGTGCGTCACATGCCCGCCCGTGGAGTATTTCGAGACCACGAGCAACGGAATGCGGGTGCCGTCGCCGAAGAAATCGAGAGGTTGAATGTAGCCGGAATCATAGTAGCCGCCGCCTTCGTCGAAGGTGATGAAGATGGCGGTATCGTTCCAGTACGCCGAGGAATGCACCAGATCCACGATCTTCTTACTGAACGCCTCGAAAACGTTCAGCTTCGAAGACGCGGGATGGCCGTCGGCATAGCCGCTGGGCTTGACCACAGAAACCGCGGGCAGACTGCCGTTGGTGATGTCCGAGTAGAGTTCCATGGAGTCGGTAATGTGCGCCTGCACATTGGCCGGGTTCGCCATGATCGACGTGTCGTACTGGAACGGGTTGCAGATGTTGCAGTATTCGTCGGCTTTGGCGCCGTTGGCTCCCCAATTGAGCTGATAGGGATCGCCAACGTAGTTGTTCCACTGGTCGCCGTAATACTTCCAGGAAACTCCGCTCGCCGAGAGGTCATCGCCAATGCTGCGCACGCCGGACGGCGGAATCGTAAACGGAGTGTTGGCGGGGTTCTGGTCGAGGTAGGCGTTCTTGCCATTGCCGAACCAGCCCGGGTTGTAGTTGTTCAGCAGATAGTAATGGCCGGGTTCGCAGCGGGGGTCAATGCCCAATCCGTTCAGGTAGCTCAGGATCGTGCCGACACCGGGTTGCGCGGGGTCCGAGCAATCACTATAAGAACCGCCGCCGTAAACCGGGTTGGGGTAGTAGGGTGGCGGGTAGCCGGAGTTATAGCTCTCACCATAGCCGTCTTCGGCGTACCAGTTGTTGGTGCCGGAAGCGGGGTTGGGATTCTCGATTTCGTTTACGATCCCCGCGTCCGGGTTGGTGCCGCCCTGATAAGGATTCGTGAATACTTCCATGTTGTTGGGCGGGACAGCGGCATTGCCTTTGGTGTCGGTAAAGTAAATCGCATCCGCGTGGCCGAACATAATGTGGTTTGGACCGGTGCCGCCGACGACGGACTGGTGGAAGTTGTCGCTCAGCGTGTATTCGTCAGCCAGCCTGGTGAAGTAGGGAACATCGCCTTGCTGGACGTTGTAAAAACCCAGAGCAGTCGAGCCTTCGCCGGTGGTTTGCGCATCCGGGTTGCTCGCCAGGTAATTGTAGGTGAAGCAGGGTAATACGCCGCCGTTGGCGGAGCAAAGCGGGGGCTGAGCCACGCCGTTGGTGCCCGCGCCCACCGTGGTTTCAACATAGGAAAACAAGCTGGCGTTGCAACCCGAAGGATTGTCCGCAGTGGCTTGCGACAAGCTGCAATTCATTTGCTGCCACATCTGGTAGAAACGGTGGACCGGGCTGGCGGCATACGCGTTGTAGGGGAAGGTAACGCCGTTGGTCAGCTGGAACGGGCCGGCGGGCAGCTTCGTAACGTTCGTAATCCGCATATCCGGCGTGTACTTGGTTCCGTTGGTGCCGCCGCTGGCCAGCAGGTAGCCATAGCCTTCCGGCAAGCCACTTTCGCTAAGCTCGGCGCACTTGGCCGCCGAAACCGGCGGGTTGGTATTGCACGGATTACTGCCGCTGAAGTAGCCGTTCGTGCTGCTGGGACCGCCCACCAGCGGAGCAGGCAGAACGTTGTAGGGCATGGGCTGGGTGGGTGGATCAAGCAGGAACGTATCCGTGTCCGTGGCCCAGGTTTGTTGAGCCTTGCTGAAATTGGGCCCGGGAACCGCAGTCTGGTTGCCATTGAGGGTGATGATGCCCTCGGAGAGAAGGTTGTTAATCGTCTCTCCCTTGCCTTTGGGGACGTAGGTGGCGAAGACATGGTCGAAGCTGCGGTTCTCGCCGATGATCACGATGACGTGTTTGATGGGCGAGGTGGTGGCGGCATCGCGCGATTGAGGCGGCACGGGAGACGCGTTAGCCAACGGCGCGCCAATGGCGAACTGTAAGGTGGAAAGACCGACCAGTCCGAGGCGCAGATAATGAACCCCTTTGGTTGCGACAGATGCGATAGTCATAGGCTGCTCTCCTGTTTTCCTTGTTGGGTTGAAGGTGGCGGTTGGCGGACACGAGGTCCGCAAGAGAGTTGGCGAAACTAAAGGGCCCCAAGGTCTGGAAAACTTGTGATAGCGCGGGCACTGCTCATCGCTCAGTAGCTTCCTGGCTTCAAGGCTCGACGCGAATCAGTCCCATCATTCCTCCGTCTTCGTGTTCCAGGAGATGGCAGTGGTAGAGAAAGTCGCCGACGGTATTGGGATCGCGAAAATCCATGCGCAACCTGACGCTGGGGTATTCCAGATCCCGGCCGTTGTAATAAGGCACATTTACGGTGTCGCGGAGAAACGGTTCGTTGACCGGCCGGCCGCGGTAATCCAGCAACATGAAATGAAGCTGGTGAATATGAAACGCGTGCAACTCGTTGGAGCGGTTTTCGATAATCCAATCTTCCACCGTCCCCTGTTTGGCAACGATGTTGGGAACGCCCACGTTCGGGTCGAACTGCCGCGGGCTCTGGCCATCCACGGTCAGGTAGAATTCCGTGGCGCTGTTAGGGTCATTGGGGTCGAGCAGCTTCTCGGAGAAATACAGTCTGCGAGTGCGCACCGGGGCAACGCTGCCGAGCCACGCCGTTGGGGAAAGCGGAAGCGGCTGAGGCCAGGCGGCCAGCTGCGAAAATTCGGGAGCCTCCGGGGAAGCCTTGATGGTGGCGAGCGTGCGGTTGGGATCGTTTTCGCCGCCGGCTCCGGTATCGACGCTTTTCGTGACCAGCAGCGCGGGCACGTCCGCCGGAGGTCCTTTCACAATGAATTCCACTCGCGCCCCCGGCGGCACGCCGAGGTGAGTTTGCCAATCCACAAAATCCGCAGGCAGGCTGCCGTTTTGATTGAGGGGAACTCCGTCCATCGCCACCAATCCCAACTGCTGCGGCGTGTGGCCGAACACAACTTGCAGGTTGAGGTACGTGATTCCAGAGGCGTTGAGCACGCGCCAAAGCTGCTGCTCTTCCGCTTTCATTTCAATCACCGCGGGACGGTAATCCGGATAAGGCACCGAAACGAAGTTGATCGAGAGGTCTTTCGCGGGCTTGCCGAATCCCGTGCCGGTGTTGGCCGCGTCGCCATCCCGGTCGAACAACATTCTGGGCACAACCGGTTCCCACTTCGACGGCGGAGCGTTGGGATTGAGCAGGTTCTGGTCCCGAATGATGAAGACACGCTCCGGCAAACCGGCCACTGCCTTGTCGGCGCGCTCGATCCCCTCGACGATGATGGCCCCGGAGGCGCCGCCGAGCACCTGCTCTTTGGTAAAGCCGTGAATGTGCGGGTGGTACCAATACAGGCCCGGCGGTTCGCTTTGCGGGATGCGGAAACGGTATTCGAAAGGCGGGTCACCCGGCTGGATCGACGTATTGAGAACGTCGTCCTGATGGCAAACCGGTGGAATCGTCAACCCGTGAAAATGTAGGTTGGTGGACAGGCCGTTCATCGCGCCGCTGGCGCAGGAATTACCCTTATTCGCATGCGTGTGTGCTTGAGCGGACGCCGCGGACGCAACGGTCGAAGTAAGATCTGTGAGATCGTTCTTGAGAGTCAGGATGACCAGGTCGCCCGGGTTCACGCGGAGCGTCGGAGATTCTTCGCCGCTCCCGTCGATGAAGCAATAGCGGATTGAGCCATCGGCTTGTTTCGCGTTGCGAGCGGTTAATTCAACTTTCAGCACGCCGTTTATGCTGTGAAGGGACGGCGGCTCAGCAACGGTCGCGCCCATCGCGGGCCGCGAGCAAATCTCATGCGCCGCCTGGGCATCGAGCCGCACGGCAGAGCAGCCGATGCACACCAGCACGAACAAAATGTGGTTCTTCCACATCGGAGGAGGTTCGCAAGTGTAGTCAGACGGAAGTTAAGGGCGCGTGAAACGAAGATTAACGAAGTGTAAAAAAATCGTCCAGAGGAATTTCCCCGGGGATCCTAAAGGGGTTCCTGTAGGCCGGCTGCACTTCAGTGCGGGAAGCCATCGCCCACCTGCACGCGATCCAAGCCATGAACCCCGAAGCAACCATCGTCGGCGCCGACGTAGTCGAATACAATCCTGTGCAGGATATTTCCGGAATCACCGCCACCGCAGCGGCGAAAGTGGTAAAGGAAATTCTCGGCAAAATGATCGCAGGTTAAGTCGTTGGGGGAAAGTCGTTGGGGTGAGTAATCATGAGGAAAACTTCAGCTTTGCCGGCGTTGTTAGTCGCGTTAGCCGCAAGCGTCGCCTGCGGCGGCGGATCAGGCATGGGATCAAGCGGAAGCGGCGGCGGCGGCGGCGGTTTCACCGGTACTCCGGCAACCGTCACCATCTCCAGCACCACCAGCGGCCCCTTCAGCGTCGCCATGTCCACAGCGTTCCAGCCCGCCGAGTGGGACGACCAGTTCTTCACCTTGAATCCCAACGGCGCAACCACCTTGCAAGCTCTGAACCCGCACCACATCCGCCTGCAAGCCGTTTCCGAAGGCGTGCCGCAAGGCTCCGAAGGCACCACTTCAACCGCGTGGGATTTCTCCGTTCTCGACGCCATCGTGCAGCCCGTGCTCGGTGTGGGCGATCACAGCCCCGAATTTCAGATCGCCAAGGCTCCCGCTTTCATGTATGCCGGCCAGAACAGCAGCAATTCCTTCACCGACCTCACGTTTTCCACCTTCGCCACCTACGCCCAAAATCTGGTCCAGTACTACGACACCGGCGGATTCACCGCCAATGGAGCGCTCTACCAGTCTCCCGCCTATCAGCAGGGCTACGACGTAACTTGGTGGGGAATCTACAACGAGCCGAACCTCAACAACAATCTGACTCCGCAGCAGTACACCGACATGTACAACGCATTAGTCCCTGCCATGCAGGCGACTGATCCCAACCTCAAGTTTGCCGCCCTCGAACTGGCGGACTTTTCCGGCCAGGTTTCGGCCTGGGTGCCACCGTTTATCGGCGGTGTGACCGCGCACGTGGACGTGATGGCAACACACTTCTACTCGACATGCGATCAGACTACGACCGACGCCACCGTTTTCGGCAGCATCCCCGGCTTCGTGACCGATGTGCAAGCGTTTTATTCCGACATGCAGGCGAATCCCGCGCTGACCGGAGTTCCCGTATGGGTAACCGAAAATAATGTGAACGCCGATTACGCCCTCAGCGACGGCACCAGCGCCTGCAATCCCGGACAGGTCTTCGTCACCGATTTGCGCGGATCGAGTCCCTTTTTCGCCGCCTGGCGTCCTTATGTTTTCTCCCAACTCGGACAGGCCGGCATTCAGGCTCTCTACCATTGGGACTTCGGCGCCGACCAGCAATTCGGCGAAGTCAACTACAACACCGGCGCTCTGCAACTCAGCTATTGGGTCGATTACGTCCTGGGACAAACCTTCCCCACGACCGCCGGATCGCAGGTGCTGCAACATACCTCCACCGACAACGCCGATCTCGAAACCCTGCCCGTCATCAACAGCGACGGCAGCGTAGTCATTATGGTGGCCAATCACGCGGTGCTGAACCCGGCCACCGACAACAACGGCACCGGCGTCCCCTACGCCGTAACCATCGACGTTTCCGCGTTAGGCTCTTTTTCCAGCGCCACTCTGACCACAATCGACAAAACGACCGATCCGGCCACCGGCCCTCTAACCACAACGGTCGCGCCCACAGCACAAATAACAATCGATCTCAACGGCTACTCCGTAGGCCTTCTAACCCTGAAGCCGTGAAGCTGCCGGAGTTTTTCCAGCAGGCCCCCGGGATGTCATTCCGAACCGGGCCAAAAGCCCGGTGAGGAACCCGCTCTTAGCTGGCCCCGCACCGACAGCATAAACACGGCAGCATCCGCTGAGCGTGGCGGACACCTCGTCCGCCCCGCGAGCGAAACGAGCGCCCCGCCCCCGGGATGTCATTCCGAACCGGGCCAAAAGCCCGGTGAGGAACCCGCTCTCAGCTGGCCCCGCACCGGCAGCATAAACACGGCAGCATCCGCGAGCGTGGCGGACCCTCGTCCGCCCAGCGAGCGAAACGAGCGCCCCGCCCCCGGAATGTCATTCCGAACCGGGCCAAAAGCCCGGTGAGGAACCTGCTCTCAGCTGGCCCCGCACCGGCAGCATAAACACGGCAGCATCCGTTGAGCGTGGCGGACCCTCGTCCGCCCAGCGAGCGAAACGAGCGCCCCGCCCCCGGAATGTCATTCCGAACCGGGCCAAAAGCCCGGTGAGGAACCTGCTCTTAGCTGGCCCCGCACCGGCAGCATAAACACGGCAGCATCCGCGAGCGTGGCGGACCCTCGTCCGCCCAGCGACCGAAACGAGCGCCCGCCCCCGGGATGTCATTCCGAACCGGGCCAAAAGCCCGGTGAGGAACCTGCTCTTAGCTGGCCCCGCACCGGGCACCCGCACCCGAATTTTTTTGCGTCCCCCAGCCCATTCAGGAATCTAGTAGCATTAATTCGCTCGATTCGCGGCAACCGTCTAACACATTCACCGGCGGTTTGTTAGACCGCGGTAACCGAACTCGGGCCGCGCAACCGTATTTCGTTTCCTATGATGAAAAGCCGTAGTTTCATACAGACAACTGTGCTGCGCGCCTGCCTGCTGATCGCGGCCACGGCGCTCGGCTGCTCCAAAGCACAGAATCCGCAGGCCGCCGGTCCCCACGCCATGCCGGTCAAGGTGATGGAAGCCAAAGCCGTTCCGGTCAACGATGAGAGCGAATACGTGGCCACGCTCAAGTCGCGCGACTCGGCCGTGATCATGCCCCAGGTCGAAGGTATCGTGACCCAGATCCTCGTCCACTCCGGCGACAAAGTGCCGCCCGGCGGCGCATTGATGGATATCGATCCTCTGAAGCAGCAGGCGACGGTAAAGAGCCAGGAGAGCGCGCGGACGGCCCAGCAGGCGAACCTGCTTTTGGCCAGGCAACAGTACGAACGGGCGCAAGGGCTCTCCTCCGCCGGCGTGGTCAGCAAGCAGGATCTCGACCAGGCCAAGGCCACTTTAGACGCCGCCCAGGCCCAGATGGACTCGCTCGATGCCCAGGTGAAAGAGCAGGAAGTCCAGCTCCATTATTACAAGGTGGTCGCGCCCCGCGGTGGAATCGTTGGCGACATTCCGGTGCGCGTGGGCGATCGCGTCACCACCACCACGCCGCTCACCACCGTCGACCAACCCGGCAGTCTGGAAGCTTACGTCTATGTGCCGATCGAGCGTTCTTCGCAGTTGAAAATGAATCTGCCGGTGCAGGTGCTCGACGGCGAAGGAAAAGTCCTCGCCGACACCCGCATCAGCTTCATTTCTCCGGAAGTGGACACCACCACGCAGACCGTGCTGGTCAAAGCGCGGATCGCCAATGGCAACGACGCTCTGCGGCAATCGCAGTTCATTCGCGCCCGCATGGTGTGGGGTACGCATCAGAATCCCGAGGTTCCGATTCTTGCCGTGTCCCGGCTCGCCGGTCAGTACTTCGCCTTCGTTGCCGAGCCTCAAACTGGCGGTGGATTCGCCGCCAAGCAGCATCCGCTCACCATCGGCGAAACCGTGGGCAACGACTATGAAGTCAAGGACGGCATCAAGCCCGGCGACAAAGTGATCATATCCGGAACTCAGTTTCTGCTGGATGGCGTCCCGGTGATTCCGCAAAGTTAGCTCTGTGCGATGAGTTTCAAAGCGCGACTTCTGCGCTAACAACTTAATGCTGAAGTAAGAAGTCAGAGGGAAGAATCAAAGCTCTGGTTCTTTCGATCCGACTTCTGCATTCTGACTTCTTAATTCTGACTTCAGGTGTGGACGATTCCCGCAAGCGAGATCCTTCATGTTCGTTGATTTCTTTATTCGGCGTCCGGTGTTCGCTACGGTTTGCGCGCTGCTCATCGTTCTGGGCGGGTTGGCCGTAATCCCGACCCTGCCCATCGCGCAGTTCCCCGATCTGGCTCCGCCGCAGGTAGGCGTGTCCAGCGTCTACATCGGCGCCAGCGCACAGACCGTGGAAAGTGCGGTGACGATTCCACTGGAGCAGCAGATCAACGGCGCCGAGGGCATGAAGTACATGGCCTCAAACAGCGGGAGCGATGGGTCGAGCTATATCACCGTCACTTTCGACCTGTCGCGGAACCCCGATCTGGCCACGGTCGATATCCAGAACCGCGTCAATACCGCGCAAGGGCGGCTTCCCAGCGCGGTGAAAGCTGTCGGTATCACCACCCAGAAGACGTCTCTGAACATTGTGTTCGGGGCGGCCGTGTATGCCGACAACAACAAATATCCCCCGCTGTTCATGAGCAACTATCTGGACGTATACGTGCGCGACACTCTCAAGCGCATTCCCGGGGTAGCGGACGTAATTCTTTTCGGCGAGCGCAAGTATTCGATGCGGCTGTGGCTCGATCCCGCACGCATGGCGGGACGCGGCCTGACGGCGACGGATGTGGTGAATGCGCTTTCGGAGCAGAATGTGGAAGTGGCGGCCGGGCAGGTCGGCCAGCAGCCGGCCATGCCCGGGCAGCAGTACCAGATCAGCGTGCGCGCGGTGGGGCGGCTGAGCGAGCCTGGGCAGTTCGAAGACATCATCCTCAAGACCAACTCCGATGGGACCCTGGTCCGCCTGCGAGATGTCGGGCGCGCTGAACTGGGCGCCGAGAGCTACGGCAACGATGTGCAATTCAACGGGCAGGACGCAATTGGAATTGCCGTGACCCAGCTCTCCACCGCCAATGCGCTCGATGTAGACCGCAAGGCAATCGCGGAACTGAACCGCCTGGCGAAAAGCTTTCCGCCGGGAATGCATGCGCAAGTGGCTTTCGACACTACCGACGCCGTAGGCGAATCGATTCGCGACGTCGTGGTCACGGTCGGCTCGGCTATCGTGCTCGTCATCCTCGTCATCTTCATCTTCCTGGGTGACTGGCGGACCACGATGATTCACTTCATCGCGACTCCGGTTTCTCTGATCGGCACTTTCGTCTTCGTGAAGCTGCTCGGTTTCTCCATCAACACCCTGACCCTGTTCGGCATTACGCTGGCCACCGGCCTGGTGGTGGATGACGCCATCGTGGTCATCGAGAACATCGAGCGCCACATCCAGGAGGGAGAGCCCGATTCCACCAAGGCCGCCGCCGCCGCAACCGGCGAGATTACCGGCGCTGTGATCGCGACCTCTCTGGTGCTGGTCGCCGTGTTCGTGCCGGTTGCATTTTTCCCCGGCACTACCGGCATCCTGTTCCGTCAGTTCGCGCTGACCATCGCGTTTTCTATCGCCATCTCCGCTTTCAACGCCCTGACTCTGGCTCCGGTGCTGGCGGCATTTTTCCTGAAGGATTCCCACCGGAAAAAAATGTGGGCCCTGCAGAAATTTGACGACGGCGTATCGGCGATGACCCGCGGTTATAAGAAGGTGTTGCACTTCACCCTGCGCTACAAATTCGCGATGGCGGTGCTGTTTTTCGCCGGACTCGCGGCAACCTATTTCGTGCTCAAGCGTGTGCCCACGGGGTTTGTGCCCGATGAAGACCAGGGCTACTTCATCGTCGTGATGCAGGCGCCCTCGGGCGCGTCGCTGGAATACACCAAGGCCATCGGGAAACAGGTTACAGACATGCTCTCCGATGTACAGGAGGCGGAGGGAACCTTTTCGGTCGCCGGATTCAGTTTGTCGGGATCGCCGACGAACCCGGGGTCGGTGTCGAACCAGGGAATTATTTTTGTCCCCTTGAAGCCGTATTCGCAGCGCAAGGGCGAGCAGCACACGGCCACGGCCATCGTGAATCGGGTCCGCCCGCGGTTGTTTGGAGTTTCTGGAGCCATTGTGTTTGCCACGCTCCCGCCGGCGATTCAGGGACTGGGACAGTTCGGCGGATTTCAGTTCGTGGTGCAGGACCTGGCTGCGCACAAACTGGAGGAACTGGCGGCCACGACGCAGGGGTTGATGGGGCAGGCAAGACAGCGCAAGGATCTGGCGCAACTGTACAGCTCGTTCACGGCCAACGATCCGCAATATCTGGTCACCATCGATCGTGAAAAGGCGAAGAGCCTGCACGTGCCGCTGTCGCAGATCACAGACGCGCTGGGCGTGTATGTGGGCTCGGCCTATGTAAACGACTTCGACTTCAACAATCGTTCCTACCGGGTGTACGTGCAGGCCGACAAGCAGTTCCGGGCCACTGCGAGCGATATGCAGAAACTCTATGTCCGCTCCGACACCGGAGCGATGGTGCCGCTCGATAACCTCATCACCATCACGCAGACGACCACTCCCCAGGTCATCAGCCACTACAACCTGTTCCGCTCCGCAGAAATCGATGGCTCCGCCGCACCGGGATACAGCTCCGGCCAGGCCATCGCCACCATGGAAGATCTCGCCAAGAAAATGCCGCAGGGATTTTCCTATAGCTGGACGGGATTGTCGCTGGAAGAATTGCAAGCTGGCGGCACGTCGCTGATTCTGTTTGGATTGGGAACCCTGGTCGTGTATCTGACCTTGGCCGCGCAATATGAAAGCTATGTGTTGCCCTTCATCGTCTTGCTGGCCGTGCCCATGGCGTTGCTCGGCGCACTCGGCGCACAGTGGCTGCGCGGTCTGCAGAATGACGTCTACTGCCAGGTCGGCCTGGTCATGCTGGTCGGGCTCTCCAGCAAGAACGCAATTCTGATCGTGGAATTTTCCGAGCAACTGCGCGAACGCGGCTTACCCCTGATTGAGGCCACGGTCCAAGCCGCGTCAATCCGGCTGCGCCCCATCCTGATGACATCGCTCGCCTTCATTCTCGGCGTGGTGCCGCTCGTAGTGGCCACCGGCGCAGGAGAAAATGGACGTCACTCGGTCGGCACCACCGTCTTCGGCGGCATGATCATGTCGACCATACTCAACCTGTTCTTTATTCCCGTCCTCTATTTGATTATTGAGGGCTGGCGGGAGCGCGGAAAGAGACCGATACAACATCGCTAGATTTTTTCGCCGCCGGCGCAGCGTGTTTAGGTTGCAACTCGACGCCTGAAGCCTGACGCCTGACGCCCGATCCTCCATTGGCTGCCGCTTCCAGTTTCTTCTGCTTTCGCGCCGCTCTGCGCCGCAGCTTGGCCAGCCAATCTCTGGAATACATGGTCCCGCGGCATTTTCTCGAGCCGCAGTGGCACGGCGCTGGATCCTCGTCGTCGTACAGGTTGTAATCCCACACCAATTCTTCCCCCGCGGCAATCTCGCGCAGGGACCGAATCCACACCCGCCCCTTGACCTCATCCACTTCGCAGTTCGGATCGCACGAATGATTGAGATACGCGGCAATGCCGATGCCGTCAATCACGGTAATCCCGTCATCCAGTCCATAAAGATAAGTTCGTTCCGCGCCCAGGTAGCGGCGGTCCGCTTCATCGTTGGTGATGCGCTCGCCGTCATACTCAACAATGCGAACGCCCTTGCGGATGGGAGTGCTGGTATAAACACCGACGGAATGAATGGGAGATGGACGGACGACCAAAGGCATGCACTAATTTCGCATGACCAGGGGCTTCTGGGGAATCAGAAAAGTTCGGGGACCTCAGACCCCAGACCTTCCCATGTCAGTTAGAACCGCGATTCGGAGGCCCGAGGTCTGAGGTCCGAAGCCGGAAGCCGGAAGCCCTACGGATCATAAACGCTGCTGCCAAACCCCTGCCGCCGAGCATCTTCCTGCATATCGTCCAGACGCTTCTGCTGTTCTTCGAGCTGCGCCTTCATGCTGTCGACCTGCTGTTGCTTCTGCTGCTGCCGCTCGTTCCATTCGGCGCAGTTGGAAACACACTCGCCGCCAAGGTAATGAATCGAGTTGCTGACCTCGTCAATTTCCTTTTGCAGACTCCCGATCGCCTTCTTTTGCGCCAGAATCTGCTCCTTCCACTTTTCCCCGGTGGCTTCATGATTGCCGGCACCCGGATCACTACCGGCGTTCGCATCGGAGTCGGCAGAGGCAGAAGAGCGCGGATTACGCGGAACGTTCCCGGCAACAGCGGCGTGCTCAGGAATCTCTTCATTAGTAATGACGTGGTTAGGATTGCCGTGCGGAGTCTTGGCCGCCACCTTGGACCCAGCCTGGGCCGTCCCAGCGCCAGCCCCGTCTTTCGCAGCGCGATCAGTCGTAGCGGGATCAGTCGCAGCAGGATCGTTCGGCGCAGCCTCTTTCGCCTGCGCGTCCTTCTGCTGTTTCTGCGCGCGCGTCTGGCGCGCAACGTCGCCCAGAGACGGCGAATCCTGGGTAGTGGGCGACTTTCAATTTCCACAGGCTGCTAATGCTTTAGCCTGCGCCAGCCCTACAAGTTCCTCAAGCGACCAAATGTGATCTGCCAGCCCCGCTTCCATTGCAGGAGTAACGCGCAGAGTCGAATGTACGCGACAGAAGTTGTAGTACATGAAGTGCAATGCAACGGCATGCTTGAGGTTGTCGAGCTTCTTGGAAAAGGCATTTGTCAGCCGAGTGAAACGTCTCATGCTCATCCGGATCGTGAGGTTCTGCCGTTCGACATAGCTTGTGGAGATATGTCTAGAGTCCGGCTTGCCTGTGATGACCGACAGTTGCGTACTGATGATTCTCCCCGGACTGTATCGCGTCTCCGTCTCTGGTGCGGCCCCATAGACCTTGACCAACATCGCGTAATCAATCTCCGAGCCGAAGGTGTTTTCAACCGCGTTAAGGTAAACGTGATGCCCGTCAGTTGTGAGTTGGAAGCGATTGGCGACGCGACGAGCAAGGTCTTGCATGAGGCGCAGAGCATCGGGCGCTTGGCGCTTTCCGACTAAATAGGAAATGCCGAGCTTTGTATCAGCGTCAATCGCGATCCACGTCCACACGTCTCCAGCACCTAGTGCGATCTTGTCTTCTGGTGCATTCTTCGCCTTGGCATAGCAAAAATTCCAAATTTCGTCGCATTGCACACGCAGCGGGCGAAGATTGTGGACGTGTTGATCGTGATAGGTCGCGCATGCCGTTCCCAAGTCAACAAGCAATTTGAGAACTGTGTCCTTACAGACTCCAGTCATACGGACAGTGGCGCGGACAGAATTGCCTTCGATCAGGGCGGATACTACTTGCGTGCGCTTCTCAATGCTCAAGCAGTTCATGGCCCAATTATGCTTGAGCGGTCATGCAATGTCAAGCACAATTACGCCATTAGAATCTGTATTTTACAGACAGTCTAACGACCCTTTTGTCGCTAGAAACATCATCAATAACCCGCGCACGTTTACGATGGAACACAGGTCCAGTTTTGGGTCCGCGAATCCCCCCGCCTCGTCGGATATTATCTCGAAGTTTTTGGGATTCCTCTAGTTTGCCCAAATCAACCTGCGGGTTCTTCTTGAGCATATCGGTATCTATTGGTTTAGGCATAACTCCTCCTCCCTTCACATGAATGGGCGGTAATCTCGGGGGCTGTGAATGACCCCTTCGAGCGATCTTTTCACCATGTAGTCAGAAAGTAGCTCATGGTAGCACCTGATCTTTTCCGACAGTATCGGGTCGTCTCCGTAATCGTCGATCAGCAAATTGATCTCAGGATCGCGCTGCAACACATCCATGGAAATTCCATATCCATGCGAATGCCATTTCTTTGTATTGTTTAACACCCCGCCGATTCGCGACGCCGCGTCCTTTTTCATTTGGTCGGTCACTGGAATCTTGCGTGTTTGCGTTGTTTTCCAGTTTTTGAATTTGTACTTTACCAGCCACTCCTCTAGCAGTGCAATGGACAGGTCTCTCGCCTGTTCATAGTGGTAAAGCTCCCCTTGGTCAAAGCCATCAATCAAGAGCTGCACTTCAGCAGTGGTAATCGTTCCGTTCTGCGATTTCTCGATTAAGGAATTGTATTTTTCTAATGTTCCAAGAGCGGACACCTGATGCCCTTTGGCACTGTCCACCTGTGGATCAATCGGGCCGAGCCGGGAATAATAATCCATGTAGATTGCATCTCCCGACATCACAAAAACCGTTCCCGCTGAATATGCATAATTCGGAACGACAAAATCCACCAATGCGTAGTGATGTCGAACCGTTTCCACCATCCGCTGGACGGTTTCAGCATAACCGCCAGGAGTCGTTAATAAAATCACCAAACGATCTGCTTGTTCTTTCTTGCAGCGCTTCTCGACGGCAGATCGCAAGATGTCGTCAACGCCAAAAATTAGAGGTCCATTGACGCTAATTGCGTGGCCTTTGAATACATCGGCAGTCTCGATTGCCGTCAAGCGCTTGTCCAGCTCTTGCTCGATATACTCATTGGCACTAGCTGGAATCGAAACACTACTTGACGGAGGAATGGGCGCTGGCGTTCCCATCTATTCCCTTCCAACGCGACAGAGCCGCTTTACGCGCTATCTCACTGCGCTGTTCCGAGCTTAGTTTCTCGGCACGGGCCGGACCACCCTTCCTGCCACCCAGCCGCCCAAGAGCTACAGCCGCGCGATTCTTTACCCTTTGTGGCGGTTCCGTTTTCTTAACCACAGCACTCACAACGGAAGCCGCCATCTCATTCACATCTCTGCTTGAGCGTTTATGCATGACAGAATAATCATGCCATCACTGGTTAGCTGTCAATAGTACTTGCATGTATTTTTCGGGCCGTGTCCCATCCTTGCAAAATCTTTCACACTTGCTTGACCGCTCTAGCAATTAAGATGCCATTTTGGGACAAAGGATTCATCAAACCAGCCCACTACCGAATCCTGAGCATGACCGAACGCGCTCCACAAAAGTGCGACCGCGCCGACCCATATATACGTTCTACGCATGGAACACCTCGAAAACCTTGCGAGATACGCAATCCTAGCGGCACCAGGCAAGCAATCCGAGATTACGTTCGTACAGTTTCGCCCGTCATCCTGACATCACCACGAAACGGCTGCCCCAGGCTTCGTCGGGCGACCCAGTCGTTGACTTCCTAAGGTGGCGCAAGAAAAGTGCGTGCCCCATCCTTCGCGACGTTTGCGAAGGGTGGGGACCGCGAACGCCGGCAGCGGCGAAGCCTGGGCCGCATGGTCCGAAACGACGTCCAGGTCCGATGCTCCCCCAGACAAAGCCAAGATTTCCACAAGCAAATCCCCCCGCGTGTGACGTCCAACCTTGACCGAGAAATTCCATCCTCCCATAATGGAAGCGTGCACCAAGTCCCTCCCAACATCGAGCCAGACAATCAGCAGAAAATCAGGCGACAGAGAATCAACCGCCAGAGACTCTCCGCTAACTCCTTAGCTGCCAAGAATTTACCTATAACTCTTTTCGAATCAAGAATTTGCCGCCGAACACCCCTATGCGCTTCCGCTAACTATAAGCAAATCAATAGTTTGCAGTGATCGATATACAAAAAAAATTTAAGCTACCCCCTGTAATAATTCCCATTTCGGGCCGTCTTTAGGGATGTAACCGCACTCCCGGAGGCGTACCCTGCATCACGTATTGGTTGTCGAGGAACCCGGAATCGCCATCCCAGACCAATTCGAGCGAGTCTTCCGGACTCACCACGGCCTGGTCTTTCGCACGGCGTACCGCATCACCGGCAACGCCGCCGACGCCGAAGACGTGCTCCAAACCGTCTTCCTGCGCCTGTTCCGCCGCGCCGGCGAGACCACTGCTCATGTTGCGACGGGCGCCTCGCCCGTCCCGCCGATGCGGAGCGAGGCGGGACCGTTACAACTGCCTCAGCGAAGCAAAGCGGAACCCCCAATTCAGATTTTGCAGGAAGGTCGGACTGAGAACCCATCCCAGAGCGGTGTTCTAAATGAAGAAGCCTACCTGCGCCGCGCCGCCGTCAACGCCGCCCTCGACATAATCCGGTCGCGGCAGTCGGACCGGACAGTCGAGTTCATCGATCTGCCCGGCAGACATTCTCACGGCGACACCGCCGAATTGCGCGACGCTCTGGCCCGCGCCATGGGCAAACTCCAGCCGCGCTGGGCTCAGGTTTTTGCCCTGCGCTTTCTCGAAGGCCTCAGCAACCGCGAAATCGCCCAGACGCTCGGCATCTCACAAGTCTTAGTCGCCGTCATCGTCTATCGCTCTCGCCAACAGCTCCGCAAAGAGCTTTCCAGCTTCTTAGGAAAAGGTATTCAGGAGTCACGTCATGAATAACGACAGGAATAGCGCCGCAAGTAACGCCGCAAGTAATAAAGACAAGTTCAATCGCCTGCTGTCCGACATTCGCAACCAGCATGTGGACGACACCACCGTCGCCCAGGCCAGCCAACGCGTGTGGAAGTCGATTGCCGGCTCTCCCGCGAACCCAGATTTCGCCACCGGCACGCTCCGCAGCTGCGCAGACTTTCAGTCGCTGATTCCGGCCTACGTGGCCAAACAGCTTACACCCGCCCGCATCATGCTCTTTGAAGATCACACCCACGCCTGCGTAGCCTGCCGCCATGCCCTGGAGTCGGCGAGGGATGAACGTGCCCGCGAAACGTCGTCTGAAGCACGCACCGCGCAAATTGTTCATCAATTCAAACCGCAGCGCCCAAGGACATTCGCATGGCGCTGGGCCATGAGCGCAGCCGCAGTCGGCGCAGTCGCCCTGGCCTTATTCGCTCTGAGCAACGGATTCTTCCCCGGCCAGCATTCCGTGCGGGGCGACGTTCAAGCCGTCGATGGCTCCATGTACGCCGTCTCCGGCACCGAAACCCGCCTGGTTCGCACCGGCTATGAATTCCGCAACGGCGACATGCTCCGCACCGCCAAAGGATCGACCGCGATCGTTCGCCTGCTCGATGGCTCGCTCATCGAGGTCGGCGAACGTTCCGGCCTTTCGGTCTCCCGCGGATGGAAAGGCGTGACCGTTCATCTCAATGGCGGCCAGGTAATCGTCCAAGCCGCCAAGCAGCGCACCGGACGCCTCTATGTCGCCACCGACGACGGCCTGGTTTCGGTGAAAGGAACCATCTTCTCCGTTAAGCACGGCATCAAGGGCTCGCGCGTCGCCGTCATCGAAGGCGTGGTTCGCGCCAGTTTTGGCGACAACACCACCGACCTGAAAGCCGGAGACGAAGCCACGTCCAGCCCCAGCGTTTCCCAGGTGCCCATCCGCAACGAAATCGCATGGAGCAGGAACTCGGCAAAATATCTTGCCCTGCTGGGCGACTTCGCCGTGCTGCAGAAACAGCTCGCCGCCATTCCCGGTCCGGGCTTGCGTTACAACTCCGAGCTGCTCTCCTACGTTCCCGACAACACTGTGGTCTACGCGGCCATTCCCAATCTCTCGAACACCCTGGGAGAAGCCACCCGTCTTTTTCAGGAGCGTCTTGAGCAAAGCCCTGATCTGCGCAACTGGTGGCGCCAGCAGCAGAAGGGCAGCGGCCCGAAGCTGGAGCAGGTTCTGGGCCGCTTCAAGACATTCAGCAGCTATCTGGGCGACGAGATCGTGCTCGCGATCGGCAAGGATGGAACGAAGTATACTTCGCCGGTTATCCTGGCGAAGATTCGCCAGAACGGGCTGGAAGAGTCTCTGCAGAACGAGGGCAATCTGGAAAAGTTTTTGCAGAAGCAGAGCCGGCAACTTAGTTCCAATCCTTCGCAGATCACTTTCCAGGTTGTGCACGACCCGTGGTCTGTAACGCCCGCCGCCAACCATGCGCTGCTCGTCTATGTGAGCAACGACCTGCTGATTGCCAGCCCCGAACTGGCCGACTTGCAGCGCGCCGTCACGCGCTTCAAAGAAGGCGGCCATTTTTCGGAAACCCCGTTCTATCGGCAGATTTCCCACTCTTACGAACAGGGCGCGGAATTTCTTTTCTGCGTCGACATGGAACAGATTGTCGCCCGCAACGTAGAAGCGGATAGCGGCCGCAAAATACCACTCGGGATCAACGACGTCCGCTACCTGACCATGGAGCATCGCGAAGTCAACGGCAAAAGCGAAAGCCACGCCGATTTAAGCTTCGCTTCCGAACGTCAGGGCGTAGCCTCATGGCTCGCCGCCCCGGCTCCCATGGGCTCGCTCGAATTCGTTTCCCCAGAGGCCAGCATGGTGACCTCGGCGGTCATCAAGAATCCCAAGAGCATCATGGAAGAAATGTTCAAGATGATCGGCGCGGGCGACCCCGAATTCGAAGAGCATCTGGCCGAGTTCGAGTCCAAGACCGGCGTCAACGTTCTGGACGACATCGCCGCGCCTTTGGGCGGCGAAGTCACTATGGCCTTCGACGGCCCGATGATCCCAACTCCGCGCTGGAAGCTGATTTTCGAGGTCTACGATCCGGCAACGCTGCAGTCGACCATCGCCAAGCTGGTCGAGAGTTTCAACCGCGAGAACAACCACGGGCAGTCGCTGCAGTTAACCCAGAATCGCGTTGGCTCGCGCACCTACTTCACTCTCACCAGCACGCACGCCAACAGCACCACGCCGTTCGAGATGGTCTACACCTTCGTCGATAACTACCTGATCGCCGCGCCCAACATGGGCACGATCTCGCAGGCAATTCAATCGCGTGAGGCCGGCTACACGCTTCCGCGTTCGACCACGTTCCAGGCGCTGCTGCCCAGCGACGGCTACACCAACTTTTCCGGGATCTTCTATCACAATCTCGGACCGGTCGTAGGACCGCTGGCCGCGCAACTAAAATCCAACGTAGCGCTCACCTCGCAGCAGCGTCAGTCGATCGATGCGCTCACCGCCAACTCCGCGCCCGGCTTGATCTACGCCTACGGTGAGCCGGACCGCATCGTCGTAGCCAGCAACACCGGCTTCATGGGCTTCGATCTGGGCACGCTGCTCACGATGGGCGATAATGGGCCATTCCTCCCGCAGATGTTTTTGGGCGGAGCGCTGCATCAACCGGCCGCACAATCACCGGTTCCAGAATCACCGGCTCCATAGTCACCGGCTCCATAGTCACCATGAGCACGACCGCACAACCCGGAGCAGCCGCGAGCGACAACATATCATCGCCGCCGGCTGCTCCGCTTGCGCCGCTGGTCGAACTGCAGGGCCTTTCCATCCGCTTCGGCGCCCGCGATATTCTGCGCAATCTCACCGCCGCATTACGCGGACGCGCCATCGGACTGCTCGGCCCCAACGGCGCCGGTAAATCGACGCTCATCAATACACTTCTCGGCTTCTATAAACCCACGGCCGGCTCGGCGCGGGTCTTTGGCCACGACATTCGCACCGAACTCCGCGAGATTCGCCGCCTGGTCGGCTACATGCCGGAGAATGACGCCTTTATCGCGAAGATGAATGCGGTCAGCTTCGTCCAGATGATGGGCGAGCTTTCCGGACTGCCGTCCGGGGTTGCGCTGGAACGCGCGCACGAAGCGCTGTTCTACGTGGGATTGGCCGAAGCGCGCTACCGGCCGCTGGGAACCTATTCGCTCGGAATGAAGCAACTCGCCAAGCTGGCGCAAGCCATCGTTCACGGCCCGCGCCTGTTGATCCTCGACGAACCCACCAACGGCCTCGATCCTTCCGCTCGCCAGCGCATGGTGCGCATGATCCGCGAAATCCGTGACGGCCAGGAGATGCGCATCGTGCTGTGTTCGCACCTGCTGCGCGACGTCGAAGACACCTGCGACGAAGTGCTGATCCTCAAACAGGGACAAATCGTCCACTACTCGAATCTGAACGAGGAGCGCCGCGCCAATCGCCGCTTTCTCGAACTCGAAACCTATGGCGCGAACGGGGACTTCACTGCCGCCATTGAACAACTCGGCTGCGAATGCGCGGTCAACGGCAACCGTATGAAGATGGTCCTGGCCGAAGGCATCGGCGCGCGCGACATTTTTCGCCTGGCGGCAGAACGCGAAGTGCGCATCCGGCGACTGAACTTCCGCCGCGACACGCTGGAAGACATTTTCCTCAAAGCGATGGAAAACTAGGCGATGGAAAATTAACGTGCTCAACCGAAGACCCCAAAGGGATGTCATTCCGAACCGGCGCGAAGCAAAGGGATGTCATTCCGAACCGCCGCGAAGCAAAGCGATGTCATTCCGAACCGCCGCGAAGCAAAGGGATGTCATTCCCGAACCGGCGCGAAGCAAAGGGATGTCATTCCGAACCGCCGCGAAGCAAAGGGATGTCATTCCGAACCGCCGCGAAGCAAAGGGATGTCATTCCGAACCGCCGCGAAGCGGCGGTGAGGAACCTGCTTTTCGCTCGATCACGAGCAA
>Ga0302325_10001065_pt1 | contig 71899 bp, 46 predicted proteins | sample Palsa_T0_2_FD_201948 | JGI IMG/M metagenome (GOLD analysis project Ga0302325, IMG submission 201948) | Peat permafrost microbial communities from Stordalen Mire near Abisko, Sweden - Palsa_T0_2 | ecosystem: Environmental > Terrestrial > Soil > Palsa > Peat permafrost | place: Sweden: Abisko...
AACTCGGCCGCAATCGCTTCGCCTTCTATCGCCCGGCGCTGTATGACGCGGCCGCGCAGCGCTTTCGCCTCGAGCAATCGCTGCGCCGTGCGGTGGAAGCGGGCGATCTGATGCTGATGTATCAGGCACAGGTCGCGCTGCACACGCGCGACACCATCGGCGTTGAAGCATTGCTGCGCTGGCGCAAGCCCGACGGCCGCATCGCCACCGCCACTGAATTCATTCACATCGCGGAGAAGACCGGACTCATCCACGAGCTCACCGGATGGGTGCTGCGCACCGCGACCGAAGATGTCGCGCGCTGGCGCGCGCAGGGCTGGCATCACGCGTGCGTCGGCATCAACGTCTCGCCGATGCAGTTTCTGGAGAGCGCGTTCGTTGAGCAGGTGAGCGCGGCGCTCGAGGCCGCGGGTCTGCCCGCGAGCGCGCTCGAACTCGAGCTCACCGAAACCGTATTTCAGACCGGCGCCCCGACCATCGAGGCGCTGCGGCGCCTGCGCGCGCTCGGCGTCGCCATCGCGCTCGACGACTTCGGCAGCGGCTACTCCTCACTCACCTCCCTCGAGCAGTTGCCGATCACGCGGGTCAAGCTCGATCGCACGCTCATCGAGGCGCTCGACTCCAATCCGCGCTCCGCCGCCATCGCGCGCTCAATCATCGCGCTCTGCCACGGCTTGGGCCTTGAAGTCATGGCCGAAGGCGTCGAGCGGCAGGAGCAGCTCGCGGTGCTCGCCCAGTACGGCCCGGTCGGCGTGCAGGGATACCTTCTCGCACATGCGGTATCGGCCGATGCGGTGGTGAGCGAGGCGCAGGAGGCCACGCTGCGCGCGCGCAAAATGCTCGCAGCCCTCGACTTGCAGCCGCGTATCATGCGGGCATGAACATTGAGCTGAGCCGCGAGGAGGCGCGGGTGATCGGTTGCCTCATCGAAAAGCAGATCACGACGCCGGACCAATATCCCCTGTCCTTAAATGCCCTCACCAACGCGTGTAATCAAAAAAGCAATCGCGATCCGGTGATGTCGCTCGATGAGCCGAGCGTGCAGCACATTGTCGACACCCTGGCGCGGCGCCACTTCGTCATGGAAAAATCCGGCTTCGGCAGCCGCGTGCCCAAATTTCAGCACCGCTTCTGCAACAGCGAGTACGGCACGCTGAAGTTTTCCCCGCAGGAGCTTGCCATCGTGTGCGAACTGCTGCTGCGCGGCCCGCAAACCCCGGGGGAGCTGCGCACGCGCGCGAGCCGCATGGCGGCGTTCACGGACACGGACGCGGTGGAAGCTGCGCTTGCGAGACTCACGGAGCGCGCCGACGGTCCCTTCGTCGTGCGTCTGCCGCGCGAGCCCGGAAGACGGGATGCGCGCTATGCGCACCTCTTCAGCGGTGCGGTCGCGGCGGCAGCGCCCGCCGTGCCCGGCGAGACGCCGTCTGCCTCTGCCGAACCTTCGCGCCTCGAGCGGCTCGAGGAGCAAGTGCGCGAGCTGCGCGCCGAACTTGCTGCGATAAAAGCTCGGTTGCCGAGCTAGCGCGTCGCGAGAAAGGCATCGCGGCCGCGCACGCCCAAGTCCGGCTGATCCGTGAAAAAGCCGTCCATGCCGGCGGCGAGATAGACTCCCAGCTCCGCCCCAAGATTGCCGCGCCGCGCGCGCGCTGCGCTCGAGCGAAACTTGCGCGGCAGAAACGCATTCTCGGCACGGAAGGTCCAACCATGTACCTTCAGGCCCTGGGCGTGCGCATCTGCCACGAGACGCGTCGGCCGCGCCAGCGAGTCATCGGCATTGCGCGGAATGATGAGGGACTTGTTCACGCCGATGACCTGCGCGTAGCGCGAAATCTCGGCAAGCCCGGCGGGCGTCGTGAGGTCGGCATAGGTGCGCGGATCGGCGCTGACAGTGAAATCGTACGGCTGGCCGTCGGCCTCGACGAGCTGCACGATCGGCAGATCCGTCATGCCGCGCAGCGCCTGCAGATTGCCGACCTCGAATGACTGCAGGAACACCGGCGCGTCCGGCCCCGCGAAATCCCAGCGCGCGAGCGCTGCGATGAGCGGCTCCTCCATCGGCAGCCCCAATTTTCTGAAGTAGCTCGGGTGCTTGGTCTCCGGGTACACGCCGATCGCAGCAGGCATGGGCAGCCCCAGCAGCTGCGAGCGCACGCTGCGGGCGCCATGCGCTGCGCTCACGAGCCCCAGTATCTCCTCGAGCGTTGGGATCTCGAATTGGCCATCGAAGCGCACATTATCCGGCCGCACGTCGGCGATACGCTCGCGCGCGCGCAGCGTCTTCAGCTCCGCGAGGGTAAAATCCTCGGTGAACCATCCTTCGGTCGCCTCGCCATCGACAATCTTGGTTTTGCGGCGGGTGGCAAACTCATGGTGGTCGGCGACGTTCGTGGTCGCGCCGATCTCGTTTTCGTGGCGCGCGACGAGTATCCCGTCCTGCGTCATGACGAGATCGGGCTCGACGTAATCGGCGCCCTGCTGGATCGCGAGGAAATACGATGTCAGCGTGTGCTCAGGAACATAGCCGCAGGCACCGCGGTGACCGATCACGAGCGGCGCGTTCGCGGCGTCTTTGCCGGAGTGAGGGGCTTTGTCGTAGTGCGCTGCCATGGTCGCCATGATAAACCATGAGCAAAACGACAACCTCGTGCGCGTGCACAACGGCCTGGGGGTGCGGCGCCTGACAGGGTTTGCGATCGGCCAACACGAGATCGACCTGAGCGTGTATGGTTTCGCCGGCTACTGCCCGCCGTTTTTGAGGACAGGTATGGTAATTGCTGGATCGTCGCAGTGCTGACCGAGCAGGATATCTATCTCTTCAAGGAAGGGAGCTTTTTCGGTGCGCACGAGAAGCTCGGCGCCCATCCCATGCCGGCACGCGCCAGCGCTCCTGCCGGTACGCATTTCGCAGTGTGGGCGCCGAACGCGCGCTCGGTCGCCGTGGTGGGCGATTTCAACGGCTGGAACGGCGCCGCGCACCCATTGGGTGCACGCCCGGATTCCTCCGGCATCTGGTCGGGATTCATTGCCGGCGTCGGGCCCGGCGCGATCTACAAGTATCAGATCGTCTCGCAGCACGATGGTTACCGGGTGGACAAGAGCGATCCGTTCGCGTTTCGCTGCGAGCTGCCGCCGCGCACTGCCTCCATCGTGTGCGACCTCAACTACGCATGGGGCGACGGTGAATGGCTGAAGCGCCGCGCGCAGACGAACGTGCTCACCGCGCCGTGGTCGATATACGAGGTGCACCTGGGCTCGTGGCGGCGCGTGCCGGAAGCCAATAACCGCTGGCTCTCGTACCGCGAGCTCGCCCAGCAGCTCGGCGACTATGTAGTCGACATGGGCTTCACGCATGTCGAGCTGCTGCCGATCATGGAGCATCCCTTCTACGGTTCCTGGGGATACCAGCTCACGGGATACTTCGCGGCGACGGCGCGCTACGGCACGCCGCAGGACCTCATGTATCTCATCGATCGGCTGCACCAGCGCGGCATCGGGGTGATCCTCGATTGGGTGCCGTCGCACTTTCCAAATGACGAGCACGGGCTCGCCTACTTTGACGGCACGCATCTCTACGAGCACGCCGATCCGCGCCAAGGGTTTCATCCGGAATGGAAGAGTGCCATCTTCAACTACGGACGCTCCGAGGTGCGCGACTTCCTCGGCAGCAGTGCGCTCTTCTGGCTGAAGGTGTTCCATGCGGACGCATTGCGCGTGGACGGCGTTGCCTCCATGTTGTACCTGGACTACGCGCGCACCGCCGGGGAGTGGATCCCCAACACCTACGGCGGCAACGAGAATCTTGAGGCCGTGTCGTTCCTGAAGAAGCTGAACGAGGAGGTGTACCGCGAACACGCCAACGTGCAAAGCATCGCCGAGGAGTCAACCGCCTGGCCGATGGTGTCGCGCCCCACGTATCTGGGGGGCCTCGGCTTCGGGCTCAAATGGAATCTCGGCTGGATGCACGACACGCTCGTGTACTTTGCGACCGATCCGCTGTTTCGCAAGTACCACCATGGGCAGCTGACGTTCAGCCTGTGGTATGCATTCAGCGAGAACTTCGTGCTGCCGCTGTCGCACGATGAAGTCGTGTACGGCAAAGGCTCGCTCCTTGGCAGGATGCACGGCGATGAGTGGCAGCAGTTCGCAAACCTGCGGCTCCTGTACGGCTACATGTGGGGCCATCCAGGCAAGAAGCTCCTTTTCATGGGAGGCGAGTTCGGCCAGCGCAGCGAGTGGCAGCATGACTCGAGCCTCGATTGGCATGTGCTGCAGTATCCGTTGCACGCCGGGGTGCAGCGCTGGGTGCGTGAACTCAATCACTTCTACGCGGCCAGCGCGCCGCTCTACGCCCTCGACTTCAACTGGGAGGGTTTCGAGTGGATCGACAGCAACGACAATGAGTCGAGCGTGATTGCGTTCCTGCGCAAGAGCGGCGGCGCGCTGGTCCTCGTGGTATGCAACTTCACGCCGCTCATGCGCGCCGACTACCGCGTCGGCGTGCCGCGCGGCGGCTACTGGCGCGAGCGCCTGAACAGCGATGCGCTCGAATACGGCGGCAGCGGCGTCGGCAACTTCGGCGGCGTCGAGGCGGCGCCCCTGCCTGCGCACGGCCGCTTCCACTCGCTGGCACTGCGCTTGCCGCCGCTTGGCGTGCTGTTCCTCACGCCGGATTGAGATCGCCGCAGCGCGCCGCCATGGGAACGATTCGCGTCGTTATCGAGAACATTCAACCGCAGATCGACGGCGGCGGCACAGCGGTGCGGCGTGTGGCGGGCGAAGAGGTCAGCGTCGAAGCGCGCATATTCACCGACGGCCATGATCAGATTGACGGCGCCCTGCTCTTCAGGGCAGAAGACTCGGATCAATGGCAGAGCGTGCCGCTCATTGCGTTAGGGAATGATCTGTGGCGCGCCGCATTCACGGTGCAGCGGCTCGGACGCTACGAGTACACCGTGTGCGCGTGGGTGGATCACGCGAGCACCTGGCAGCGCGATTTCAAGAAGAAGTACGAGGCCGCACAGGAAGCCGAGGTGGATCTGCTGGTCGGCGCCGAACATGCGCACGCGCTTGCGCTGCGTGCCACGGACAGCGACGCGCGGCGCCTATCCGAATGGGCCAATGCGCTCGTCGATCCCAACCGCAGCCGCGAGGAGCGCGCGGTGCTTGCCGACAGCGAAGGACTGCGCAAGCTTGCGCATCGCTATCCGGATCCGGCGCTGGTGCTGCGCCACGAGCCGCCGCTTATCGTCGAAGTCGAAAGGGAACGCGCGCTCTTCTCCACGTGGTACGAGCTCTTTCCGCGCTCCACTGCCACGAGCGCCGGCGTGCACGGCACTTTTGCCGATTGCGCGGCGCGGCTGCCGTACATAGCGGCCATGAACTTCGACGTGCTGTATCTGCCGCCGATCCATCCGATCGGCCTGACCGAACGCAAGGGCCCCAACAACCGCGCACAGGCGACGGCCGACGACGTCGGCAGTCCGTGGGCGATCGGAGCGCAAGCCGGCGGCCACAAGGCCGTGCATCCCGCGCTCGGTACGCTCGAGGATTTCCGCGACCTCGTGACCAAGGCCGAGGAGCTCGGCATCGAGATTGCCCTTGATCTGGCATTTCAATGCAGCCCCGATCACCCCTATGTGCGCGAGCATCCGGAGTGGTTTCTGCTGCGCCCCGATGGCAGCATCCAATATGCCGAGAACCCGCCGAAGAAGTATCAGGACATCTATCCGTTCAACTTCGAGACGGTCGCGTGGCGCGAATTGCGCGCGGAGCTCAAGAGCGTCGTCGAATTCTGGATCGCGCAGCGCGTGCGCATCTTTCGCGTGGACAATCCGCACACCAAGCCCTTCGCATTCTGGGAATGGCTGATCGCGGAGGTGCGCCGCAGCCGGCCGGATGTGATTTTTCTCGCCGAGGCGTTCACCCGGCCCGGGCCCATGTATCGCCTGGCGAAGCTCGGCTTCAGCCAGTCGTACAGCTACTTCGCCTGGCGCAACACGAAGGCGGAGCTCACCGAATACTTCACCGAGCTTGCCGCAGCGCCGCTCGCCGAGTTCTTCCGCGCCAACCTTTGGCCGAACACGCCCGACATCCTCACCGAGTACCTGCAGTTCGGCGGCCGCGCGGCCTTCATGGCGCGACTCGTCCTCGCTGCGACGCTCGGCGCAAGCTACGGGATCTATGGCCCCGCATTCGAACTCATGGAGCATGTCGCGCGCGATCCGGGCAGCGAGGAATATCTCGACTCGGAGAAATACCAGCTGCGCCACTGGGACCTCGAGCGCGCCGACAGCCTGCGCGACTTCATCGCACGCGTGAATCGCATCCGCCGCGACCACGCGCCCCTGCAGAGCAACCGCCGCCTCAGGTTCCACGCCATCGACAACGATGCGCTCCTCGCCTACAGCAAGACGAGCGCGGATGGCGGCGAGGCGCTGCTCGTCGTCGTCAATCTCGACCCGCATAACACGCAGACGGGCTTCCTCGACATGGATCTGGCCACGATCGGCGTCACCGCCGCGCATCCCTTCCAGGCCCACGACCTGCTCTCCGACGCGCGCTACCTGTGGCAGGGATCGCGCAATTACATCGCCCTTGATCCGCGCCACGCCGCCGCCCACATCTTCCGCATTCGGCATCAGGTGCGCAGTGAGCGCGACTTCGACTACTTCGCCTGACGTGAACACGCCCATCCCACCGCATCCGCGCGACCCGCTCTGGTACAAGGACGCCGTCATCTATGAGGTCCACGTACGCGCCTTCGCGGACAGCAACAACGACGGCATCGGCGACTTTCCGGGATTAACGAGCAAGCTCGACTACATCCAGGATCTGGGCGTCAACGCCATCTGGCTCTTGCCCTTCTATCCCTCGCCGCTGCGCGATGACGGCTACGACATCGCCGACTATCGCAACATCCATCCGCAGTACGGCACGCGTGCCGACTTTCGCAACTTTGTCGACGAGGCGCACCGGCGCGGGCTGCGCGTCATCACCGAGCTGGTGATCAATCACACCTCCGACCAGCACCCGTGGTTTCAGGCCGCGCGCCGCGCGCCGGCCGGATCCGCCAAGCGTAATTTCTACGTATGGAGCGACAGCCCGGAACGCTATGCCGGCACGCGCATCATCTTCACCGACACCGAAAGCTCCAATTGGACCTTCGACAACGTGGCCAAGAGCTACTACTGGCACCGCTTTTTCAGCCATCAGCCGGATCTGAACTTCGACAATCCCCACGTCGAGCGCGCCGTGAGCCGCATCATGAGCTACTGGCTCGACCAGGGGGTCGATGGGCTGCGCCTGGATGCGATTCCTTATCTGATCGAACGCGAAGGCACGAGCAACGAGAACCTGCGCGAGACGCACGCCGTGGTGAAGCGCATCCGCAAGGTGGTCGATGAGCACTACGCGGATCGCGTCCTGCTAGCCGAGGCCAATCAGTGGCCCGAGGACGTGCGCGACTACTTCGGCGACGGCGACGAATGTCACATGGCGTTTCACTTTCCGTTGATGCCGCGCATGTACATGGCGATCGCACAGGAGGACCGCCATCCGATCGTGGAAATCATGGAGCAGACGCCCGACATCCCCGCGAACGCCCAGTGGGCGATCTTCCTGCGCAATCACGATGAGCTCACTTTGGAGATGGTCACGAGCAAGGAGCGTGACTACATGTACCAGATGTTCGCCGCCGATCCGCGCGCGCGCTTGAATCTGGGCATCCGCCGGCGCCTCGCGCCGCTGCTCGAGAACGATCCGGAGCGCATCAAGCTTATGAACAGCCTGCTGCTGTCGATGCCGGGCTCGCCGATCATCTATTACGGCGATGAGATCGGCATGGGCGACAACTTCTACATCGGCGACCGGAACGGCGTGCGCACGCCGATGCAGTGGAGTCCGGATCGCAACGCGGGCTTCTCGCACGCCGATCCGCAGCGGCTGTATCTGCCGCCGATCATGGATTCAATCTATGGCTATGAGGCGGTCAACGTGGAGTCGCAGACCCGCGACCGCGCCTCGCTCCTCAACTGGATGAAACGCATGCTGCAGATCCGCAGGAGCTCGCAGGCCTTTGGCCGCGGCACGCTGCAGTTCGTGCGCCCCGGTAACCGCAAGGTGCTGGTGTATGTGCGTCAGTATGCCGATGACACCATTCTGTGCGTTGCGAACCTCGCGCGCTCCGCCCAGCCGGTCGAGATCAATCTCGCCGCGCACAAGGGCGCGGTGCCGATCGAGCTGCTGGGGCAGACGCCCTTCCCGCCGATCGGGGAGCTGCCGTATCTTTTGACGCTCGCGGGGTACGGTTTCTACTGGTTCCGCCTGAGCCGCGATGCCGCGGCTCCCAAGTGGCACGAGGAGCGCCTGCCGCGCGACGACGTGCCGGTGCTGGTGCTCATCAACTCCTGGGCAAGCTTCTTCCCGGAACGGGTCGCGCCCTGGCGCGCAGCGGCGGCGACGCAGCTGCGCACCCAGCTCGAGGAGCGGCTGCTACCGCCCTTCATCGCCGCGCAGCGCTGGTTCGGCAGCAAGGGCGACGTCATCGTGCGAGCGCGGCTCGTCGACTATCTCGAATGGCAGTTCAAACTCTCCCAGTGGATGCTCACGCTGCTCGATGTCGAGAGCAGCGACGGCGAGCATGCGCAGTACTTCCTGCCGCTCGCGATCGCATTCGAGGACGTGCCCGAGTCGCGCTGGCTCAAGCTGCAGCCGTTCTCGCTGGCGCGCGTGCGCCAGCAGGCGGCCGTCGGCGTGCTTGCGGATGCGGCGGCAGATGAGAGTTTCGGTCGCGCGGTGGTGGAGTCGATCGGTGCTGCGCAGGAACTGCGCACCGCCCACGGCAGGCTCATCCTCTCGCCCACGGCCGCCTATGAAAGGCTGCGCGGCGATGCGGGCGCCGATCTCGCCGCGAGCGCGCCGCTCACTCAGGGCAGCAATACGGCGCTCAGATGCGGGGATCGGTTATTCCTCAAGCTGTATCGGCGCCTGCGGCCCGGCGTGAACCCGGAAGCCGAAGTCGGCCGCTTCCTCACCGAAGTTGCGCACTTCCCGCACATCGCGCCGGTGGCAGGCATCGTCGAGTACCAGCGCGACGGCGATGGCACGGCGACTGTCGCGCTGCTGCAGGCGTTCGTCATGAACCAGGGCGACGGCTGGGACTACACGGTCAATTACCTGAAGCGCTTTCTGCAGGACCAGCGCACCGAGCCGCCGGGCGCCGATGTGCACGGCGCGTACCTTGCGCTCATGCGCACGCTCGCCAAACGCACCGCGCAACTGCACTGTGCGCTGGCAACTGCCACCGAGGATCCGGCCTTCGCGGCGCAGCCGGTCGCGCCATCCGATGTGCGCGCGTGGCGCGAGCGCGCGAGCGATGAGGTGGCTACCAGCTGCGCGCTCCTCGACAACGCCCTCGAGCGCCTGCCGCCGGCGGCGCAGGCGCTCGCCGTCGCGCTGCTTGGCGCGCGCGCCAAGCTGCTGGCGCGCATCGCCGCGCTCGGTATGGATGAGGAGGTGCGCGCGCTCAAGGTACGCGTGCATGGCGATTATCACTTGGGCCAGGTGCTCCTGGTGCGCAATGACTTCGTGATTGTCGATTTCGAGGGCGAGCCCGCGCGGCCCCTCGCCGAGCGGCGCGCCAAGCAATCGCCGCTGCGCGATGTGGCCGGCATGCTGCGCTCGTTCGCCTACGCGCGCCGCGCGGCGCTCACCGGCACCACGCCGCAGAGCGGCGACGACAGCGCCAAATGGGAGGCGCTGCTCGATGAGTGGGAACAGAGCGCGCGCGCGACATTCGTCAGCGTGTATGACGAGATTGCGCGCGCCGGAGGTCTGTATGAGTCCTTGCAGACGATGCAGCCGTTTTTGAGCTTGTTTGAGATCGAGAAGGCGCTGTACGAACTGCGCTACGAAATTGGCAACCGCCCGGAATGGGCCGTGATTCCGTTACGCGCGTTGACGGCGATGAGCGCCAGAGATCAGCATTTTTGCAGGATATCTTCCATGGACCAGTCCCCATCCCCGCAGTCGGCCGCGACGACACCCATCACCGCCGTGTGGCCCGGCACGCCCCATCCGCGCGGCGCGACCTGGGATGGCGAGGGCGTCAATTTCTCCCTGTTCTCGGGGAATTCCACCAAGGTTGAGCTCTGCATCTTCGATCCGAGCGGGCGCCGCGAGCTGCAGCGCGTCGAGCTGCACGAGCGCACCGATGACATCTGGCACGCCTACCTGCCGGAGGCGCGGCCGGGTCTGCTGTACGGTTATCGCGTCTATGGGCCCTACGCCCCCGCGCAGGGCCATCGCTTCAATCCGCACAAGCTCCTGATCGAGCCGTACGCGAAGCACCTCGAAGGCACCCTGCGCTGGAGCGATGCACATTTTGGCTATCGCGTCGGCAACGCGCGCGCCGACCTGTCGTTCGACCGGCGCGACAACGCGCTTGGCATGCCCAAATGCCGCGTCGTCGACCCGGCCTTCACCTGGGGTGACGACCGGCCGCCGCGCACCGCGTGGCACGACACGGTCATCTATGAACTGCACGTGCGCGGCCTGACGAAGAATCACCCGCAGGTGCCCCCGCAGCTGCGCGGCACCTATGCGGGCCTTGCGACCGCGCCGGTGATCGAGCATCTGCACCGAATCGGGGTCACGGCGGTCGAGCTCATGCCGGTGCACAACTTCGTCGATGACCGCTACCTCCTCGATCGCGGGCTGCGCAACTACTGGGGCTACAACACCATCGGCTTCTTCGCGCCCGACATGCGCTACTGCGCGAGCGGCCGCATCAGTGAATTCAAGACCATGGTGAAGACGCTGCACTCCGCCGGCATCGAGGTGATCCTCGATGTGGTCTACAACCATACCGCCGAGGGCAATGAGCTCGGGCCGACGCTGTGTTTCCGCGGCATCGATAACGCCGCCCACTATCGCCTGAGCCCCGAGGATCCGCGCCACTACCTGGATTTCACCGGTTGCGGCAACACTTTGAACCTGCAGCATCCGCGCGTGCTGCAGCTCATCATGGATTCCCTGCGCTATTGGGTGCTCGAGATGCATGTCGACGGCTTTCGCTTCGATCTTGCCTCGGCGCTTGCGCGCGAGCTCTTTGAGGTGGACCGCCTGGGTTCGTTCTTCGACACCATCGGCCAGGATCCGGTGCTCTCGCAGGTGAAGCTCATCGCCGAGCCGTGGGACGTGGGCGCCGGCGGCTACCAGGTCGGCAATTTTCCCTCCGGCTGGAATGAGTGGAACGACAAATACCGCGACACCATGCGCGGCTACTGGAAAGGCGACGGCGGCCTCATCGGCGACTTCGCGCGGCGCTTCATGGGGTCGAGCGATCTGTACGAGGCGAGCGGCAGAAAACCGCACGCTAGCATCAACTTCATCACCGCGCACGACGGCTTCACGCTCCACGATCTGGTGAGCTACAACCACAAGCACAATGAGGCAAACGGCGAGGATAACCGCGACGGCAACGACAACAATCTCTCGTGGAACTGCGGCGTGGAGGGGCCGAGCGATGAGCCGGCGGTGAATACGCTGCGCGAGCGCCAAAAGCGAAATCTCATGGTGTCGCTGCTGCTCTCGCAGGGCGTGCCGATGCTGCTCGCCGGCGATGAGATCGGCCACACGCAAAACGGCAACAACAATGCCTACTGCCAGGACAACGAGGTCTCCTGGATCAATTGGGAGCTCGGCAGGAGGGAAGAACAGCTCTATTTCTTTGTGGCGCGCATGATCAAGCTGCGCCGCGAGCATCCCGTGTTCAGCCGCCGGCGCTTCCTGCGCGACCAGACGACGGTGCCGGACGATCAAAAGGAGATCATGTGGTTCGCGCCGAACGGCAGCGAGATGACCGAGACGGAATGGAAGCAGGGCTTTGCACGTTGTCTCGGGGTGTATCTTGCCGGCACCGCCATCCGGCGCATCGACCGGCGCGGACAAAATGTCAAAGACATGAACTTTCTTGCGCTCTTCAACGCGCATCACGAACCCATCGCCTTCGCGCTGCCGCAGCTGACTGAAGAGGGTTCATGGAGCACCGTGCTCGACACCGCGCTTGCACAGGATCCCTTTGCACTCGAGCGCTATGAGAGCGGCTCCGCCTACGCATTGCAGGGGCGCTCGATCGCGCTGTTGGTCGAGAGCCCGCGTGACTAGCACTGTACGCCGCAGTCATCACATGCCGTTCGGCGCGCAGCTCACGGCGGACGGCGTGCGCTTTCGAATCTGGGCACCCGCCGCGCGGCGCATGGAAGTCATGCTGCAGGCGGATGGCGTGGAGCGTGCGCTCGCCATGGAGGCGCTGCCAGGGGGATGGTTCGAAGTGCTGAGCCGCGAGGCTCGGGCGGGCAGCCTGTACCGCTTCCGTATTGACGGCGAGCTGCAGGTTGCGGATCCGGCATCGCGATTCAACCCGCAGGATGCGCAGGGGCCGAGCGCCGTGGTCGACCCCTGCGCGTTCGCCTGGCCGGACGGCGCATGGCGCGGCCGCCCCTGGCACGAGGCGGTCATCTACGAGCTGCACGTCGGCGCATTCTCGGCCGCCGGCAGCTTCGCCGGCGTCGAGCAGCAACTCGACTATCTCGCAGAGCTTGGGATCACGGTCATCGAGCTCATGCCGATCGCGGACTTTCCCGGCGCGCGCGGCTGGGGCTACGACGCAGTGCTGCCGTATGCCCCCGATGCGGCCTACGGCACGCCGCAAGAGTTGAAGTCGCTCATCGCCGCCGCACATGGCCGCGGCATTGCCGTGATGCTGGACGTCGTCTACAACCACTTCGGCCCGGAAGGCAACTATCTGCACCGCTACGCGCCGGGATTCTTCACCGACCGCCGCACGACGCCCTGGGGCGATGCGATCAATTTCGACGGCCCCGGCAGTAACACGGTGCGCGAGTTCTTCATTCACAACGCGCTCTACTGGCTCGAGGAGTATCACTTCGACGGGCTGCGCTTTGACGCCGTGCACGCCATCATCGACGAGGGCGAGGTGCATATCTTCAAGGAGCTCGCGGCGCGGCTGCGTGCCGGCCCCGGCAGCGCGCGCTCCATCTATCTCGTCCTCGAGAACCATGCCAACGAGGCGCACCGCCTGGGCGCCGCCGGTGGCAGCGACACTCACGACGCACAGTGGAACGATGACGTGCATCACTGCCTGCATGTGATCCTCACCGGCGAGTCGGACGGCTACTACGCGGACTTCGCCGAGCGGCCGCATGCGCTTTTGTGCCGCGCGCTGGCGCAGGGCTTCGCCTATCAGGGAGAGATCTCCCCCTACCAGGGCACAGCGCGCGGCGAGCCGAGCGCGCATCTGCCGCCGACCGCGTTCGTCTGCTTTCTGCAGAATCACGATCAGATCGGCAATCGCGCCCACGGCGAGCGCCTGGCCGCGCTCGTCGCCAGTGACGCGGCGCGCATCGCCGCGACCGCGGTGCTGCTCCTGGCACCGGCGCCCCCCCTGCTCTTCATGGGCGAGGAATGGGGGGCACTTGAGCCCTTCGCCTACTTCTGCGACATGAGTGCCGAGCTTAACGAGAAGATCAGGCAAGGGCGCCGGCGGGAGTTCGCGCGCTTCGGCAGGTTCGCCGCCGCGCATGAGCTGCCGGATCCGGCTGCTGAGCACACCTTTGAAGCTGCAAAACTCGATTGGGCCCGGCTCACCGAGCCGCGCCACGCGCATTGGCTCGAGCAGTACCGGCGCCTGCTTGCCATCCGTCAGCGCGACATCGTGCCGCTCGTGCCGCTCGTGCGTTCCGGCCGCTGCAGCCTGTCGGAAGATTCGGGCACCTTCGCAGTGGACTGGGGCCTCGCGGATCGCTCGATCCTGCATCTCTTGGCGAATCTGACGCCTGCGGCGGCGCCCATGGTCGGCCGTACGGCCGGCCGGGTGATCTTCGCGACCCATCCGGATATTCGCGGCGCGGTATCCAGCAATGAGCTCCCGCCATGGAGCGTCACATGGCTCCTGGAGCGCGGACGTGTCAGCACCTGAGCCGCCGCACGGCGCGCGCGCTACCGCGGTCATTCCGCGCGCGACGTATCGACTGCAGCTGAACGGCATGTTCACGCTCGCGGATGCGACGGCACTCATCCCGTACCTTGCCCGCCTGGGCGTAAGCCATGTGTATTGCTCGCCCTATTTCCGCGCCCGCCCGGGAAGCCTGCACGGCTACGACGTCGTTGATCACAACACATTGAACCCCGAGATCGCCGACGCGGCGGAGTTCGAACGCTTCGTCGCCGAACTGCGCGCCCATGGCATGGGGCAGATCCTCGACGTCGTGCCCAATCATGTGGGCATCATGGGATCGGATAACGCCTGGTGGATGGATGTGCTCGAGAACGGTCCGGCCTCGCTGTACGCCGCCTTCTTTGACATCGACTGGCAGCCGGCGAACCCTGCGCTTGCCGGCAAACTCCTGGTGCCCGTGCTCGGGGACTCCTATGGCCGGGTTCTCGAGCGCCGCGAGCTTGAGCCGCGTTTCGAGCAGGCGGCAGGCTCATTTGCCATTTACTACCACGACCATCGCTTTCCGCTCGATCCGAAGAGCTATCCGCGCATTCTCGAACCCGCGCTCAGGCTCATGCCGGCGGACGCGCTGCCGCCGCAGGCGCGTGCCGAAGTCGAGAGTCTGATCGCCGCGTTCGGCCATCTGCCGGAGAGGAATGCGGCCTCGCCGGAGGAGGCAGCCGCACGCGATCGCGACAAGGAGATCTACAAGCGCCGCCTGACGGAGATGTGCACGGCGCATCCGCTCATCGGGGAAGCCGTCGGTCAGGCCGTCGCCGCGCTGCGCGGCGCGGCGACGGCGCCCGCCAGCACGGATGCGCTGCATGAGCTCCTCGAGGCGCAGGCCTACAGGCTCGCCTCCTGGCGCGTCGCTTCCGACGAGATCAACTATCGGCGCTTCTTCGACGTCAATGATCTCGCCGCGCTGCGCATGGAGAACGCGAAGGTGTTCGAAGAAACGCACCGCTTCACCCTCGAGCTCTTGCGCGCCGGCAAGCTCGACGGGCTGCGCATCGATCATCCCGATGGTCTTTACGATCCGGAGCAGTATTTCCGCCGCCTGCAAAGCCGCGTGGCGGAGGCGACCGGAAATGCATACAGCGCAGGCGGCGTGCTGCCGCTGTACCTCGTGGTGGAAAAGATCACCGCGGGATTCGAGCGGCTGCCAGCGACATGGCCCGTGCACGGCACGACCGGCTACAACTTCACCAACACGGTGAACGGGCTCTTCGTCGACGGCACTGCAGAGCGCCGCCTCGACCGCACCTACCACGCCTTCATCGGCGAGCTCACCGAGTGGAAGGAGATCGCCTACGATGCCAAGCGGCTGATCCTCGACACGGCGCTGTCCTCCGAATTGACCGTCCTCACCAATCAGCTGGCGCGCATCGCGCGCTCCGACCGCAATACGCGCGACTTCACCTTCCGCAGCCTACGACAAGCGCTCACCGACATCATCGCCTGCTTTCCCGTGTACCGCACCTATGTCGCCGACGCGGTGTCGGCGGAGGACCGGCGCTTCATCGACTGGGCCGTAGCGGCCGCCAAAGGCCGGGATTCCGGCATCAATTACGAGCTCTACGACTTCGTGCGCGCCACTCTCCTGTTGGACCCGGCGCTCGAAGCAGACCCTGAGCGCGTGCGCGCCTTTACGATGAAGTTTCAGCAGCTGACCGCGCCCGTGACCGCCAAGGGCGTCGAAGACACGGCTCTCTACCGCTTTCACCGCCTCGTGTCATTGAACGAGGTGGGCGGCGACCCGGACACCTTCGGCGTCGGTGTGCGCGCCTTTCACGCCGATGCGAAAGTGCGCCAGCAGCACTGGCCGCACGAGATGCTCACCACCTCGACCCACGACACGAAGCGCTCCGAGGACACGCGCGTGCGCATCGACGTGCTGTCCGAGATGCCGCGCCTGTGGCGCCAGATGCTGGTGCGCTGGCGGCGCATCAATCGGCTGCGCAAGCGCGAGATCGAGGGCCGTCCGGCGCCTGGGCCGAACCAGGAGTACCTGCTGTATCAGATTCTCCTCGGCAGCTGGCCGCTCGAGAAGATGGATGACGCCGCCCTGCGTGCCTACGCTGAACGCATCGCCGCGTACATGATCAAGGCTTCGCGCGAGGCGAAGAGCCGCACGAGCTGGTCAGACCGCAGCAAGGAGTATGAGGATGCCCTGACGCAGTTTGTCCACACGCTGCTCGAGCCGCGCGACGGCAATTTTTTCCTGAACGAAATAAGGGCTGCCCAGCAGCGGATCGCGCGCTTTGGCATCCTGAATTCCCTTTCGCAGACACTGTGCAAGCTGACCGCGCCCGGTGTGCCGGACATCTACCAGGGCAATGAGCTCCTCGACTTCTCGCTCGTCGATCCTGATAACCGCCGTCCCGTCGACTACGCGCGGCGCGCGGGTCTGCTTAGCGAGCTTGAGGCGCACGGTGCGGCCGATCCCAAATTTGCACGCGCGCTGCTGGCGGACTTGAACGACAGCCGCGCGAAACTCTACCTCACGTGGCGGGCACTGCAGTTCAGAAAAGCTCATGCCGCACTCTTCGACGCCGGCGAATATCTGCCCGCGGATGTCACCGGAGTGCGCGCCAGCCACCTGTGTGCCTATGCGCGGCATCGCGGCAACGAACGGGCATTGGTGGTCATACCGCGCCTGTATGCACGGCTCCTGGGGGAACGCGATCAGCTGCCGCTCGGCGAGCGCGTGTGGGACGACACCGCGATCGAGCCGCCGGGCGGCCCTGCCGGCGCGCGCTGGCACAATGTGCTCGACGGCCGTGCCATCGACACGCAGTTGTCTGATGGCCGGCTGGCGCTTCCGGCAAGCAAGGTGCTCGCGAACTTTCCCGTCGCGCTCCTGGAGGCGCGGCCGCCCTAACGGTAGGCTTTGGCCTGCAGGGTGAAGAGGTGGGCGTAGCGTCCGTTGAGCGCCATCAATTCCTCGTGGCTGCCGCGCTCGACGATGCGTCCGTGCTCGAGCACCGCGATCTGATCGGCCATGCGCACGGTGGAGAAGCGATGCGAGATCAGGATCGTGATGCGCCCGAGCGCGAGCTTACGAAAATGCTCGAAGACATCCGCTTCTGCCTGCGCATCCATCGCCGCGGTCGGTTCATCGAGTACCAGCACATCCGCCCGCGTGCGCATGAAGGCGCGCGCCAGGGCGATCTTCTGCCACTGGCCGCCGGACAATTCGCGCCCGTCGCGGAACCATTTGCCGAGCTGCGTGTGATAGCCCTGCGGCAAGGTGCTGATGAAGTCGGCGGCCTGGCCCTTGGCTGCAGCCTCGCGCCAGCGCCCCTCGTCCTCGAAGTACTGATCATCGCCGGCACCGACATTCTCGCCCACGAGCATTTGATAGCGGGCGAAGTCCTGAAAGATGACACCGATCCTCTGGCGCAGCGCCCCCGCGTCCCAATCCGTCAAATCGAGTCCATCGAGGAGAATGCGCCCGCTCGTCGGCTGGTAGAGGCGCGTCAGGAGCTTGATGAGAGTCGTTTTGCCTGAGCCGTTCTCACCCACCAGCGCCAGGCTCTCACCGGGACGCAGGTGCAGGGTCACATCCTCGAGTGCAGGTTCAGCCGCATCAGGATAACTGAAGCTCACATTCTCGAAGCGCACGCCGTCCTCGGGCGCGGGGCCGCGTTGAATCGCCCCGGTCTGCACCGGTACCGGAGTTTCCAGGTACTCATAGAGCGTCGACAGGTAGAGGTTGTCCTCGTACATGCCGCCGACCGCCGACAGGCTCGCCGATACGGCGGACTGGCCCTGCCGGAAGAGGAGCAGATACATGGTCATCTGGCCGAGCGAGATGAGGGCGCGCGCCGCGGACAGCGCGATCCACGCATAGGCCCCATAGAGCGCGAGCGTTGCGATCAATCCCAAGCCAAATCCCCAGGCATCGCGGCGGATGGTGAGTGCGCGATCCTCGCGATACAGTCGGCCGAAGATATCGCGGTAGCGCTGCAGGAAGCGCGGGCCCAGGCCGAAGAGCTTCACCTCCTTGGCGTGATCCTCGCGCGCGAGCACGGTTTCAAGGTAGGTCTGCATGCGCGTCTCAGGTGAGCGCCAGCGAAACAGTCGAAACGCGTCGCCCGAGAATTTGGCCTCAGCGATGAATGCGGGCAGGCCGGCGAGCAGCAGCACGGCGACCGCCCAGGGCGAGAAGCGCGCGAGCAACGTCCCGAAGCTCACGAGCGAAATGCCGTTCTGCGCAAGCCCAAAGGTGCGCATGATGAGCGACAGCGGCCGGCTCGAGGCCTCGCGCCGGGCGCGCGTCAACTTGTCGTAGAACTCCGAGTCCTCGAAGTGCTGCAGTTCGAGCGTGAGCGCCTTCTCGAGGATCATCACGTTGACCCGCTGCCCGAGCTGCGCCCGCAAGAGTGACTGGCACAGCGAGATGCCGCGCTGCGCCGCTGCCGTCGAGGCGACGAAGGCGCCTTCGAGGAGCACGAGCTCAAAGACGTGAGTGACGCTGCCGCCCGGATGGCGCACGGCCGCGACCACGGCGTCCACGATGAGCGAGCCGATGTAGGCCACCCCTGCCGGTACGACTCCGGCGATGAGGGTCAGTACGCCAAGCGCCACCGTCAGGCCCGGGTTGGTGCGCCATACGAGCTCGAGCGCGCGGCGGCTGTAGCGGAAAACGCCGAAGAAACCGCGCAGCGTCTTCGGTTCGGCCGCCGCCGCGGCATTGACCGCCACCAGCGCGCGTGCGCGGCCGGCAGGATGGGCGAAATTCGCCATGGACTTAGGAGGGTCGCGAGCGCGTGATCAGTCGTGACCCGCGCCGCGAGAAAACGTAGCCGTAGATCCAGGAGGTCATGACCGCGATGCGGTTGCGGAACCCGATGAGCACGCTCACGTGCAGGAACATCCAGGCGAGCCAGGCGAGGAGGCCGCCAAAGCGCAGCGGCCCGATCTCAACGACCGCGCGCGACTTGCCGATCGTCGCCATGGAGCCCCAGTCGACATAGTGAAAGCCGCGATCGCGCGCGGCGCGCGAGCCCTTGAGATCCTCGGCAATGACGCGCGCGACGAAGCGGCCCATCTGCAGCGCCCCCTGCGACACCCCCGGCACGGGCCGGTTCGATTTCGAATCCACAAGATAGGCTGCGTCGCCGATGACAAAGACCTGCGGATAGCCGGGCACGGAACAATCCGGCATCACCACCACGCGTCCGCCCGGACCGACCGGCACGCCGAGCGTGTCCACAAGCGCCGAGGCACGCACTCCCGCGGCCCAGATGACATTGTAGCTGTGCAGGCGCTCACCACCGACCTCGACGCCGTCGGCAAATACATCGGTGACCGCCTGCCCCAGCCGCACTTCGACGCCCAGGTCCTTAAGCTGCTCGAGCGCATGCCGCGAGGAGGCGGCGCTCAGCGCCGGCAGGAGACGCGGCCCCGCTTCAATCAGGATCACGCGCGCACGGCGCGTGTCGGCAATGCGAAAATCGCGCGCGATCACGTCCACGGCGAGTTCTTTGATCGCGCCGGCAAGCTCGACTCCCGTGGGCCCCCCGCCGACGATGACAAACGACAGGTGTGCCGCGCGCTGCGTCGTATCGGCCTCGAGCTCCGCAGTCTCGAATGACAACAGCAGGCGCGAGCGGATGAACGTCGCGTCCTCGACTTCCTTCATGCCCGGAGCCCAGCGGTGCCACTCGGCGTGGCCAAAATAATTGTCGACCGCACCGGGCGCGAGAATCAGATAGTCGAAGGCGAGATGATTCTCGCCGACGTCGACGCCACTGCGCGCAAGGTCGATCGCCGTGGCCTCGCCCAGCATGACGAAGGCGTTCGGCTGGCCGCGCAGCACGGTGCGGATCGGCTGTGCAATGTCCGCGGGCCCCAGTGCGGCGGAGGCGACCTGGTAGAGCAGTGGCTGGAAGAGATGGTAGTTATTGCGGTCGATGACCAGCACTTCGACGGGTGAGCGCGCGAGTGCGCGCGCCGCAAAGAGGCCGCCGAACCCGCAGCCGACTATGATCACGCGCGGCCGGCGCCCCGCGCGCGCGCTCACGGTGAGTTCCTGATTCGCCATGGCCTATTATCCTTGATCCGCCGCGGCGAGGCGCAGCATGGCGGCGAGGCTCTGCTCGACATCCGCATCCGTCGTCGCCCAGCTGCAGATGCTGATGCGCATGGCGGTACGGCCCTGCCAAACGGTCGCCCCGCACCAGCAGGTCCCGTCGCGCTGAATCGCAGCGACGATGCGCCGGGTTTTTTCAGGCTCGCCGAACGCCACCAGCACCTGATTCAATACCACCTCGTTCAGGACCTCGAAGCCTGCCTGCGCGAGGCCGTGCGCAAAGCGGCGCGCCTGGCGGCAGTTGCGCTCAAAGAGCTCGGCAAGTCCCGCACGGCCGAGCGCACGCAGCGCTGCCCATACTTCAACCCCGCGGGCGCGCCGCGACAGCTCCGGAGTGAAGTCCGAAGGGTTGCGCTCCGCCGAATCGGTGGGCAGATAATCGGCGGTGATGGCCATCGCGGCCTTCAATGCGTTCGCATCGCGCACGAAAGCAAGCCCGCTGTCGTACGGAACGTTCAGCCACTTGTGCGCATCTGTGGCCCACGAATCCGCCGCTTCGAGCCCGCGCGCGAGCGGCTGCAGGCCGGGCGCCGCTTTCGCCCACAGGCCAAACGCGCCGTCCACATGCACCCAGGCGCCGGCGGCGCGCGCGGGCGGGATGAGCGCCTCGAAGGGATCAAATGCGCCGGTGTTTATGTTGCCCGCCTGCAGGCACAGGATGGTCGGACCCTTGATGGCCGGCAGCGCATCCGCACGCATGCGGCCCGCCGCATCGACCGGCAGGCGCACGATGCGCGCGCGCCCCAGGCCCAGCATTCCTAACGACTTCAAGAGCGTCGGATGCGCCTCCGCGCCGGTCATGACCGTGATGGGCGGCGCGCCAAAGAGTCCGCCAGCCTCGACATTCCAGCCAACGCGCGCGAGCACGGCATTCCTCGCCGCCGCGAGCGCGGTGAAGTTGGCGACGGTTGCGCCGGTGACGAAGGCGCCGCCGGCGCTCGCGGGAAGTTGAAAGAGCTCGATGAGCCAGCGCAGCGCCACGGATTCAAGATGCGACACGCCGGGCATACTTGCGTACAGCCCCGCGTTCTGATCCCAGGCGCCAGCGAGCCAGTTTGCCGCGAGAGCCTCGGGCAGCGCTCCCCCGATCACAAAGCCGAAGAAGCGGGGGCCGGCGCTGGCAAGCGTCGCAGGCGACACCACCCGGTCGAGGAGCGCAAGCGTTGCACCCGCCGCGCTCGGGCCGGTGGGAAGCGCCTCATCAAGCTGCCGCAGCGCCGCCACGGCGTGCGGGGCGGGTGCCACCGCGCGGCAGTTGAGGCCGTCGAGATAGGCGCGCGCACGCCGCGCGGCATCCTCAAGAATTTCGTACACGATGGACTTTCCTCTTAAGATTCTGCAAGACGCGCCTGGGCTTGTGCTGCCATGCGGCCGAAACGTCGTGGCGCGCGCCCGGTCGAGGCGATCCGCCCTCGCACATGAGCTAATATTGGGCGCAAGTTCCCTGACTTCTAGGATGCTCGCGTGGATCCGCCCGAACTCGAATATGTCGGCTTCTGGCTGCGCTTCTGGGCGTTCATCATCGATTCGGTGCTTGCCATGGTCATTCTGCTGCCGATCCTGCACGCCTACGGCGGCTATTCGTACTGGCCCGATGTGTGGTCCGATATGTACACCGGCAGGGGCGCCACCGCAGAGCTTTTTCAGTGGGTGCTGCCCGCGATTGCGGTCATCATATTCTGGGTGACCCGGCAGGCAACCCCGGGAAAGATGGCCATCTCGGCGACCATCGTCGATGCGCAGACGGGCAAACGGCCGACGACCGGACAGTTCATCGGCAGGTACCTCGCCTATTACGTCTCAATGATTCCACTGTTTCTCGGGTTCTTCTGGATCGGGATTGACGCGCGCAAGCAGGGATGGCACGACAAACTCGCAGGCACGGTGGTCGTGCGTCCGCGCCGCGGCGCGAGCACGGTGCATTTCAGCTCCTGATCCGCGAACGCTGCTGCGCGCTCGCCGGACCTTAAGCGGCGCGCCTCTGGCATCATATCGTCATGGATGTCGCCCACGTCATTCAGTCCGCTCTCGCGCCTGTGTTCCTGATCTCAGGAGTCGGGGTGATGCTGGGTGTATTGACCAATCGCCTGGCGCGCATCGTCGATCGGGCCCGGGTCTGGGAGGCCGAGGCCGAAAAGGAGACCGAGCGGGCGGCCGACCTTGAGGAGCGCCTGCAGGTGCTGGCGCGGCGCGCTCGCTACATCAGCACGGCGATCACCATGTGCGCCGTCTCCGCCCTCCTGATCGCGCTCGTCGTGGTGGCGCTCTTCGCCAATGCCTTCCTGGCGGTCAACCTTGGAGGCCTGATCGCGATTCTCTTCGTTGCAGCCATGCTCGCCCTGACGGGCGCTTTCCTCGTGTTCCTCATCGAAGTACGGATCGCAACCGCCGCCATCCGCATCGGCCAGCCACGCTAACAGACCCCTGGGAGGGCTGTCGGGGCAGCCGAAGCGCGAATCTGCTACCCTGCGCACCCTTTTTTGTGCCCTGAGTTATGAACCGTCCCATTCGCAACATTGCGATTATCGCGCACGTCGATCACGGCAAGACCACCCTGGTGGACTGCCTCCTGAAGCAATCGGGCACCTTCGCGGCTCACGAAAAAGTGGGCGAGCGCGTCATGGATTCGGACGACATCGAGCGTGAGCGTGGCATTACGATTCTCGCCAAGAACTGCGCCATCGAGTACGGCGGTACGCGCATCAATATCGTCGACACCCCGGGGCATGCGGATTTTGGCGGCGAGGTGGAGCGCGTGCTGTCCATGGTCGATGGCGTGCTGCTGCTCGTGGACGCCGTCGAAGGCCCCATGCCCCAGACCCGTTTCGTCACACGCAAGGCGCTGGCGCTGGGGCTGAAGGCCATTGTCGTCGTCAACAAGATCGACCGCCCGAGCGCGCGTCCCGGCTGGGTCGTCGATCAGACCTTCGAGCTCTTCGACAAGCTCGGCGCAAATGATGAACAGCTCGACTTCCCGGTGATCTACGCCTCGGCACTGCAGGGCTGGTCGAGCACGGACTACACCGAGCGCCGTCCGGACATGAACACTCTGTTCGAGGCCATCCTCGCGCATGTCCCCCCGCCGCAGACGGAAACCGCATCCCCGCTGCAGCTGCAGATCTCAACTCTCGCCTACAACTCCTATGTCGGCCGCATCGGCATCGGGCGCATCCGCAGAGGCTCGGTGCGGCCCGGACAGATCGTCAGTCTGTTCTTCGGCACCGAGGATAAGGGCACGGCGAAGATCGGCCAGGTGCTCACCTACAAGGGCCTCGAGCGCGTGAGCGTCGATGAAGCCTTTGCCGGGGATATCGTCGCCATTACCGGGGTCGAGGACGTCAACATCGGGCTTACCGTCTGCGACCCGGAAGGTGCGCACGGCCTGCCGCCCATCCGCGTGGATGAGCCGACGATCGCCATGAATTTCCAGGTCAACACCTCACCGCTCGCCGGGCGCGAAGGCAAGTTCGTCACCAGCCGCCAGCTGCGCGAGCGCCTGTACCGCGAGCTGCAAAGCAACGTCGCGCTGCGCGTCGACGACACGGACGAGCCGGACATCATGCGCGTGTGCGGGCGCGGCGAGCTGCACCTGACCATCCTCATCGAGAACATGCGCCGCGAGGGCTATGAGCTCGCCGTTTCACGCCCGCAGGTGCTGACCAAGATGGTCGGCGGCGAAGTCCACGAGCCGTATGAGGCGCTGACGGTTGATATCGAGGACTCGCACCAGGGCGGCGTCATGGAAGCCCTCGGAATGCGCCGCGCCGATCTCACCGACATGTCGATGGACGGCAAGGGCCGTGTGCGCCTCGAGTATCGGGTGCCGGCACGCGGGCTCATTGGCTTTCAGGGCGAATTCATGACCATCACGCGCGGCACGGGCCTCATCAGCCACATTTTCGACGGCTTCGCTCCCCTGAAGGGCGAGATCGCCGACCGCAACAATGGCGTGCTGATCAGCAACGAGAATGGCGAGGCGGTCGCTTACTCGATCTTCAATCTGCAGGAACGCGGGCGCATGTTCGTCACCCATGGCGAGAAGGTCTACGAGGGAATGATCATCGGCATCCACAGTCGCGAGAACGATCTGGTGGTGAATCCGATCAAGACCAAGAAGCTCACGAACATCCGTGCGGCGGGCAAGGATGATGCGATTCTTCTGACCCCGCCGATCCAATTGACGCTCGAGTACGCCGTGGAGTTCATCGCCGATGATGAGCTCGTCGAAGTGACTCCCACCTCGATCCGCATTCGCAAGCGCTTTCTCAAAGAGACCGACCGCAAGCGCGCCGCGCGCAGCGACGCCGCCTAAGCTAAGACGGCGAGCGAGCGTGCGCTCACTGCGCCCGCGCGCCGCGAATGTCGATGAACTGCAGAAACTCCGCGCGCGTACGCGCGTCGGCGCGAAACACTCCGGTCATGCGGCTCGTGATCAGCGACACGCCGCGCTTGTGCACGCCGCGCGTCGTCATGCACTGATGCACGGCGTCGACGACCACGCCGACCCCGCGGGGCTTGAGCACGTCGCTGATGCAACCTGCAATCTGCGCGGTCAGCTTCTCCTGCACCTGAAAGCGCCGCGCATAGCCTTCGACCACGCGCGCCAGCTTGCTGATCCCGACCACCTTGTCGGTGGGCAGATAGCCGATGTGCACTCGGCCGATGATGGGAGCCATGTGATGCTCGCAGTGCGACTCGAAGGAGATGTCGCGCAGCACGATCATCTCATCGTAGCCGGCGACCGCCTCGAAGGTGCGCCGCAGATAGTCGGCCGGATCCGTGCCGTAGCCGGAGAACCAGTCCTGATAGGCGTCGACTACGCGCTTGGGCGTGTCGATGAGACCTTCGCGTGCCGGATCCTCTCCGGCCCAGCGCAGCAGCACGCGCACCGCCTCTTCGGCGGCGCGGCGCGAAACTTTGGTCGGCACTGTCTTGGCCACTGGCTAAACCTCGCTCATGCGGACGCAGGGTGCGCGGGTGAGTGTAGCGCGAGCGTCACCGTCCGTGTCCCACCGCACACTCGGCGCGCGCCTGCGGACCGAGACGGGCGCAACGCATCTGGGTAAGTGGCACCGCGTGCCGCTGCCAACGGGCGGCAAGGGCGCGCTGCGCTGCGCGCGCCCTAAGCACGCGTCCCAGTGCTAGACTTGATTGCCGTCTGAACTTACGGGAGGAAGATTCTGGGATGATCCGGGCAGGTCAGGGAATGCACTTCTGTGTCCTTACGGCCGGCGATTGCGCCGCGGGCTTGGCCTTGCTCGCGCGCTATCCCAACGAATTTCAAACCACCGTGCAGCCCGTCGGCTCGGCCGAGGAAGCGTTTGCACGCTTCGATGAGCTGACCCCCGACTTGTTGCTGGTCGATGCCGACGCCGAGCCGCCCTCGGGACTCACGCTGTGCCGCATCCTGAAAGAGCACCCCGCGACCATGCTGCTGCCGGTCATCGCCATGAGCCGCTCGCCCAAGCGGCGCATCGAAGCCTTCGCCGCCGGCGCCGACGACTTCGTCGCGCGCACGTCCTCGCCGGAAGTTTTCCGCGCGCGGGTGGAGAGCCTGGTGCGCGCCGGCGCGGGCAGGAGAAAGCAGGTCGCCGCGCACCTGGCGGCGGAGTTTGAGCGCGGCGAGCACGTGCGCCGCACCTTTCGGCGCTATCTCTCGCCGCGCATCGCCGACAAGATCCTAAGCGACGGACAGCTGCGCGACAGCATCCTCGCCGCCGCCGACGTGCGCACGCATGCCGCAGTACTGTTTGCGGACATGCGCGGCTTTACCGGCATCTCCGAGCGCCTGACGCCGCAGGAAGTCGTGCCGCTCCTCAACGAGTACTTCGCGCTCCTCACGGAGATCACCTTTCAGCATGACGGCACCGTGTTCCATATGGCCGGCGACTGTTTGATGGTGGGATTCGGCGTGCCGCTCGAGCAGCCCGACGGTCCGGAGCGTGCCGTCAAGACTGCCCAGGAGATGCTGGTGCGCTTCGCAAGCCTCGCGCAGCGCTGGAAGGCGCGCCATCAGATCGACACCGGCCTCGGGATCGGCATCAATGAGGGCGATGTCATCGCGGGAAACGTCGGCTCCGCCTTGTACATGAACTACACCATCATCGGTGATACCGTAAATGTCGCCTCGCGCCTGGCGCAGCGCGCGCGCGCGGGCGAAGTACTGTTTTCGCGCGCCGTGAAACGCTCGCTGGATGCGCGCGGCGTCTATACCGGGGCGCTTGAGCTGCCGCCCATCACCCTGCGCGGGCGCACCACTCCCATCGATATTTACTGCGTGCCGCGCGAGAAGCGCCTCACGCTCTATCCCGACATCGGAATGCAGGCGTGACCAGTCACGCCGAGCTCACCAATCTCGCCCTATTTTGCGACTTTGAGAACATTGCGCTCGGCGTGCGCGATGCGCGCTATGCGCAGTTCGACATCAACCGCGTGCTCGAGCGGCTGCTCCTGAAGGGTTCGATCGTCGTCAAGAAGGCCTACTGCGACTGGGAGCGCTATCGCGAGTTCAAGTCTGGCATGCATCAGGCGGGCTTTGAGCTCATCGAAATACCCCATGTCAGTCAGTCAGGCAAGAACTCCGCCGACATCCGCATGGTCGTGGATGCGCTCGATCTGTGCTACACGAAACCGCATGTGGAGAGCTTCGTCATCATCAGCGGCGACTCCGACTTCTCGCCGCTGGTGAGCAAGCTGCGCGAGAACAACAAGGGCGTCATCGGCGTCGGCGTCAAGAACTCCACTTCCGATCTCCTCATGGCCAATTGCGACGAGTTCATCTTTTACGACGACCTCGTGCGCGAGCAGAAGGCGCGGCGGACGGTGCGCAGGAAGAGCGTCGCCGCCGAGCCCGCCGCCCCCGCTGCCGCAGCGGGCGACGGCAAGGAGAAGGACAAAGACAAAGACAAAGACAAAGACAAAGACAAAGACAAAGACAAGGAAAAGGAAAAGGAAAAGGAAAAGGAAAAAGACGAGGATAAGCAGCAGGAGGCCTTCGATCTCGTCCTCGCCACCATCGATGCGTTGATTGCCGAGCGCGGTGAGGATGAGAAGGTATGGGGTTCGATGGTGAAGCAGGCGCTGAAGCGCCGCCGCCCCGGCTTCAATGAAAGCTACTACGGCTTTCGCTCCTTCAACCGCCTTCTCGAAGAGGCGGCGAGCCGCCGCCTGCTCGCCCTCGAGCGCGACGAAAAATCAGGCGGTTATATCGTCAGAACCAATGGCGAGCACAGCTGACTCGCGCAGCGGGGCGGCTTGCGCGTAGCATTAGCAGGTTCGAAAACCAACAACTGGGAGATCCGATCATGAAGCCCCTCAGCACCCTGCTTGCCGCCGCCGCCCTCACGGTTGCCATGCAGGTCGCCTCCGCCGCTGACGAGAAGCCGTACACCTATGGTCCCATCGTCAATATCTCTTACATCAAGACCAGGCCCGGCCAGTTCGACGCCTACATCAAATACGTGGCAACGACGTACAAGCAGTTGATGGAGGCGGAGGCGAAGGCGGGCAATGTTCTAAGCTGGTCCGTGTACGCCGCCCAGCCGCACTCGCCCCAGGATGCGGATGTGATTTTGACCGTTACCTACAAGAACTGGGCCGCTTTGGACGGTATTCAAGATCGCGTCGAAGCCGCCCAGAAAAAAGTCTGGGGAACACGCGCCGGCATTACCAAGGCCACGGTGGATCGCGAGGCGCTGCGCGAGGTGCTCGGCAGCGACAACGTCCAGCAGCTCATCCTGAAATAGCGCGCTACGCCTTACGGGGCGGGGTTTGGCCGAAGAGCGCGGGGAGCTGCACGCGTTCCGCCGGCTGCAAGCGCCGCAGGTGACTTCAAATACGCTGGTCTGATGCCGTCGGATCGGCAGGATGGGCTGCGCTCAAGGCATGAAGCGCTGCGTGGCCAGGGTAAGCGACAGGCTGCATACGCCGACCAGGATCGCCACCAGAAATCCCGAGGCGAGGGGTCGCCAGCCGATGCGCCACATCTGCGTGAACGAGACGCTCAGGCCGACAGCGGTCATGCCGCAGATGAGAAAGAGTTCCGAGGCGTTCTGACCGGCCGTCGTCAGCGCCTGCCATTCCTGCGCAAGGCCGGAGCCGCGGGTAAGCGCGTCACCCGCCGTGCGCAGCACGACGCAGCAGACGAAGCCGATAACGAATAGCGGCACGAGCTGCACGCGACCGCGGCTCTGCGCCAGTCCCGCGCTCTCATCGCCGGAGATGGCGCGGCTGCGCGCGAACCATGCAGCCGCCGGCACCATGAGTACGATCGACAGATTCCGCAGCAGCTTCGCGACGCTCGCCGCGGCGAGCGCCGCCGGCGCCGCGTGCTGCTGCGAGTAGATAAGTCCCGCGCCAATGACCTGCGTCGTATCGTGAATGGCCGTGCCGAGAAACACGCCGGCATAGATCGGCGCGGTGCTGAAGAACACGGCCGCAAGCGACGGGTACGTCAGCATCGCCACACAGCCGAAGAGCACCACGCAGGTGATTGCAAAGGCCGTCTCGTCGTTACGCGCGCGGATTGCCGGCGCCACGGCGATGACCGCGGTGCAACCGCACACCGCCGTGCCCACCGCGAGCAGCACGGCAAGCCGCGGCGGCACGCCCAGCAGGCGGCAGATCGCGGCGGCGCCCAGGAGCGCAACGCAGATACAGGTGACGGCAATGGGCAGCGCGGTCGCGGCGATGGCGGTCGCGCCGCCGAGCGTCAGGCGCAGTCCGACGAGTGCGATGCCGGTGCGCAGCAGGCCACGCATGACCCACTCGAGGCCTTCGGTCGCGAAGCGCGGCACGCCAAGCGTGTTCCGCCACAGCATTCCCAGGACGACTGCGCACATCACGGGGCTGATGGGAAGCTTCGGCAGGCCGCCGATGCCGCCGGCCAACTCGCTCGCGAGCGCCTTGGCGAGGATGGCGAGAACGGCCGCGACCGCGATGCCCGGCACTACCAGGCGCAGCCACAGGAATCTTGGAGATGCAACGTGCAGCAGCGGCTGCACGACTAGGATTTCAGAAGATCAATAGGTAGAGCGGTCGAAGGCGCGCCGGCAGAGCGGCGGGCCAAAAGTTGCGCGTTGAGTTCACTTACGGCGCGACTGCCGGTGCGCACAAAGACGAAAGGCAGGAGACCATGCAGCAGGCAGGCCATCCCCGCCAGGATCATGCGGGCGCCGAAAACGGCCGCCGTCGCCAGGTGCTCGCCATAGCTCTCCCCAACCGTGGCCGGATGAGCCGTGAACCACCTGGAAAAGTTCATGAGCCCCATCCTAGACCTAAGCCACGGCTACCGGGTTGCGTAATTCGAACCCAAATCACACAATGCCGCAATAATGTTGCTTAATCTTCGCTAATCAGGGAATTTTGTTTTGTGGACAAGCTCGACCGGAGAATTCTGGATCTTCTGCAGCAGGACGGCGCGCTGACCGCGGCTGCCATCGCCGACCGGATCGGGCTGTCCAAGGCCCCCTGCTGGCGGCGTATCAAGCGTCTGCAGGACGATGGGGTCATCAAGCGCACGGTGGCGCTCCTTGATGCGCATGCACTCAATCTGGGCACGACGGTATTCGTCACCCTGAAAACCGCCCAGCACAACGCCGCCTGGTTCGAGCAGTTCGTGCACGCGGTGCGTGAAATCCCCGAGGTCACCGAAATCTACCGCATGAGCGGCGACGTCGATTATCTGATGCGCATCGTGGTCCCGGACATCGACGCCTACGATCTCGTGTACAAGCGCCTGATCGCCGCGGTCGCATTCCTGGATGTGAGTGCCAGCTTCGCGCTCGAGACGATCAAATGCACAACCGCGCTGCCGCTCACCTACATGAAGCTCGACTGACACGGGCCGCACGCTGCCACGGCAGCGCGCGTAGCAATTTTCGCAAGCCGCATGCGCGTCGCTCGGGCTCAAGCGGCGCGCGAGCTCAATCACGGCGAGTGCCTCTAGCCCCGGGGAATTTTCGGTCACCGCGGCGCGCGTGACATTCCAGCGCGCTCAAATACTGCCGTCGGCATGCCGGCGGTGCCACTGCGCCGAGTGCGCTATTCGCAGCATTGACTCACGTCCGCGCTCATCACTGACTTGTCGGTGCGCGCCGGCAAGATGCTACGATCACGCTGTCAGCCCGCACTTTCCCTGGTAGTGACCCCTGCCCCATGTGTCCAAAAATTAAATTGGCCGTATCCGCCACTGTCTTCGTCCTAGCAACTGTTGCATCCGTTCTCGCCGGCTGCGCCAAGGCGCCCGCGCCCATGGTGATGCCGCCGCCGCAGGTCGCCTTCGTCTCGGTGCACCAAGAGGACGTGCCGCTCATTCGCGAGCTCGTCGGGCGGCTTTCCGCGACTCGACAGGCGGACGTGCGTGCGCGCGTCGCCGGAGTGCTCCTGAAGCGCGTGTACACGGAAGGCGCGGACGTGAAGCAGGGCGAGTCGCTCTTCATCATCGATCCCACACCATTGAAGGCAACCCTCGATGCGCAGCTCGCCAACCTCGCCTCCGCCCAGGCGACCGCCGCCAATGCCAAGGTGCTTGCGCGGCGCACGCACGAGCTTGCGCCGCAGCACTTCGTCTCGCGCAACGACATCGATAACGCGGACGCCGCCGATCGCACGGCCTCCGCGGCCGTGCAGCAGTCGCAGGCGAATGTGGAGCTGGCACGCATCAATCTCGGCTACGCCAACGTCACCGCCCCAATCTCCGGGCGCGCGAGCCAGCAGCAGGTCACTGAGGGTGCTCTCGTCGGCCAGACCGAGGCGACTCTGCTCACCACCGTCGAGCAGATCGATCCGATCTATGTCAATTTCAGTCAGGCGGTGGGGGATCTTGATCGGCTGCGGCGCGCGCAAACGAGCGGCCGCGTGCAGCTGGTGGATCCGAACAAGGCGCAGGTGGAGCTGACTCTGCCCGACGGCAGCCGCTACGCAAAGAGCGGAACGCTCGACTTCTCCGACGCGGCGGTCGACAGCGCGACGGGCGCCGTCTCGCTGCGCGCGATCGTGCCGAATCCGGATCACACGCTGCTGCCGGGCATGTTCGTCAATGTGCGCGTGACGAGCGGCGCGCAATCGGCCTTCCGCGTGCCTGCCGCCGCGGTGCAACGCGACGACATCGGCTTCTTCGTCATCACCGTCGGTGCGGACGACAAGGCGGCCATCAAGCACATCACCACCGATCGCCTGGAGGGGGACGTGTGGATCGTCACGGGCGGCATCGCATCCGGTGATCGGATCATCGTATCCGGGCTGCAACAGGTGCGCCCGGGCGGCGCGGTGAAGCCAACTCCCTGGCAGCCGCCCGCAGCAACCGTTGAGGCAGACGCGGGGCCGGCCAAGTAGTCGAGGGATTTCGCGCATGCCGCAATTTTTCATTGACCGCCCGATCTTCGCGTGGGTGATCGCCATCCTCATCACCCTGTCGGGCTTCATTTGCCTGCGCGAGCTCGGCATCGAGTCGTATCCGCAGATCGCGCCACCGCAGGTGGTGGTGTCGGCGACTTTCGCCGGCGCGAGCGCCGACACGGTCGAGAAGACGGTCACGCAGGTGATCGAGCAGCAGTTGAATGGCATCGATCACCTCCTCTACTTCAGCTCGACTTCGAGCTCGAGCGGTGCGGCGACCATCACCCTGACGTTCGATACCGGCACCAATCCCGACATCGCTCAGGTGCAGACGCAGAACCGCCTGTCGCTCGCGCTGCCGCGCCTGCCGGTCGAGGTCACGGCGCAGGGGGTAACGGTCGCCAAGGCGAATCCCGGGTTTCTGGAGGTCATCGCGCTGAAGTCGGACGATGGCTCCGAGGACTCCTACGCACTCAACAACGTCATCGCCGCGCATCTGCTCGATCCTCTGCAGCGCGTGCCCGGCGTCGGCAGCGCCACGCAATTCGGCTCCGAATACGCGATGCGCATCTGGCTGAACCCCGCCAAGCTGCAGGGCTACAACCTTTCACCTTCGGCCGTGCTGAACGCCGTGCGTGCGCAGAATGTGCAATTTGCGGCCGGGGCCGTCGGCTCGGAGCCGCTCGTCACGGGACAGGGCATGTCGGCGACGGTGCTCGCCGAAGGCCGCTTCACCACGCCCACGCAGTTCGAGGAAGTGATTCTGCGCACCAACACCGACGGCACCACGGTGCGCCTGAAAGATGTTGCGCGCGTCGAGCTCGGCGCCTTCCAGTACGGCCGCGACACGCAGTTGGACAACCAGCCGGTCGCCGGAGTCGCGGTGCAGCTGCTGCCGGGGGCGAATGCGCTCGCGGTCGCCGAAGCGGTGAAGGCGCGCATGGCTTCGCTTGCCTCGAGCCTGCCGCCGGGAGTGAGCTGGTTCATCCCCTACGACAGCACGGATTTCATCCACATCTCCATCAACGAGGTCGTGAAGACGCTCATCGAGGCCATGATCCTGGTCTTCATCGTGATGCTGGTGTTTCTGCAGAACCTGCGCGCCACGCTGATTCCGAGCCTCGTGGTGCCGGTTGCGCTCATGGGCGCCTTCATCGGCATGTACGCCTTCAGCTTCACCATCAATCAGCTCACGCTGTTCGGCATGGTGCTCGCGATCGGCATCGTGGTCGACGATGCCATCGTGGTCATCGAAAACGTCGAACGCATTATGCGCGAGGAAAAGCTCGCGCCCAAAGAGGCGACGCGCAAGGCGATGGGGCAGATTACGAGCGCCATCGTCGCCATCACATCCGTGCTCGCCGCCGTCTTCATTCCAAGCGCCCTGCAGGGCGGCAGCGTCGGCGTGATCTACCGGCAGTTCGCACTCACCATCGCCGTTTCCACCGCCTTCTCTGCGTTTCTTGCCTTAAGTTTCACGCCGGCGCTGTGCGCAAGCCTGCTCAAGGCCACGCATGGCGAGCCGAATGCATTCTTCAGGTGGTTCAATCGAACTTTCGACTGGACGGTGAAAACCTATACGCGGCAGACGGGCATCGCGGTCAGCCATGCGCCCTCGTGGATGATCGGCTTCGCCGTCATCGTCGTGCTGTGTGGGTTTTTGTTCGCGCGCCTGCCGGGCAGCTTCCTGCCCGAAGAAGACCAGGGGTATGCTCTCGCCATCGTGCAGCTGCCCGCGGGTGCCGCCATCGAGCGCACGATCAAGGTCATGTCGCAGGTCGATGCGATTCTGAAGAAGGATCCGGCCGTGCAGTACGTGTTTCAGGTGAGCGGCTTCAGTTTCATCGGCGTCGGCGACAATGTGGGCCTCGCCTTCATTCGTCTGAAGCCCTGGGACAAACGCAAGACCGACGCCACGGATTTCATCAAGCACTCGAACGGCGCGCTCTTCATGGGGCTCCGGGATGCGCAGGCGTTCGTCGTCAATCTCCCGACCGTACAGGGCTTGAGCCAGTTTGGCGGCTTCGATATGTACCTGCAGGACCGGGCCGGCGCCGGCCACGCGCAGCTCGTGGCGGCGCAGAATGAACTCCTGGGCAAGGCGGCCGCCGACACGCGCGCCTTGGCCGGCGTGCATCCTACCGGCCTGCAGGACACGCCGGAGCTGCAACTCACCATGGACCGCGTGCAGGCGCAGTCGATGGGATTCTCCGCGAGCGACATCTATACCGCGATCGAGCTGATGCTCGCACCGGTGTACGTCAATGACTTCTTCTACCAGGGTCGCATTCTGCGCGTCGTCGTCCAGGCGGACGCGCCGTTTCGCATGAGTCCGGATGCGATCGGAGAATTTTACCTGCCGAGCGCATTGACGCCGTCTGCGACGCCGACCGGCAGTACTCCGCCTGCGGTCGGCGGGCCGCCGATGATGCCGCTGTCGAGCGTCTTGAACACTTCATGGGTGATGGGATCGCCGAGTCTCGTGCGATTCAACGGTTATTCTGCCATCGAGATCCAGGGGCAGCCGGCGCCGGGCCGCAGCTCCGGGGAGGCGATGAAGGCAATGCAAACCATCATCGAGCAGGATTTACCGAAGGGTTTCAGCTTCGACTGGGCCGGCCAATCGCTGCAGGAGATCGTCTCGGGCAATCAGGCGCCGATGCTTTTCAGCCTGTCGATCCTGGTGGTATTTCTGTGTCTTGCGGCGCTCTACGAGAGCTGGACGATTCCCATTGCGGTGCTGCTGATCGTGCCGCTCGGCGTGCTCGGCGCAGTCGTTGCGGCCAACGCCCGCGGCCTGCCGGACGATGTCTATTTCAAAATCGGGCTGATCACCATCATCGGGCTCGCGGCGAAAAACGCGATCCTGATCGTCGAATTCGCCGTCGAGTTGCAGCGGCAGGGAAAGTCGCTGCGCGCAGCGGTGGTCGAGGCGGGTCGCCTGCGCATGCGCCCGATTCTGATGACGTCATTTGCGTTCATCCTGGGCGTGCTGCCGCTGGCAATTTCGAGCGGCGCCGGCGCCAACGCACGCCATGCGATCGGCACCGGCGTCATCGGCGGCATGCTCTTCGCAACCTTCTTCGGCCTGCTCCTGGTGCCGATCTTCTATGTCGCGATCCGGCGCGCCCTCGGCGAAAAGCTCGATGCGCCGGGCCGCGAAACGCAGGAGCCTATTTGACCGTGTAGCCTCGACCCTCGAGGCATGCGGTCATCGCATGATCATAGGCCGGGCGTTTGGCGGGGTCAGGAGGCGCGCCGGTGTTCTGGGTCGGATCAAAGCCCGACTGGTCCACGGCCCAGCGATGGCATTCGTAGCGGTCCTGCTCCTGCTGTTCGGGACTCTGGCCGTTCTTCGGGTACGAATACAGCTCGCCGGTTGCGGCAGGCGGCTCGGTGCTTGCCCCGTCCACGCCCGCCGGCGCATCCGCGCCCGCTGGCTGAACCACTTCATACTGGCCCTGTCCGGGATTCCACGAGTAATACGTGTCGTTCGCGTAGTAATAAGGGTAGCCGCCTATCCATAGCGTCGTGTAGTAGGGTGGCAGGTAGGGCACGAAAACCCCAATCGGAGGACCGACCACCACGAAACGGCCGCCGTAGGGGCGGTACCAGACGCCGCCGTGGAAGTAATACGCGTTGTGCGCACGGTCGTAGACCGGAACGCGTCCCGCGGGGAGCGCGCCCACGGCCGCGCCGCGCGCCGGATAGTAATGGTCCATGTGGTAGCGCGTATCGTGATACTGCTCCGCGGCGAACACCGCGCCGCTGCCACTCACGAGGCTCAAGGCGGTCAAGGCGCCCAGAAGTTTAAGTTTCCAGTTCATTTCCGTCGTCTCCTGCAAAACCTCAGCGCACACTGTACCCGCGGGCTTCAAGACAGGCGCTCGTGGCGCGCTTGAAATCGCCGGCCTTACGCTCGAGCTGCGCGGTCTGCTGCTGCTGGACCACCACCGTGTTCGCCTGCGCCGCGGCCTGATTCTGAGCAGACTCCGCCGCGCCGCCAACTACGCCGCCCAGGACCGCGCCGACGAGCGCGCCGGTGCCGGCACGCCAGGGCGGGGCGATCAGCGCGCCGAGCACGGCGCCGGTCACCGCGCCGGTTGCAACGCCGGCACCCGGCGGTACGGCGGGCGGCCCGCTCACCACCTGGATGCGCTCGTGCGGCGGGACGCTTGGCGAGCTCGGATCAAAGCCCGTCTGCTGGATGCCCCACTGATAGCAATCGTAGCGGTCGCGGTCCTGCTGCTCGGCAGTCTGGCCATTCATCGGATAAGCGTAAATGTTGGTCTGCACCCGCGGGGGTGGGGGCGGCGGTGCCGGCCGCGGCGGCGGCGGCGTCACGCATCCGCATAGCACCGCGGACAGCGTCGCTGCCGCGAAGATCACCACGCGGGGCATTTTGCGGGTCGAGCTCTTCATCAATAGACTCCACTGTCAGGGCGCCAGAGAAATAAACGCACGAGACCCGATAGGGTTGACGCAATCCCGGACGATCCACGCCTGCGCAGATCGCTCAAGGCCTCGCCTTTGCTATGACCGCCTGCCACGGTCGGCAGTTCCCCGTGCCGGAAGCCCACGCACACACTACAATTATTGAGATTCGCAGCTTGCAACGTACGCCTCGTGCAGGGGAAATCCATGCGCAAAAAGCTCATCATGCTCCACCGCGTTCAAGTGCTGTGCGTTGCAATGACACTCCTCGGTGTAGCCTGCTCCGGCATCCCGCAGCGCGTCAACGATCAACAGCTGCGGGAGCAGTATCTGCAATATGCTGGAGCTCCTATCGATCATTTCACCTACCTGTCGCGCTACGACAGCTGGCGCGCGCTCAGCCGCACGCAGTTGGTCGTGTGGACGACCATGAACGACGCGTACCTGCTGACCGTGCGCGAGCCGTGCATCAATCTGCAATTCACGCAACGTATCGGCCTGTCAAGCACCGCGGGCACCGTCAGCAACGGGCTAGACTTCGTACTCGTCGATCATGACCGCTGCCAGATCACCGAGATACGCCCGGTCGAGTACAAGCAAATGCGGGCGGATTTGCGCAAAGACAAGCAGGGCTGAACTGATTACATAATCAACACGAAAACTTCAGCAGTCTTCACCTTTTTTTGCATCGACGGGGCGCCGCGAGCTCGAACCGACCGAAACGATTTTGCACTCAGCCCCATCCCATTTAAGATGCGCACCAGCACGGGGAGTTTTATAACCCTGTCCACCCTTAAGCTTAGGCTCTGTCCTCGAGGTTCCGGCGATGAAGTCCACCCACTCCCGGCTCTGCGCACTCGGTGCCGCCCTAGTCATTCAGGCCCTTTCAGTTCCGGCGTTCGCGGCATTGGGGGGCAACCTCAGTTCGATCGAGGATGATCAACTGAAAATGCAAGGCACGCTGCGCACGACCGTCGGCGCGGCGTATACCGTGCATGAAATCGAAACTCCCGCAGGCACACTCGTGCGCGAGTACGTGACGCCGGCGGGCAAAGTATTCGCCATCACCTGGCACGGTCCCAGGGCGCCTGACCTGCGCCAGACGCTCGGGACCTATTTCACACAGTTGACCGATGCGCCGCGGCCAGCCCATCCCAATCACGTGCATTTCGCCATCACTCAGCCCAATTTCGTGCTGCAGTCGAGCGGACATATGCGCAACTACTCCGGACGAGCCTATGATCCGCAGCTTCTGCCGCAGGATGTGGCCGTCACCGATATCAAATAACGAGGGCGCTATGCGCAGATTGATTACACTTGTTCCGGTTTCAGTATTCATGTTGGTCGCTGCATGTGGCGGCGGAAGTTCCGACCTTTCGACATCCACCACGCCACCCACATCTGGATCCAACGTGGCAACGATCACGGTCAATTCGGGTCCGTCTCAGAACAGCGTCAACACCGGATTTGTGACAGTCACCGTATGCGCCCCCGGCAGCACCACCAATTGCCAGACCGTCGATAATATTGAAGTGGACACCGGCTCTTACGGGCTGCGCCTCGTATCCTCGGCCCTCGCCTCCACGTTCACCCTGCCGCCGGAAACCGACGCCGACGGCAACCAAATACTCGAATGCACGGTTTTCGCGGACGGCGTGAGCTGGGGACCGGTTGACACGGCCGACATTCAGATCTCCGGCGAGACCGCGTCGAGCGTTCCCGTTCAAGTCATCGGCGATCCGAACTTCTCGGCTGTTCCGGCTGCCTGTTCGAGCCGCGGTACGCCGGATGATACGGTGGCGATGTTCGGCGCGAATGGCATCCTCGGCGTCGGTCCGTACGTCCAGGACGACGGATTCTACTTCACGTGTCCGTCAGGCACTTGCGGGGAGACGCAGCCAACGCTTGCGCAGGAGGTTGCGAACCCGGTTGCCTCCTTCGCGGCGGATAACAACGGCGTCATCATCGAGCTGCCGGGGATAGCGGCGGGTGGCGCAGTGACAGTCACCGGGGCGCTGATTTTCGGCATCGGTACGCAATCGAATAATGGTCTCGGCTCTGCCACGATCTACACCCTGGATCCGAATTACGGCACGCTGACCATCACCTATAACGGCACCGCCTTCAGCAGCAGTTATCTTGACAGCGGCTCGAACGCCAACTTCTTCGTCGACAGTTCGATCCCGACGTGCTCGGGCTTTTTTTGCCCGACCGGGACATTGTCCCTCACGGCAACCATCACGGGCGTCAATGGAGCGACCAATACTGTCCCCTTCACCGTGGCGAACGCGACCACCTTGTTTGACAACAATCCCTCCGGCACCGCGTTCGACAGTCTCGCCGCACCCGAGGGCGACAGCGATACCTTCGACTTCGGCCTGCCGTTTTTCTACGGCGTCACCGCGGTCTACACGGCCATCTCGAACGCGAGCACCCCGGGTGGAACCGGGCCGTACGTCGCGTTCTAGAATGGTCTAGGGCAAAAGCGGCTCGGCGCTCGCCGTGGGCTGTCCCGCGGCGCGCCAGCCTTCCATACCGTCCGGGAACCAGTACACGTTGCGATAGCCGTAACTGATGGCGCGCTTGGCGGCGTTCCAGCTCAACCAGCAATTCCGATGGCAATAGATCACGAGCCTGTGCGCAGGATCGTTGTCCGTGCCGAGCGCCAAATGCTCGCGATATAGCTTGTCGACGGGTGCCGCGATCGCGCCCTGCCCCGCGCCCGGGATCCACAGCGCACCGGGAATGACCGGATGAGGCAACGGCAGCCACACGGCGTCCGCGGCCATATTGGCAGGCCGGCGCGGCGCGTCCGATACGTCAATGACCAGCACGCCACCCGCCTGCAGGAGCGCCGCAAGCTTGCGCGTATGGATGACGGTGCCGCCGCTTAGGGTCGTTGTCACCGGCCCGTGCGACGCGCCCATCCAGTAGCCCGCGGGCTCCTTGACCGCGGGCCCCGCGATGGCGAGCCCGGGCAGGTAAGCGGCGAGTGCCATCGCGGTCAGAAGCGCTCGGCCGATGAGGAATCCTCCGATGGTCGGTCCCTGCTCAACCTGCGGGGACGTCGAAGCTGTGATTGAACAAGGCGTTGGAGCTGTCGCGCACGACGAGCTGCATCGTGCCTTTCTTATCGGGCAGGAAGCCGAAGGTGATGACTGGATCCGTGCTCAGGGAAATATCCGCATCCAGATGAAAGACCGCAGCGCCGTCGTAGCTCGCATCGATGGTGCGAATGAAGCGCGCCGGCGTGTAGTCGCGCGTCATCGGGTCCATCTGCATGCCGTTGAAGTTCGGATGCCGGATCATGAGTTGCGCCTGCAGCGGCTTGCCAGGACTGAAGGGGCCGAGCAGATGCAGCTTCATGAGCCCCACATCCTTCAACGCCTCCGCGTCATTGGCCCCCGCGGGCGCCGAACAGCCGCCACTCATCTTCACGAAATGCTGCGATACATAGAGCTTGCCGTCCGGGGTCTCGGCGACGGCGTGGATGAACGTGTACTGATTCACGCGTACGCGCAGCTTCACGGTGCGCGGGTCGGCGCGCGGACCGAAGGTGAAGTGGCCCGCAACGGGCGCCGGGTTGTTGTCAATCACGAGGTACAGGCTCTTGATGGGCGCCGCGGACTTCATCGTGAGCGTGATCGGCACGAGCGCCGCATCGAGCGCGTGTTCCGGCGCCTCGATCTGAATCACGGCCGCGCCATCCTGCAGCGAGCGCGCGCCGAAGATCGCGTGCTGCAGCTCCTGCCAGCGCGCGGCGCGTTCGGCCGCATCCTCAGCGGCGTGCGCCCGCATGATCGCCTGGGAATCATCCTCGGCGCAGGTCGCAGCTGATCGGCCGAGCACGGCGAGCGTGCCCAGCACGAGCACCGGCGCAAGCCTTCTAGTCACTCCCATTCGAGTTCCTTAAATGCCTGGATGACGTTGTGGCCATTATAGTCCTCGAACAGCGCCCAGCGACCGCGCTCCGACAGCCCCACAGTCTTCACTGCCGCATCGATGTCCTGTCCGCGCGCGATGGCCGCGCGGGTCTCGCGCAACAGCACCCCGAGATAACGCTCAAGATCGCGGCAGCCGAGCGGCCACTCTACGCTCGTCGGGCCATGTCCGGGCACTGCGCGCTTGGCGGCGACGCTCTTCAGGAGCGCAAGTTCCTTCAGCCATCCTTTCAGACTCCCATCAAGCGAGGGCACGCGGCGCACGAAGAGCAGATCCGAGGCGATCAGGGTGCCGGTCTGCCGGTCGAAGGCCGTGAGGTCACTGTCCGTGTGGGCGATGCCGTGCGCGGTCAGTTCAAGCGCCCTGCCGCCCAGATCAATCTGCGCCTGATCGCGCACGAGCATGGTGGGCATCACCAGCGCACCGACCGTGTCCTTGCCCAATATCGCCTCCGTGCGCGTGCGATAGTACTCCCAGCGCAGCGACAGAGCGCGCGGCAGGCCCGCATGACCCACGTAGATCGGATGATCCGCGCTGAAGGCGCCCGCGCCGAATACGTGATCCGGATGGACGTGGGACATCAGAACATAGCGAATAGGAAGCTCGGTCGCCTGGCGGATGCTCGCGCGCAGGCGCCTGCCGTCATTGAGACTGCCACCCGCGTCCGTCACGGCAACCGCTTCGCGGCCGATGACGAAACCAATATTGGCGATGGCATCGTCGTTCGACGCGCTCACGTCCTCATCGACGCCGCGCCGGATATGGATGCCGGGGGCGACTTCCGCGGTAACCCACGGGCGCGGATCCTGCACCACGGCGGCCGGCCATGCCGGCACCGTGCACGCGGCAAGCCCCATCATCACAGCATCCCGACGCGAGCAGAGCCGGTGCGCGCTCACTGGGGCGTAGCGGCAATTGCGCCTGCGCGCAGGATCGTTAGCTCTCGGGTATGGCAGTACACCATGCGAAATTCTACCGCGCGCCAGCCCGGCAAACACGCAGGAGTTTATGAGGCGAGGAACCGCCGTCGATTGCAGCGCCTGCGATGCAAGCCAGGTTAAAATCCCCATTGCACATCACGGGGCAGTGCGCCGCGCGTTCAATCTGCAGCTGCACGGGGGCCACGCTCAATGTCAGCGCAGTGCCTACGCGCCGCCGCGATTATTCGCGGCGCATATTTGAACGCGCCTTCAGGCCACCTAGTTCTTCAGCTCGTTCGCTTCGGACTTGACATCCTGCCGCGTCACGGCAGCTTGCGACTTGGCGGCATCCAGATCCGCCTGTGCCTGGCTCTTGCAGTTGTTGAAGTCTGGGCCCGAGAGCGCACGGCACTTGGCAACCGCCACATCGTAATCGCTCTGCGCCTGCGCGAGCGACACTTTGACTTCTGCGTTCCCCGTCCTCTGCAGGGCACTTGCCTGCGCGCTGTCGACCTGAGCGACCGCTTTGTCTTCAGCCTTCGCAACCGCTTCGCCCGCCTTGATTTCGGCGTTGGCCGCATCGCGCTGGGCCTCCATCACCCGCTCGCCGCCTTTGATGGCTGCGGCGTCAGCGTGTTTTTGGGCGTCGGCGACGCTCTCCTGCCGGGAACAGGCTGAGAGGGCTATCACCCCGATCACCGCCAGGCCCGTGCATTTGCAGATATTCATCTCTTTCTCCCACTCGCCAGTTAAGCTGGAACCATGCAATAAACCGCTGAATCCCCCCAAGGTTCCCGCCGCGCCTCTCTAGTCTGAGTGCTCCCCGAGCACTATCCGTAGCCGATGCGTTTCTGCATCGTCAACGAGTGCCAGCTGGGCCTGCCCTGCCTGCACCGCCGCGGGCAGCATGACGCCATCGAGCTCCACGAGCGCAACGCCGCGGCTGATGCCGAAAGGATTCTCGACTGCGATCTCATAGCGTGCACGGCGGTACTTGAGCACAATCTCGAAGCCTGGCCAGCGTGCCGGGATGCATGGTGAGAGGGTGAGTGAGGCCGCGCGCACGCGCAGCCCGAGAATCGCCTCCACGCCCGCGCGGTACAGCCACCCAGCGGATCCCGTGTACCACGTCCAGCCGCCGCGTCCGACATGCGGAGCCACCGAGTAGATATCGGCCGCCACGACATACGGCTCCACTTTGTAGCGGTGCACCTGCGCACGCGTGCGCGCGTGATTGATCGGATTCAGCATCGAGAAGAGCTGGCCGGCCCGCTCGCCCTGGCCCAGATTTGCGAAGGCGAAGATCGACCACGTGGCGGCGTGGGTGTACTGGCCGCCGTTTTCGCGGATGCCCGGCGGATAGCCCTTGATATAGCCCGGCTCGAGCGGTGTCTTGTCGAAGGGTGGCGTAAAAAGCAGAGCGAGCTTCGAGGACTCGAGAATGAGCTGCTCCTCGATGGCCGCCATCGCGCGCGTGGCGCGCGCCGGATCCGCGGCACCGGAGATGACCGCCCATGACTGCGCGATGCAGTCGATGCGGCACTCGACGCTGCCTGCCGATCCAAGCGGCGTGCCATCGTCAAAGTAGCCGCGCCGGTACCACTCGCCGTCCCACGCCTGCTCCTCGAGGGCGCTTTTGAGCGCCGCCGCATGGGTGCGCCAGTTCGCACTGCGCTCGCCGTCCGCGCGAGCACTCGCGATTGAAATCCATTGCACGAGCGTTGCATGCAGAATCCACGCGAGCCACACGCTCTCCCCCTTGCCGCCCTCGCCGACGCGATTCATGCCGTCGTTCCAATCGCCGGTCCCCATCAGCGGCAACCCGTGCTCGCCCACGGCCAGACTCTGATCGAGCGCGCGCGCGCAGTGCTCATAGAGCGAGGCGCGCTCGTCAGCGATATCGGGCAGGAAGTAGGCGTCGTGCTCGCCGGGGTGCAGAGCGCGGCCCTCGAGAAACTGCAGCTGTTCATCCAGCACGGCAACATCGCCGGTCGACTCGATGTAGTGCGCGGCGCAGTGTGCAAGCCACGTGCGGTCATCGGAAATACGCGTGCGCACTCCCTGGCCGTTCGACGGCAGCCACCAGTGCTGCACGTCGCCCGCCACGAATTGCCGTCCGGCGGCGCGCAGCAGATGCTCGCGCGTCAGCGCCGGATTTGACAGGCACAGCGCCATCGAATCCTGCAGCTGGTCGCGGAAGCCGTAGGCGCCGCTTGCCTGATAGAACGCCGAGCGCGCCCACATGCGGCAGGCGAGGGTCTGATAGAGCATCCAGCGGTTGAGAATGATGTCCATGTCGCGGTCCGGCGTCTTCACCTGCACCGTCGACAGCGCGCCGTCCCAATACTCGACGACCGCGCGCAGCACCTGATCGAGATCGAGCGTCCGGTAGCGCGTCACGAGCGCCTGTGCGTCGGCGGCGTCGGCTCCCTGGCCCAGGAAGAACACCACTTCGATCGAAGCGTCGGGGTCTATCTTCACCGAGCATTGCAGCGCGGCGCACGGATCCAGGCCCGCACCGGCGTGTTTGGACAGCGGCTCTTCGGCGCCGAGCGCGGCCGGGCGATCGAGCGCGCCGTGACGCCCGAGAAATTCCCGGCGGTCCGTGGTCCAGCTCGTTTGTCTGCCGCCGAGATCCGCAAAGGCCACGCGTCCGCGAAACATGGTATTCCAAGGATTCGTGGCGAACAGCGCGCCGGTTTGCGCATCGAGCTCGGTCACGATAAACGGCGCGGCAGTGCTGCGCGACGAACTCAGCACCCATTCCGCATACGCCGTGACGGAGAGTCTGCGCGTGCGCTTGGAAATATTGCGGATCTTGAGACGGGAAATCTTGATGGAGTCGGCAAGCGGCACGTACTGCAGCAGTTCGAGCTCAATGCCGTGAGCCTGCCGTTCAAAGCGGCTGTAGCCTTGGCCGTGGCGCGCCGTGTATTGGCCCTGCTCATCACTGATAGGCGAGGCCGTCGGCGTCCACAGCTCCGCCGTGTCCTCATCCTGCACATAGATGACTTCTCCCGGACGGTCGCTCGCCGGGTCATTTGACCATGGCGTCAACTGGTTCTCGCGGCTGTTGAGCGCCCAGGTATAACCGCCGCCTTCAACGGCAACCTGAAAGCCGAAGACGGGATTGGAGATGACGTTGATCCATGGGCAGGGCGTGGACTGCGCGCCGCTCAGAATCGTCACATACTCGCGCCCCTGCGCGCCGAAACCGCCGAGGCCGTTGAAGAACTCGAGATCGCGCGGGGCCGGCGGCGGCGCGCTCTTGTCGGCGGGGGTGGACCAGGGTCGCGCCGCCGGCGGCCCGCGGGTGGCGGGCTCGACGAGGCGCTCGAGCTGTTCGGTGAGCGTCCCGCGCCCGCCAACCAATACGACTCTGGCGATCGAGGAAAGCAGCGCGCGCGTCTCAGCCGCGATGAGGTCGGTGCGCAGCGCGTAGACGGTGCCGCGCGTACCCTCCACGCCAATCTGCGGCAGCGACTGACTGGAGCGCACCAGACTCTCGAGCGCCGTCTGCAGATCCTGCGCGTAGGAGGACGCACGTTCGTTCAGGATCACGAGGTCAACCGCGAGACGCTTCAGGCGCCAGTATTCATGCGCGCGCAGGAGCTGCCGCACGATGCCAAGATCTCCCGCATCGTCGATCCTGACGAGGACGATGGGCAGGTCTCCGGAGATGCCCTGGGTCCAAAGAGCCGCCGGACCGCCGCTGCCGCGGCGAATGATGTCGGAGGGCGGCCGCAGCGAGGAGTTGGCATAGAGCACCGGGCCTGCCAGACGCTGAAAGAGACCCGCCTCATCGGCATCGATGCCCAGATGGCGCAGCTGCACCTGCGCCTGCGTCCATGCCAGGGTTGCTGCACGCACGTAGGCGTTGCCGTCATGGTGCTTGTCGACGAGGTCGAGCACTTGCGTCCGCGATGGCGCGACCAGCGTCCAGTACGCAATGCGCGCGGTCGCGCCGGCGGCGATCCGTACCCGGTAGCGCAGTGCGAATACCGGATCGAGCACGGTGCCGACGGTATTGGAGAGCCGGCGCCCGTCCATGACGGCGATGGGCGTGCGGACACCGCGCCCGCGGCCGAGGAAGCGTACGCGATCGGTCTCGATCTGCGCCTCCCCGATGAGCTCGCCCTCGACGACCGCGTAGTGCGCCGCCCAGATCTCAGGATCAGCGGCCGCACGCCGGCGGCGCGTCGCCAGGATAGCGCCCACCTTCGCCACATATTCGGTCTGCACGAACAATTTTGAAAAGGTCTGATGCGCCGCGTCGGCCGCCGGCGGCGCCAGCACCAGCTCTGCGTAGGATGTGATTTCGATGTCGAGTGCGCGGCCGCCGGTGTTGATAACGGAGACGCGCCGCACCTCGGCATCATCCTCGGGAGAGACGACGATCTCGAGCGTCGTTGTCAGATTGGCATCGACGCGAATGAACTCCGCACGGTCCTCCGTGAACGTGACTTCGTAGCTGTCCGGCTCGACCGCGCTCGGCTGATAGCCTGCCGACCAGACTTCGCCGCTCTCGACATTGCGCAGGAAAACATAACTGCCCCAATCATCGCGCGTCACATCTTCGCGCCAGCGCGTCACCGCCAGATCCCGCACGGCGCTGTAGCCGGAACCGGCGGCGGTCAGCATCACGGCGTAGCGGCTGTTGGAGAGCAGATGCACCCGCGGGGTTGCAGTGTGGGGACTGTGCAGCCGGCGCAGCTGCGGCAGGTCCACATCCGTGATGCGCGCTGCCGTCTTGACTTCCTCCGCGCGCGGATGCGCCGCCGCCACATCGCGCGGCGTGCGCTCCTGCAGCAGCAGCTCGGTCGCCTGCACCTGCGGCTCCGCGTGGAAGCGCCCGCACATTTTCGAATCCATGAGCGTGTTCGCGATTGCAACCACTGTCATCCCCTGATGATGCGCCATGAAGGCGCGTACCATGGCAACATCAGTTCCCTCCGGCAGGCGGCTTGGGGTGTAATCGAGCGCCTCGTAGAATCCGTAACGGCCGCGCGCGCCGATTGCTGTCAGTCGTGCAAAATTGCGTGCCGCGGCATGCGGCTCGATCATAGCAGCGAGCGCGGTGGCGTACGGCGCGATCACCGCGTTTTCGCTGAGGCCGCGTTTGAGGCCAAGGCCCGGCACGCCGAAGTTTGAATACTGGTAGGTGAGCTCCAGATCACGCGCGTTATAGGCCGATTCGGATATGCCCCAGGGCACGCCGAGCGCCGTGCCGTACTCGATCTGCCGGCGCACGACAAGGCGGTTCGTCTGCTCGAGAAGACTTCCGGTCGGCGCGCGCATGACGAGGGACGGCATCAGATACTCAAACATTGAGCCCGCCCAGGAAATGAGCGCCGCGCCGTGGCCGATGGGCGTCGCCGCACGGCCGAGACGAAACCAGTGACGCGCCGGTACGTCACTCTTGGCGATGGCGATGAAACTCGCCAGCCGCGCCTCCGATGCCAGGAGGTCGTAGCAGTTATCATCGAGAGTACCTTCCGCGGCGCGATAGCCGATCGACAGCAGCCGCCGCTCCGGATTCAGAAGAAAGCCGAACTGCATCGTCTCGGCCATCGCGCGCGCCGTCGACTCAACCGCGGCGAGGCGCTGCTTCAAGGCGCTCACGGCGTCTTCCGTCAGCGTAAGATCAGAGAGCCAGCTGTCGATCGCGTGCTGTGTCGCCTCCGCCCAGAAGAGCAGCTCGCCATCGGCATCGCCGCCCAGATCGAAGGCAATCGTGCGCGCCATATCGACAAGCGTCGCGGTTTGCGGGGAGATCTCGCGCAGTCGCGCCGCGATATCGCGGTCGCCGCCTGAGTCGGACGCGGCCCGATCCACGACAGCATCGGTGAGCGCATCGAGCATGTCTTCGAGATGATGCCGGGCGATTGTCTGAGTGCGGCGGTTATCCGGAATTTCCTCGAGGGCCTCGCGAGTCAGACTCAAAGCATCGCGCACGCCGAGGAACGAGCGCTCGTGCGCGATGGGCGCCTCGATCCATTCCCGGCAGGTATTGGCGAGCGCGATGAGATGCCCGGCGAGGTTGCCGCTGTCGACGGAGGACACGTAGCGCGGATCGAGCGGACGCAGGTCCTGGGTGTCGTACCAGTTGAAGAAATGGCCGCGAAAGCGCTGCAGTCGCGCCATGGTGGCCAGAGTTGCTTCCAATCGCTGCAGCGTCTCGAGGGTTCCCGCCCAGCCGAAGTCGCGCGCGCTCGCGACCGACAGCAGATACAGGCCCATGTTGGTCGGCGACGTGCGATGCGCGACGACGGGATTTGGATCCTCCTGAAAATTATCCGGCGGGAGCATGTTGTCGTCGGCGGTGACGAAAGTCTCAAAGAAGCGCCAGGTGCGCCGCGCAACTTTACGCAGCGCATCGGCGTCCTTGAGTGAGATCGACTCGATCCCGCCCAGCAACGGTGCGCGGCTGATCCAAAACGCGATCGCCGGGGAGGCGAGCCATACGACAATGAAGGGCGTCGCCAGGAACCAGATGTGCCGCGCGCCGAGCGCGCAAGCGATCGCTGCCACGATGCCGATGGCAACGGCGCCAGCCATGCGGCGGTACAGGCCCGCGATGGACAGCTCGGAGCTCGCCTTGGCCTGCGCCGCGGGCACCCATTCCAGAAGATTGCGATGCGTTACAAATAACCGGTACAGCGTGCGCAGGATCGCATCGGCCATCAAAGCGGCCTGATGGGCGAGGAACACGATGAGGAGCACGGTCTGGGCGAGGGCAAGACCCAGATCGCGCCCGAGCGCGCGCACATGGCTGCGCCAGGTCACGCCGGTATTGCGCGGCACGATGGCGCCCAGCACCGGCAGCAGCGTCGGTATGGCAATGGTGAGCACAATGAACGCGGTCCACACGGCCGCGGCACGCAATGGCAGCGTCCATCCCGCCAGCAGCGCGACGACGGCCGCAGGCGCCGAGAGCGTGCGGCGCAGATTGTCCGCCATCTTCCACCAGCCAATCACCGAGACCCGGCTGCTCGCGGGGCTGCGCGCCGCCGCATCGCGCCGCCCGAAGATCCACGGCAACAGCTGCCAGTCACCGCGCGCCCAGCGATGTTGGCGATTGGCGGACACGTCGTAGCGCGGCGGAAAGTCCTCGACCACCTCGATGTCGGATGCGAGCCCGGCGCGCGCGAATATCCCCTCAAAAAGATCATGGCTGAGGAGCGTGCCGTCGGGCACGCGGCCCGCAAGTGCCGCTTCGAAGGCGTCGATATCGTAAATGCCTTTGCCGGTGTAGGAGCCCTCGCCGAGAAGATCCTGATACACATCCGACACGGCCGCGGCGTACGGATCGATGCCGCTCGCGCTCGAGAACACGCGCTGGAAAATCGAGCCCTCGCGACCCGTGGGCAGTGAAGGTGTGACACGCGGCTGCAGAACCGCATAGCCTTCGACGACCCGCCCCGCGCCAGGATCAAAGCGTGCCTGGTTGAGCGGGTGGGCGAGCTTGCCGACGAGACGCCGCGCGGTGTCGCGCGGCAGGCGTGTGTCGGCATCGAGTGTGATGACGTAGCGCACGGCAGCCGGCACCGGCGGTGCACGACCGCCGATGCTGACAAAGGTCGTGTTGGGCGCGCCGCGCAACAGGCGGTTCAGCTCGTGCAGCTTGCCGCGCTTGCGTTCCCATCCCATCCACACGTTCTGTCCCGCGCTCCACACGCGGCGCCGGTGCAGAAGCAGGAAGCGCGCACCCCCGGCACCGGGTCCGTGCCGGGTATTGAGGCGTGCGATACCGTCGGCGGCCGCCTTGAGCAGAGCGTCGTCCTGCGGCGAACTTTCCGTCGCGCAGTCGGTCCAGTCGGACAAAAGCGCAAAATGAAAGTCGCCCTCCGGAGAGGCTAGATAATGGATCTCGAGCCGCTCGAGCTCCTCGTCGACGGCGTGCTGCGTCGTCAGCAAGGTAGGCACCACGATCATCGTGCGCAGGGTCGCCGGGACTCCCTCGCGCAGCGCCAGCGCCGGCAGAATGGTCGCGTCGATGCGGCGCGTGACATCGCGATTCCAGAGCGCGACCGCCACGTCGATCGCCGGAACCACTCCCAGGAGGGCAAAGAGCGGCAGCACCGAGCCAAACACTGTGCTCGCATCGAGCGCCAGCAAGGACGTCAGCAGAATGAGGGTGCTCGTCAGCAATACCCCGCCAATGTAGTCAAGCGCGCCGATCGTGGTATTGAACCGTCCGATGCGAGCCCAGATCGGTGGGCGGTAACCGACGACCGCCTCGAAGGCGCGGCGCCCGGCGGCGATCAGGTGATAGCCCGGATCGCGCGCCCGCTGCTCGACGCTTGCGTCCTGCTGCTGCGTGGCCGCGACCGCCGCCTGCGCGATCTGCACCTCGGTGAGCTTCGAGCCGCGCGCGAGCTTCTCGATTGCACGGCGATACAGGTTGCGGGTGGCAAAATCCAACTGCGCAAAGTCGCTGCCGGAGCGCAGCGCCTCGTCAACGAGGCTTACGCTTTCAAAGAACTCGGCCCAGTCGACGTCCGATATCAGGCGCATGCTCGTGATGATGTTGCGCACGGTCACATTCGATGCACCCTGCCGCTGATGCTCGTCATGCACCACCTGGTCGGCCGTGGTGTGGCGCTCGGACAGATGCTTCTCAAGCCAAACAAGCGCGGGTGTTACCGTAGGATCCTGATCGCGCAGACGTTGGGTCAGCTGCACGACAAACGCCGCGGGCACGACGCTGGCGTCGCCATGCGCGCGCACCAGTGCGTCCGGATCGGCCACCTGGCCGTTGACGCCAAGCAGACGATCCGCAATTGCATCAGCCTCCTGGCGTGCGATGCGGCTGCTGACGATGCGTTGCGCCGCGCGCCGCATGTTCTCAACCAGCACTACGCGCAATGTGATCGCGACCGCCCAGAGCTCACCGATGGTGAGCGGCTGCACGCTCTGATAGGCGTGCACGAAGCGCCGCAGCGTCTCCGGGTCGAATCGGCTGTCGGTATGCGCCACGTACGCCCAGGCGACGCTGAACACACGCGGATAGCCCGCGAAGTGGCCATCCGCAAACTTCGGCAACTCCCGATAGAATCCCGGGGGCAGATCGACGCGAATCTCGCGGATCTGCTCCTCGATGACGTGGTAGTTGTCGAGCAGCCACTCGGCGGCGGGCGTAATCGGACGGCCCGCGTGCACGGCGGCCGCGATGTCGCGGTAGGCTGCAAGCAGGACGCGCGCGTTGTCCTGCAGCCGCACGACCAGGGATCGTCCGCGCAGGCGCTCGGCGCTCACCGGCTGGGCGGCGGCGAGACTGCGCCCGTGCTGCTCCAGGCGCTCGACGCTGAAGAGTTCTTCGCGCAGCAGTTCTTCGCTGTTCCACGGCGATGCCCGCGAGGGCTGCCCGAATGCCCGAAGCATGAATACTTTCAATGAGGCCTACGTAACCGAGCGGCGGATCTCGCCCGGCTTATCCCGGGGGCGAGTTCCAGTGCCCCGGAATGCAAAGGAAGATGGCGAGGGTCTATGCGCCGCAAGTCTATCCCGGTTTGAGTCTTTGGATAAGCTTTCGAATCGGATGCTGGTGATCGCACGAGCCAAGAGCGTGCGCTGGCGGACCGCAGCACTATGGCCGAGTCAGTGCCCACGCTGCACGCCTGACGGGCTGTACCGAATCAGAGGCCGCGTTGTCTTTCAATTCGAATTGGCTACCATGCGTTTCACGATCACGCGTGGGGCTTGTTCCATGGATGCGCGCAGTCGCGGCGGCGAGCCGCACTCACAAGCCATCCGGGCAAAGCGCCGCGGCGCGGCTCCAAAATCTGCGTGCTTGCAGGCCTTTAACGACTATGCGCGCGCACGCTCGCTTGCGCCGTTGCTGCTGCAGGGAGATGCACGCGCGGTACTTGCCGCGTTGCCCGAAGCATCCATCGATTGCGCGATGACATCCCCGCCCTACTGGGGCAAACGCGAGTACGCGCAGGGCGGAATCGGGCTCGAGAGCGATTATCGCGAATTTGTCCGTCATCTGGCCGCAGTGTTCCTGGCGCTCAAGCGCGTGCTCAAGCCGCAGGGATCCTTATGGCTCAACATCGGCGACAGCTATGCGCGCAAGGGGCTCCTCGGCATCCCGTGGCGTCTCGCGCTCGAACTCACTGACACTCAAGGATGGGTACTGCGCAACAGCGTGATCTGGAACAAGGTAAAAAGCGGCATGGACACGAGCACCGATCGGCTCGGCAATGTCCATGAGCACGTGTTTCACTTCGTGCAGCAGGCCAGAGGCTATTACTACGACGCGAAGGCGATCCGCTCCAGAGCGCGGCAGGCGCGCGTCGTGAACGGCGCCGTCATCTCCGCGACCGGCGTCAGCGGCGTGCGCTACCGACGCCAGATCGAGCTTTCGACCGCGCTTGCACCGCGGGAAAAACTGGCGGCAGTGAAGGCGCTCGATGCGATGCTCAAGGAACTCACCGCCGGACGCCTTGCGGATTTTCGCATGCTGATCCGCGGGCAGCAGCGCGCGACACACTCGGACAGCGAAAAGCTGTCCGGCCGTGCCAAGGAGCTGCGCGACAAAGGCTTCTGTTTTCTGCGTTACCATCCGAGCGGCAGCAAGCCCGCTGACGTGTGGAACATTCTTCCGGAGGATACGCAGAAACGCGCGGCGCATTTTGCCCCCTACCCGGTTGAGCTGTGCCTCATTCCGCTACTTGCCACGTGTCCCCCGGGCGGAATTGTTCTCGATCCGTTTTGCGGCACCGGCACGACTTTGCTCGCGGCGCGCAGCCTCGGCCGCTCCTCCGTCGGCATTGACGTATCGAGCGCCTATTTGGCCCTGTGCGAAGAGCGCTGCGGGCGATGCGAGCGCTAGCGCGGCGCTTCGATCAGATCGTGAAATTCGGCGTGTTTCTGAATGAAGAGCGCAACGAACGGGCAGCGCGGCACGACTTTGGTGCCGGCGGCACGCGCAAGCTCAAGTGCCCCGCGCGTCAAACGCGAGCCTAGGCCCTGCCCCCGGAGCTCCTGCGGGACTTCGGCATGCAGGAGAGTCACGACGCCAGGCGTGCGGCGGTAGGTGATGAAGGCGCTCTTGCCGCCGATGTCCATCTCGTAGCGCTGCGCGGCGGCATTATCGCGCACGGCATTGGCCATCGCGTCGCGATCCGGGGCTAGCGCGCCTTGCGTTCACGCTCGGCGCGCCGCGCAGCTTTGTTGGGCGGCGGGCGGCGCTCGACGCGGCTGATCGCAAGCAACTGCCCCTTGACGCGCACGCGCTGCAGCCGCGCAAGCAGCGCCGGCGGCATGTCCTCTGGCAGACGCACGAAGCTGTGATCGCCGCGAATGTCGATGCCGTTGATCTGCGAGCCATCGAGCCGCGCCTCATTCGCAATCGCGCCGACGATATTGCCCGGCTGCACGCCGTGCACGCTGCCGACCTCCAGGCGATATATTTCCTGCGGATCGAAACGCGCGCCGCGTCCGCGACGCGCCGGCGCGTGCTCGCGCTCGTGTGCCCGGGCGCGCTCCGGCGCCCGCTCCTCTTCGGCCGCCGCGCGCTTGGCGCTCAACAGCAGCGGTGTCTTCCCCTGCGCGAGCTGCGCCAGCGCCGCGGCGACATCAACGATGTCTGCGCCGCTCTCGTGCGCGAACTCCTCAACCACCGCGCGGTAGGTGCCCGCCGCCTCGCTCGTCAGAATTGCGGCGATGCGCTCTTTGAACTTCGCCACACGCTTGGCGTTGACGTCGTCGATGCTCGGCAGGGTCATGGTCTCGATCGGCTGGCGCGTCGCGCGCTCGATTGCGTGCAGCATGTTGCGCTCGCGCGGCGCGACGAACAGAATGGCTTCGCCGCTGCGACCCGCGCGGCCGGTGCGGCCGATGCGGTGCACATAGGACTCCGTGTCATAGGGCACATCGAAATTCACGACATGTCCGATGCGCTCCACATCAAGCCCGCGTGCGGCGACGTCCGTTGCCACCAGGATGTCGATCTGTCCGGCTTTTAGCTGCGCCACGGTACGCTCGCGCTGCGACTGCTGCAGATCGCCGTTGAGCGCCGCGGCCGCAAAACCGCGTGCCTGCAGCTTTTCCGCAAGCTCCACGGTCGACTGCTTGGTGCGCACGAAGACCAGCATAGCGTCGAAGGATTCCACCTCGAGAATGCGGGTCAGCGCGTCGAGCTTGTGCATGCCGCTCACGACCCAATAGCGCTGACGGATGTCGGTCGCGGTGGTCGTCTTGCTCTTGATCGTGATTTCCTGCGGCGTGCGCAGATGCCGCTGCGCGATGCGTTTGATCTGCGGCGCCATGGTGGCGCAGAAGAGCGCCACCTGGCGCTCCTCGGGCGCCTGGCTCAGGATCGAATCAATCGCATCGACAAAACCCATCTGCAGCATCTCATCCGCTTCGTCGAGCACGACGAAGCGCACGCCCTTCAAAGACAGCGTTCCGCGCTCGAGGTGGTCCATGACGCGCCCCGGAGTGCCCACGATGACGTGCGTGCCTCTCTTCAGGGCGTGCAGCTGCGGGATGTAGCTCTGACCGCCATAGATCGGCATCACATGAAAGCCGCGCAGGTGGGCCGCGTACTTCTGGAAGGCCTCAGCCACCTGAATCGCAAGCTCGCGCGTCGGCACGAGCACCAGAGCCTGCGGCTCCTTCTGCGCAAGGTCGAGTTTCGAAAGAATCGGCAATGCGAAGGCGGCGGTTTTGCCGGTGCCGGTCTGTGCCTGGCCGAGGATATCCACACCGGACAGCAGCACCGGTATGGTTGCCGCCTGGATCGGCGAGGGCGACTCGTAACCCACGTCGGCGAGCCCCTGCAGCACGGCCTCAGACAAACCGAGATCGGCGAAGGTGGCTGGCGGCGCTGCGGCGTGCGGAGGCATCGTCCTTGAATCCAATAATAATAGTATCGGCGACGAGTGTAGCCGCTTGGCGGCGCCGGCGTAGCGGCAATTGCGATCTCGCCCCCACGGGCCGGCGCCAAATGCGCAAGGTCGCACCCGGCGGCACACCGCAAGCCCGGGCAAAGATGCCTCGGCGGCGCGATGCCGCTCGCGGGCGGCATCGAGCGCGCGCCGCTACTTGCGAAGTGCAGCGTCACCGCGCGACGCACTCCTCGATTCAGCCTGCCCGCAGGGTCGCGGGCCAGTTAACAATGCCCATGCTCTCAAGCTTGAGTGTGCGTGGCGCTCTTTTAAGTTTGAGATGCGCAGGCGAATCCTGTTTGGACCCTGGAAGTGGCCGTGCCGGCGTGACCGCGGCCATTAACAGGAACGTTATGGTTCGAAAAGAAATGTAAAGCGCGTCGCTTGCCGGCGACCCCGCCAAATTACTGTTAAGTGCCGCAATTCACGGGCCGCTTACATGTTCGTGACCTGCTAGACTCTCACGCCTCTCTTCAATGCGAACACGACAATGATCGTGCAAGGTGGGTATCCCCGGATGGCGTCACGTTATCTTGTGATCGGCTCTTTGGCGCTGCTGACAGCAATGGCAGCCTCGTCCGCGCCATCGGCGCTGCAGCCGAAAGTGGCTCCTGGCACGTCACGGCTGTATGTCATCGGCACCCGCAGCGCGGAGCAGCGCCATAGCGCGACTGCAGGAAAACTCGACTCGATACTTGCGGACCTGTCGCGTCATGCGGCGCTCGCGCGCCCCGACCACGAGCTCGCGGACCTGCACGCGCTCAGTCCCGCAGCGCGCTTCGTGCAAAGTAGCGCGACAGCTACGCCCCGGGTGCTCATCGATGCCACCACGCGTGGCAATCCGCAACAGTTGCGAGCAGCGCTCGAAGGGCTTGGCCTTGAGCGCGCGGCGGTCTACTCCAATGACGTCGGCGGCTGGTTGCCGGTCAATCAGATCGAAGCCGCGGCCGGCCGCGCCGAACTCCTGGCCATCCGCGCCGCAATGCCGCGCGCGCGCACTGGCGCCGTCACGACGCAGGGCGACTACGCCCAGAGGAGTGACGTGGTGCGCAGCGATTATCCCAGCATCACCGGCGCTGGCATTACCGTCGGCATGCTGTCCGACAGTTTCAACTGCTACGCCGTGTACGCCGTGCCCTCCAATGATGTGCCGGTTTCTGGCTACGCCGGCTACGCCTATAACGGCTTTACCGCCGACTACGCCACCGACATATCAACCGGCGATCTGCCGTCCGGCGTCAATGTCCTGGAGGAAGCTGACTGTTTGGACTACGGCGCGCCCGTGGAGGCTCCCTTTGGCGATGAGGGGCGTGCGATGCTGCAGATCGTCCATGACGTGGCGCCCGGCGCCGGTCTGGCGTTCTATACGGCGGAGAACAGCGAGGCCGATTTTGCGACCGGCATCGGCAAGCTCGCCGCGGCGGGTGCCAAGGTCATCGGCGATGACGTGGGCTATTTTGATGAGCCGTTCTTCCAGGACGGAATCGTCGCTCAGGCCATCGACGCTGTCGAGGCACAGGGTGTGGCGTACTTTACGGCGGCCGGCAACAACGGCTCACTCGCCTACGAAAACACGGCGCCCGTCTTCAGCACTCTCGCCACGAGCGGATCGAATGCGGGCGAATATCTGCTCAACTTCGACACTTCCGGCGCGACCAACACGACTTCACTGCCGGTGACGATTCCGCCAGTTCCGCCCGGTGATTTCGTTGCGGTGGTGGTGGAGTGGGATCAGCCGTACGTGACGGGCGCGCCTGGCAGTCCCGGGGCCAGCAGCGAGATCGACGTGTGCGTTACGGGCGGCACCGGAGCCGATACCATCACCGACTACGACGGTGACTCGGTGAGCTGCAGCGGCCCTAATGCGACGGGCGGCGATTCCTACCAGATCATGATCATCGGTAATCCGGCCTCAGCTGCCGCCCCCAGCGTGAAACAGAATCTGAACATCGTCGTGGGCCTTGCGGGTGGCACAGCGGCGCCCCACCGAATCATCGTCGCCGTCGAGGACGATGGCCTGGGAAGTTCGATCAACTCCTTTGCGACCCATAGCGCGACGCTGCAGGGTCACTCGGGTGCGGCCGGCGCTGCGGCGGTGGGGGCGGCGTTCTATTTCAAGACACCGCGCTGCGGGACGACGCCGGCGACGCTGGAAAGCTTCTCCTCCGAAGGCGGCGCACCGATTCTGTTCGATACCTCCGGCAATGCGCTTGCCAGCCCGATCGTTCGTCAGAAACCGGATTTCGTCGGCCCCGACGGCGGCAATGATACTTTTCTCGGCTTCACATTGGTCGCAGCTGGCATCACCGGATCCGACGGATTGTTGGATACCTCCATCAGCGAGTGTCAGAACGACCCCAGTTATCCGAATTTTTTCGGCACTTCCGCCGCCACACCGCACGCGGCCGGCATCGCTGCACTGCTGCTGCAGGCGAACGCCGAAGACACACCCACACAAATCTATGCGGCGCTCCGTGATAGCGCTCTGCCGATGAGTGGCGCGACACCGAATTTCAGTTCCGGCTACGGGTTCGTCCAAGCCGACGCGGCGCTCGCGCTCCTCGCCTTCGGTCCGCCGACGCTCACGCTCGCCGCGAGCTCCGTTGCCGTCGGCAGCTCCACGACCATCTCCTGGACGTCCGTGGATGCGACCAGTTGTACTGCCTCAGGCAGTTGGACAGGGCCGCTCGCGACCAGCGGCAGTCAAACCATATCCCCGACCGCGGTTGGGACTTCCACCTTCACACTGACCTGCCTCGACGCGACCGGTACGTCAAAGGAGAGCACGGTCACCTTGACTGCGACGGCGGCGCCTGCATCAAGCGGCGGCGGTGGAGAACTGGGTAGCCTCATGCTCTTTGGTCTTGCGGCGTTGACTCTCGTCCGGTTCACTCGCGCAAGAGTTGCAGTAAACGGTGCACGCCGGCGGCGCTAAGCCCGCTCTGTCTGATCGCCCCTCCCCGCAGCCTCATCGCGCCGATGGCGTTTGATCCGCGCTTAACATAAAAAACCTGTCGCGAGCGCAGCCGTCAGCCAAGCCTTGTAAATGCTAATGAGAATTATTAGCATTTAGAGTCATACCCCCGGGGCCGCATCGATGGCAGACAGACAGGCGCTTTTTGCGGCCCTCGCTCTTTTGGGCACAGTGATCTTTTCCGGCGGCTTGAGCGGCTGCGGTGGCGAGAGCGACGCGACGATAGCTGAACCCGGCGCTACGCCTGACGCAGACGCCGAATCCCCCGCGGCGAAATTGGGCTTCCAGCTCTTCGGCGACACAAACCTATCCGTCTCGGGTCGACAGGCCTGCGTGACCTGCCATGTTCCCTCGAATGCCTAAGCGTCGAGGGACGGGCTCTCGGCACCGCTCGGCGGCCCGGATATGAACCTGCCCGGACTGCGCAACGCGCCCTCGCTCAGGTACGCCTCGTTCGCGCCGCCTTTCAGCATCGTCGCCGGCACTGCCACCGGAGGTTTTTTTCGCGACGGCCGCGCATCGAGCCTCGCCGCGCAGGCCGCGCAGCCCTTCGTCACGACCTTTGAGATGGCCAATCAGGACGCCGCCGAGGTCATCTCCCGACTGCGCCACTCGTCTAAGTCGCTTGCGCAGTTCATCGCCGTGTACGGCGCAGATGTGCTCAACGACCCGGCAGTCGCGCTGCAGGACATGGCCCAGGCGATCGCCGCCTACGAAACCGAAGACTCATCGTTTCACCCCTTCAGCAGCAAGTTCGACTTCTGGCTGGCAGGCGAGACGCAACTCACCAGCGTCGAGCAGCGCGGCCTTGCGCTCTTCAATGACCCTACCCGCGGCAACTGCACCGCCTGCCATCCGAGCCAGCGACAAGGCTACAGCGAGCACCCCCTGTTCACCGATTTCACGTACGACAACATCGGAGTGCCGCGCAACTGGAAAATCGCGGCCAACCTGCCAAACCCGGTGAGTCCGGTGAACGGTGCGGCGCTCACCTATATTCCTATCGCGCCCAATGTCCCTTCTGACTCCGAATACACCTACTACGATCTCGGCCTGTGCGGGCCCCTCGAACCGGCGGCCACCGATCCGCATCCGCGACCGGTGTTTTCTGACACGACCTCGCTGTGCGGTCAGTTCAAGGTGCCGACGCTGCGCAACATCGCTCTCACCGCCCCGTACTTTCACAACGGCGTCTTCGGCACGCTCAAAGAAGTACTCGAGTGGTACGTCACCCGCGATATCAACAATAACGTGGGCAACAACCCCAACCCGGTCCCCGCCGGACCCGGCGGTAATCCGTACGTGCCCGCGGGCAGCTTCTATCTGGCCGCTGACGGCACACCTGACCGGTTCGAGTACAACGACCTGCCGGTTGAATTCGACGCGAATGTAAACGTCGGCGAAGTGCCCTATACGCCGCCCACCTTTGCCGGCGGACAAGCTCCCACGCTCACTGCGGACGACATCACCGCGATCATCACTTTTCTATGCACCCTCACCGACGGATTCGATCCCGATTATCCCGATGCGTATGCATTGCCCGAGCAGTGCCAGGCAGCCGTTGCGGCATCTTCCCAATCTTCCAGGGCGGAGTAATCATGAAAACTCGAACCAAGCCTTCCTTGCGGGCGCTGCTGGCGCTGCTGGCGCTCGCCGCGCTTGGCGCTGCCGGCGCATCCCAAGCGGATACGGTGATCTCCGACGCTGACGCACGCGAGCAAAAGCTCGAACGCCGCGTCGAACAACTTGCGCAAGAGCTGCAGGCCGTGCAGGCCGAGCTGCAGGCGCTCAAGACGGAAAATCAGGCAACCGCAGCCGTGCGCGCGGCACCGCCGCCGCTGGTGCAGAGCGCAGCGGTGGCCCCTGCGCCCGCGGCGCCTGCTTCATCGCCCTTCGACAATTTTAGCCTCTGGGGCTACGGCGAGGTCTACTACACTCATCCGACCCAGGATCCGAAGCGCACCGAGTTTGACTTGGCACGCGCCGTGTTTGGCATCGGCTATAAGTTCGATGAGCGTACGCTTTTCAATTCCGAGTACGAATTTGAGCACGCCGTATCCTCCGCCAATGATGTCGGCGAATTCGAGGTCGAGCAGTTCTACATCGATCGGCTGCTCACCGACCAGGTGGGCGTGAGGGCTGGACTCATCCTGATGCCGTTTGGGCTTCTCAACGAATTCCATGAGCCGACCAATTTCTACGGCGTGCAACGCAATTTCGTCGAGACGCTGATCATCCCCAGCACCTGGCGCGAGGGAGGCGCCGCCTTGCATGGCGAAACCGAATTCGGGCTTGCGTGGAACGCGGGCATCACGAGCGATCAGGACCTCTCGAAGTGGAACTTCGCTCCCGAATTTCCCCAATACGTCACCGCGCTCGACATGGAGGACAACGATGTCGCACCGTTGCAGGCCACGCATCAGGAGCTGGCGCTCGCGAAGGGACAGCACCTGGCGCAGTATCTGGCGCTCAATTACATTGGCGTGCCGGGCCTTAAAGTCGGCGCCAGCATCTTCAACGGCAAGCTAGCGACGGTTCCCGCCCCGCCCAATGCCCCGGTGCCTGACGACCAGCACCTCACCCTGTGGGAAGCGCATGCCCGCTGGATGCCCGGCAACTTCGACATTTCGGCGCTGTACGCGCACGGTGCCATCACCAATCTCGCGGCGATCAATGCCGAAAACCCAGGCTCCCCCAATCCGATTCCGTCATCATTCCTGGGATACTACGGTCAGGTCGCCTACACCGCCTGGGACCGCGGCGGCTATCGGTTCGCACCCTTCGTGCGCTGGGAACACTACAACATGGGTGCAAGCTATGAAGGCGTGAGCGGACCTGTGGTGCCGACCGGCCTCGTGCCGGTGTCCGCAGCCCCCGGCGACTACGGCTACTGGCCGCAACGCTTCGACCGCGTCTGGACGTTCGGCGCCAATTATTACCTGGGACCGCACGTGGTGTTGAAGGTCGACTATCAATCCTTTCAGGTCAACACTGATTTCAGTCGCTACGATCTCGGCCTGGGCCTGGATTTTTAACTCATGAAGGCGCGGCTGCTATTGATCCCGCTCTCGCCGCTCGCGCTGGTCGCGCCCGCCTATGCCGTCACTTACCTGACAGTCGAGCAGGCGCAGACATTCATGTTCGAGGGCCACGTGCTGACGCGCGATTTTCGCGCGCTAACCCTGGCGCAGATGCAGGCCATCGAGACCGACTCCGGCGTCAAAGTCACCAATCCACAGTTAAGCGCCTGGCGCGACAACGCCGGCGGCTGGTTTCTGCTCGATCAGGTGATCGGCAAACATGAGTTTATCAATTATGCGCTCGCGCTCGATGCGAACGGCGTGGTACGCCAGCTGGAGATTCTCGATTATCATGAAAGCTACGGCGGCGAAGTGCATCTGCCGGCGTGGCGGCACCAGTTCGTCGAGAAGCACCACGGCTCGGCGTTGCAGCTGAATGGCGATATCAAGAATATTTCCGGAGCAACGCTTTCCTGCGGTCATATCACCGACGGCGTGCGCCGACTGCTCGCAACCTATGCTCTCGTGCTCGCTGCCCCCGAGCATTGAGCGGGCGCGGCCGCTCCTCGGCACCGTGGTCGCCGTGCGGGTGCGCGGCGCGGCCCCGCGCACCGCCGAGCGCGCCATCGACCGCGCCTTTGCGGCCATGTCCGAGATTCATCGGCTCATGAGCTTCCAGGAGCACGGCAGCGACATCAGCCGCATGAACCGCGGAGCCGCGCGCGCCCCGGTCGCGGTCCATCCCCACACCATTCGCGTGCTCGCATGGGCTGCACGCATGGCACAACTCTCACAGGGGCTATTTGACGCCACCATCGGCAGCACGCTCGTCGAGTGGGGCCTGCTCGCCACTCCGGACGCCGATGCACTCCCTGATCCACGCGTAAGCTTCCGCGATGTCGAGCTGCACAGCGGGCGTGAGGTGTTCTTCAGGCGTCCCCTGTGGATTGATGTTGGCGGCATCGCCAAAGGCTATGCGGTGGACCGCGGCGTCGCGGCGCTACATGCCTGCGGCATCAGTTCGGCCTGCGTCAACGCGGGCGGGGACCTGCACATCGTGGGTGCGGAGGCTGAACACGTCGCGATCCGCACGGCCGCAGCCCCGGTGGATGTTCTGCCAGTGCTGAAGCTGCGCGCCGGCGCATTAGCGTCGAGCTGCGGCGCAAGCTCCCGCCGATCTCATGCCGGAGATTGGGTCAGCTGCCACGTGAGCGGTCGCACCCGCCGGGCCGTCGACGCGCGCACCACGGTGTCGGTGCTCGCCGGCCGCTGCGTCATTGCCGATGCCCTGACCAAGGTCGTGCTGGCAGACGAGGCGCGAGCAATACCGCTGCTGCGCCGCTTCCGAGCCGTCGCCCACCTGCATCATCCGGCCCATCCCGGATCCGGATGGCGCACGTTGGGCGCGTTGCAATGATCCGGCATCGATTCCTCGTCTGGCCGATTGTGCTCGGCGTGTGGCTCTCCGGTGCACTGTGGCTCGTCTTCCACGATTTCCTCAGGCGACCTGGAGAATTCGGGCTCACGGCACATCCGCTCGAGCAATGGTGGCTGCGCGCGCATGGCGCCTTTGCGTTTGCGTCGCTGTGGCTGCTCGGATTCCTGTCAGTGGCGCACGTGGGCGCCCGCTGGGCGTGGCGCCGCCAGCGTCGCTCGGGAGTGGTGCTGCTCGCGCTCTACATTTGGCTCGTGCTCACCGGTTACCTTCTCTACTACGCCGGCGGTGATGCGTTTCGCGCCGCGGTGTCGCCCGCCCACTGGACGGTCGGGTTGGCGGCGCTGTTCTTTCTGCTGCTGCACCGGCGCATCCGACGCAGCTCCGGCGCGCGTCGTTAAGTCACTCCCATCTCGATGGACAGGCGCACCAGATCGGCGGTGCGCGTGACGCCGAGTTTGGCCTTGATCTGCGTGCAGATGTTTGCAACCGTCTTGTAGCTGACGCCGATCGCCGCGGCGATCTGCGCAAGACTGCGCCCTTCGCTCAAGAGCCGCAGAATCTCCAAGTCGCGCTCCGTCAGCCGATTCCACGGATCGGCATCGACCGGGCCGTGAACCGCAAGCTCCTGCGCGATCTCGCGTTCCACGTACCGGCCACCCTCAATGACGCGATTCAGCGCGATTTGCAGCTCCTCGGGGCTTGCATTCTTGCTGACGTAACCGCGCGCGCCAGCCTGCAGAGCGCGCGCGGCATACATGGTTTCCGCGTGCATGCTGAAAACCAAAATGCGAACTGTGGGACGTATGCTGATGAGCCGGCGTAACAGCTCGATGCCGCCGATTGCCGGCAGATGCAGGTCAAGCAGAATCAGATCCGGCTGCTGACTGTGAACGAAGGTCAAGGCTTCGCGCCCCGTAGCCGCGTCAAAGATCTCGACGTTCGGCAGCGTCACGAGCAGGCGCCGCAGGCCGTCGCGCACGACGGCGTGATCGTCCACGACGAGAATCTTCACGATTCGGCTTCCGTCTCCGCTGTGGCCACCGGTGCCTGGCGCGGCACATGCGCTGTAACGCTTGTGCCCTTGCCGTCAACGTGATTGCGGACCCTCAAGGTTCCACCCAGGGCGCTGATGCGCTCCTGCATCCCGGCAAGTCCGAGGCCCGTTCGCTCCGTCGCTGCGGTGAGGCCTACGCCGTCGTCAGATACTTGTAGCACGATGTCGCCGCCGACTTGCGTCACGATGCTTACCTTGATGCTGCGCGGCCGCCCGTGCCGAATTGCGTTCGTTAGACTCTCCTGAATCAGACGGTACAGCGTAGCGTCGACCACATCACCAAAGCTGACATTCGGAGTTCCCACATCAAACTCGATTGAGATCTGCGGATGGCGGCGCCGCCAGAAGACGCCGAGATTTTCCACCGCCTGGGCAAGGCCGATTTCGGCGACGCCCGTCGGCCGCAGGCGGCCGAGGATCGCCTTCACGTGCTTTTGCATGTGGCTGACCGCTTCGCGGATTGAGCGGCCGCGCTCCAGGATTTCCTCATCACCATGCGCCTCGGCGAGGCGAGCAATACTCGCAACGTCGATATTGACGGCAAACAGAAAGGGCCCCACATCGTCGTGCAAGTCGCGCGCAAGATCCGCCCGCTCCTCCTCCTGAATGGTCAACAACTGAGTGTGCAGGCGTTCGTTGCGCTCTTCGAGCGCCCCTAAGCGCTCGGCCATGAGGTTGAAAGCGCGCGCCAGATGCTCAACTTCCGGCGGACCACCCTCTGCCACGCGCGTTGCGTAGTCACCGGCGCCGATCGTGCGAAAGCCGGCGGACAATGCCTCAAGCGGACGCAGGCTACGTCCAGCTGTCCAGTAGATGATCGCGAAGCTTAAGACGCAAAACAGGACCACGATGACCATGCCGTCGCGAAACTCAATCCATACTTCGCTCACTTCATTGTGAGGATCCGTTTCAAGTGAAATGGCTTCCTCGGCGACAGTCGGCCCGATCGCTATCAAGCTCGCCGAAGGCCGCACGCCCAGAAGGTTGAAGAACCATTCCGGGGTCGGATGAAGGGGCGTAGCGAGGACGGAGTGCGCGGCGCTTTGCCCGCGTTCGTTCATAAGCGCAGCGCGCACATGCCGATCGCCATTGAAGGTGGCGATCAGGCGGCGCAGGTCGCCCTCGCGGTCCGCGACCTCCGGAAGATATTGCAGCGAGTCGCGCACGCGATGCTCGCCGGACAGCAGCGCAGCCTGCATTTCCTCGCGCGCGGATTGCGCAGCGTGCCACCACGCGAGCATGCCGCCCAATAGAACGCTGATTAGAAGCACGAATGCGACCAGAACTATCAAGCGCACCCGCAGCGTCATGTGCCCAAACCTCCCTACGTAGCGCCTGCGCCACACAGCTTTTTAGTTAAGAACGGGAATTTTTCCTGAGAGCGTTTGGGCGACGTTGGGATCCTGAGGTACAGAACAAGCGCTCCAGATATGTACGAGGACATGCTGAATTCAAGAATTGGCGCGCGCAAATTATAACCCGTGGGCGAGCATCGCGCTGGTGGCAGCCGGTTTCGGGTTCCGATCGCGCCTTATCTGCGTGCGCGCGTGGCAACGGCACGCCGCCGCTGCATTGAAAACTTGGCGCTCGGAGCGCGCGTGCCCCATGGATGAGGATTGGGGGCAAGCGCACGCTCCCGGAACTCGACTCGACGATCATACGGCGCTACCAAATGGACCGTACTCCGCAGATATCGGGAATAATGCCCCTTCTCACTCGAATGACTTGGTGTCACCGTGCCTCGCTTGCGCGGGCGGGAGCGTTATCGGCGGCTGGCGAGCGCGCAGCTGCGGGACTTTTCGCGTTGTGTCCCGGCTGTCGGCACGTTCGAACTTCGCCGCCGCGTGCTACTTGCCGGCCAGGTGCGTACCTTGCTGGCGGTTGCGGCGAATGCATCCGGCGTAGCATCGTGCCCGACCCGCGCATTTACGTCAGTCGCCACCCGGGACTGGCATGGCGGAGCCAGATTCCCGTCGCGTACGCGTCACGCGAGCTGCGCACACCGCGATGCAACACCCGCACCATTCCGGCATAGTATTGCGCCTTGCCGGCGCGGTTCGGAATGACCAGAACGATTCGCCGCCCTTCGCCGCTCGGGGATGCTCGCTTGGACCGGAAGGACTGTGCTTTGAGGAAAGGGTAAAGATTGAAGGCTTCAATGGCTAAGAGATTCGGCCACCGTGCGCGGGTGGTGTGGTCACGGCTTCGAGCAGCAGGTGGCTCTCGCGGAATGTCTTCGTTCCTCCTCGTCGCTGTCGCCTTCGGCATGGCGCAATTCATACGAGCGCAGCCCAAGACTGAGCCGACTCCGTATGGCCTCACGGCTCGGAATGCGCCGCATGCCTACCTGCACATGCCGCGCCTCGCGAGCGGCCAATTCCCGGCGCTACTCTCTCAAACCGGGGCCTTCAACGACGCGCGCAACCTGATCCCCAGCGACGGCCTGATCCCGTATGACCTTGTGGTCGCCTTCTGGTCAGACGGCGCCGTCAAGTCACGCTGGGCCGCAGTGCCAAGCGGACAAATAAGATTTGCTCCCACGGGTGAATGGAGTTTTCCGAAGGGCACCGTATTCGTCAAGACTTTCGCCTTACCCACCGACGAAAGAGATCCCGGCGTCAAACACCGGTTGGAAACACGCCTCCTCGTATGTGACAGTGCCGGCGGCGTATACGGAGTCGTTTACAAATGGCGGGCGGACAATAGTGACGCAGACCTGCTGACGACGAGCCTGACCGAAACGATCCCAATCAAGACGGCGTCGGGGCAGGTGCGCGAGCAGACCTGGTATTACCCGAGCCGGAAGGATTGTCTGGAATGTCACAACGTGAAAGCCGGCGGCGTGCTCGGCGTGAAAACGCGCCAAATGAACCGGCCGTTCACCTATCCATCCGGGGTTACGGATAACGAGCTACGAACATGGAATCATTTGGGGCTATTCGCGCCAAGTTTCAACGATGAGGACGTGGCGCAATTCCCAAAGCTAGCATCCGCTGATGACAAAACGCGTCCCTTGGTGGATCGGGCGCGCTCATATCTCGACGCAAATTGCGCTCAATGCCATCGTCCGGGCGGCACCGTAGCGTATTTTGACGCCCGCTATGACACGCCGCTTGAGCGGCAGGAACTCATCGATGGCCCGGTTTTGATTGACCAGGGAATTGACAGGCCGCAAATTATCTCGCCGCACGACATCTGGCGCTCGATCGCGTACATGCGCATGAATACGGTTGGTGATATCAAGATGCCGCCGCTCGCGCGCGAAACGATTGATCAGAAGGGAGTGGCGTTGATGGGTGAGTGGATCCTAAGCATGCCGGGGCGTTCGGTCTTGGATCCGCCAGTCATCTCCCCGGCGGGCGGCAGTTATAACGGACCTATCGAGATTTCGTTGCTGGAACGCGAACCTGGCGCCGACATACGTTACACCTTGGATGGAAGCGTGCCGGGTACATCTGACAAGCGCTACGAAAAGCCCATCACACTCACAGGCGCGGCAATTGTGCGCGCGCGTGCATACAAAGAAGGCTTCACCCGAAGCATCACCGCACAGGAGGCGTTTAGCATCGGAAAATGACAGTGGGCGCAGCGGACGCCGTGCCGCGTCAACCTTTAGCGCTGCGCAAACGCACGCGCATCACTCAGTGTGCTTTCGCCACAATAGCCAGCCCCCACGGGCTTGCACCCGCCTTGACGCGTGCAACTTCCTTGTCTGTTGCCAGATCCACCACGGAGACGTCGTTAGATGGTCCGTTCGCCGAGTAGAGATATTTGCCATCCGGCGAAATCACGATTCCCCACGGACGCGTACCTACCTTGATTGCGTCGAGTACTTCGTAGGTATGGCTGTCGAGTACGGACACGGTTCCGGAGCGGCCATTGCTGACATAGACCTTGCGGCCGTTAGGCGCCACTCTGACGCGTTCCGGTCGCGATCCTTCCGGCAGCGCAATGATCTTCAGGACTTTGAAATTCACCGTGTCGATAACGTTTAATTGGGCGAATGATTCCGATGGAATAAACCCTATGCCGCTTCCGGGCAAGAAGTCCACGCTGCGCGGGCGGACGTTGACCTTGAATTCCCCGACCGTCTTGTAGGTCGCGACATCGACGACAAAAATTTCACCGCCGGCTTCGCACGTGACGTAAAACTGCTTTCCGTCAGGCGTCGTGGCGACCCCCTCAGGCTCCTGCGCCACGAGGATTATGTGTTCCACTTTGCCCGTCGCAATATTGATCACGCTCGCCGTCTTTACGTCTTCGTTTGAAACGTAAAGCCGACTGCCATCTTTGCTGAGGGAGAACTCTTCCGGATCGGAGCCAGCGGAAATCTTACCCGTCAGTTTTCGTTGTGCTACATCCACGACCCCGATGCCGTCGGCGGATTTGTCGGAATTCGCGCTCTCATCATCGTCGTCGTCGGCCTTCCTCTTGAAAATCGGGTTGCCATGCGCATCCAGCTGCGGCGGTGCCGCGATGGGAGTGCCGCTCAGGGCCACATAGACTGTTTTACCGTCGGGACTTGCCTGAATACCGCGCGGCCGCTTGCCGACAGGGATCGTGCCGACTACTTTGAAGTCACTGCCGTTGACCACAGTGACATCCCCCGATCTTTCGTTGGATACAAAGACCTGATAAGTAGAACCCGCTTGTCCATGCACCAAAATTGGTGACGCTGCAATCAGCACGGCACCGACAACGCGGATGCCGCAAGATCGGGCGAAGTGGTAGCGCTCATACATTGGCAGGCCCCTTAAAGCTGATGCGTCGTGGCGATTATATGCGGAATCCACGGGTCGATCGAATTCTTGCATGCATGTTGACAACTGCGCCGCGAGCTGCAGCTCGAACTACAGAACCCGAAATGGCGGGACTTGAGCTCACGCGTCGCTGGCAGCGTGCCATTTCTGATTCCGAGTGATGCAAGGTGGAACGACAGCTGGTTGATCAGGGCAGCAAGAACTTCGCGTCAAAAGCGTATGCGTATTCCTGCCCAGATCGCGCGCGGTGCACCCGGCGATACGGCGTTCTCGTTGGTCCAATCGTTGGGATTGTAGCGCAACGTCCCGTTGGGATTGAAGGAATTGCTGGTGAGGAAGCCGGCAGTGGCGTAGTGCACGTCCAGGACATTGACGATGCGTGCGAAGAGCTCGGCGTGCTTGGAGACGCGATAGGTAGCCCGCAGATTGACGAGCGTGTATCCGGGAAGCCATCCGCTGCCCTCGATGTATTGGCCCGTCGCCGCATCGGTAACGCCCGCCTGATTGGCGTTATTCTCATTACCGTGCAGGTACGAGCCGGAGACGTACATGATGTTGGCGCCGACATTGAGGTTCTTGGTCGCGTCATAGTCGAGCACGAGTCGCGCCGTGCTGCGCGGCACGAGTGGAATCCGATCGCCCGGCGTCACGAGAATGTTGCCGTCGGCGTCGGCGGTACTGTTGGATTCCGCGTTGACCAAAAAGCTCGACTGAAACGTTGCATCGACGAAGCTGTATGCCACGCGCCAGTGGAAGGCGCCTTCCTTGCCGCCCACCGCAACATCGAACCCCTGCCGACGAGTGCCGCCGACGTTGTCGAAGTAGCCCGAGTTGACCGCACTTGCGATGAACTGAATGTCATTGCTATTCGCAGTCCGAAAGACATCCGCGCTCCACGTCAGGCGCTGATCGACCGGAGTCCCGCGTGCGCCCACTTCAATAGTGCGCGCTACTACCTGTTTGAGGTCCGGATCGCTCGCAAAATCATTGGGCAGTCCGCAAGGCGCGGCGGGGTTTGCACAGCCGAGCTCAATCACGGTCGGCGCTCGGCTTGCCTCGTTGTAATCGGCGTAGAAGGTCAGCGAGTTTGTGGGCGTCAGGGTAAATCCCAAAGCTGGATTGACGCGGCTAAACGTATGATCCCCGGTGACCGGGCTCGGCTCGTCAAAGCCCATCCCGAGATCGCCCGGGTCCGTGTCGATACTATAACCATCGAGTGTCTCCGTGTTGCTCGTGTAGCGCACCGATGCGGTAACGTGCAACAGATCGTTCGGCGACAACGTATCCGTGAAATAAAGTCCGAAGATCTTATTGCTGCCGCTCAATGAAATCACGGTCTCGTCGTTGAGCGCGCTGTCGTAGTAGAGGAGCGCGTGAATGGGTGGCAGCGCAACTCCGCCGTACTGGAACGCCTGCGCGAAGGCATCGCGGGAGTCATCGTAACTGACGCCGAGGACCGCCTGGTTCTTGAGGCCAAAGAGGTTCTGCGTATCGGTGAGCTGCGCGCCAAATCCCGCGGTGCGTTGGGTCGTAAGCGTCGTGGCATTCTGACCCGGCTCGCAATAGGCGATCGCGGCACGCGTCGTCAAAGGCAAGCCGCAGCCGATCGGCGGACCGGTTAAGGGCTCAAGATAACTGTCGTTGATGTTGCCGTTTATCGCGTCGGTGACGAGGCGCCGATAGTAGGCATTGCCCGAGAAGAGCAGCTGGTCCGTTAGAAACTGCGTACCCGTGAGGTTCACGAAGTTCAGATGGTTGTCGGTGATGTCGGGTGTGTAGGTTGAGGCGCGTCGGTAGTCAAGCATGGACATCGGCGTTGCACCGTCGCCCCAGAGATCCGTGTCCGCATAGGTATAGCTCAGATCGACATCTGTTTTGTCGTTCTGCCAGCCGACCTTGCCGAAACCCTGATAGACGCGCGTCGGGGATGCATCGCGCCAGCCGGTCTCATCGAAATAGTTGCCCGTGAGGAAATAATCGAACGGACCCGCTTCCCCACCCGTTTCCCCCTCGAACGCGCGCCGTCCGAAAGAGCCTCCGTATCCCTCCAGCTCGGTACCTGGGTTCTCATGGCCGCTCTTAGTCTGTACGGAGAGCGCGCCGCCGAGGGTGTTAAGGCCAAAAACGGGATTCGAGCCCGACATGAGTGTCACGTTCGCGATGGCCGATTCGGGTATCAGATCCCAGTTGACGGTGTCGCCGAAGGATTCATTGACGCGCACGCCATCCACATAGACCGACAGGCCTTCCGGCGTGCCAAGAAGCGGTGAGGCCGTGAACCCGTGATAGTAGATATCCATCTGGTACGGGTTGTCCGCGCTCTCACTGGCGTTTACCCCGCTGAAATTATTGTTGAGGTAGTCGCCAAGATCGAGCGTCTGTTGACGCTGCATGTCCTCGCTATTTCCCGTCTGCACATTCGCAGGTACCTCATTCAAGGGCAAACCTAGGCCGGGCAGCGGCGCGGTTCCGATCACGACGACCTGCGGCATCTCCCGCGCGGCAGCGGGATTGGCGGGACCTGTGTCCGCATCGTCGCTCCATGCCATGACTGGGAATGCTGCAAACGCCGCGCAGCATAAGGCCCGAAGACGCGGCCAATTCAACGCGCGCGAGACAGCGGCTCGGTGGGTGACCGCGACCAACGAATCAGGCCTGCAGGGGCTGTGATTTGCGAAACGAATGGGGCTCGGCATCAGCGATGGTTTGTTTGCGTGTTTGTTTTACGCCACAAGATACACAAGTACTCGGGAATTCTTCCCAAAGCGTAAAGGAATTAGCTCGGGAAGAATTCCCGTTTTTAGCCGCTAAAACCATGAATCACAAACGCGCCAACGACCGCTAGGCTCGTAGCGCCCCGCGCGACCCGCCAAAACAGTTTGGGACGGATGAAAATGCGGCCGCCTCGTGGGCACTGGACGGACAAATTCCTCCCGCCCTACCCGCCAACGTCGTCACGCCCGGCAGCGACACCATGCGAGGGCCGGGCGGAACGCCACGCCCGCCCAGTTGCACGTGTGGGTCGCCACACTAACGAGAGTCGGTTGCGGTTGACCGCTGCTGCCGAGTTGTTCGTTACCGGTGGAAACCCAAACAACCTGTGCATTCGACAGTGCGCTGGCCGCCACGGACCGGACGGCGTCCACCGCAACTCAAAACTTTAGACTGAACGCTCATCGCTCGCCGTCTGCGTGGCGTGGGGCCGACTTCCTAGAAAAAGACCAAGTAACCGAAAGTCCCGCAATCACCAAGTTTCGATGCTTCGTTGGCCGAGTAGGCGTCAACTAAGTAGCCAGATGATCCTGCGGGGTTTGCGGCATGCCATTCTCTCAGCATTCCGCCGAGCAACACCGACCTCGAGAGCAAGCCCATACGGATGCAAATGCGCCAACGCGCATTAGATCGCGAGCTACTTGCCCGGGAGCGGATGCAGCTATACAGCTTTTACTCATCAGAAGCGGGAAATTTTCCCGAGAACAATCGGGTATCTTGCCCTACGCCCTGAGGATCAAATACCGCACAAATCTACAAGAACATCGCTGAATTGAGGTAAACCAATGCGCGCAAATTACAGCCTTTGGATAGGAGTCGCGTTGCTTTCAGCCGCTTCAGGCACGGCTCTCGCCCAGACCCAGTCCCTGCCAGCGAGCGGCCCGCCGTCCGCTGATTCGAACATCAAGCTTGCGCAGATCGTCGTGATCGGCACCTCACCGTTGCCCGGCACCAATATTGATATTGATAAGGTTCCCGGCAATGTGCAGACCTTGAGCGCATCGGATTTGGCCAAGGACGGTGCGCCCAATCTCCTGGGCTCGATGGAAACGCAGCTCTCGAACGTCAACATCAACGACACGATGGCCGATCCGTATCAACCGGACCTTCTCATACGTGGATTCGAGGCCTCCCCGGTACTCGGGACGCCGCAGGGCCTTGCCGTGTACCAGAACGGCGTGCGCATCAACGAGGCCTTCGGCGATGCGGTCAACTGGGACTTCTTCCCTGACATTGCCATCGACCGTGTCGATGTCGTGAGCTCCAATCCGGTATATGGCTTGAACGCGCTCGGCGGCGCCGTCTCGGTCACCATGAAGAACGGCTTTACCTACAAGGGCGGCGATGCCGAGTACGGCGGCGGGTCCTTCGCCCAGCGCTACGGTGAGGCGCAAGTCGGCGCCAGCAACGATAACTTCGGGATCTATGTCGCAGCGCGCGATCTCAACATGAACGGCTGGCGCGAATTTGCCGCGGACAAGCTGCGGCAGTTTTACGGTGACTTTGGCTATCGTAACGGCGGCTGGAACTTCGATGTCTCCTACACGCACGCAGACAATCGGCTCTTCGGGCAGGGAGCCGCGCCGATTCAATCACTGGATATTAGTACTGAGAACGTCTTCACCGGGCCGCAGGATAATTTGAACCGCCTGGATTTCGTCACCGTGAACGGGTCATGGGCCGCAACCGACACGCTTTCCGTGCAAAGCGTTGTCTACTATCGCCACTACACGCAGACCGTCGCCAACGGCAATACCACAGACTATGAACAGTGCATGCCGCCGCAGTACACGACGATTCTGTGCCAATCGGACGGCCTGACCCCGATCAGGCAGCCAAACGGCCACTACATACCGGACCTCACCGACGACGGCACGTATTTTATCGGCGAGAATGATGCGGAACTGATCGGCTCCCAGACTGTGGGCGGCTCATTGCAGATGAGTGGCAACGCTCCCGTCTTTGACCACGGCAATCAATGGACGACCGGCGCAAGCGCCGATGTCGGGCATGTCAATTTCCTCACCACCACCCAGATCGGCGTCATCAACCCAGCGCTCACGGTGCTGCCGTCGCCGTATTACGTCTTCACGCCGGAAAGCTCGCCGTTCGGCGGCAGCCCGACTCATTTGATTGCCGACAACAATTACTACGGCTTCTATGCGACCGATACGTTCGATGCCACTGACAAACTTTCGATTACGGCGAGCGGACGCTACAATGTCGCGATAC
>Ga0302325_10001066_pt1 | contig 71876 bp, 63 predicted proteins | sample Palsa_T0_2_FD_201948 | JGI IMG/M metagenome (GOLD analysis project Ga0302325, IMG submission 201948) | Peat permafrost microbial communities from Stordalen Mire near Abisko, Sweden - Palsa_T0_2 | ecosystem: Environmental > Terrestrial > Soil > Palsa > Peat permafrost | place: Sweden: Abisko...
CGGATCTACGCGGCGGGTGATGTGTGCCTCAAGCACAAGTTCACCCACATCGCGGATGCGACGGCGCGCATCGTGTTGCGCAACGCGCTGCTGCGCGGCCGCCATAGACTGAGCGCTCTCACCGTGCCGTGGTGCACCTATACCGATCCGGAAATCGCGCATGTGGGTCTGTACGTTCGCGAAGCCCGCGAGCAGGCGATAGCCGTGAAGACCTTCACGGTCCTCATGCACGACGTCGATCGCGCGGTGACCGACGGCGATGAGGAGGGGTTTCTTAAAATCCATGTGAAGGACGGTACCGATGAGATACTCGGCGCCACCGCGGTTGCGCGCTTCGCGGGGGAGATGATCAATGAGCTGTCGCTCGCGATCACCGCGGGCATCGGCCTCGAGGAGCTCGGACGCGTCATCCATGCCTATCCGACGCGCGCGGGCGCGATCAAAATGGCCGCGGATGCCTATTTCCGCATGCGCCTGAAGGACGCCGCCCGCTAGAGATACGGCAGCATCAGCCGCGCGGCGTTGTTGCGCAGTGTGATCGGCAGTGAAATCTTGTGCAGCGCATCCGCGCTCAGCTGCAGTTCCTGCTTCTGTGCAATGAACCGCTCCAGCTCGGCCACGAGAGCGGAGTGGTAAATCTCGACATTCAGCTCGAAATTCAGGCGGAAGCTGCGCATGTCCCAGTTGGCGCTGCCGACCAGACACCATTTGCCGTCAACCGTCATGAGCTTCGAATGATCAAACGGCGCAGCATGCGTCCAGATGCGGCACTGCGCTGCCAGCAACGGACCGATATGAGCGCGCGCACCCCAATCAAGGGTAGGGTGGTTGCTGCTTGCGGGCAGGATCAGGTCGACCGCGACCCCGCGCATGGAGGCGAGCGCCAACACCGTAATGATGCGGTCGTCAGGCAGAAAGTACGGCGTCATGATCTTCACCGACGTGCGCGCGGCGCCCACCGCTTGCAGGATCATGAGTTCAATCTTTTCCAGATCCTGGTCGGGGCCCGAGGTCACCGCACGCGCGACGCTTTCGCCAACGGGCCGGAGCGCCGGAAACCAGCTCTCACCCGTGAGCCGCTCACCGGTGATGAAGAACCAATCATCTGCGAAAGTATCGATGATCTGCGCAACGACCGGGCCCTCGAGCGAAAAATGCGTGTCGAGTACCGGGTGCGCGGGCGCGGTACGGATCAGGTTCTCCGCGCCGATGTTGAGTCCGCCGATGAAGCCAATGCGGCCGTCCACTCCGAGCAGCTTCTTGTGCGAGCGCAAGTTCAGAAAGGGCATGCGCCAGGGCAGCGGCGAGTGCAGGAAACGCGCGACGGGAACACCGGCCTGCCGCAGCTTTAGGTAGGTCGTCGACCAGAAGTAACCGCCGCCGAATCCGTCGATCACGACGCGAACCTCCACCTGTCGTCGGTGCGCGCGCACCAGAGCTTCGATGAAAGGCTCGCCGGCGGCGTCGGCGCGGAAGATGTAGCTTGATAAAGCTACGCTGCGTTCGGCTGCCTCGATACAGGCGAGCATCCGTGGATAGGCCTCATCGCCATTGCGCAGGATCGCGATAGCGTTGCCACTCCTGGCAGGGCGTCCCGTGATGCGTCCCGCCGAATACTCAAGAGTTGCCAGGTGATCATCGGCGCCGGCGTCCTCGACCGCGGCGCGGGCTGCGCCGGACGGCCGTGGCACGCGCATGGTGAGCGCGCGCCGCCGCACGCGATTGACCCCCAAGAGCACGTACAGCAGGCTGCCGAGAACCGGTGACAGCCACGCGATCCCAATCCAAGCCACGGCCGAGCCCGGATCGCGCTTATGAACGAGGATGTGGCCAGTCACGCCCACCGCCAGCAGCAAGTGCAAGACGGACAGTATCGTCGCGCCCGTCGGGCTTAGAATGGTGGCTCCACGCAGATGCGCCGTATCCTGGCTCGACATCTTAGCGCCGAATGAGCCAAAGCACCCATGCGTTGCAGCCCTCAGGAGCCCGCGCGGCGTCGCTGGCGCGGCCGATACGATGGCGGTGAGCTGCGCTTCGAGGGTAAAATTCGCGCGCAGCAACGCATCCACCGCTATGCCGACAGGAGAGCAGGTCATGAGTGCAACCGGAAAGTTTTTAACGGATATCAAGAAGATTCGGCAGCGTGCGCGCCGCCATTTGACCGAGGGTGCTGTCACGCAGAACTATCGCGGCAAGGTTGAAGATGCCATTGCGCTGCTCAACCACGCGGTGGCAACCGAGATCGTATGCGTGCTGCGCTACAAGTTCCACGCGGTCAGCGCGACCGGACTTGCGAGCGAAGCGGTCAAACAGGAGTTTGCCGAGCACGCCAGAGAGGAAGAGCAGCACCTTGACCTTCTCTGCGAGCGCATCAATCAGCTCGGCGGCAAACCCAATCTCAATCCCGAGGGCCTGCTTGCACGGTCGGCGTCTGAATACGTCGAGGGCGAGAACCTGGTCGACATGATCAAGGAGAATCTGGTCGCCGAGCGCGTCGCCATCCAGACATACCGCGACATGGTGCGCTACTTCGGCGAGAAGGATCCGACCACACGCGTGATGCTTGAGGGCATCCTGGCGCAGGAAGAAGAGCATGCGAATGACATGCATGATTTGCTGGTGAGTCATGAAGGCCGGCCGATGCTCGACAAATGACGGCCGCCGCGCGCGCATCGCGCAAGCGCAGCTGGTCGGCCATCGCATTTCGATCGTGCGGCACACGTTGACCCAGGATTTGCCGCCCTCGAGCCGTTGCCCTCACCGCTCGGCGGCGTATCCCTCCTTCGCCGGCAGATTGTGCGGCGTGGCTTGATTAAAGAGCGGTCAGCCGTGCCCGCTACTGATCAACGCCGCGATCGCGGACTGCGTCGCTCCGGACGTATCCGTCACGGAGCACAAGCTGCGGATACGGGTTCACCGCGTGCTCGGCGATCAAGCCCCACCGGCGCGTACCCGGCACATCGCTTTTGAGCCTGACACCGGCGGCGCGCCCCGCGGCCGACATTGAAAACTTCAACGTGGTTAACAGCGGCGAATCGGATGCTTTACATAAAATTCTATTTTTTCACGCATTCCGCACTCCCGCTGCACGCCCAAGACCGGATGCACCTACAATGCTTACGACTGGCGCACTGCTGCGGGGTGAAGTGACAAGCTGATGGATTCCAGAATCAACCCGCCGCGTTTGCCCGTAATTGACCTGTCGCTCTTTGATCTCGGCGACCCCTGGCGCAGCCAGGTTGCGGCCGAAGTCGACGCGGCGAGTTCCGAGTTTGGATGCTTTATTGTGGTCGGCCATGGGATCGACGTTGGGGTCGTGGAGCCGCTCATGGCGGCCGGCCGCCGATTCTTCGCAACAGAGGATGCGGTAAAGCGCCGCGTGCAGGTGGAATCTCACGCCCGCGCGCGACAGGACGACTTTTCGCCTGTCGAGGAGCTCGCCGCCCGCAGCGCGGACTTGAGGGATCTGTTTTTTGAGGCACAGCTGACGTTGGGTAATGACCCTGCGAAGCCCGCCACAGCGGCATCGCGGCTGAGCTTTTTGCCGGACGTGCCGGGTTTACGCGAACCGGTCCTCGATTACATGCGCTCACTTTCCGGCTTGAGCCACAAGCTCATGGCAATGCTGGCCCGCGGCCTGCGGCTGGCGGATAGCTATTTCGTCGACCGTTACACGGGCAGCCCGGCTACTTCGTTTCGAATCCTGCACTATCCGCAGGTTGCGAATGAGCGCGCAGCGGTTGAACCATCGACGGCCGGCTATGTGCAGCCGGGACTTTTGACCCTATGGAAGCAGGACGCAGGCGGTGGGCTGGAATTGAATTATCGGCAGCGGTGGGTCGCTCTGCCGGCCGTGCCGAACTCATTCATATGCAACCTGGGTCAGGCGCTCGCGCGCCTTACCAACGGACGCTACGTATCCGCCGCGCATCGCATGAGAAACAGCACCCAGACTCATCGGCTGTCGATGGCGTTTTGCTTCGAGCCCACCCTCAAAGCCGCTCTTGAGCCCATCGCCGGGGTCGGCCCGGAAGTCGCGCGTCCGCAGGGCGCCGCTGAAGCGGCAAACGCCCTGTCGGGGCGTCGCCAGATCGCATAACGCGGAAAAAGGCTGAGCGGCGCGCACCGCATCCGGCCACCGGGCGGTTATGCACGCGTGAGCCTGGCGCACCTGGTGACGGCCGCCGATCCGACTGCTCCGGTGGGTGCAACCCCGGGCATGTGGTTCTTAAGACTCGGCTGCGCGTGCAGCGCAAGCGCCGGCCCATCCTTCCGCTCCGCGATTTCGAGCAACGCCCAGAGTATCGGCTCGCAAGACAAACCGCACCGTTGACGCAAGAGGTTGCGGGGCACCTTCCGATTACGTAATCCTATGGAAGAGGAGCGCAGGTGACATTGAAAGTTATATATCACGCCAATTTGAGCGCGGGTCATCCAGCGTGCCGATATATTGCCGACGGCAAACCAAATTGATCCGGTGCCGAGACAGGGCGCGCGACCCACGCGCTGATGCGCGACGCGCGCTCTCATGGCAGCTCCTGTGTCAGGTGCTCGCGGCTGTGCTGACGGCTTGGGCCGCGGCCGATAGGTGCTACGCCAGCGAGATTGATGACTGGCGCGCTGATGCGCCGGGACATACCCGCCGGATCAGCGTCGCAGACCTGCCTGCGCCATACGCAACCGCATCCAGTTTGAATCGTCCCTTAATTGTGCGCCAGCCTTCCGCAGCGAAGCTTGCTGTCCCGGAGGGCTTTGCGGTCAGAGCCTTTGCAACCGGGCTTAAGGGCCCGCGCCGTGTGTGTATCGCGCCGAACGGCGACATCTTCGTCAGCGAAACTGCTGCCGGACGCGTGCGCGTGTTGCGGGCAGCCGCCGGTGCGGACAAGCCTTCGAAAACGTCACTCTTCGCATCCGGGCTTGATCGGCCATTCGGCATGGCCTTCTATCCTCTTGGTCGGCATCCGCGTTGGCTGTACGTGGCGACCAACAATCAGGTGCTGCGCTTCGCCTACCACACGGGTGACCTACATCAACGGGGCGCCGCCGAGATCATAGTCGCCGAGCTCGCAGGATCGAACAATGGTCATTCAACGCGCGACATTGCGTTTGCGGCGGACGGCTCGCGCATGTTCGTGTCCGTGGGTTCAGGATCGAATGTCGCGGAGGACCAGCCGCGCAAGTCTCCCGAGGAGATTCTCGATTGGGAAGCTGCGCACGGGCTGGGAGCGGCTTGGGCCGAAGAGGCCAATCGGGCGGACGTGCTCGTATTTGACGTCGACGGCAGAGCGCCCGCGCGGGTCTTCGCAACCGGGATACGCAATTGCGTCGGGCTCGCCGTGCAACCGCACACGGGCGATCTGTGGTGCACGACCAACGAGCGCGACGGGCTGGGTGACGATCTGGTGCCGGATTACACCACGCGGGTGCACGAAGGGGCCTTCTACGGCTGGCCGTGGTACTACCTCGGCTCGCATGAGGATCCGCGCCATGCAGGCGAGCGGCCCGACCTCGCGGACAAGGTGACGCAGCCCGACGTGCTGTTTCAAGCCCATTCGGCCTCACTTACGCTCGCCTTCTACAACGCAACATCGGGTGCTGCGGCATTCCCGCGCGAATACGTCGGCGACGCCTTCGTCGCGATGCACGGCTCATGGAACCGCAGCCATCGCACGGGTTACAAAGTTGTGCGCGTGCGCCTTAAGGATGGTGCACCCACGGGCGAGTACGAAGACTTTCTGACCGGCTTCGTAGTCGACGATGATCATGTGTGGGGGCGCCCGGTTGGAGTCGCCGTTGCGAGGGACGGCGCGCTACTGGTCTCGGACGACGCTTCCAACACCCTATGGCGCGTGACGTCCGTCAAGTAATAGGCCTTTAAAGTGCGGGCGGGCCGCCCATTAACTGAATTTAATGATTCGCCAATCTACGGTGAATCAATGAACCATCATTGTTACGCCTTCGGGGGCAAGCGCCTCTCCCAAGGCATTGGCGTCATTCGCACATTCACTTTTATAGACAGCGCTGCGCGCGTGCGTGCGTGCGCTGCGTCACGCTGGATCGCTCTGACCGGCGTCCTGGCGCTCGCCGCCTGTAATCTCGGGCCGCGCTATCGGCATCCCGACATCCCACCGCCGCCTGCCTGGCGCGCTGACGAAGTCAGCGGGGAGGCGACATGGCCATCAGCCGACTGGTGGCGCGGCTTCAGCTCCCCGCAGCTCGACACTCTCATTGATGAAGCGCAGCACACCAATGACGACATCGCCGCGGCCATCGCCCGCGTGCGCGAGGCCGACGCGCAGGCGCGCATCGCCGGTGCGCCGCTGCTGCCGGCCATTTCCGGCACTGCCAGCGCCACGCGTGAGCGGGAACTGAATCTGGCGACACCCGGTACGACGACCGCAAATGACTTCAGTCCTCTCTTGAACGCAAGCTACGAGCTTGATTTTTGGGGCAAGAACCGCGCTGCGTACAATGCCGCGCGCTTCGCGGCCGCCGCCAGCCGCTACGATCGCGTGACGGTTGAACTGACGGTCATGACGAGCGTGGCGAGTACTTTTTTCCAGGCCATCGAGGCGCAGGATCGCCTGAACGTCGCGCGCGACAATCTCGCAAGCGCCGAGAAGATACTGAAAGGACTGCGCCTCGAGCTCACCGTCGGCACCATCACGGCGCTTGACGTGGCGCAGCAGGAGACGACCGTCGCAGTCCTGAACGCCTCGATTCCACCCCTGCAGCAGCAGCTATTGCAGAGCATCGATACGCTGGCGATCCTGGTCGGCAAACCTGCCGAAGAAGTAAATATCACAACGGGCACGCTCGCCGATCTGGCGGAGCCGCAGGTAATTCCCGGGCTGCCTTCCGAGCTCCTGGCGCGCCGTCCGGACGTCGCTGAGGCGGAAGCGCAGCTCATGTCCGCCAATGCAAGCGTCGCCGTTGCGCGCGCAAGCTTTTTTCCGAGCATCGAGCTCACCGCAAACGGCGGCTACGCCAGCACCGCGCTTGCGTCGTTGTTCAATCCGGCGAGCCGCGTGTTCACATTGACGGGTGAGTTGACGCAGCCGATCTTTGAAGGCGGCCAGCTCACCGGGCAATATGCATACAGCAAGGCCCGCTACGCGGAGCTCCTGGCCGATTATCACAAGACCGTCATCTCCGCCTTCAGCAATGTCGAGGATGCGCTCGTATCCCTGCAGCAAACCGCGCTGCAGCATGAGCGTCAAGAGGTTGCCGTCGCCAAGGCGCGCCGCGCATTTGACATCACACAGCGGCAGTTTCATATCGGCACGATCAATATCCTGACTGTGCTCAACACCGAGGCTGCGTTGTTTACCGCCGAGGATGCGCTGGTGCAGGTCAAGTACGCGCACCTCGCGGCGCTCATCTCTCTATACAATGCGCTGGGCGGCGGCTGGCAAATAGCGTAGGAGCCCGAACCGTGGATACACAAGTAGCTGCGCCGCCGCACTCAGCGCAAAAGCGCAGAACCCGTGCCGTGTTTGCGGGAATCGCAATCGCCGTCGTGCTTCTCATTGCCTGGCGATGGCATGGGAATCAAGCCACGGCGGCCGATGCGCATCCCAATGCGCACCCTGCTATCCGCGTCGATACAGCGGTGGCGCAGCACCGGGATGTGCCGATTTACCTTGAGGGCCTGGGCACGGTGCAGGCGTACTACACCGTAACGATCAAGGCGCGCGTCGATGGCCAGTTGCAGAAGGTGGGCTTCGTTGAGGGCCAGATGGTTGCAAAGGACTCGCTCATTGCGCAGATCGACCCGCGCCCCTACCAGGCAGCGCTCGATCAGGCAATTGCGATGAAGGCCAAGGATGCCTCACAGCTGCATGGCGCGGAGCAGGATTTGGATCGCTATACCATTCTTGCCCCCGAGGATCTGACCAGCAAGCAGACCCTGGATGCGCAACAAGGATTGGTCGGCGAGCTGCGCGCGCAGATCCAGGCGGACGAAGCGAACATCGAAAACGCGCGCACCCAGCTCGCCTACACGACGATCACCGCACCCATTGACGGGCGTACCGGCATCCGCCTCATCGATCCAGGCAATATCGTGCATGCGGCCGACGCGAGCGGCATCGTGGTGCTGACGCAAGTGCAACCCATTTCCTTTATTTTTACTTTGCCCGAAGATGATCTGCCGGCTGTCAGCCGCGCGCTTGCCGCAGGCCCGGTCACCGTCGCGGCGATGTCGCGCGACGACACGATTGAATTGGACCACGGCACCTTGTCGCTGATCGACAATCAGATCGACGCGACAACCGGTACGGCGCGACTGAAAGCGACGTTCGCCAACACCGCCAATAAGCTCTGGCCCGGCGAGTTCCTCAACGGCCGCGTGCTGGTGGCGACGGATCACAATGCGGTGACTATTCCCGCGACCGCCGTGCAGCGCGGCCCCACCGGGGTCTTCACCTACGTCGTGAAGGCCGATTCCACCGTCGAAGCACGGCCGTTGCAGATCGGCGCCGAGAGCAATACCGTGACGGAAGTGGACAAGGGGCTGAGCGCAGGCGAAATCGTCGTCACCAGCAACCAATACCGGCTGCAGCCCGGCGCAGCGGTGCAGACGAACGCCGCGGGCGCTGCGATCCGCACCGCGCAGGCGGCCAAAGGGCAGCATGCCGGCACGGGTGGCGCTGCGCAGTGAGCATCTCGACACCATTCATCGAGCGGCCGGTTGCGACATCGCTGCTGATGGCCGGAATCCTCCTCGTGGGACTCGTCGCCTTTCCCTTATTGCCGGTGGCACCGCTGCCGCAGGTGGATTTTCCGACGATCGTGGTTACGGCGCAGCTGCCCGGCGCGAGTCCGGAGACCATGGCTTCCTCGGTCGCAACCCCGCTCGAGTATCAGTTTTCGCAGATCGCCGGCGTCACGCAAATGACCTCGAGCAGTGTGCTCGGAACGACGCAGGTAACCATCCAGTTTGACCTCAATCGCAACATCGATGCGGCCGCACAGGACATCCAAGCGGCAATTGACGCGGCCGGCGGCCAGTTGCCGAAGAACCTGCCGACGCCGCCTTCCTACCGCAAGGTCAATCCCGCTGACGCCTCGATCCTCATTCTATCGGTGCATTCGGATGTTCTGCCGCTCACCACGGTGGACGACTATGCTGAAAACGTGATCTCGCAACAGATCTCCCGCCTGCCCGGTGTCGCGCAGGTCACTATCGGCGGACAGCAGAAGCCGGCGGTGCGTGTGCAGGTCGACCCGGCGAAGATTGCTGCGCTCGGCATCCAGCTCGAGGATCTGGCCGGCGTCATTTCGACGGCGACCGTCGATTCCCCAAAAGGCTCGATCAATGGCCCGAATCACGGCTTTGCCATCTATGACAACGATCAGCTGCTGAAGGCGGCTCCCTGGAACGACATCGTCGTCGCCTACAAGAATGGCGCGCCGGTACGCATACGCGATATCGGCGTCGCCATTGATGGCGCGGAGAATGCGCAGCTTGCGGCCTGGCAGAATGGCAAAGCCGGCATCCTCTTGCTGATCTACAAACAACCGGGCGCCAACATCATCGACGCCGTGGCGAGCATCAACGCTCTGCTGCCACACATACTCACCTCGGTGCCACCGTCGATCAAACTCGACCGCATCATCGATCGCACGACGACCATCCAGGCCTCGGTGCATGATGTGGAATTCACCCTGATGCTCACGATCGCACTCGTCGTGCTCGTAATTTTCTTATTTCTACGCAACGTCTGGGCGACGGTGATTCCGGGCGTTACGGTGCCGCTGGCGCTGTTCGGCACCGCGGCGCTCATGTACATCGTCGGCTACAGCCTCGACAACCTGTCGCTGATGGGCCTCACGATTGCAGTCGGCTTCGTGGTCGACGACGCCATCGTCATGCTGGAAAACGTCTATCGCCATATCGAGGCCGGGCTCTCGCCCAGAGAGGCTGCCCTGAAGGGGGCAGGGGAGATCGGCTTTACCATCGTATCCATCAGCCTGTCTCTGGTCGCGGTGTTCATTCCGCTGCTCCTCATGGGTGGCATCGTCGGCCGCCTGTTTCGTGAGTTTGCGATTACTGTGACCATGACCATCCTGGTCTCAGCCTTCGTCGCGCTCACGCTCTCACCGATGATGTGCGCCTTGTACCTGCGCGACGAGAAGCACGTGCAGCACGGGCGCGTCTATCTTGTCATTGAGAGCGGTTTCACCAAGATGCTGCAGGGATACACGCGCGGGCTCGATTGGGTTTTGAGTCATCAGCGCACGACGTTGTATGTGTTTCTCGCGACCGTGGCCTCGACCGCCATCCTTTACGTCTACATTCCGAAGGGATTCTTCCCGCAGCAGGATACGGGAATCATCGTGGGAGTTTCGGATGCCTCGCAGGATGTTTCCTTCGATGAGATGGTGCGGCTGCAGCACAACCTGACGGATGTAATCAACCGCGACCCGGCCGTTGCAAGCTGGGCAGCTTTTATCGGCGGCTCCCGGCCGATGAATAACGGCTTCGTCGTTCTGGGCTTAAAACCACGCGATGAGCGCTCGGTCACGGCGGATCAGATCATCACGCGGCTGCGCCCGGAACTCGCCAAGGTGCCTGGCGCGACGGTCTTTCTGCAGGCCGCGCAGGATATCAACGTCGGCGGGCGCACTTCGCGCACCCAGTACCAGTACACGCTGCAGGATTCAGACCTCGATGAGCTCAATGATTGGGCGCCGCGGTTGCTGGCGCAGCTGCAGAAGCTGCCGCAGTTGCGCGACGTCGCCTCGGACCAGCAGACGAGCGGCACGATGGTGTCCGTCACCATCGACCGCGATCAGGCGGCGCGCTTCGGCCTGCAGCCCTCGGTCATCGACAATACGCTTTACGACGCCTTCGGCCAGCGCCAGGTGACGCAGTACTTCACCCAGCTGAATAGTTACCACGTGATTCTCGAAGTCACCCCGGCCCTGCAGGAAGATCCGGACAGTCTCAAAAAGCTTTATATCAGGTCGCCGCTTACCGGCCAGGAGGTGCCGCTGTCGACCTTCGCGAAGTTCAATACTCAACAGGTCACGTATCTGTCTATCAACCATCAAGGACAGTTTCCGGCGGTCACGCTGTCCTTCAATCTCGCCCCCCGGGTTGCGCTCGGCGACGCCGTCAATGCGATAAATAAGGAGGCGGCGTCCATCCGCTTGCCCGCGACGATCACCGGGACATTCCAGGGTACGGCACAGGCCTTTCAAGCCTCTCTCAAGAGCACGCCCTATCTCATTCTCGCGGCGCTGGTCGTCGTCTACATCATCTTAGGGATGCTCTACGAGAGCTACATTCACCCGCTCACGATCCTGTCAACGCTGCCGTCGGCCGGGGTCGGTGCGCTTTTGATGCTGATGATCTTCCATTTCGATCTGTCCGTGATCGCGTTGATCGGGATCATCCTGTTGATCGGCATCGTCAAGAAGAACGGCATCATGATGGTGGACTTTGCCATTCAGGCGGAGCGTGAGCAGCATCTCACGCCCGAAGCTTCCATCCGCCAAGCCTGTCTGTTGCGCTTCCGGCCGATCATGATGACGACCATGGCCGCGCTCCTGGCTGCGCTGCCGCTCATGCTCGAACACGGCACCGGCTCGGAATTGCGTCAGCCCCTGGGATATACCATGGTGGGCGGGTTGCTTCTGAGCCAGGCACTGACTCTGTTCACCACCCCGGTCATCTATTTGTACCTCGACCGCGTCAGCGTGCGCTTCGCAAATCGCCGCGCGGCGGCAGTGGAACAACATCACGACGCGGCGCCGCCGCCAGCTCCACTTGAGGTGCTCTGAAGTGATGGACGCGGGCAATCGAGGCATACCATGAAGCTGCTCCTGGTCGAAGACAACGAGCGCGTCAGCCAATTCGTGGTCAAGGGGCTGAAGGAGTCCGGGCACACCACGGATCATGCGGATAATGGGCGCGACGGCCTGTTTCTCGCGGCGAGCGAGCCCTACGACGTCATCATCATGGATCGCATGCTGCCGGGCCAAATCGACGGGCTTGCGATCATCGAGGCGCTGCGCAAGGCCGGCAACCGCACCCCCATCCTCATCCTGAGCGCACTGTCTGATGTGGATGAACGGATTCGCGGTCTGAAAAGCGGCGGCGACGATTATCTGACCAAGCCCTTCGCCTTTGGCGAACTGTTGGCGCGGCTCGATGCGCTCGCGCGGCGCGCTCAGGGCAACAACACCGAGACGACCCTCGACGTCGGGGATCTGCGCGTGGATCTGCTGTCGCGCAAGGTCGTACGCGGCGATCGTGTAATCACGCTGCAGCCGCGCGAGTTCAAGCTCCTGGAATACCTGATGCGCCATGCCGGCCAGGTGGTGACGCGCACCATGCTGCTGGAGAACGTTTGGGACTACCACTTCGATCCCCAAACAAACGTCGTTGATGTGCACATCAGCAAACTGCGGCAGAAAATCGATTGCGAATCCGAGCGCCCGCTACTGCGCACGGTGCGCAATGCCGGCTACATGCTGAGCGCAAACGCCGACAATGGCGCCTGAGGATCCATGAACCGCTTGATTCAATCCTCGGCGTTCACTCTGGCGTTCAGCTACGTGGCGTTGGGGATTGTGGCGCTCATTCTGTTCGCGGCGCCTCTTTGGTACGCCTGGCAGGTCACCATTCAGGATGGCCGGGTCGAACTTTTGCAGGCGGACGCGCAGCGGCTCGTCGAGGTGTTTCGCCGCGACGGTCCTGACGGGCTGAAGGCATTCATCGACACGCGCGTCGGATTGCAGATCGCCGGCGAGCGTATTTTGCTACTCACCGATTCATCCCGACGCCCGCTCGCCGGCAACGTGCCTGCTTGGCCGCCCGGCGTGCCGGTGAGTCCCGGGATGTCGACGATAACGATGGATCTGGCCGGGCAGTCAACCCAGGCGGTGCTGGTGCGTGCGGCGCTGCCTGGCGGTTACTACCTGCTGGTGGGACGCGATCTGGCGCGCTTCGCACCGCTTGAGCGACGTTTCTGGTATGGGCTTGCCGGCGCCGTCGCCGTGCTGTGCATCGTCGGGGTTCTGGGCGGCGTCCTCATCCGCCGGACGCTGCTGTTTCGCATACACAGTATCCGCCAGACGGTGCACGCGATCATGCAGGGTGACTTGAGCCACCGTCTGCCGGGACCGCAGGGCGGCGATGAGCTCGATACGTTGTCGCGTACCATCAATGGGATGCTCGATCAGATCGAGCAGCTCTTTCACGGCATCCGCGATGTGTCCAATGCCATCGCCCATGATCTGCGCACGCCACTCGCCGAGCTGCGCTCGCGGCTCGAGGAGCTTGCGCTCACACGTCCCTCCCCCCAAGAGACGTTCGGCGAGATCGACGCTGCGGTCGCGGACGTCGATCGCGTGATCCGTATCTTCAATGCCCTGCTGCGCCTGGCGGAGATCGACACCGGCATGCGCCGCTCGGGCTTCGTGCCGGTGAACGCCGCGGAACTGGCGGCGCAGGCGGTGGAACTGTACCTGCCGGCCGCGGAGCTCAAGGGCATCAATCTTACCTGGCGCGACTGTGGGCCCGTTCCGGTGTCCGGCGACCCGCTGCTCCTTGCTCAGGCGGTGAGCAACCTCATCGACAACGCGCTCAAATATGCCCGCGACGGCGGCAACGTCAGCGTGGAAGTGCTGCGGCGCGCGGAAGGCGCGGTCGAGATCGCCGTCGCCGACGATGGCCCGGGAATCAGCGACAGCGAAAAATTGAAAGCGCCGGAGCGCTTCTACCGCGGTGACACCAGTCGCGGGACACCCGGCGTGGGACTAGGGCTGAGTCTGGTCGCGGCGGTCGCAAAGCTGCATGGCGGCGCGCTCGAGCTCATGGACAATCACCCCGGTCTGCGTGCCCAAATGCTGATCGAGCCCAATGCCACCCGCCCGTGGCGCGAGGACACATCTTCCGGATCAGTCGCCGCGCCAGCAGCGGTCAATGGCCTCGAGCTGCTGCGCGGCGGTGCTCTCGCCGCCGTCAAAGGTCAGGCGCTGCCCAGGTAGTTCAAGGAAGGCGTCCCCCGATCTTTGCGCGATGACCGCCGGGTCCATGTCGCGATGACCCGCGTGCCGCTTCGCGTCCTGGCGGCGGCGCGCGAGGCGCGCGAGGCGCACCGGCTCAGCTACCCGACACAGTACCTGCAGGATGCACACCGGGGCACTCACGGACAACATCTGTTCGTGCTCGCCGGGCCGAAAGTTGCCTTCCAGAATGACTTCGACACGCGCCGCCAGGGCCTGCTGCACAACGGCCGACAGCACCGCAAAACTCGCATCGCTCAAAAGCTTCGAATGCGCCGCATCGCCTGCGCCCAGCACATCTAGCAGACGCTCCTTGATGAGATCCTTACTGATAAGGAGCAGGCGGTAGCGCTGTGCCAGGAGGCTCGCGAGCACAGTCTTGCCGCTGCCCGGCAAGCCGGTGACGAGGAGCACCCGCAAGCAAGGCCCCGCCTCAGCCGGAATAGTGTTCACTCAGGTACGTAACGATTTGGTCAACATCCTCCGGCTTGATGGGCGCACCGAACTTGTCGATCATCTTGTGGACGGTTTTCTCCCAGCTCGCGCGGCTCATGAGCGGCGCATTCATAGGAATGTAGTCGAGGCTATGGCAGATGGCACAGGCGGCGGCGGTCAGATCGTGGCCCGCGCCCTCGACGAGCTGGATGCTCTGTTCGCCCGCCGTCAGGCGGCCGCAGGCGAGGAGGGCATGCGCACCAAGGGCGACGCGCACGCCCGCGCGCCTCATGCGACCTCCAGAGCGAGCGACAGGATCTTGTTGTCATGATAGCCGGCAGGATTGACCGTGAGCTTTTCTGGCTGCTGTTCGCCGCCGCGGCTGGTCGCGCGCACCGCGATCGCGAGCGTGCCGGGTCGCGAGGTGTCGAGGGCGAAGCGAAAGCCGCGCCAGGCGAAGCGACCAAGATCCTTCTGCAGAGCCGCCGCGCGCCAGTTGACGCCACCGTCGGTAGAGACGTCGACACTGGAGATCCCCGTGCCGCCGTCCCAGGCCCAGCCGCTGAGCTGCGCGGGCTTGTTGTGTACCAGACGCGCGTCGGGGGAGGGTGCGGTGATGAGCGAGTTGACGAGAATCTGCGTGATCGGGGTGGTCTCGGGCGTTTCCTGGCTTGCAAAGCGGGCGCCGGGAAACGCACCCGTCGGCACGCGATACGCACCCTTCATCCAGAAGCCATCGAAGGGCTGCGCCTGCACGCGGATCTCGGTGAGATGCTTCACCCAGTAGGTCGCCGTCCAGCCGGGAACGATCATACGCGCGGGGGCGCCGTTGAAATGCGGCAGCGGCTGGCCGTTCATCTCGAAGGCGATGAGCGTGTTCTCATCGAGCGCGCGTTCAATGGGCAGGCTCTTCTGAAAGTCCGGCGTCTGCGGCAGAGTTGCGCTGTCGGCCCCGTCCAATACCACCTCCAGCGCATCCGCCTGCACAGCGCACTTGCGCAGCACATCGCGCAGGCGCACGCCGCTCCAGGTCGCATTTCCCATCGCGCCGTTGCCCCATTGCACGCCGGGCACGCGCGGGGTAAATAGGCCGCGGCGGTTGCCCGAACATTGATTGATGGCGGGCAATGTGACGCGCTCGAAGCGGCGCTTCAGATCGTCGAGCGAGAGTTCGAGGGCGCGTGCGGCGCTCGGGCCGCCGATTCGCAGTCGCCAGGTCCGGGCGTCAACTTCCGGGATGACGGCCAGGTGATAGCGAACGAAGAAAGCATCGTTGGCCGTGAACGCGCGGCGCAGATCCGCCAGCGGAGTCTCAAAGTTCGGCGGACGAAAGGTGCGTTTGATGAGTGGTTTCTTGCCTGGAAGCGCAATGAGGATGTCCTCGGGGGCGCCGGCCGGCTCAAGCGCATGCAGCGCGCGTGAGCCGCCAAGCGCGCTCCACATCAAGGTGCCGGTGGAAGCGGCCAGCCACTTGCGTCGCGTCAGCATGCTGTTGGTCCAAGTCCTCTCCTTCATTGACACTACGCAATTGCCGTGCGGCCCGCAATGGCCGCCAGGTCGCGCAACGGCCGTGCAGCGCGCGAGGATTTTTGGCTCGCAATACAAGCCGCGTGTCATGAAGTTACGGTAAGGTTAGCGGATGCTCATCGAACGGCTGCCGATTTCCGTCCTCAGAAGCCGTCTCGTTCCGGATCGCTGGGATGTGGTCGCGATCGCTCTCGTGTTCGCCGGAATCGTGTATCTCGGGGAAGCCGCGCATGGCCTCACGCAGCCATTGGCGGGCCTCGAGGCGACGCCGATCTCGCTCGACCCGTGGAAGCTCATCGGTTACAGCGCGCGCAGCGCGCTGCGCATGCTCATCGCCATGCTGGCGTCACTCGTTTTTACCTTTACCTACGCGACCCTTGCCGCGAAGAGCCGGCGCGCCGAGACGCTGCTCGTGCCATTGCTCGACATTCTGCAGTCGGTGCCGATCCTCGGGTTTATTTCGGTCACCGTGGTGTTTTTCCTGTCGCTCACGCCCGGGCGCATCGCGGGAGCCGAGATTGCAGTGATCTTTGCGATTTTCACGAGCCAAGCCTGGAATATGGCCTTCAGCTTTTACCAGTCGCTGCGCAGCGTGCCGGAGGAACTCGATGAGGTCGCGCGCGGCTTTCGCCTGGGGGCATGGATGCGCTTCTGGCGTCTGGAAGTGCCGTTCGCGATGCCGGCGCTCATCTGGAACATGATGATGTCCATGTCCGGAGGGTGGTTCTTCGTCGTGGCCTCCGAGGCCATCAGCGTCGGCAATACGACCTTAACGATGCCCGGCATCGGCTCCTATATCGCGCTCGCCATTGAGCAACGCAACCTGGTCGCGATCGGTTGGGCGATCGGGGCGATGTTCGTGGTCATTCTCGTGTACGACCAACTGCTGTTCCGCCCGCTCATTGCGAGCGCCGACTGGTTCACACTCGAACAGGAGGCGGGGCTCACGCCCTCACATTCGTGGGTGCTGACAATGCTGCGGCGCTCGCGCGTGCTGCGACTCGCGCGACTCACGTTTGCCGCCTCACTGCGCGGTGCCGCGCGCTGGGGGCAGAATCTGCAGAGGCTGCAAAGGCGCACCAGAAAACCGCTGAACCGCAAGCCCGCGCCCGCGTGGGTCGACCCGGCGTGGTATGTCGGCATTGTGCTGATCACCGTCGGGGCCATCTGGAAGATCGCCGTTTTCGTGCACTCCGGTGTGACGGGCGCGGAAATGGGTCACGTGGTGCTCCTCGGCTTGGCGACACTTGCGCGCGTGATCATCCTGATCGCCATTGCGAGCGTCATTTGGGTGCCGATCGGTGTGGCGATCGGCCTCCGGCCGGGTCTTACGCGCATCGTGCAGCCGATCGCACAGTTTCTCGCGGCATTTCCGGCGAATCTATTCTTTCCGGTCGTCGTATCCGTCATTGTGGCGTGGCGCCTGAGTCCCAATATTTGGTTGAGTCCGCTCATGATCCTGGGTACCCAGTGGTACATTCTCTTCAATGTCATCGTGGGCGCCTCCTCGCTGGCGCCGGATTTGCGCAACGTGTCCGAGAATCTGCACATCCGCGGCTGGCTGTGGTGGAGCCGGGTCGCGTTGCCGGCGGTTTTCCCGTATTACCTGACGGGCGCGATCACGGCCTCGGGGGGTTCGTGGAACGCGGCCATCGTTGCCGAGCTTGCCACGTGGGGCAAGGAGCGGCTGGTGGCAACCGGCCTTGGCGCCTACATCGCCGAGGCGACCACCGCCGGGGACGCGCGCCGCACAGTCCTCGGAATTGTGGTGATGAGTCTCTTCGTCGTGATGGTCAATCGGCTCTTCTGGCGGCCGCTGTATGCACAGGCCGAGCGCCGCTTCAAAATGGCCTGAAGCCTAGGGAGTCCTGCAGATGAATGCGCCGCTGCTTCTTGATGTGCAAAACGTGCGGCAGGCTTTTCGCAAGCCCGACGGCGATGAGCTCCTGGTGCTCGACGGGGTGGACCTGACGCTGCGTGCGGGCGAGATCGTCGGGCTCCTCGGCCGCTCGGGCTCGGGCAAGTCGACGCTGCTGCGCGTGATCGCGGGCCTCGCAAACCCGACGGGCGGCACGGTCAACTATCTGGGGCAATGCGTGGCCGGCCCCGCGGCCGGCATCGCCATGGTGTTTCAGAGCTTTGCGCTTTTCCCGTGGCTGACAGTATTTGAAAACGTGCAGATCGGCCTTGAGGCGCTGCGCGTTCCGGCGACCGAAATCCGCCGCCGCTCCCTCGCCGCCATCGACTTGATCGGCCTCGACGGCTTCGAGTCTGCCTATCCGCGCGAGCTCTCGGGCGGCATGCGCCAGAGAGTGGGTTTCGCGCGCGCCCTCGTCGTGCACCCGAACATCCTCATGATGGATGAACCGTTTTCAGCGCTCGATGTGCTGACGGCGGAAACGCTGCGCAATGATTTCCTCGACCTGTGGGGGGCGGGACAGCTGCCAATACAAGGCGTCCTCCTCGTGACGCACAATATCGAGGAGGCGGTGCTGATGTGCGATCGCCTACTGCTCTTCTGCGCGCAGCCCGGGCGTATCGTCAGCGAAATTCCCATCGATCTGCCCAAGCCCCGGCATGCCATCGACCCGCGCTTTCGCGCGATCGTCGACCGGGTTTACGTGGAGATGACCACTCGCCCTGGCGGGGATGCGCGCGCCGGCGGAGCGCGTGTCGAACGCTACGCAGCTGCCGGGATCGGCACGATGCTCCTGCATGTATCCTCCAACCTGCTCGCGGGCCTTCTCGAGGCGCTGAGCGCGCCGCCCTATAACGGTCATGCGGATCTGCCGGCGATCTCCTCTGACCTGCATATGGAGGCCGATGAGCTCTTTCCGGTGGCGGAGGCGCTGCAGATGCTGCGCTTCGCGGAGCTTGCGGGCGGCGATATCCGCTTGACCGACGCCGGCGAGCAGTTTGCCAAGGGCGAGACCGATGAGCGCAAGCGGCTCTTCTCGCTGCACCTCATCAGCTACATACCACTCGCCGCCCACATCCGCCGGGTGCTCGATGAGCGCGCGAGCCACACGGCGCCGAAGCGGCGCTTCGTGGACGAGCTCGAGGATCACATGGCCGAGGATGCCGCCGAGGAGACGCTGCGCACCGTCATCAGCTGGGGGCGTTACGCGGAGGCGTTCGCCTACGACGATCAGAGTCAGTCGTTCAGCCTCGAGAATCCGACCTGAAGCGCGCGCGCGCCGCGCGCGACGCGGCCGGCAGCGCCCCGGCAAGGGTGCACGCGTGCCGGGCGAGGTAGCGTTCGGCGCCCTGGAAGAGCGCCCGATACAGCTCGCGGCAAAGCTCGTAGGCCGTCGTACCCACCCAGCCGCCGGGCAGCAGCACATCCGGCAGTGCCGGATCGCGCAGATGAATCCGGCGGTACTCGTGTATCAGCAAGGTGCGCGCCACGAAGGCGACCTCGGGCGTCGGCGCCGCGCCTGCGCGTAGCGCGGCGGCTAACGGCGCAAAGGCCTTGACGAAACGCTGATAGGCGCGCGCGAGCTCAGCCAAATCCCATCCGGAACGCACCAGTCGACGGTCATCGAGCGCCGCCTCGGTCTGTGCCTCAAGCAGGGTTACGTGCTTGCCGATGCCCGCCTCCGCGAGACGCGCGCGCACCTCGGCGCCGCCCAAACTCGGATGCCCAAAGACATCCGGCGCGAATTGGCCAAAGCCCAACCAATGCAGCTCCGCGCGCCGCCGCTCGCGCCGCGCGCGCGCCGCCGGCGCCAATGGCGCAAGCATGATGAGAGTCCAGCGCCGCCGCCACGAGTGCGGCCGCGCACCATAGATGCGCCGCGTGGCGGCGGCGAAACGCCGCCGGCCCGGTCCGGTGAGTGCGTACTCGCTGCGGCGGCCGCTCCTGCGCGCGGCGAGCCAGCCATCCTGGGCGAGGCGCGCGACCGAGGTGCGCACCAGGCGCTCGGGCAATCCGAGCGGCGCCGCGAGACGGATCAAGCTGCCGAGGGTGACGCGCCCGCCGCGCGGCGCGATCGCATCGCCCAGTATGGTCATAAGGAGCGAGCCGCTGCGCAGCGGCTGCTGGCGCCGCAGGCGCCCGAGGAGCGCGCGCAGACTGGCGTCGAGTGGGTCGGTCACATCAGGCTCCGCGGGCGCGCTCGGGTGACAAATTGTGACACATAAGCAGTTGCTGTACGCAATTTCTTGTGTCAGATTAGGCTACTACGACCGGGAGCTTACCATGTACACGCAGGGCCTGGACTTGCTCGGCAAGGACTGTCTGCACACCCCCGCAGAGGATGCCGCGGCGCTCACCGCGCGCTTTGAAGCGAAGGTCGAGCGCGACGAGAAGATCGAGCCCAAGGAGTGGATGCCGGATGCCTACCGGCGCACCCTCGTGCGGCAGATTTCCCAGCACGCACACTCCGAGATCGTCGGGATGCTGCCCGAGGGCAACTGGATCACGCGTGCGCCGACGCTGCGCCGCAAGGCGGTGCTCATCGCCAAGGTGCAGGACGAGGGCGGTCATGGCATGTATCTGTACAGCGCGGCGGAGACCCTGGGCGTGTCGCGTGAGGAGCTCGTTGCGCAGTTGCTGGCCGGCACCGCCAAGTACTCGAGCATCTTCAATTACCCGACCCTCACCTGGGCGGACATCGGCGCCATTGGCTGGCTCGTCGACGGCGCCGCCATCATGAATCAGATACCGATTTGCCGCTGTTCCTACGGCCCGTACGCGCGCGCGATGGTGCGCATCTGCCGCGAGGAGAGTTTTCATCAGCGCCAGGGCTTTGAAATCATGATGACGCTCGCGCGCGGCACGGGCGCGCAGCGCGCGATGGCGCAGGATGCGCTCAACCGCTGGTGGTGGCCGTCGGTCATGATGTTCGGCCCGAGCGATGCGCAGTCGCAGCACACTGCGCAATCGATGCGCTGGAAGATAAAGCGCTTCACCAACGATGAACTGCGCCAGCATTTCATCGACGTGACCGTGCCGCAGGCGCAGTTCCTGACGCTCACGATCCCCGATCCGCAGCTGCGCTGGGATGAGGCTACTCAGCACTACCGCGGCGGCGAGATTGATTGGAGCGAGTTTGAGCGCGTCGTCAAGGGCCACGGCCCGTGCAACCGCGAGCGCCTCGAGGCACGCCGCAGTGCTCATGAGGAGGGCCGCTGGGTGCGCGAGGCGGCTTCGTCCTATGCCGCAAAGCATGGCACCCGCGCCGCCGCCTGAAGGAGTCAAGATGACAATGCCCGATTGGCCGTTATTTGAAGTCTTCATCCGCTCGCGTTCCGGACTTGAGCACAAGCACGTGGGCAGCTTGCATGCGGTCGACGCGCGCATGGCGCTCGAACATGCGCGCGATGTCTACACGCGCCGCCTCGAGGGCGTGAGCATCTGGGTGGTGCGCTCGAGCGACATCGCCGCCTCGGACCCGCTCGATGCCGATGCCTTCTTTGAGCCGGCGCGCGACAAGGTCTATCGCCATCCGACCTTCTACGCGATTCCCGAAGAGGTGAAGAACCTGTGAGCGAAAGCGTCGCGCACGTGCTGGGCGAGGAGCCGCGGCTGCGCTACGTGCTGCGCCTCGCCGACACGAGCCTCATCCTCGGACAGCGTCTTGCCGAGTGGGTGGGTCACGCCCCGGCGCTCGAGGAGGATCTGGGGCTTGCGAACATCGCGCTCGATCTCATCGGCCAGGCGCGCCTGTTCCTGAGCTACGCGGGGGAACTCGAGGGGCGCGGCCGCGGCGAGGATGAGCTTGCGTTCCTGCGCGATGCGTCGGAATTTTTGAACCTGACTCTGGTTGAGCAGCCCAATGGCGACTTCGGGAAGACGCTCGTGCGGCAGCTGCTGGTCGCGGCATTTCAGCTCGAGCTCTATGAGGCGCTGCAAGCAAGCGCGGATGCGCGCCTGGCCGAGATCGCCGCCAAGGCATTGCGGGAGACGCGCTACCACCTGCGCTACAGCGCAAGCTGGGTCGTGCGCCTGGGCGATGGCACTCCCGAGAGCCACGCGCGCGTACAGGCGGCGCTCGAGGAGCTCTGGCCGTTCACGGGCGAACTCTTCGCTCAAGACAGCGTCGATGCCGCGATGGTGGCCGCCGGCATTGCGCCACCCGCGGCGGCGCTCAAGGCGGGCTGGTCGGCGCGCATCGATGCCGTATTGGCCGAGGCGACGCTCGTGCGTCCCGGCGATTCGCCCTTTCCCTGGCACGGCAAGCGCGGCGTGCACACCGAGCATTTGGGCTACCTGCTGGCGGAGATGCAGTTTCTGCAGCGCGCCTATCCCGGGGCCGCGTGGTGAGCTACCAATGAGCCTCGCACCCGATCTCGCGCCTGCCCAGAGCGACTGGCAAGCCGAGGTGTGGCGCCTCCTCGGCGAAGTCAAAGACCCCGAGATTCCGATCCTGACCGTCATCGATCTGGGCATCGTGCGCTATGTGCGCGGCGCGAGCCGCGATGCATTGCGCGTCGGCCTGACCCCCACCTATTCGGGTTGCCCTGCGACGGAAGTCATCCGCAGAGCGGTTGCGCAGAAGCTTGCGCGCGCGGGCTTTGGCGAGGTGGTCATCGAGACGCAGCTCGCTCCTGCCTGGAGCAGCGACTGGCTCACGCCCGCGGCGCGATCGAAGCTTGCCGCCTACGGCATCGCGCCTCCCGCTGAGGCCGTCTCGAATCCCAAGCGGCTCTTTGGCGCGGCGTCCATCGAGTGTCCGCGCTGCCACAGCGCCGCCACGCGTCTCGTCAGCGAATTTGGCTCCACGCCGTGCAAGGCGCACTACACGTGCACGGCCTGTCTTGAGCCCTTCGACTATTTCAAGTGCATCTAGGCGACCTGTGATGATCCCGCCTCAGGACAGCAACGCTGCGGTGCATGCCGCCGGCACGCGCCTTACCTACGTCGCCTGTGCTGCGGGCGCCGACTTGGCAGCGCTCGTGAGGCTTCTCACGGCGCGGCTCGCCGCAGAGCCCGCATGCTCGTTTCTCGTCTTCTACGGCAACTCCGGCGAGGTCGGCGACGCGGCGCTCGAAGAGCTTTTGGCGCTCAAGGACAAGAATCTCGGGCGTCTTGCGCTCTACTTCATCATGGAGCGCGAGCCGGAGGAGGGTGAGCTACTGAACGGCAGGCTCGATGCGCACAAGCTGCGCGTGCTTGCGCAGGAGCTCTTCGAGCCGCTTAGCGTGCACGGCTACTTTCTGACCGGCGCGGCCGGCAGCGTAGATGAGCTGCGCGCCGAGCTTGCGCACCTGGGCGTTCCCCCGCAAAAGATTCATGCATCTGCAGACGCCTTGCCGCTCGCGGCGCCGCTTGCCGCTGACGTCGCGGCTTCTACGGCGGGGGAGACGCAGGTCGAGGTCGTCATGGACGGGCGGCGCCGTGCCTTCGTCATGCAAACCGGCACCGAGAGCATCCTTGAGGCCGCGACGCGCGCGGGCCTGGATCTGCCTTTTTCCTGCCGCGCCGGCGTGTGCTCCACCTGCCGGACCAAGCTCGTGCGCGGCGAGGTGGAGCTTGCGCAGAACTACGCGCTCGAGGACTGGGAGCTGGCGCAGGGATTCATCCTCGCCTGCCAGGCGCACGCGAAAACCGCGCAGCTTGAAATCACCTACGATGAGACCTGAAGTCATGAGCTACGCGAGCATCCTCTTCGAGAAGAGCGCCGGCATCGCGCGCCTGACGCTGAATCGGCCGGAGCGCCTCAACAGTTTCAATGTGCAGATGCATGAGGAAGTGCGCGCGGCTCTTGCCGAGGTCAAAGAAGATGGCAGCTGCCGGGTACTGATCCTGACCGGTGCCGGGCGCGGATTCTGCGCGGGCCAGGATCTGGGCGATCGCGCGGTCAACCCCGGCGGCGCCGCGCCGGATCTGGGCGAGTCGATCGAGCGTTACTACAAACCTCTGGTGCTTGCACTGCGCAGCCTGCCGTTGCCGGTGATCGCCGCCGTCAACGGCGTCGCCGCGGGTGCCGGCGCCAATCTTGCGCTCGCCTGTGATCTGGTGATCGCCGCGCACTCGGCAAGCTTCATCCAGTCGTTTTCCAAAGTGGCTCTGGTGCCCGATTCCGGCGGCACTTGGTTCCTGCCGCGACTCGTGGGGCAGGCGCGGGCGATCGGCGCCGGCTTCTTGGGTGACAAGCTGCCGGCGGAGGAGGCCGCCCAATGGGGACTCATCTGGCGCTGCGTCCCCGATCAGGAATTTTCGGGCGCGGTTCATGAACTCGCGCAGCGTCTGGCCGCAGCTCCCACCCGGGCTCTCGCGCGGATGAAAGAGGCGATCTATTCGGCTGGCGGACGCAGCCTCGCCGAGCAGCTCGATGTCGAGCGCGATATGCAGCGTGAACTCGGGAAAGGCTCCGACTACGCCGAGGGCGTGGCGGCGTTTCTCGAAAAACGCGCTCCGCAGTTCACGGGGCGCTGAGCGCATGAGCGCACGCGTGAGCGAGGCCCATCACGTTGGCGTCATCGGCGCCGGCACGATGGGCGCCGGCATCGCGACGAGCTGCCTTGCGGGCGGCCTGCGCGTCACCTTGGTCGACTCGCAGTCCGCGGCGCTCGCGAGCGGCCTGCGCCGTATCCACGAAGCGCTCGATGCGGCAGTGAACAAAGGTCGCTTGACGCCGGAGGCGCGCGCCGCGGCCGAGGTCGCCGTGGCGAATGACATCGCCGCACTCGGCGCGGCCGATGTCGTCATCGAGGCGGTGTTTGAAAACCTGCAGCTCAAGCAGGATGTGTTCCGCGAGCTCGACGCCCGCTGCCGCGCGGCTACGCTTCTCGCGACCAACACCTCGACGCTGGATGTGGCCGCCATCGCCAGCGTCACCGCGCGCCCGCAGGATGTCATCGGCATGCACTTCTTCAGTCCGGCGAACATCATGCGGTTGGTTGAGATCGTACGGGCTGCGGAAACCTCCTCCGCCAGCGTCGCGCGCGCGCTCGCCCTCACGGCGCGCATCGGCAAGATTGGCGTCGTGGTCGGCAATGGCTTTGGCTTCGTCGGCAACCGCATGCTCTATGCCTATGGCCGCGAGAATCAGCTGATGCTCCTCGAGGGCGTGGCCGCGTCGCGCATCGATGCCGTGCTCGAGGATTTCGGCATGGCGATGGGGCCCAACGCGGTCGGGGACCTTGCGGGCCTTGACGTCGGCTACCGCGTGCGCCGCGAGCGCCGCGATCTGCCCGATGATCCGCGCTACTACCGCGTTGCGGACCTGCTCGTGGAAAGCGGACGACTGGGTCAGAAAAACGGCCGCGGGATGTATCGCTACGAGCCGGGTTCACGCGTCCGCCATGCGGATCCTGAAGTTGACGCGCTGATCCGCGCCGAGGCGCGCCGCCTCAACATCGCCCCGCGCGCGATGAGCGATGCCGACATCATTGAGCGCTGCATGTACGCCCTGGTCAATGAGGGTGCGGCGATTCTGAGCGACGGCATCGCGGCAGCGCCTCAGGATATTGACCTCATTTGGTGTAACGGTTACGGCTTTCCGCGCGCACGCGGCGGACCGATGGCATACGCCGATTCCCTTGGGCCTGCCACCGTGCACGATGGCATACGGCGCCTCGCGCTCGAGCACGGTGCGCGTTACTGGTCGCCCGCAGCGCTCCTCGCCGAGCTCGCGGCAGCCAACACTACCTTTGCCGCATGGCAAGCCGCGCGCAGCGCACACGTCTCCTGATCATGGCAACGCACATGCTGTTGGAAAGCTTCATCCAGGAGCGCTGGACGAGTGGCGCTGCTTCCGGGGAGCTGCTGCGCGATGCGACCAACGGCGCGGCCGTGGCGCAGCTGAGCGCACCGGCCATCGACTTCGCCGCTGCGCTCGAACATGCACGCGCTGTGGGCGGAGCGGCGCTGCGCGCGCTCACGTTTCACGAGCGCGCCGGGCTGCTGAAGAGCCTCGCGAAGGCGCTCGGAGCCCATAAGGAAGAGCTCTATGCGCTCTCCTACCACACGGGCGCGACCCGCGATGATGCCTGGCTCGACATCGACGGCGGCATTGCGACGCTCTTTGTGTATGCCAGCAAGGGCGTGCGTGAGCTGCCGAATGGCCGCATCTACATCGACGGGGCGACTGAGCCGCTTGCGAAGAGCGGCAAGTTTCTGGGCCAGCATATCTGCGTGCCACTCGAGGGCGCGGCCGTGCACATCAACGCATTCAACTTCCCCGTCTGGGGCCTGCTTGAGAAGCTCGCCCCCGCCTTGCTCGCCGGAGTGCCGGCCATCATCAAACCCGCCACCGGCACCGCGTATCTCGCCGCGCTCCTGTTTCGGCGCATCATCGAATCAGGCGTGCTGCCCGCGGGCGCCGTGCAGCTCGTGTGCGGCAGCGTCGGCGACCTGTTTGATCATCTGCAGGCGCAGGATGTGGTGGCTTTCACAGGCTCGGCATCCACGGCGGCAATACTGCGCCGGCACGCGGCCGTCGCCGAGCGCTCGGTGCGCTTCACTGCTGAGACCGACTCGCTCAATTCGTCGATACTCGGCGAAGATGCGCAAGCGGGGTCGCCGGAATTTGAGCTCTTCGTGCGCGAAGTGGTGCGCGAGATGAGCGTGAAAGCAGGGCAGAAGTGCACCGCCATCAGGAAGGCGATCGTACCCGCGGCGCTGTGCGCGCCGGTGCTCGAGGCCGTGCGCGCTCGCCTCGCGCAGCTCGTCGTCGGTGACCCGCGCCTGGCGAATGTCAATATGGGTCCGCTCGCCTCGCTCGCGCAGCGCCGCGAAGTGCGCGACCGGGTGACGCGCCTCAACGCCGAAGGGGCCGTGGTGTTCGGCGGCGACATGGCTCTGAAGCCTGCTGGCGCTGATGCGGAGCGCGGTGCATTTCTCGCCCCGACTCTGCTCCACTACCGTGAAGCCGGCGCGGCGCGCGCCGTGCATACGGTCGAGGCCTTTGGGCCGGTGTGCACCGTGCTGCCTTATTCCGGTGCGCAGGAGGCAATTGAGCTTGCGCGACGCGGCGGCGGCAGCCTCGTCGCCTCGGTTTTCAGCGCCGACGATGCGGCCGCCGCGCGTCTCGTCCTGGGACTTGCGCCTTTTCACGGCCGCATCCTCGTCGTCAACGCCACTTGCGCAGCCGACTCCACCGGCCATGGCTCGCCGCTGCCGCATCTGGTGCACGGCGGCCCTGGCCGCGCCGGCGGCGGCGAGGAGCTCGGCGGGATTCGCGGCGTGCTGCACTACATGCAGCGCACTGCGGTGCAGGGCACGCCCGACATTCTCACGGCGGTGACGTCACGGTGGGTGCGCGGTGCACGCGAGCGCGATCCCAAGGTGCATCCATTCCGGATACCCTTTGGCGCGCTCGTCATCGGCGACACTTTCCATTCGCTCGAGCGCGAGGTGACAATAGCGGACATCGAGCGCTTCGCGGCACTCTCCGGAGACCACTTCTACGCGCACATGGATGAGGTGGCGGCGCGGCGCAATCCCCTCTTCGGCGGCCGCGTCGCCCACGGTTACTTCCTGGTCGCGGCGGCGGCGGGCCTGTTCGTTGAGCCCGAATTCGGGCCGGTGCTCGCGAATTACGGCATCGATGCGCTGCGCTTCGTCAAACCGGTCAAGCCCGGGGACCGGATTCGCGTGCGCATCAGCTGCAAGGAGAAGTCATTGCGCGTCGGCGCGGGCTACGGCGAAGTACGCTGGGACACCGAAATCATCAATCAGGACGGCGCGGTGGTTGCGAGCTACGATGTGCTCACGATCGTGAGTGGGCGCGCCATTCCGGACCAGGAAGCCTAGGCCATGTCGAGCGTCGCTCCTGTAGCACTCGCCACATACCGTGCCGCTCATCCGGCACTGCAGTTCGATGCACCGCTGCCGGGAATTCTCGAAGTGATCATCGCCAATGAGGCGCGCTTGAACGCCGCCGGCGCGGCGCTGCACCGCGACTTGGCGCAGGTGTGGCGCAGCATCGATTCGGATCCGGCCATCCGCGCGGTGCTGGTACGCGGCGCCGGCGCGCATTTCTGCTCGGGTGGGGACTTTGCACTGATCGAGGAGATGATCGCCGACGACGCAGCGCTGGTGCGCGTGTGGAAAGAGGCGAGCGATCTCGTCTACAACCTGGTCAATTGCTCCAAACCGGTCGTCGCCGCGATCCGCGGCACCGCGGTCGGCGCCGGGCTTGCCGTTGCGCTGCTCGCGGACATCGCCATCGCCGGCAAGAGCGCCCGGCTGATGGACGGTCACACGCGTCTCGGAGTCGCCGCAGGCGATCATGCCGTGCTCATCTGGCCTCTCCTGTGCGGGCTTGCGCGCGCGCGCTACTACCTTCTGCTGAATGAGCCGGTGACGGGTGAGGTCGCCGAACGCATCGGGCTCGTGGCGCGCTGCGTCGATGACGAGGCGGTGTACGCCGACGCCCTGGAGACGGCACGCAAGCTCGCCGCGGGCAGCGCAACGGCCATGCAGTGGACCAAACACGCACTCAATAATTGGCTGCGACTTGCGGGCCCGAGCTTCGATGCCTCACTCGCTCTGGAATTTTTGGGATTTCGACTGCCCGATGTTCGCGGCGGCCTCGAAGCGGTCAAGAACAAACGGCCGGTATAGGACGCGCGCGCCCGAGAGGGCAGGGACCTTGCATGGACCGGCACCCGTTGCTGCTCAGTGTCGCAGTTGCCTGTACCTACGGCGCGGCGTCCGCAGCGTGGGCGGAGGGCTCCGTGGGCGGCTCCGTGGATGTGACGTCGGATTACATCTATCACGGCCTGTCGCAATCGGATGGCGATCCGGCGTTGCAGGGCGATCTCCACTATCGCAGCGGCGCAAGCGGCGCGACGGCGGAGAATTTCATCGGACTGTGGGGCTCGACCATCAGCCGCAGCGCCACCGGCGGCAGCTACGAGCTCAACGCCTACGCCGGCCGGACGTTTCTCATCGGCTCCGACTCGAGCGCCACGGCGCAATACGTGCACTACGCCTACCCCGACAGTCACGGCACGCCGCACTACGACTATGACGAGCTCTCGGGCACGTGGGCGTACGAGGACCGGTTTTCGGCGACCGTCGCCTGGACGCCCAATACGGCGCGCTACTCCGAGTACTCGGAGCGCGCGGAGGGGCTGTGCTGTCGCGTCCTGTCGTACGACGTCGCAGTGCACCAGAGCCTGGGCCATGCGTTCACACTCTCAGCGGCCCTGGGGTACGATGAGTTGCGCGGGCTTTCCGGCTATGCCTACTGGAACGCCGGCGTCGCCTATGCTCTGGGCGCCTTTCAGCTGGAAGTGGCCTATTTTGGCCTGCAGCCTCGCGAGGAGTACGTGTACGGCGACATGCTTGCGGGCAGCCACGTGGTGGGCACCATAGCGTGGCGCTTTTGAACCAAAATGCGCCGCGGCGGAACTCACCGGCATGTCCGCACTTTCGTTGGCCCCCGGCCCGCGGCCGCGCCGCGCGTCGGCCGAGTACGCCGCCGTGAAACTTGAGCCGCACGGCCCATCGCGCCCGGAGCGCGCGGGCGGGGCGAGCGCGGCCGCGTCCGATCCGCGCGACCGCGCGCTGATCGAGCGCATCGCAGCCCATGACCGTGCGGCGCTCAAGGAGCTCTACCTCCTCTATCATCGGCGCCTTGCCCGCTTCCTCACGCGTGTCACCTCGCGTTATGACCTCGCCGAGGAGATCATCAACGATACGTTTTGGGTGGTGTGGCAGAGGGCAGGGGATTTTCGCGGCGCCTCGTACGTGTCGACCTGGATCATGGGAATCGCCTATCGCCGCGGCCTGAAGGCGTTCAAGCGCGCGAGCTTCATGCCAGCCGGAGCGCACGACCTCCCCGAGCAGGGCGGGGAAAGTCATGAGCCGTGGAGCGGCGCCGAGCGGCGCGAATGGCTGAACGCCGCGCTCGAGCGGTTGCCGTCCGAGCAGCGCCTGGTGCTCGAGCTCGCCTATCACCTCGGGCATTCCTGCGAGGAGATTGCCGAGATCATGAATTGTCCGGTCAATACCGTGAAGACGCGCATGTTCCACGCGCGCAAGAAACTGAAGGTGTTGCTACCGGCGCTCGCCGGAATCGAGCCGGAGTCGCCCCCATGAGCGCCGATTCGGCGCCGGGGGGGGCGCATGCAGCCTTCTGGGAGCGCATTCCCTGGCTCCTGAACGGCCGCTTGAGCGGTGCCGAGGCCCAAGCGCTGCACGCGCATATGCAGAACTGTGCCGAGTGCGCGCGCGAATACGCGCAGCAGCGCTGTGTCTTCGAGGCGATGCAGCCCGATGAGAGCATCGCCTTTGCATCCGAAGCTGCCTTTCAGAAGCTCACGGCGCGCCTCGATGCGGCGCCCGCGCCGGCGCGCACGGAAACGTTTGCCGTCGCGCGCTGGCTCGCTGCCGCGAGCATCGTGGCCGCGCTCGGATTGGCTGCGTGGGGCGGCTGGATAGTTGAACACACACCCGCCGGCGCCCCTGCCGCCTATCGCACGCTCACGGCGCCCGCGGCTGCCGCGGGCGGCGCGCAGCTGCGGGTCGTGTTCACGCCCAATCTGACGCTCGCCGAGCTTGAGCGCCTGCTGCATTCGATCGACGCCTACATCAGTAATGGCCCGACCGATTCGGGAGTGTTCACTCTTACCGTTGCTCCCGGGCGCGACTCTGCGCTCGAGGTCGCCCAACGCCTCGCCATTCTGCGCGCGGACGCCGACGTGCGTTTCGCGGAACCCGTCACGGCCGCGCCTTAAAGTGCTCTGATGCGCTCCCTGGCCGTGCTCATCTGCATCTTGCTCACGGCCTGCGCAGCCCCGAGCGCGCGCCTGCGCGCGCCGCCGCTGCCGCTTGAGATGCGTGCGGCGCCGTCAAATTTTGTGGTCGTAACCGTGCGCAACGACCCGCGACCGCTCGCCACCCGCGCCGGTTCGACCTTGCGCGGCTATGACAGCGCGGGTCTCTACGGCGTCACGAGCGCCGCCCGCGCGACGGTGCGCGCCATCACTAAGGATTATGGATTGCGCGAAGTGTCGGCATGGCCCATCGCCGCGCTGCGCGTGCACTGTGTGGTGTTCCGCGTGCCCGCGGATACGGCGCCCGCGCAGATGATCGGTGAGCTCGCCCGAGACCCGCGCGTGGATTCTGCGCAGCCGCTCAATCAGTTTGCGACCGAGACCGACTCGGATGCCGGCGCCTACAACGATCCGTATGCGAGCCTGCAGACGGTGCTGCGTGATCTTACCGTCGCGCAGGCCCAGCAGTGGTCGCGCGGCTCCGGCGTGCGCATTGCCATCGTCGATACCGGCATCGACTTCGAACATCCGGATCTTGCCGGGCAGGTGATTGCACGGCGCAATTTCGTCGACGCCGATGACGAGGCTTTCCGGCGCGATCGTCATGGCACCGCGGTCGCGGGCGTCATTGGCGCCGTCCCGGACAATCATATCGGGATCGTCGGCATCGCCCCCGACGCGCGGCTGATTGCGCTGAAGGCGTGCTGGCAGGCGCCGCGCGCCGGCGCCCCGGCCGCGTGCAACAGCTTTACCCTCGCGCAGGCAATCGGCAGTGCCATCGATATGCAGGCGGACATCGTGAATCTGAGTCTCGGCGGCCCCTCCGACCCGCTGCTCGCGCGCCTGCTGCAGCGTGGCATGCAGCGCGGGACGATATTCATCGGCGCCGCCCCGCCGCCCGGCACGCCCGCGGGTTTCCCGACGGACGTGGACGGAGTCCTGTCGGTTGCGGTGGCGGAGGAGTCGAGGGATGCCGCGGGCACCCGGCTCCTCGCCCCGGCTCACGACGTGCTGACGCTCGTGCCAGCCGGGCATTGGGATTTCGCCTCGGGCAGCTCCATTGCCGCAGCGGAGGTCACCGCGACCGCGGCGCTACTGCTCGCGCAGCGGCCGCATCTCGGCGCGGCCGAACTCTACCGGGTGCTGGCGCGCACCTCGCAGAACCTGACCGGCCGCGATGCACCCCTCGTGTCGGTCAATGCGTGCGCGGCGCTCGCGGACGTCCTCAAGCGCGTCGGCTGTGGCGCGGGGCGCGATCCGGAGGCTGCGGCCGTAAACGCTGCGGCCGCCCACCCGCACGCGGCAGCGCAGGTCAACGTTGCAAATTAGGGGCCCGCGGGCAGCGGCGCTGCAGAAGAGACCGTGGCGACGCTTGCCCCCGGCCCTGATGCACCGCACAAAATGCGTCGGCGGTGAGATATTTCGCCCCGTCGGCGCAGATAGATATCGCAGTTACTGTTTTCCTGCGAGAGCGTTGTCAGGCGGATCGGGTCCAGGGCTCACGACCGGGTATTCGCGCGATAGGGATCTAGCGTTTCTTGGCGCTCGGCGGAGCAGGATTTTCCGACCGAGACCCCCCGCGCGGGAAGACAGTAACTGCGCCCTTTCGAACGCTCGCCGTCACCGTCGACACGTAGGGCGAATCGCGGTCAAAAAACCGCCACAGCCGCCGCGCCCAGTCGCCCGCATAGTCCACTCCGATGCGCTCCGCCCGGGCGATTCGCGGCGTTGGCGTGCGAGCCTCCGGTCGCTCAAGCCATAAAGTCCCGCCGCACAGATCTGCCGCGTTCAGCCGCCGATCGATGCGCATCGCCCGGCACAAGAGCCCCGGTCCCCAGCTAGGCTCCGTGATGTTGCTGACCGGGGCGAGCGCGCGCAGCAGCACGGCATGCGGCCTGCCGTCGGCAGCCGTCACCACGTTCAGGCAGTTCCAGACGCCATAGATCAGGTACACGTAGGCGTAGCCGGGCGGCCCGAACATGACGCCGGTGCGCGCCGTGCGGCCGCGCGCGGAGTGCGCGGCCAGATCTTGGGGGCCACAATAGGCTTCAGTCTCGACGATGCGCCCGGTGCGCCTGATGCGGCCATCGTCGTGCACCAGGTGCATCCCGATGAGTTCGCGCGCAACTCTCAGGGTGGGGCGTGCATAAAAGTCACGGGTTAGACGCCTGGGTGCGCGATCGCGGCGGCGAATTTGCATAGAATACAGAGTGATGTTGCGAATTGCGGTAGTAAATTCATGATTAAGCGTAGCCTCAGCCTCGGGGCGCTCGCGCTCGTTCTATCTGCGCCGCTCGCGGCGACCCAGTATGAACTGATAGACGGCGCGCCACCGGTGTACGGCGCCGACCAGTACGTCAAAGCCGCCTACGAGGACACGCTCCTTGATATCGCCCGGCGCTACAGCGTGGGGTACGAGGAGATCCGGCGCGCCAATCCGACGCTCGATCTATGGATCCCGGGCGCCGGCGCGGATGTGCTCGTGCCGGGCCGGCGCATCCTGCCGCCCGGGCCGCGCGAGGGCATTGTGGTCAACCTGCCGGAGCATCGCCTGTACTACTATCCGCGCCCCAAAAAGCATGAGAAGCCGGTCGTGATCACCTTCCCCGTGAGCGTCGGGAAGATGGACTGGCGCACCCCCATGGGACAGACCCAAATCATCAATAAGATAACGCTGCCCTACTGGCATCCGCCGCCATCGGTGCTCAAGGAGCACGCCGAAAACGGCGATCCGCTGCCCAAAGTCGTGCCTCCCGGGCGGGACAACCCCTTGGGCGACTACGCGATGCGCCTCGCGATTCATCCGGGGGATTACCTCATTCACGGCACCAACAATCCTCAGGCCGTCGGGATGGCCGTGACGCACGGCTGCATTCGCCTGTACCCGGAGGACATCGAGGCACTCTTTAAGATGGTGCCCGTGGGCACCAAGGTGTGGCTGATCAACGAGCCGGTGAAAGTGGCCTTCGTCGACGGCGAGCTGTTGCTCGAGGCGCATCCGCAGATCGACGCCCAGGGGCAGCCCATGGAGCCGGATCTGGACCTGCTATCCCTGCAGCTCGACCATGCGCTCGGTTCGACGACCGCCGCGATCAACTGGGATCTTGCGCGCGAGACGCTGCAGGCGGCGATTGGCATGCCGACGCTCGTGGGTCTGCAGGCAGACCTTGATGCGCCCGCGGGCTCCATGCCCGCCACACCGGCCCGCTCTTCCGATGATGCTGCGGCGGCACCGGCGCGCGAGCCGCTGACCATCACCATGCCGCCACCGCCGCCGGCCACATCCTCGCCGTCCGCACCGGCATCCGCGGCCGGGCCGCAGGCGCCGGCGCGCGAACCGCTTCCCACGACGATGCCGCCGCCGCCGACCCCCTCCGCGCAGTCCGCGCCGTCATCCAGCGCCGCGCCGCAGGCGCCGGCGCGTGAACCGCTCACCATCACAATGCCACCGCCGCCCACCACATCCTCGCAGTCGGCGCCGCCACCGACCGGCGCGCCACAGGCGCCCGCGCCTGCTGCGACGACCAACGCATCGCCAGCGCCGCCGCCCGTCAATCCGCCGCCCTGAACGGTGCGGCGCGCGCAGGGCTGGCGCGTAGTTAAGGAGTGGCCCTCAGGCGCGAATGAGTGCCGCCACGAAGAGCACCGGGCCTGTAGGCGCCCCGGTCGGAGAGCCGCCCGGTGGCTCAAGGCTCACCGCCACCTGCGCGGCACTCGCGAGCGCCGCGCGCTGCGCCGGTGTGAGTACCCGCTCAAGCTGCCCCGCATCCGGCAGCAGCCCGAGTGATACCGGAGCCGCCTTGCCGGGCGGCAGCGCCCAAAGTTCAAAGGAGTGCCCTGGCCGCGCAGCGACGCCCGCGAGCGCCACGGCCCGCAGGCGCTCGCGGCGCGCATCAAGCTCAATGCTCCACGCCGCGGATCCCTGCGCGCCCTTGATCGTGGCCACCGTCTGCAGGCGCACGGACTCGGTCATGCGCCAGGCAACGTAGCCCCCGGCGAAGATCGCGCACAGCACCAGTACGGCGGCGAGCGCGCGCAGGGCAGGACGCGCCGCGCCGCGCCGCGCCGCATCGGTGCGCGCCACGTCGGCGGCGCGGATGCGCTCCTCGATTCTCGCCCACACCGCGGGCGACGGCGCAATCGGTGGCAAGCCGAGAGCGAGCGGCATGAGCCGTCCCTCCCAGGTGCGCACGCGGCTTGCGATGTGCCACTCGGCGCTCTGCCAGCGCTCGAACCTGCGGCGCGCCGCGCCGCGCAGCGTGCCCAGCACGTATTCGGCGGCGAGCGCATCGATGAGCTGTGGTTGATCGTGTTTCATCTTTCCAGACACTGCCGCAAAGAGGCGAGGCCACGCCGGATCCAACTCTTGATGGTGCCCAGCGGCTCGCCCGTCACGCGCGCGACGTCGGCGTGCGAATAGCCATTGACGAAGGCGAGCTCGATGCCGCGGCGCTGCTCGCCGCTGAGCTCTTCGAAGCAGCGCGCGAGCGCCGCGGCCGAGCGCCCGGCGCTCGACCAGTCCCCGAGGCCTTCGGCGCCGGCGTGCGCGATCTGCTCGACGTCGGCCTCGCGATACAGTTCCGCCCGCTCGCTGCGCAGTACATCAATCGCGCGATGCCGGGCGATCGCCAGCAGCCAGATGCGCGCGGCACCGCGTCCGCTTTCAAATTGCGCCGCACGCTGCCAGATACTGACGAACACATCCTGCAGCGCCTCTTCGGCGAGCGCGCGGCGCTTCAGGATGCGCAGCATGCCGGCGAGCATCTGTGCGGCCATGAGGTCGTAGAGGTGCCGCAAAGCCTGCCGGTCGCGCGCCGCGCACGCATGAATGAGCCGCGCAAGCTCCTGATCCGTGCTGTTCGCGCTGTCGGGGTCGGACATGGTCTAGGTACGCCCTGGCGCCGGCATCGGATGCACGGTAAATGTGCTACGGCGCACATCCTCGTTGACACGCGGCGCGGTTGCGGACATGTTCAGTCAGTGTAGGCATTTTGTCACGTCGCATCATGAGCATTGCGCGCCCTTCGGGAGTCATCACCATCACCACCGACTTCGGGCACCAAGGCCCGTTCGTCGGTGTCATGAAGGGCTGCATCCTCAGCCGCTTTGCCGATGCGCGCATCATCGATCTTACGCACGAGATCGTGGTGCACTGGCCCGCGGAGGCGGGCTTCTGGCTGGCGCGCGCCTTTGCCTATTTTCCCGTCGGCACGGTGCACGTCGCGGTCGTCGACCCAGGTGTGGGAACCTCGCGCGACATTATCCTCGTCACGGCCGCGGGCCATATATTTTTTGCGCCGGACAATGGACTGCTCGCCCCGATTGTCACGCGCCACCCGGACGCTGCGATCGTACGCCTAACGCCCGCGGCACTGGTGCGATTTGGCATCGAACGCGCGAGCGCAACCTTCCATGGTCGCGACATCTTCGCGCCGCTCGCGGCGGAGTTGGCCTCGGGGCGCTGCACGCCGGCGGATCTGGGTGAGCGCGTGAGGACCCTCGTGCCTTCCTGGGTGGATGAGCCGACGGTCGACGCCAATGTGACGGGACTCGTCATGACGATTGACCACTTCGGCAATCTGATCACCAATATTGATGCGCCGCTCATCGCGCGGTTTCGCACCCCGCGGGTCTTTGCGGGCAATCACACCTTTGAGCTCAGGCGCACCTACGGTGATGTGCGGCCGGGTGACTATCTCGCACTCGTCAACTCCTTCGGCGTGATCGAAATTGCCCGCGCGGAGCAGAGCGCTGCCGATGGCTTGGGCTTAAGCCGGGGTGCCCCGGTCACGGTGCGCGACGCCTAAGGAGCAGGTTGCACATACCACAGTTGATCGGCGGCGGGAATCCGTTATAGTTCGCAACCCTTGCGGCGCGCGACAAAAGCGCGTTAGTTATTGATTGTTATAAAGAATTAGACGCCACGCGATGCCCGAGCGAGACACCGAGAGCTTCGATATAGACGAGGAATTCCTAAGCGGAGCCGAAGACGGCACCGAATACGAGCGACTATTAGACAAAGTCGACAAGCGCGTCCGCACCCAGGGTAAGCGTGGAAAAGCGGCTTGGAGCCGACTCGAGGAAATTCTCGCCGATCGCAAGCTTGAGAAAGACCTGCGCGATACCTTTGACGACGAGTCCTGATCGGACCCGCGCCGATCGGTCGTGGCGGTGATGCGCTCGGTCTCCTCCTGGATCGTCCTCAAATTTGGCGGCAGCAGCGTCTCTTCGCTTGCGAACTGGCGCAACATTGCCCGCGTCGTACGGCAGCGGCGCGCCAGCGGCGCGCGCGTGCTCCTCGTGCATTCGGCCTTGAGCGGCGTCACCGACCGCCTGGAGGAATTGCTCAACGCGCCCGATGAGGAGGAGCGCGCGACGTTGCTCGCCGCCATCGAGGAGCGTCACCGCCAGCTTGCCCGCGAGCTTGCGATCAGCGCGAGCACGGAGCTTGACGGGCAGTTCACCGAACTGCGGCAAATCACGGCGCAAGGCGTGCGCGGCGCCGCGACGAGCGACCGCACGCGTGCGCGCGTGCTCGCAAGCGGCGAGCTCATGGCGACTCACCTGGGCGCACTCTACCTCGCAAGCCTGGGTCTGGAAGTTGAGTGGGCGGATGCGCGCGACATGCTGCGCGCGAGCGCGCGCGGCGCCTCGAACAAGGCGGCGATGCTGTCCGCCACCTGCGGCTTTGCTCCCGACGCCGAGCTTGAGGCGCGCCTGAATGCGCGCTCGGCCGTGATCGTCACGCAGGGCTTCATCGCAAGTGACGCCGAGGGCCACACCGTGGTGCTGGGGCGCGGCGGCTCGGACACTTCGGCTGCGTATCTTGCAGCCAAGCTGCGCGCGGCGCGCCTGGAGATCTGGACCGATGTGCCGGGGATGTTCAGCGCCAACCCGCGCGCGACGCCGAGCGCGCGCCTCTTGCGCGCGCTTGATTACGACGAGGCGCAGGAGATTGCGAGCAACGGCGCGAAGGTGCTGCACCCGCGCTGCATTCTGCCGGTGCGCCAGGCGCGCATTCCGCTGCATGTGTACGCGACCCACACGCCGGATCTGGAAGGCACGGTCGTCAGCCACGGCGGCGGCGATGCCGGCGCGCAGGTGAAGGCGATCTGCATCAGAAAGGGCATTACGCTGATCGCGCTCGACAGCCCGGGCATGTGGCATCAGGTGGGGTTTCTCGCCGACGCCTTTCAGATCTTCAAAGAGCACGGCATGTCGGTGGATCTGGTGTCGACTTCCGAAACCAACGTGACCGTGTCGCTCGACCCCGCGGCCAACAGTCTCGACGCGGCGCAGCTTGCGGCGCTGGTGCATGGACTTGAGCGCCTGTGCCGGGTGCAGGTCATTGGCCCGTGCGCCTCGGTGAGCCTCGTCGGGCGCAAAATTCGCGCCATCCTGCATCGCCTTGGAGATGCCTTCGAACTCTTTGCCGAGCAGAAGATCTATCTCTTGACCCAGGCAGCCAACGATTTGAACTTCACCTTCGTCGTCGATGAGAATCAGGGCGAGCGCCTCGTCGAGCAGCTGCACGAACTTCTGATCCGCCCGGTGCCAGGCGACCGGGTGCTCGGGCCCACGTGGGAGCAGCTGTTTGCGCATCGCAGCAGCGGCACCGAGTCGCGCGCCTGGTGGCGCGCGAAGAGGAGCGCGCTCTTGAACCTGCTCGCCGACAAGGACGCGGCCTACGTCTACGACTGCGACACCATCCGCGAGACGGCGCGCGCCCTGCGCTCGCTGCCGGCGGTGACGCGTGTCCTGTATGCGATGAAGGCCAACGCGCATCCGCAGGTGCTCCGAGCAATGCATGCGGAGGGCATCGATCTTGAGTGCGTATCGCGCGGCGAGCTTGCGCGCGTCCTTGAGTTATTTCCCCAGATCGAGCGCGCGCGCGTTCTCTTCACCCCCAATTTTGCGTCTCGCGATGAGTATGCGTGGGCCCTGGCGCAGCGCGTGCGCGTGACCGTCGACAACAGCTACGTGCTCGAGCGCTGGCCCAAGCTCTTCGCCGATAGCGAGATCTTCGTGCGCATCGACACCGGTGCGGGTCGGGGCCATCATCAGCACGTGCGCACCGCAGGCGCGTACTCCAAATTTGGCGTCCCGGTGGCGGATCTGCAAGACTTCGCGCATCTGGCGCAGGCCGCGCGGGCGCGCGTCATCGGCCTGCACGCGCATGCGGGCAGCGGCATTTTCAATGTCATGAACTGGCGGGAGAGCGCGCTGCTCCTGGCGGAGCTTGCCGCGGGCTTTCCCGATGCGCGCGTCATCGACGTCGGCGGCGGGTTCGGCGTGCCGGAGCGCCACGGCGAGGCGGGGGTGGATCTCAGCGCGCTCGATGCGGCGCTGGCGCAGGTGCGCGCGGCGCACGGCATGTTTGAGATCTGGATCGAGCCCGGACGCTACCTGGTCGCCGCCGCCGGCGTGTTGCTCGCGCGCGTAACGCAGCTGAAGAGCAAGGGCGATGTGCACTATGTCGGCGTAGCCACTGGCATGAATTCGCTCATCCGCCCGGCGCTCTACGGCGCCTATCACGAGATCGTGAACCTGACGCGCCTTGATGATGCGCCCGGGGAGCGCGTCAATGTCGTCGGTCCCATCTGCGAAAGCGGCGACATCCTCGGCCACGAGCGCGCGCTGCCGGCAACCCGCGAGGGCGATGTGCTGCTCATCACCAACGCCGGAGCCTACGGGTATGCCATGAGCTCACGCTACAACCTGCGCGAGCCGGCCCCGGAAGTGTGCATCTGAGCGCCATGGCCCGGCGGCCGCGCAAAATTCGACGCCGACGGCTCCTCTGGGGCAGCGCCCTCGGCCTTCTCATCCTCTTTATCACCGGCAGCGCCATCTACATCTACTACGTCGACCGCAGCGTGACGCTGCAATTCCAGGGACGGCGCTGGACGCTGCCGGCGCAGGTGTATGCCGCGCCCCTGGAACTGTACGTCGGCGCACCGCTTTCGATGACCGATCTGCTCGCAGAGCTTGCGCGCCTGCAGTATCGGCCGGCCGCGAAACTCGACCGGCCCGGCAGCTACCACCGCGAGGATGAGCGTATCGACATCGCGCTGCGCGCGGCGCGCTTTGCGGATGAAATGCGCCCGGCGCAGATGCTTACCGTCGTTGCTGGGGCGCGCTCCATCGAAGCGCTGCGCGATGCATCCGGCCACGACATCCCCGTGCTGCGCTTGGATCCGCTCCTTATCGGCAGCATTTTCCCAACCCATGGCGAGGATCGCATCGTTGTCACGCCGGCGGACGTACCGGCGCTCTTGCCGGCGGCGTTGAAGGCCGTAGAGGACCGCAAATTTGACAGCCATCATGGCGTCGACCCGGAGGCCGTCATCCGCGCCCTGTGGGTGGACTTGCGCTCGCATCAGATCGCGCAGGGCGGCAGCACGCTTACGCAGCAGCTCGTCAAGAGCTACTTCCTCGATTCCCGCCAGACGATGGGCCGGAAGCTGCACGAAGCGCTCATGGCAATGGCGCTGGAAGCGCACTTCTCCAAGTCTGATCTCATGAACGCCTATATCAATGAGATCTACCTCGGCCAGGACGGCGATCGCGCCGTGCACGGCTTCGGCCTTGCGAGCCAGTTCTATTTTGGCAAGCCGCTGGGTGAGCTCGATCTTGCGGAACTCTCGCTGCTCGTGGCGCTGGTGCGCGGCCCGTCCTATTACGACCCGCGCCATCATCCGGAGCGCGCGCTTGCACGGCGCGACCTCGTGCTCAAACTGATGGCGGACTTGAAGGTCGTGAGCCCCGAGGATGCGGCGAGCGCCGCGCGTCGCCCACTCGGCGTCACGACCCGCGCCGCCGGTGCCTATTATCCGTCCTACCTCGACTTCGTGCGGCGCACCCTGCGGCGCGATTATCCCGACACCGACCTCACGCAGGAGGGACTGAAGATTTTCACCAGCCTCGAGCCGCGCGCGCAGGATGAGGCCGAACAGACGCTCGACCGGGAGCTCGCGCGCCTCGAGCGCTCGCGCGCCGCGACCACCGCCTCCCTCGATGGCGCGGTGGTCCTGACGGCGCCCGCCAGCGGCGATGTGATCGCCATCGTCGGCGGACGGCGCATCGGCTACAGCGGCTTCAACCGCGCACTCGATGCGGCGCGCCCCATGGGCTCAGTGGTCAAACCGTTCGTTTATCTGACGGCGCTCGAGACCCACCGCTACACCCCCGCGAGCATCGTGCAGGATGCGCCGGTCGACATCCGCATGTCGAACGGCACGCACTGGCGCCCGCTCAATTTCACGCGCCAGATCTATGGCCCCGTGCCGCTGGTGCGCGCGCTCGCCGAGTCCATGAACCTCGCAACCGTCGCAGTCGGAATGGACGTCGGCGTGACCCACGTTGCGCAGACCCTGCAGCGCTTTGGCCTGGAGCGCGCGCCGGCGCAGGTGCCGTCGCTGCTCCTGGGTGCGGTCAATGCCACACCGCTCGAGGTGGCGCAACTGTATACGGGGCTTGCCAACGGCGGCTATCGCATGCCGCTGCGCGCCGTGCGTTCGGTATTGAGCGCATCCGGAGCGCCGCTCAAGGCGTTTCCCCTGCAGCTCACCCCGATTGCCGACCCGGAGGTGGTCTTTGAAGTGGATGAGATGCTGCAGCAGGTGATCGAGCGCGGTACCGGACGCGCGGCGCGCAGCGTGCTGCCGCGCGATGTCGTCGTGGTCGGCAAGTCCGGCACCACGCAGGATCTGCGCGATAGCTGGTTTGCGGGATTCTCCGGCAGCCATCTCGCCGTGGTGTGGGTGGGCTACGACGACAATCGTCCGACGGGATTCACAGGGGCAGCCGCGGCGCTCGCCATCTGGTCACGCGTGCTCGCGGATCTCGGCACGAGCTCCTGGAGCGCCGCCATGCCCGAATCGCTGAACGAAGTCTCGATCGATTACTTTACCGGCCTGCAGATCGAGGGCACCTGCGCCAACTCCGATACCATCCGCATCGGCGTGCCGCCGAGTACGCAGCTGGCGAAGAAACCCGGCTGCATTGCCGCTGCCGCGCCGAGCGCTGCCGGACGATTGGTCGAGCGGCTGCGCGCTATCATTCATCAATGACCTTAAGGATCGCGATCCTCCTGATGGTTGTCCTCGTCGCGGCCTGTCGATCGCTCCTGTCCCCGGAGCGGCCGCCCAGTGCTCCGGCCGAGGCGACGACTCCCGCGGCACCGCCAAGCGCGGCGCCGCCTGCCGCCGCACCCCCCCCGACTCCCACTGCGCCCGCCCGACAATATCGCCTGGGAAGCGCCGCGAGCGCCCTCGTCGTACAGGCGCACGCTCGCACGGCGGCGGGCGACTATCCGGCCGCGACGGCGACTCTGGAGCGCGCGCTGCGCATCGAGCCGGAAAATCCGCTGGTGTGGATCGAACTCGGAAGAGTGCAGCTCGCCGCCGGCAATGCCGCGCAGGGGGACAGCATGGGCCACAAGGCCTTGGGCCTCGCCACCGGCGACCCCAATGCCCAGTCAGCCGCCTGGCGCCTGATCGCCGATTCGCTCATCGCGCGCGGCCGCAACCAGGAGGCGAGCTCGGCCAGCGCCCATGCCGACGCCCTGATCCCGCACTGAGGCCGAATCGCCCTGCCGTGGTGCATGGGCCGCGGCCGGCGCGTGCGTCTTGACGCCTCCCGAGCGTCATCCTAGACTTTAGCGGACTCATCGAGACCGGCTGAGGGAAAGGCCCTTAGACGCCGGGGCAACCGCCGCCAGCCTAACCAGCTCGGAAAGGTGCCAACTCCTGCGATCCACCCGTGGATCAACAGATGAGCAGTGCGCGTAGCTGTCACGCGGCATGAGCCGCAGACAGATGGACGCCACAGACCCGCATCCGATGCGGGTGCTCCGCAGGAGTGCCGGTGAACCGGACCATTGCGACGCGGAGCCTGTGATGAACGCACGAGTAGATTCCACCCCTGATGCCACGGCACTGTTAATCGGTGCGCCGCCTGCACAGCAAACCCAGGCCGTGCGTGCCGGTCTTGAATGTGACGACACCACCGGCTGCGTGGTGCCGCCCATCCATTTGACCTCGACGTTTGCGTTCCGGGGCTTTGGCGAGAAGCGCGGCTACGACTACACCCGCTCCGGCAACCCGACGCGCGATCTTCTGGCGCAGGCGATCGCCGACCTGGAAGAGGGCGTCGGCGCCGTGGTCACCGCGACCGGCATGGCCGCAGTGACTCTCGTCGGGCATCTGCTGCCCGTCGGCTCGCGCATCGTCGCGCCGCACGACTGTTACGGCGGCACCTATCGGCTCTTTGAAGCCTGGCGGCGCCGCGGTGAAATGCAGGTGGAATTTCTCAACTTCGGCGACGAGGAAGCGGTGCGCGCGGCGCTCGCGCGCCCGGCGGCGCTGCTGTGGATCGAGACGCCGAGCAATCCGCTCCTGCGCATCACCGACATCCAGAAGTTCGCAGCACTCGGTCACGCCGCGGGCGCGCTCGTGGCCGTGGACAACACCTTTCTCTCGCCCGTATGGCAGCAGCCGATCGCGCTCGGTGCGGATCTGGTCGTGCACTCGACGACCAAATATCTGAACGGCCACAGTGATGTCGTCGGCGGCGCGGTTGTCGCACGCACGCCGGAGCACCTTGAGCAACTGAGCTGGTGGGCCAATTGTCTGGGCATCACCGGCGCGCCATTTGACAGCTTCATGACGCTGCGCGGCATCCGCACGCTGCATGCGCGCCTCGAGCACCACGAAAGAAATGCGCAAGCTCTGGCGCCATGGCTCTTGCAGCAGCCGAATGTGGCACGCGTGTATTACCCGGGTCTGGCCTCCCACCCCGGCCATGCGCTGGCGCGGCGCCAGCAGCGCGGCATGGGAGCGGTGATCAGCCTGGAACTGGCCGGCGGCCACGACGCGGTGCGCGCCTTTGTCGCGCAGCTGCAGTGTTTTTCGCTGGCGGAGTCCCTGGGGGGCGTCGAGAGCCTGGTCGCGCATCCGGCCACCATGACGCATGCCGCGATGGACGCGAACGCGCGCGCGCAGGCGGGTCTTGCCGACGGGCTCGTGCGGCTGTCGATCGGCATCGAGGCGCTCGAGGACCTGCGGGCCGATCTTGCCCGCGGCCTGCAGCGGGCGGCGGCGGCCTGTCGCGCGGCGTGATGGCGCCCGACTGCTATGTTATGCGGCGCCTTCCAGCTGCGCGAGCACCGCAGTGCCGGCCGCATGCGTGCTGCAGGCGCCAGCGCCAGGCGGGGCGATGTCCGCGGTGCGCGCACCCGCACTGAGCGCGCGCGCCACCGCGCTCTCGAGCGCGAGCGCCTCCCGCGCGAGGTTCAGCGAGTGCCGCAGCAAGAGCGCCGCACTCAAGATCATCCCGTAGGGATTGGCGCTGCCGCGGCCTGCGATGTCGGGAGCGGAGCCGTGAATGGGCTCGTACAGCCCGCGCGCGCCGGCGCCGATCGAGGCTGAGGGCAATAATCCAAGCGATCCGCACAGCATCGACGCCTCATCGGTGAGGATGTCACCGAACATGTTCTCCGTGACGAGCACGTCGAAATCGCGCGGGCGGCGGATGAGATGCATGGCCGCGGCATCGACCAGCATGTGCTCGAACTCAATGTCGGGAAACTCCTGCTGCATGGTGCGCGTACACACTTCGCGCCACAGGCGCGAGGTTTCCAGCACGTTCGCCTTGTCGATGGACACGAGCTTGCGGCGCCGCGTGCGCGCCAGATGCGCCGCAACCCGCACCACGCGTTCAACCTCGACGGCGCTGTAGCTGCACAGGTCGCTCGCGTGCTCGCGGCTGCGCTCCTTCGCGCCGAAATAGATCCCTCCCGTCAACTCGCGCACGAAGATGAGATCCACCCCGGCGAGGAACTCGGGCTTGATGGTTGACGCATCAAGGAGCGCCGGGTGCACGCGCACCGGCCGCAGATTCGCGTACACCCCAAGCTCGCGCCGCAGCCGCAGCAATCCCTGCTCGGGGCGCAGCTTGGCCTCGGGTGCCGACCACTTGGGTCCGCCGACGGCGCCCAGGAGCACCGCATCCGCGCGCAGGCACAGCTGCAAGGTCGCTTGCGGCAAAGGATCCGCGTGCGCATCGATCGCGACGCCGCCGAAGGGCGCCGGCGTGAGCGCGAACTCGTGACCGAAGAGGGCGGCCACTTTTTCAAGGCAGCGCAGGCCTTCGGCCATCACCTCCGGGCCGACGCCATCGCCGCCCAGCACCGCAATGTTTGCCTTCATCCCTTAAGCCGGCGGCGCTCGAAGGCGGTGATCTCGGCATCGCGTTCCATGAGAAAGCCCAACTCATCGATGCCGTTCACGAGAAGGTTGCGGGCGAAAGGCTCGAGCGCAAAGCTGATCGCAGCCCCGGTCGGCAGCGTCAGAATCGACGCCGGCAGGTCAATATTGACCTCGGCGCCGGGATGTTCGGTCAACCATTGGCTCGTCGCGGCGTCGACGACCACCGGCAAGAGGCCGTTCTTCAGGGCATTGCTGCGGAAGATGTCGGCGATTTGCGTGCTGATGACGGCGCGAAACCCATAATCGAGGAGCGCCCACGGCGCGTGCTCGCGCGAGGAACCGCAGCCGAAGTTACGGCCCGCAACGAGGATGCTGCAGTTGCGCGCCTCGGCGCCGTTGAGAATGAAGTCGCGCCTTGGCGTGCCGTCGGCGTCGTAACGCCAGTCGGCGAACAGATGCTGGCCGAGTCCATCGCGCGTGGTCGTCGTCAGGAAGCGCGCGGGAATGATCTGATCGGTGTCAATATTCGCCGCGCCGAGCACGACGGTGCGCGAGCGCAGGGTGCGGATGGGCTCCATGAATCAATTCGCCCGTCAGTGGCCCATGATCTCGCGCGGGTCCGTCACGCGGCCGCGCACCGCGCTCGCCGCGGCGGTCAGGGGGCTTGCGAGGAGCGTGCGGGCGCCCACGCCCTGGCGGCCCTCGAAGTTGCGGTTGCTGGTGCTCACGGAGTATTCCCCTTTCGCCACGAGATCCCCGTTCATCCCCAGGCACATGGAGCAGCCGGATTCGCGCCACTGCGCGCCCGCAGCGAGGAATACCTCGTGCAGACCCTCGGCCTCGGCCGCGCGCTTCACCGCCTGCGAGCCCGGCACGACCAGCATCTGCACCCCCGGCGCGATCCTGCGGCCGCGCAGTACGGATGCCGCGGCGCGCAGATCCGAGAGGCGCCCGTTGGTGCAGCTGCCGAGGAACACGACATCGACGGACTTATCTTTGAGCTGCGCGCCGGCTTCAAATCCCATGTAGGCAAGCGCCTGGTCAAAGGCGGGATCGCCGGCGCGCTCCGGGATGCTGCCGTTGATTGGGATCACCATGCCTGGATTCGTGCCGTAGGTGATCATGGGTTCAACCGCTGCCGCATCAATGGCGACCTCGCGGTCAAAGCGCGCGTCGGCATCACTCGGCAATGCCCGCCAGCGCTCAAGCGCCGCGTCCCACTCTGCACCCTGCGGCACGCGCGGCCGGCCCGCCAGATACGCATAGGTGGTCTCATCGGGGGCGATCATGCCGGCGCGCGCGCCGGCCTCGATGGACATGTTGCACACCGTCATGCGCTCATCCATATCGAGCGCGCTGATCCCTGCACCGCGGTACTCGATGACATGGCCCGTGCCGCCCGAAACGCCGATGCGATTGATGATCCAGAGGATGAGGTCCTTGGCCGTCACGCCCGGCTGCAGGCGCTGCGTTACATTGATGGCAAGGCTCTTGGGCTTCCTCTGCAGGAGGGCCTGTGTCGCGAGCACGTGGCCGACTTCGGTCGTGCCGATTCCGAAGGCGAGGGCGCCAAGGGCGCCGTGCGTGCTCGTGTGGCTGTCGCCGCAGACGATGGTCTTGCCGGGCTGGGTGGCGCCCAATTCCGGACCGATTACGTGCACGATGCCGCGCTGAGCGCTCGTCAGACCCAGGAGCTCAACGCCGAAGCGCGTGCAGTTGCGCTCGAGCTGGCGGATCTGCCGTGCCGCCGACTCGATCGCAATCGGCGCGCCGCCGAAGATCTGTTCGGTGCGGGTCGGCGTGGAATGGTCCATGGTCGCAAGCGTGAGCTGCGGACGGCGCACGCCGAGGCCGCGCGCGCCGAGCACGGTGAACGCCTGGGGCGAGGTGACCTCATGAATGAGATGTAGATCTATATAGAGTACCGCTGGAGTCTCGGCGCTCTCGGGAACGACCTCGTGCTCGTCCCAAATCTTCTCGAGCAGGGTCCGCGGTGCAGATGCCATGGACAGGTTGCGGCTACTGCGCGACCGCAATGCGCGCCTGTGACATGTTGACGACGTCGAGCCATCCCCACTCATCGGCGGTTTGACCAGAAAAGAGTCCAAAGAACGCGCTCTGCAGTGCGGCGGTCACCGGGCCGCGCTTGCCGGCGCCGACCGGCAGGCGGTCGACGGATCTGATGGGTGCGATCTCCACCGCCGTGCCGCTGAAGAATGCCTCATCCGCCAGATACAGGAACTCGCGCGGTATGGCGCACTCGCGCACTTCGATTCCGCGCGCGCGCGCGAGCCGCATCACCGTATCGCGCGTAATGCCACTCAGCACCGAATGCACCAGCGCCGGCGTCATCAAGACGCCGTCCTTGACGACGAAGAGATTCTCTCCCGAGCCCTCGCTCACCGTACCGTCGGGAGCAAGGCCAATGCCTTCGGCGAAGCCGAGCCGCCGCGCCTCCTGGCCAATGAGCTGACTTGAGAGGTAATTGCCGCCCGCCTTGGCGAGCGCCGGCAGCGTGTTCGGCGCCACACGGTTCCAGGAGGAGACGCACACGTCGACGCCGTCCTCCTCGCTGCCGTGCCCTAGGTACTTGCCCCATTCCCAGGCCGCAATGGCGACATCCGTCGGCGGCTCGATCTTCGGCGTCACGCCGATCTCACCGTAGCCGCGAAATGCCACGGGGCGGATGTAGGCGCCGCGCGCCAGATCGTTGACCGCGATAACCTCGCGGCACGCGTCATTGATCTCGTCGCGCGAGAAGGGCATGGGCATGCGGTAGATCTTCGCCGAGTCAAACATGCGTCGCGTATGATCGCGCAGACGAAAAATCGCCGGACCGCGCGGCGTTTGATAGGCGCGCAGGCCCTCGAAGACCGAGGACCCGTAGTGCAGCGCATGCGAGAGTACGTGCACCGTGGCCTTCTCCCAGGGCACGAGCTTGCCGTTGAACCAGATGAACTTTGTGGCCGGGATGGGCATGGGGGCTCCTTGAATTACTTACACCGCGGCCGGCAGCACGCGCGCGCCGGGCGCGCGCTCCTCGCGTACGCGCGCGCTCGTCTGCGCAAGCTCGATGCGATTCAACACTTCGAGGAACGCCATGGTGCTCGACTCCACGATATTGGTGCTGACGCTCGAACCGCGATAACTGCGCTCATTGTATTCCACATAGACGATGGCCTCGCCCTGCGCATCCTCACCGACCGATACGCTGCGCAGCTCGAACTTGCGCAACGACACTTCGATGCCGGTCGCCGCCTCGATGGCCTTGAAGGCGGCATCCACCGGGCCATCGCCGCGCGCGGCGCGTTCGACCACGCGCCCGTCGGCGTGCTGCAGACGCACCTCGGCCTCGGCGGCGCTCGCGCTGTCGGCCACGGTGCGCAGCGCGAGCAGGCTCCAGGGGCCCGCGGCCTGGCCTTCCGCGCGCAGCACGAGGGCCTCGATGTCGCCGTCAAAGAGCTCCTTCTTCTTGTCGGCGAGCGCCTTGAATTCCTCGAACACGCGGTTGATCTCGAGCTCATCGAGCTCGAATCCCAGCTCCTGCACGCGTTCACGAAAGGCATGCCGGCCACTGTGCTTGCCGAGCACCAGGTGGCTGCGCGAGAGGCCGACGTCCTCCGGGCGCATGATCTCGTAGGTCGAGTGGTGTTTGAGCATGCCGTGCTGGTGGATGCCGGATTCGTGCGCGAAGGCGTTCTCGCCCACCACCGCCTTGTTGCGCGGGATCGGCTGCCCGGTGATGCTCGAGACGAGCCGCGAGGTCGGGTAGAGCTTGGTGGTCTGCACGCGATTGCTGACGTTGAAGAAGGTGGCACGCGTCTTCAGCGCCATCACGACTTCCTCGAGCGAGCAATTGCCGGCGCGCTCGCCGATGCCGTTGATGGTGCACTCGATCTGGCGCGCGCCGGCGACGACGGCCGTCAGACTGTTCGCCACGGCCATCCCCAGATCATCGTGGCAATGCACGGAGAGCACGGCGCGCTCGATGCCGCGCACATTCTTGCGCAGATAGCGAAACAGCTCCGCGAACTCATCCGGCACCGTGTAGCCGACCGTGTCTGGTATGTTGACGGTGGTGGCGCCGGCGTCGATCACCGCCTCGACCACCTGCGCGAGAAACTCAAGCTCGGTGCGCGAGGCATCCTCCGGGGAGAACTCGACATCGGCGCACAGATCGCGCGCGATGCGCACCGCCTCCACCGCGAGCTTCAGGATCTCCTCCTGCGCCATGTTGAGCTTGTACTGCCGGTGGATGGCGCTCGTGGCGAGAAACACATGCAGGCGGTGGCGCGGCGCATCGCGCAGCGCCTGCGCGGCAAGCTCGATGTCCTCGCGGTTGCAGCGCGCGAGCGCGCAGATGACCGATCCCTGCACCTCGCGGGCGACCGCATTGACGCTCTCCCAGTCGCCGCGCGAGGCGGCGGGAAATCCCGCCTCGATGACGTCGACGCCAAGCTCCGCAAGCGCCCGTGCCACGCGCAGCTTCTCGGCGCGCGCCATGCTGCATCCTGGGGACTGCTCCCCGTCGCGCAAGGTGGTGTCAAAGATGATGATCGGGTCAGGCGGGGTTACCATTGGAGCTCATCCTTCGTAAGAACCTTCAGGCGTTGCGTGCGCCGTATTCCATGTCGGCAAGCTGCGCGGCGAGCACTGCGCTGCGCTCCGCGTGCGGCAGCAGTTCGCCGTGCAGGATGCTCGAGAGTTGCTGCGAGGTGATGTTGCCTCCGGAGAGCACGACTCCGACGCGCTCGCCGGCGATACGGCGGCGCATGTGCATGGCGCCGGCGAGCGCTGCCGCGCCTGCGCCCTCGGCCATCTGATGCAGGGTCTCGGCGAAGCAGCGGATCGCATCGGCAATGTGCGCCTCGCTTACCTCAATGATGTCGTCGAGCACCTCGCGCAGGATCGCGACGGTGTCAGGCGCGGGTACGCGCGCGGCAAGTCCATCCGCCAGCGTCTCGCCGACCGGATACTCGCGCATCTCGCCGCTGTGCCAGGCGCGCGCCAGCGCCGGCGCCGCGACGCTCTGCACACCGATGAGGCGCGTGTGCGGCGAGAGCGCGTTGTAGACGAGGCCCATGCCGGCGGCGAGACTGCCGCCGCCCACCGGAATGAACAGCACATCGAGCGGCTGCGCGCCCTGCTCGAGCATCTCGAGCGCAACCGTCGCGTAGCCGGCCATGAGTTTGGGCTCGCGCGACGGATGCACCGCGATCATGCCGCTCGCATCGGCGTACTCGACGGCCGCCGCCCAGGCGGCATCGAAGTCCGCGCCCGCCGCCGTCACGGTGGCGCCGAGCGCGCTGATCGCGGCGTTCTTGTCCGGATTATTGCCCGTGGGCACGAACACGGCGCAGCGTACGCCGTGGCGCTGCGCTGCGCAGGCGAGCGACTGCCCGTGATTGCCGCGCGTTGCGGTCACGAGGCCGCGCGCGCGCTGCTCCGGCGTCAGTGAGGCAACTAGATGCAGCCCGCCGCGCAGCTTGAAGGAGCCCAGCGGCACGGTGTTCTCGAGCTTCACGTGCGTCTCGGCGCCCAAGCGCTGCGACAAGAGCGGGTGGGTCACGAGCGGCGTCGGCGTCAGCGACTTCGCGAGCAGGCGCCGTGCGGCGACGATGTCGTCGAAGTGCACGCCGCCCAGGCACCGATCCGTCATCGGCGTCTGCTCGCTCACCTGCATCTCAATGGGCATCGGTTCGGGCTCCTTGAATATGCTACGCGCGGCGGGCGTTCAGCCACGGCATGCGCGCGCGCAGCGCGGCGCCGACCTTTTCCACCGGATGCTTGAGGTCCTGCCGCAGCATGCGCCGGAACTTGCGCCCGCCGGAGGCGCTCTCGGCGATCCATTGGCGCGCGAACTTGCCGCTCTGTACTTCCTTCAGGACCTTCTTCATTTCCTTCTTCACCGCAGAGTTGACAATCCGCGGCCCGCGCGTGAGGTCACCGTATTTGGCGGTGTCGCTGATGAACTCATGCATCTTTTTGAGGCCGCCCTCATGCAGGAGGTCAACAATGAGCTTCAGTTCGTGCATGCATTCGTAGTAGGCAACTTCCGGCTGATAGCCCGCCTCGACCAGCGTCTCAAAGCCGCGCACCACGAGTTCGGTTGCGCCCCCGCACAGCACCGCCTGCTCGCCGAACAAGTCGGTCTCGGTCTCCTCGGCGAAGGTCGTATCGAGCACGCCGCCGCGCGTGCCGCCGATGCCATGCGCATAGGCGAGCGCACGGGCGCGCGCGCGGCCGCTCGCATCCTGTGACACTGCGAGCAGGCACGGCACGCCGCGGCCTTGCTGATACTGGCGGCGCACGAGATCGCCCGGTCCCTTGGGCGCGATGAGGACGACGTCGAGGTCCTTGCGCGGCCGGATCTGTTTGAAGTGGATGTTGAAGCCGTGGGCAAAGAGCAGCGTTGCGCCTTTCTTGAGGTTGGCGGCTACTTCCTGGTAGAGCGCCTTCTGCGCAATATCGGGCACCAGCATGGCGATGAGATCCGCGCCGCTCACCGCCGCCTCGGGCGTCGCCACCGCGAGGCCCTCGCGGCGCGCCTTGTTCCAGCTCTTGCCGCCCTTGCGCAGGCCGACGACGACGTCAAAGCCGCTGTCCTTCAAATTGAGCGCATGCGCCCGGCCTTGACTGCCGAAGCCGAGCACGGCGATGCGTGCCCCCTTTAGGGCTTTGCGGTCGACATCTTTCTGCCCGTACAGTCGCATCGTGACACTCCTAACTGGCCTCAAAGACTCTCAATCACTGCACCGGCGCCGGGCGCAGGCGCGCAAAAAAAACCCCGCAGCGGCGCGGCGGCCGGTGCGGGGTTTGTTGTTTTCTCGCGTCTGCCTGATCAGGCGTTTGCGAGCGCCCCGCGCCGGCCGCTCCTAATAAGGAGCGCCCCGAGGAACAGCACAAGCAGGACGACGCCTACGATCCCGGAGGCTTCCGGAGTGGGTGCAATCAGCTCGCCGCCTGGGTCACTGGCCACGGGTATGCGGGATCCAAATCCTAAACTCACCCGATGTCATCACAACCAGCGCACGCTTGTCAAATAGGCGCAAAGAGCCCCGCCGGGAGCGCGAATTCGCTAGACTTTCGCGAGCCGCCTCTTGAGCCCCACCGCGTGCACGCCACGAAGCCGTCGCTCCCGCCGGCGCAGCAGCATTCCCGGCCCGCGGGCCACATTGCGCCGCGCGATCTGGTCTTGCTCCTGGGGATCAACCTCATCTGGGGCGTGAATCTGGTCGTCAGCAAGATCGGGCTCGAGCAGATTCCATCGATCCTCTTTACTTTGCTGCGCTTTTTGATCCTGGCGGTGGTGCTACTGCCGTGGCTGCGCGTGAAACGCGGGCAGATGAGCGCGCTGGCGGTGGCGGCGGTGTTCACCGGTGCGCTGCAGTTTGCGCTCTACTTCTGGGGGCTCGGCATTTCCACTAATGTGGCAGCGGTTGCGATCGCGAGCCAGCTGAGCGTGCCGTTCGCAACGCTTTTGTCCGTCGCGCTCTTGGGTGAGGTCGTGCACTGGCGGCGCTGGAGCGGTATTGCGCTCTCGTTCGCCGGCATACTCATCATGGGTTTTGACCCCCGCGTCGCCTCGCAGTGGCAGAGCCTGTCGCTCGTAATCGGCGGGGCGTTCGTCGGCTGCGTGGGCCTCATTGCAATCAAGAAGCTGCACGGCTTTAAGCCCCTGGAACTGCAGGCCTGGATCGCGTGGCTGAGCCTGCCGGTGCTTCTGGTGTTGACGGTCGAGTTCGAGCGGCCGGACGTGGCGGCGCTCGCGCAGGTATCGTTAGGGGCCTGGGCGGCGCTCGCCTTCACGGCCTTGGGCGCAAGCCTCGTCGCGCATACGGGATACTTTTATCTGGTGCAGCGCTACCCCGTCACGAGCGTCGCGCCCGTCACCGCGCTCTCGCCGGTGTTCTCGGTGCTCCTCAGCGTCCTCCTGCTCGGCGAAGTGCTCTCCGGGCGACTCATCGTCGGCGGCGTGGTCACGCTCGCCGGCATCGTCATCATCACCCTGCGCGAGCGCCGCATCGTCGACACGGGCAGCTGACAGCGCGGTGGTAGTCTTGCGGGACCCCAGAAGGTGCATCTGACATGAGCGCAGAAAAAGTTGCAGATACCCGTGAGCACTCCCGCCTGGTCGTCGACGGCCTGAAGCAAACGGCCGCGCGCGCGATGCTGCGCGCCGTCGGCTTCGGCGATGCGGATTTCGAGAAGCCGCAGATCGGCGTCGCGTCCACCTGGGCGCGCCTTACGCCCTGCAACATGCACATTCGCGAACTCGCCGAACAAACGGTTGCGGGCGTGGATGGGGCGGGCGGCAAGAGCGTTCTCTTCAATACGATCACCGTCTCCGACGGTATATCGATGGGTTCCCCGGGGATGCGCTACTCGCTCGTCTCGCGCGAGGTGATCGCCGATTCCATCGAGACGGTGGTCGCGGCGGAGGGCTTCGATGGTGTGGTGGCTATCGGCGGGTGCGACAAGAACATGCCCGGCTGCGCCATGGCGATCGCACGCTTGAACCGGCCGGGTGTGTTTGTCTACGGCGGCACCATTCGGCCGGGCGCGCAGCGGCGCGACATCGTCACGGTGTTCGAGGCCATCGGTGCCCGGGCCGCCGGCCGGATCGACGACGCCGAGCTGCGCGAGGTCGAGCTCACGGCCATCCCGGGCGCGGGCAGCTGCGGTGGCATGTACACCGCCAATACCATGGCCTCCGCCATCGAGGCGCTGGGGCTCTCGCTGCCGAACAGTTCCGCCCAGGAGGCCGTCGGTGAAGCTAAGCGCCACGACTGCCGGCGCGCGGGGGAGGCCGTCATGCATCTTCTCAAGGCGGGGATCCGGCCGCGGGATATCCTGACGCGCAAGGCCTTCGAGAATGCCATCACGGTGACGATTGCGCTCAGTGGCTCAACCAACGCCGTGCTGCATCTATTGGCGATCGCGCGCGACGCGCGCATCAAGCTGCACCTCGATGATTTCACGCGGATCGGCCGCCGCGTGCCGGTGCTCGCCGACCTGCGCCCGAGCGGCCGGTATCTCATGTCGGACCTGATTGGCATCGGCGGCATTCAGCCGCTGATGAAAATCCTTCTCGATGCAGGCTACCTGCACGGCGAGTGCATGACCGTCACCGGCGCCACTGTGGCCGCCAATCTCGCCGACGTCGCGCCGTATCCGGCGGGGCAGGACATCATCCGCCCCCTTGCCAAGCCTCTGAAAAAGGACAGTCATCTGGTGGTCATGTACGGCAATCTGGCGCCCGACGGGGCGGTGGCTAAGATCACCGGCCGCGAGGGCCTTGCGTTCAGCGGCCCCGCCCGGGTGTTCGACGGCGAAGAACGCGCAACCGCGGCGATTCTCGGAGGCGGCGTGCGCGCCGGTGATGTCGTCGTGATCCGCTACGAGGGTCCGAAGGGCGGCCCGGGAATGCGCGAGATGCTCTCTCCGACGGGTGCGCTCTTCGGCCGTGGGCTCGGCGACAAGGTGGCTCTCATCACGGACGGACGCTTCTCCGGCGGCAGTCACGGCTTTGTGGTTGGACATATTGCCCCCGAGGCCGCCGTCGGCGGGCCGATTGCGCTCCTGCGCGCCGGCGACCGCATCAGCATTGACGCGCTGCGCCGGACTGTAACAGTGGAACTCAACGCTGCTGAGCTCAAGCGCCGGCGCGCGGCATGGAAGCCGCGCAGGCCCTACGCAACTGCGGGTGTGCTTGCGAAATACGCGCACCTCGTCGGCAGCGCATCCCGCGGCGCCGTGACTGCTGACTTCGATTGAGGCGCGCAACGCGCGCGGCTGTTGTCAGTGCGAGTAGCGCAGGTTACAGTTCACGCCCATCTGTCGTGCCGACACTGCCAAAGTGCCCGCGCCCGACGGGTGCGAAATGAGCCAGGAGAAACACGAGGCACGCGCCACATAGCGGGGCAATGCCACTAGAAGATGGCCCGAGCCTGGGTACTTCCGCCCCCGGTCTCGGTGATCCGGATACATTATTTCGTAACGTTAGCAATGGCAGCCTACGCACAAGACACCGCGTTCATCTCGCGCCGAGCCATCGTACTCGTCGTCATTATTCTGCTGCACGTGCTGCTCGCCTACGGACTCGCGACGGGGCTTGCGCGGCGCGCCATGGAAATCATCGCGCCGCCGATCCAGACGACCATCGTCGAGGAGGTGCAGCAGCACGACCTGCCGCCACCGCCGCCACCGCCGGAATTCGAGCGTCCGCCGGTCGAAGTGCCGCCGCCGGATATCAACATTGATATCCCCGCCGAGCCGACCCAGTCCACCGCGATCACCGATGTGACCGACAAGCACGTTGCTGCGCCGCCGCCGGCGGCGCATGTGTCTAACAAGACCAACCCCTCGCCCGGCAAGAACTTCCCCAACACGGCGGATTACTACCCCGCGGCATCGATGCGCTTAGGGGAGGAGGGCGCGGCAGTGGTACACGCCTGCGTGGGTCCCAACGGCAAGCTGTCCGAGGAGCCGACGGTCGCCAAAACTTCAGGCAGCGCGCGGCTCGATGAAGGCGCACTGAAACTCGCCAAGGCCGGGCACTACAACCCCGGCACCGAGGACGGCAAACCCACGACCGCCTGCATCAACTTCTCCATCAAGTTTCAGCTGAAGAATTGACCTAATGCCGGGCTTGCCCGGCTTTTTATTGACCGAGGAAAATATGGAAACGCACGCTAACGCAGTCACTGTCGACAACCCCTACGGTCTTGGCGCCTTGTGGGCGGGCGGTGACCCCATCGCACGCGGGGTGCTGATCATCCTGCTGCTGATGTCGCTCATATCGTGGTATATCATCCTCACGAAGCTCTGGGATCAGCGCAAGCTCAGGCGCTCCTTTCGGACCGTGGAAAAGCAGTTCTGGACGGCGCCCTCGCTAAAGGACGGCGTCGAGCGGCTGCCGAAGAACGACGATTTCCGCAGCATTGCCGAAGATGGCCTGCGCGCGGCGTCGCACCACGACGGCCGCCTCACCGACCGCATCGACCTGCACGAGTGGATCACGCTGTCGCTGCAGCGCTCGGTCGAGCACGTCAACGGCAAACTGCAGACCGGCTTGTCGTTCCTCGCGACCGTCGGTTCCGTGTCGCCGTTCGTCGGACTCTTCGGCACCGTCTGGGGCATCTTGAACGCGCTGGTATCCATCGGCATTGCAGGTCAGGCGAGCATCGACCGCGTCGCAGGACCGGTCGGCGAGGCGCTCATCATGACGGCGCTCGGCCTTGCGGTCGCGGTGCCGGCGGTCATGGGCTATAACTGGCTCATCAGCCGCAATCGCGTCCTGCAGGACGCGCTGCGCAACTTCGCATCCGATCTGCATGCCTATCTCGTCGGCGGCGCCCGCGTCGGCGGCAATGACATGGGCGGCACGCGTCCCGCGGCGGCACCGGCGGCGGCACCGGCGGCGGCGCTGCGCAAGTAGCGCGGCACCGCCGGCGCGAACGTTGAACGGCACAGCACCGTAAAGGAAGAGTCACTATGGCGATGAATGTCGGCTCCCCGAGCGGCGGAGATGGCCCCGCGATGATGGCGACGATCAATACGACGCCGCTCGTGGACGTCATGCTCGTGATGCTCATCATCTTTCTCATCACCATCCCTGTCATCACGAAAACGGTCAAGGTTGAACTACCGCGGGCGGTCAATATCCCGACCACCACCAAGCCGGAAAACATCACCATCGCGGTCAGCAAGACGGGCACGATTTACTGGAACGACAAGCAGGTCGCCTCTCTGACGGATTTGATCAACCAGGTCAAGGCCGTGGCGGTGCGCAAACCACAGCCGGAGATTCACATCCGCGCCGATCAACAGGCGCGCTTTGAATTCGTCGGGCGCGTGATCTATGCGATTCAGCGCGGTGGCGTCGTCAAGGTCGGCTTTCTGACCGAGCCGGATCACGGCATACGCGGCTCGCGCTGAAGCGGAGGATTTAAACCATGGCCATGAGTATGGGCACCGATGAGGGTGCTCCAATGTGCGACATCAACACGACGCCGCTGATCGACGTCATGCTGGTGCTGCTCGTCACCTTGATCGTCACGCTGCCGATCATGACGCATGCGGTGAAGCTCGACATGCCGCAGACCAATCAGCCACCGCCGCCGCCGGACCAGCGCCCCGAGGTCATTGATCTGGAGATCGATTTTGACGGCACGATCGTGTGGAACGGCACGGTGGTGCCGAATATCGATACTCTGGAGGGCTACTTCCGCACCGAATCGGCGAAGGACCCGCAGCCGGAGATCCATCTGCGACCCGATCGCAGGGCGCTGTACGACACCGTGGCCAAGGTCATGGCGGCCGCGCAGCGCAACCGCATGAAGCGCATCGGCTTCGTCAATACCGGCGAGTTCAAGGAATGAGTCCGGGCGCGTGCCGCGCATCATGAGGCGCGTAGCACAGCGGCTGCCGGCCGCAATCATCGGCGCAGCGCTCCTCCTCGCCGCGAGCCTGCTGCCGCTTGCCACCAGCGCCGCGGCGGATAAGCCCGACGACAAGCCCAAGGTCAGCGCTGCCGCCGGCAAGACGCTGAAGGCTGCGCAGGATGCGCTCGAGAAACAAGACTATCCCACCGCGCTCACGCATCTCAAAGAGACGGAGGCTCTGCCCAACAAGAGCGCGTACGACGAGTTCACGATGAACCAGATGTACCTGTTCTACTACTCGCGCACCAATGACATGACGGATGCCGAGAAGGTGCTCGAAGCTCTGGTCGCCTCGCCGTACATCGACAAGGCGGACCTGCCCGCGCGGCTGCGCACGCTCGCCCAGATCAATTACCAGTCGAAGGATTACGACAAGGCGATTCAATACGGCGAGCTTGCGATCAAGCAGGGCAACGCCAACGACGATGTCTACACGCTCGTCGATCAGGCCTACTATTTGAAGGGCGACTACGCGGGCGCCTTGAAGTCGATCAACGCGCACCTTGACGCCGTCTCAAAGCCCGGGCAGCCGCCGAGCGAGAACCTCCTGAAGCTGCTGTTGAGCACCTGTCTTAAGCTCAATGATGACGCCTGCACCGCGCACGCCCTCGACCGTCGCGTGGCCGCCTACCCGACAGCGGAAAACTGGCGCGAACTGCTCTACACCATCATCCAGACGCCGGGGCAGAGCGATCCATTCCTGCTGCAGGTTTACCGGCTGGCCTTCGACGTCGACGTTCTGAAGGGACCCGACGACTATATCGAGATGGCGAGTCTCGCCAATGACCAGGGCTCCCCGGGCGAGGCGCAACGCGTGCTCGAAGCGGGCAAACAGAAGAACATATTCACGACCCCGGCGATCAAGACACACAGTGCGCAGCTGCTCGAATCGGTCAAAAACAAGGTGGCGACCGACCAGGCGTCGCTGCCCAAGATCGCCGCCGACGCCGCCACCGCCAAAACCGGCACCAAGGACGTCGCGCTTGGACTCGCCTACTTCAGCTACCAGCAATACGACAAGGCGGCGGAGGCCCTGACGGCCGGCCTCGCCAAGGGCGGTCTTAAGAACGAGGCGGACGCGCGGCTCATTCTGGGCATCGCGCAGCTGCATGCCGGCAAGAAGGACGACGCGCAGAAGACCTTCGATCAGGTGAAGGGCGATCCGAAGCTCGAGCGCCTGGCGCAGCTGTGGGCGATACGCGCGCGCCAGGGGTAAGTCGCGGCGCTGATATTTTTTAGGAGAGCGGATCCATGTCGATCAAAGCCGGCGAACGCATGCCCACGGGGAAGCTTAAGACCAGCGGGCCCGATGGCGCGAAGGATGTGAGTACCGACGAACTGTTTCGCGGCAAGAAGGTGGTCCTGTTTTCCGTCCCCGGTGCGTTCACCCCGACCTGTGACGCCAAGCACCTGCCCGGGTTCGTCGCGCTCGCGGACCAATTGAAGGCAAAGGGTGTCGACACCGTCGCGTGCCTGGCCGTCAATGATGTCTTCGTGATGAACGCCTGGGGCAAGGCCTCAGGTGCCACCGGCAAGGTGCTGATGCTGGCGGACGGCAACGGCGATTACACGCGTGCACTCGGACTTGAGTTCGACGGCCGGGACTTTGGCCTTGGAATGCGCGGCCAGCGCTTCGCGATCATCGTCAAGGACGGCGTCGCCGAACGCGTGAACATCGAAGCGCCGCGCGAGTTCAAGGTTTCCTCCGCCGAGCACCTGCTCAGTCAGCTTTGACGGCGCGGCTGCCCGCCATCAGGCGCTTAAGCTCGGGCACGATCTGAAAGAGATCGCCGACGAGACCGAAGTCGGCGATTTCGAAGATCGGCGCCTCGGCGTCCTTGTTGATGGCGACGATGGTGCGCGCATCCTTGATGCCGGTCAGGTGCTGGATGGCACCGGAGATGCCGATCGCGATGTAGAGCTCCGGCGCGATGATCTTCCCCGTCTGCCCCACCTGCATGTCGTTTGCGGCAAAGCCCGCATCGACCGCAGCGCGCGAGGCACCGACCGCCGCGCCGAGCTCATCGGCAAGCTCGAACAGGATCTTGAAATTCTCCGCGCTGCCGAGCGCGCGGCCTCCGGAGATGACGCGCGTTGCCGACTGCAGATCCGGGCGATCGGCCTTGGGTGCGGCACGCTTGACAAAGCGCGTGTGCGCGGGCAGCGCGATGTCCTGCTGCACGGATTCGACGCTCGCCGCGCCACCCTCGCCCGCAGCCTCGAAGGATGCAGTGCGCACGGTGCCGACGAGCTTGGCGTCCGGCGCGGACTCGACGGTCACAATGGCGTTGCCTGCGTAGACTGGGCGGCGAAAGTGCGTGGCATCCACCACCGCCATGATGTTACTCACCTGCGCGCAGTTGAGGAGCGCCGCGACGCGCGGCATCAGATCCTTGCCGAAGGTCGTCGACGGCCCCAACAGATGCGTGAAATCGGCCGCGAGCGCCACGATCTGCGGCGCGATGAGCGCCGCGAGCGGCTGGGCGTTGGCGGGGTTTTCCAGCTTCAGCACCCGCGCGACTCCTGCCAGGCGCGCGGCCTGCGCGGCAACCGCGGTCGCATCGGCCGCGCAGACCGCGATCGTGATGGAGGCATCCGGCAGGGCGCGCGCGCAGGTGACGCATTTGGCAGTGGCGGGGTTCAGGTTCGCGCCGTCGTGCTCGGCGACGATCAGAATCTGGGCCATCAGATGACTCCTCGCTTGCGCAGCGCGCCGACGAGCTCGGCTGCGTCTTTGACCAGCACGCCCTTTTGGCGCTGTGACGGCGCCTCGAAACGCACGACTTTCACCTGCGCGCGCGGCTCGACGCCGAGTTCGGCGAGGGTCAGCGTATCGAGCGGCTTCTTCTTCGCCTTGATGATGTCCGGCACCTTGATGTAGCGCGGTTCATTCAGGCGCAGGTCGGTCGTGATTACCGCCGGCAGATCCACCTCGATCGTCTCCAATCCCGCATCCACCTCGCGCGTCACGGTCGCCGTGGTCGCCGACAATTCGATCTTGGAGGCGAACGTTGCCTGCGGCCGATTCCACAGCGCCGCGAGCATGGGGCCCGTCTGGCTGTTGTCATCATCGATCGCCTGCTTGCCGAGAATCACGAGGAAGGGCTCCTCGCGCGCGATCAACTTCAGGAAAGCCTGCGCCGCGACCAATGGCTCGACCGCCGTATCGCTGCGCACCAGGATCGCCCGATCCGCACCCATCGCAAGCGCCGTGCGCAGCTGCTGCTGAGCGTCGGCGACGCCGATGCTTACGACAAGCACCTCGTCGGCCGCGCCGCGCTCCTTGATGCGCAGCGCCTCCTCGAGCGCGATTTCATCGAAGGGGTTGATCGCCATCTTCACCCCGTCCGTCATCACGCCCGTGCCGTCGGGGTTCACGCGAATGCGCACGTTGGCGTCCACGACGCGTTTGATGCCGACAATAATTCGCTTCATCGAGAGTCCTGTTCGCCCGGTTCCGGAAGCGCAAGTGTACACTGCGGGCGCGCCCGTCAACCGCCGCAGGGTGCGCCGACGCCAAGGAGATGACTCTCGAATGCTCGCGTATGCCGCGCGTCGCCTGGTCGCAATCCCGCCCACTCTTTTCATCATCGTCACCCTTGCGTTCGCCGTCGTGCGCGCAGCGCCCGGCGGCCCCTTTGATGCCGAACAGTCATTGCCGCCGCAGGTGAAGGCGAACCTCGAGCGCGCCTACGGTCTTGATCAGCCCCTGATTACGCAGTACCTGCGCTATCTGCGCGCGCTCGCGCACGGCGACTTCGGGCCGTCGCTGAAGTACCGCGACTTAAGTGTCAGTGCATTGATCGCGCAGGGCCTGCCGGTGAGTCTCACGCTCGGTCTCGCGGCGCTCATCGTCGCCCTCGGCGTGGGCGTGCCGCTCGGGAGCTGGGCCGCGCTGCGGCGCGGCAGCGCCATCGACCATGGGATCATGGGGCTTGCGGTGCTCGGCGTCGTCCTGCCGAGCTTCGTCACGGGACCGCTGCTGGTGCTCATCTTTGGTCTCGCCCTGCGCTGGCTGCCGGTCGCCGGATGGCAGGACGGCAACCCCTACTATCTGGTGCTGCCCGTCATCACGCTCGCGCTGCCGCTCATCGCCTACATCGCGCGGCTCATACGCAGCAGTCTGCTCGAGGTGCTGCAGAGCGACTTCATCCGCGCGGCGCGCGCTCGCGGTCTTGGGGAGCGCCGCGTGATCTGGCGCCATGCGCTGCCGCCGGCGCTGCTGCCGGTCGTGAGCTACTTGGGTCCTGCCACCGCCTTCCTCGTCACGGGATCGCTCGTGGTTGAGACCGTGTTCGCTCTGCCGGGCACCGGGCGATATCTCGTCGAGGGCGCGATCGACCGCGACTACACGCTCGTGATGGGCATGGTCATCGTGTATGGGCTCATTACGCTCGCCTGTAATCTTGCGGCCGACCTCGTCTATGGCTGGCTTGATCCGCGGGTCGCCCATGCCTCCTGAGGGCGGCGCGGCGACGGGCGGCTTCTGGCGCCAGGCCGGGCGGCGACTGCGCGGCAAGCCGGCGGCGCTCAGCGCCGCCGCCGTCATCGTGTTGATCGCCTGCGCGGCGTTCGTGGGCCCGCATTTCTCGGGCATCGCCTACGACAGTCTCGACTGGGATGCGCTCGCCGTTCCCCCGCAGTTCGGCGGCGCGCATTGGCTCGGCACGGACCGGCTCGGGCGCGACCTCTTCGTGCGCACTCTGTATGGCGTGCGCATCTCACTCGTGATCGGTCTCCTCGCAAGCGCCGTCAGCCTCGTCATCGGCGTCGCGTGGGGCATGGTCGCCGGCTACAGCGGCGGCCGCACGGATGAGCTCATGATGCGTGCGGTCGACGTGCTGTATTCGCTGCCCTATCTCTTCGTCGTCATCATCCTGACGACGCTCTTTACGCGCGGCAGCCTCGTCGTGCTGTTCGTCGCCATCGGCGCCGTCGGCTGGCTCACCATCGCGCGCATCGTGCGCGGCCAGACCTTGGTGCTGGCGCGGACCGAGTTCGTCGAGGCCGCGCGCGTCATCGGGGTGAGTCCCGCTGCGATGCTGTGGCGTCACATCGTGCCCAACTTGAGCGGCACCATCGTCGCCTACGCAACGCTTGCCATCCCGCAGATGATTTTGTTTGAGAGTTTCTTGAGTTTTTTGGGCCTCGGCGTGCAGGAACCGCTGCCGAGTCTGGGGAATCTCATCAATGACGGCGCCCGCGAGATGCAATCGGCCCCTTGGATGCTGCTCGCGCCGGCTGGTTTTCTGGTGGTGCTTCTGCTGTGCTTCAGCATGCTTGGGGATGCGCTGCGCGATGCGCTCGATCCGCGCGAGAGTTCATGATGAACGCACCGCCCGTTCTCGAAGTTGAGAATTTGAATGTGCGCTTCGCCACCCGCGAGCGGCAGGTGAGCTGCGTCAGCGATTTCTCGTTGCGCGTCGAGCGCGGCGAATGCGTCGGCGTCGTGGGCGAGTCGGGCGCGGGGAAGAGCCAGGCCTTTCTTGCGATCATGGGACTGCTTGCGAGCGGCGGCACGGCGAGCGGCCGCGCGCGCTTCGAGTCCCACGAGCTCATCGGCGCCCAACCCGCGATGCTCGATCGCATCCGTGGCGCGCGCCTGTCCATGATTTTCCAAAATCCCATGACCTCGCTCACCCCGCACCTGCGCGTGGGCGATCAGGTCGCCGAGCTCCTCGTCAAACACGCCGGGATGTCGTGGCGTGCGGCGCGCACGCGCGCGCTCGATGCGCTTGCGAAGGTGCAGCTACCCGAGCCCGAGCGCCGCGCACGCCAGTACCCGCACGAGTTGTCGGGCGGCATGCGCCAGCGGGTGATGATCGCCATCGCGCTCGCCTGCGATCCGGCGCTCGTCATCGCCGATGAGCCGACGACGGCGCTCGACGTCACGATTCAGGCACAGATCCTCGCGCTCCTGGCAGAGCTCAAGAGCGCGCGGCGCCTGTCACTCGTGCTCATCACCCATGATTTGGGCGCGGTCGCAGGAATTGCCGACCGCGTGGCCGTCATGTGCGCCGGCCGCATCGTGGAATGCGGGCCGGTGGGAACCATCCTGCGTGCTCCCGCGCATACCTACACGCAGTCGCTGCTGCAGGCTGCGCTCCGCGCCGATGGGCCGGATCCGTGAGCGAGCCGCTGCTGCGCGTTCAGGATTTGCAGGTGCGCTACCGGGTGAGGCGCGGCGCGTGGGGACGCCGTGCATGGCTCACGGCGGTGCAGGGGATTGATTTTGCCGTGCACGCGCGCGAGGCACTCGGAGTCGTCGGCGAGTCTGGCTGCGGCAAGTCGACCCTGGCGCGCGCCATAGTTGAGCTCGTGCCGCACGCCGCTGGCCGCATTGTCTGGGCAGGAGGCGACATTGCGGCGCTCGCGCGCGCCGCGCGCCACCGCCTGCGTCGCGACCTGCAGATCATCTTCCAAAATCCGCTCGCGAGCCTCGATCCGCGCATGCCGGTCGAGGAAATCATTGCCGAGCCGCTGCGCGTGCATCGCAGCGACCTTGCGCCGCACGCGCGCGCGCGCGCGGTGCACGATCTCCTAGCCGAACTCGGACTTGCGCAGGATCTGGCACGGCGCTATCCGCACGAGTTGAGCGGCGGCCAATGCCAGCGTGTCGCCATCGCGCGGGCGATGATCCTCAAGCCGAAGCTGCTGGTGTGCGATGAGGCCGTAAGTGCGCTCGATGTGTCGATTCAGGCGCAGATCATCGCGCTTTTGGGCACTCTCAAAGACGAGCACGCTGTGGCGCTGCTGTTCATCAGCCACAACCTCGCGGTGGTGCGCGAGCTGTGCGACCGTGTGCTCGTGCTGTATCTGGGGCGCATGATGGAACTCGCTCCGGCGCAGCTCCTGTACGCGCGACCGCTGCACCCTTATACCCGCGCGCTCTTTGAGGCCATCCCCATTGCCGATCCGGACATCCAGCCGGCGCGCCTGGCGCAGACCATAGCGGGCGAGCCACCTTCCGCGCTCACCCCTCCGCCCGGGTGCGTCTTTCAAACACGCTGCCCGCATGTGATTGCGCTGTGTCGGCGCGAGGTCCCCGCGTGGGAGGCGGTGGGGGAGGATCGCTACGTAGCCTGCCACCGTTGGCGCGAGATCTGAAGGCAGGAGCGCGGCGACGCCGCGGATGCCGCGCAGATGGCAGACAGAAACGCTATCCTCACAAAATCATGAATCCCGAGCCCAGCTTCCGTCCGAGCGAAGGCCTGCGCGACGTCAAGTACGAAATCCGCGGGCGCCTCGCGCGTCGCGCCCATGAGCTCGAGCGCCTGGGCTACGAGATCATCTCTCTCAACATCGGCAATCCGGGCGCCTTTGGCTTCCGCACTCCGGAGACGATGCGCCTTGCCATCATCGAGAATCTTGCGCAGGGGGAGGGCTACTGCCATCAGAAGGGCATCTTCCCCGCGCGCGAGGCCGTGGTGATGCAGCAGCAGGCGCGTGGCGTCACCCATGTCTCGGCGGAAGAGGTGTTCATCGGCAACGGCGTGAGCGAGCTCATTGACCTCGTGCTGCGCGCGCTCCTCAATCCCGGCGACGAGGTGCTGATCCCGAGTCCCGACTATCCGTTGTGGACGGCGGCCGTCACTTTGAATGGCGGCCGCGCGGTGCACTATCCCTGCCGGCCGGAGAACGGCTTTCTGCCCGATGTCGAGGAAGTCGCGAGTCTCATAACCTCAAGAACCCGGGCGCTCGTCGTCATCAATCCGAATAATCCCACCGGCGCCGTCTACCCGCGCGCGCTGCTCGAGGGCCTGGTGCGAATGGCCGAGCGCGCAGGTCTCGTCCTGTACAGCGACGAGATCTACGATCAGATGCTGTACGCCGGCGCGGAGTTCGTACCCCTGGCAACGCTCGCGCACGACACGCTGTGCGCCACTTTGTCGGGCCTGTCGAAGATCTATCGGGCCTGCGGCTATCGCGTCGGCTGGGTGTCCTTTTCCGGCCGCGTGCGCCAGGCGGCGGAGTACCTTGCAGCACTCGAGCTTCTAAGCTCGCTGCGCCTGTGCGCCGCAGTGCCGGCGCAATGGGCGGTGCAGACGGCGCTCGGCGGGCACCAGAGTATTTGCGAACTCGTAAGTCCAGGCGGAAGGCTATATGAGTCGCGCGCGGCCATCCTTGCTGCGACACAGGCGAGCCGCTTTCTAAAGTTGCGCGCGCCTGCAGGCGCGATGTACGCGTTCGTCGCTGCCGACACGCGCGAACTGCCCGGCTTCGATGACCAGCGCTTCGCGCTCGATCTTCTCGAGCAGAAGCACGTGCTGATCGCGCCCGGTGTGAGCTTCAACGTACCCTACCGCACACATTTTCGGGTCACGAACCTGCCGCAGCCGGATGTGCTCCGAGAGGTCTTTGCCCGCATGGAGGAGCCTTTAAGCGCGTACGCAGAAGGAGGGCCGCGCTCCGATGCAGGCAGCAACATTGTGGATGCGCAATCAAGGTTCAAGTAATTTCTTGATAATGCTCATACTACATTCTTTTGGTTAGAGTTTTACCTGACAACAGCGGCGCGACCAATACCCTCGTCGTGCCCTCTCGTCAACGCGCCGAGGCACTGCGCCTGGCGCGCGCCCGCGCCGCCGTCGCAGCCGGCGCGCGCGTCTGGTCGACCCCGGACATTCTGGAGGCGAACACCTGGCTCGCCCGTGAGGTCGAAGCCGCCGCCGCCGCTGGCGCGCTGCCGCGCGTGCTCTCGAGCGCGCAGGAGTGGCTCATCTGGCGGCAGTCCACTCAGCAAGCCACCCACCAGCTGGAACTCGTCGCGCGCGGCGCGCTCGCCGAAGCCCTGCAGCGCGCGAGCGAGCTTGCCGGCGACTATTTGATACCGGCTTCCGATCTCATTCCGACTGCCGACGACACCGAAGGCAGGCTCCTTCACGAGGTTCATACGGCCGTGCAGGCCCGCTTTACGGCCGCGGGCGTCAGCACGGCGCGCGCCGCGGCGGCCAGGCTTGCCTGCGTGGGGAGCGCGCGCGCGGTGGAGTTTGCAGGCTTTACGCAAGTGCCGCCGTATCTTGCACAGTTGAGCCGCGCCCGCCAGTTGAAGGGTTACGCGACGAGCACGCGCGCCCTCGCCGTGGCCGAGCGTCGCGCCCGGAAGATCATCGCTGCGGATCGCATCGAGGAGCTCGAGCGCATTGCCGGATGGTGCCGGCAGCTTCTCGAGGCTGACCCGCAGGCTCGCATGCTGGTCGTGCTTCCCGGCGCGGCCGGCCTGCGCGAGCGGCTCGCGACGCTCCTGCGCCAGAGTCTGGCGCCACGCGCTTGGGTCGCGGGCGAGGATGCGGTCACCGATAGCCTGGTCGCCATCGAAGGCGGCGAGTCACTCGCCCGAGCACCGCTCGTAGCGCACGCGTTGACGGCTCTCGAGGTCATCTGCGGCGCGATGCCCTTCGATACTTTGAGCGCGTGGCTCTGTGCGCCGTACTGGCGGCAGCCAGATGCGGCAGCGCGCGCGCGCGTAGATAATTGGCTGCGATCGCTTGCGCCCCTGGAGCTTGATCTGGCGACGCTGCTTGCGCTTCTGGCAAGGCAGCCGCCCGGACGGCACGCGGCAAGCGGCAGTGCCGCGCAGCAGCTACTCACACGCCTCAACGCCGCAGCGCTGCCGCTGCAGGCTGCAACTCGCACACCCCGCGAATGGGCCGAGCGTATTCGCGGCGCACTCGAGGCACTGCAGTGGCCCGGCGATGCTGCGCGCACGAGCGCGGCGGAGCAGACCGTGCAGCGCTTCAACGAACTCCTGAATGACTTCGGCGAGCTTGCCGTGGCCGTGCGTACCCTCAACCGCGATCAGGCCCTGCAGGTCTTCAACGAGCTTGCCGTGCGCTGCGCCTTCCGGCCCGGCTCGGGCGATGCGCTCGTCACGATCACGCCCTTCCTCGAGGATCCAATCACGCCCTATGCGGGGATCTGGGTCGCGGGTTTGGATGCGTCCTCCTGGCCGCAGCCGCTGCACATGAATCCGTTTCTACCGGTCGCGGCGCAGCGCGCGGCGCACATCCCGGCCGCGAGCGCCGAGGGACGCACGGCCGAAGCCCGCGCGCTCATGGCTGCCTGGCGCGCTGCGGCGGATGACCTTGTTTTCAGCTGTGCCGTGCGCGATGAAGATCTCGTGCTGCTGCCAAGTCCGCTCCTCAAAGAGTGGTCGAGTGCTGCGCCGGCAGTGGCGCCGCCTGCCCTGTGGTTGCCTGCGCGGATGCACCGCGAAGGCGAGCTCGAAAGTCTCATCGATGCGTCGGGACCCGCGTGGCCCGCGGGCGCGCGCCTGCCCTCAGGCACGCGGCTTCTTGAGCTGCAGAGCCAATGTGCGTTTCACGCCTTTGGCGAGCTGCGCCTGGGGAGCTGCGCGCTCGAGGCGCCTGAGCCTGGCGTGCCGGCCATGGAGCGCGGCAGCTTCTTGCACGGCGCGCTGGAAGCGCTATGGGGGAGACTTAAGGATTCGCAGACCCTGAAGGGGCTCGCGCCGCATGAGCTCGATGCCATCATCGCCGGCAGCGTCGCGCACGCCGCGCATGAGCTCTGGGGCGCGACACTCTCGCGCGCGCGTTTGCGCGAAAAGGCTCGTGCGCGCGAGCTCCTCGGCGTCGTATGTGAACTTGAGCGCACGCGCGCAGCCTTTAGCGTGCGCGACATCGAGCTCGAATCGGTCGTGCAGCTGGCAGGCTCGCACCTGCACCTGCGCATCGATCGGGTTGATGCGCTCGGCGACGGAGGCGTCGCGATTCTCGACTACAAGAGCGGCGCGCATAAGACCATGGACTGGTTCGGCGAGCACTTGTCGCATCCGCAGCTGCTCGCCTATCTCCTTGCAGTCGATGAGGGCGTGCGCGCCGTGGCCACCGTCAATGTCGGCGCTCGCGATGTGGGTTTCCACGGCATCGGCGCTGAGGCTGGGCTCCTGCCGAAGTTGAAGGCCGTCCCGGCGCAGGAGGGCGTGCCAGCGAGCGCTGTATGGCAGGAGTCGCGGGATTTTTGGAGAGTCCGCATCGAGGCGCTGGTGCGCGACTTCGTGGACGGGCGCGCGGTGGTCGACCCGGCGCCGCTGGCATGCAAGTACTGCGACGTGGCGAGCCTGTGCCGCATCGCCGAGCGCGGCCTGCCCGAAGATGAGGAGCCCGACGTTGCCGCAGATGACTGAAGAGGAGAGCGCCGCCGCCGATGCGCGCGCCCGCGATGAGGCGACCGATCCCGCACGCTCGATCGTGCTGCAGGCGCCGGCCGGCTCCGGCAAGACGACAGTATTGACAGCGCGCTTCATGAGACTCCTCGAAACCGTCGATGAGCCCGAGGAAATCCTTGCCGTGACCTTCACGCGCAAGGCGGCGGCGGAGATGCGCGCACGCATCGTGCAAGCGCTCGGCGAAAATCCACCGATCAATGCACGTACGCACTCCTGGGACCTCGCCAACAATCCCGGCCGCTTGCGCATTCAGACCATCGACTCCTTCAACTTCTGGCTCGCAAGCCAGCTGCCGGTCACGGCCAAGGCCGGCGGCACGTTGAGCGTGGATGATCGGCCGCAGGAGCTGTATACGCGTGCGGCACGCGCCACGTTGGTCGAAGGCGAGCAGGACCCCGAGATCGCCGCCGACGTCGAACTCCTCTTTGAGCGCCTCGATAACCGCTGGAATACCGTCGAAGAGCTGCTCGCGCAGATGCTCGAGTCACGCGCCCATTGGCTGCGCCACGTCATCTCCGATCCGGCGGCGTTGCGGGCGCGCATGACGACGAGCCTCGCCGAGATGATCGGTGCGGCGCTCGCGAGCGCACGCGCAAAATTCCCGGCCGGCCTTGCGGCGCAGATGCTGCCGATTGTCGGCGAGCTCGGATGCGACGCCGCCGACCTTCCCGCCTGGCAGCGTCTCATTGGACTTGTGCTTACGGGCAAGGGCGCATGGCGAAAATATCATGGAGCGGTCGCACCGGCTCGTCAGGCGCTCGCAAGGCTCATCGAGCGCCTGAGCGCCGTGCCGGAGCTCCTGCCTGCTTTGCAGGAGATTGCGCTGTTGCCGGCCGCGGCGCTTGATCGGGAGGATGCGCAGGCGCTCGATGCGTTCGCGCGCTTGCTGCGCAGAGGCGCGGCCCATCTGCAGCTCGAATTCTCCTTTGCCGGGCGCGTCGACCACACCTACGTCGCAGGCGCCGCGCGCGAAGCGCTCACCGCCGAACGCCTGCCGACCGATCTGGCGCTGCGCGCCGGACTGTCGCTCAGGCACATCTTGGTCGATGAGTTTCAGGATATCTCCCTCGCGCAATTTGAGCTCCTCGAGGCGCTCACCATCGGCTGGGAGGAGGGCGATGGCCGCACGCTCTTTGTGGTTGGCGATCCGATGCAGTCGATCTATCAGTTTCGCGAAGCTGAAGTCGGGCTCATGTTGCGCCTTCGCGATCAGGGCATCGGCGCGCTGCGGCTGCGCGCGCTGCACCTGACGCGCAATTTCCGCTCGGTGGCGCCGCTCGTTGCTTGGACGAATACGCGTTTCGCGCGCCTCTTGCCGCAAAAGGATGACGTGCGCACGAGCGCCGTGTCGTTCACGCCGAGTCTTGCCACGGGCTCGGCGGAAGCTGCGCCCGCGGTCGAGATCTCCTGGTTCCCCCCGGGCGGCCGTGCGGCCGAAGCTTCTGCAATCGCAGCACGGATCGTGGAGCTCAGAGAAATATTTCCCGGTGAGACGATCGCCGTGCTCGTGAGCGCACGCGCGCACGCGCGGCCGATTGCGGGGGCGTTGGGCGCCGCGGGGGTGAGCTGCATTGGCGTGAAGATCGTGCCGCTTGCCGAGCTCTCGGTGATCCGCGATCTCGTCGCGCTGACGCGCGCGCTGCATCACCTCGCGGATCGCGGCGCGTGGCTCGTGGTGCTGCGCGCACCCTGGTGCGGCGCGACGTTGGCAACTCTTGCGGCACTGTCCGCGCGCAACGATGCACTCCTCCTGTGGGAGGCGCTCGCCGATGAAGCGCGCCTTGCGCGTTGCGAGCCGCAGGAGCGCGCGCGTCTTGCGCGCGTGCGCGCGGTGCTGCAGGACGCGCTGGCGACGCGCGGCCAGTCGCCGCTCGCCGAGTGGCTGGAGCGCATCTGGGTGCAATTGGGCGGCTGCGACGCCTACTCCCTAACCGACGTCAAACATGCGCGCGCTTTTTTCACGGCCATCGCGGAGCGCACCGCGAGCGGCAATTGGCGCGGTCCCGATGATCTTGAAATATTGATGCAGCAGCTGTTCGCAGCGTCCGACGCCGCCGATAACCCGGTGCAGATCATGACGATCCACCACGCCAAGGGCCTGCAGTTTCACCATGTGTTCGTGCCGTGCCTGGAGCGCGATATGAATCCCGGCCCGGAGCCTTTGATGCGCTGGCTCGATCTGCCCAAAGGCGGCGGCGGCAGCGACCTGCTGGTCGCTCCCGTGCCGAGGACCGGCGCCCGCCAGGGAGGCATCCTCGGGCGCTACATCAAACAGCTGATGAAGGTGCGCGCCGCGCATGAGCAGCTGCGCCTCCTCTACGTCGCGACCACCCGCGCCCGCCACACGCTGCACCTTTCCGCAGCGCCGCCGCGCCGCGCCGATGGCACGGCCGCACCGCGCTCCGGCACATTGCTCGCGCGGCTGTGGCCTGCGCTCGACGCCGAGGAATTGCCGACCGCCGGGTTGGTTGCCGAGGAAGACTTGCAGTACCCGACGCTGCGCCTGCAAAGACTGCGCACGGCATGGCAGCCCGCGATACTGCCGGGCGCTCCCGCGTGGCCGCATTTGCCCATCAAGAAGCCATTGGAATCGGTCGAGTTCAGCTGGGTGGGGGAGACCGCGCGTCATGTTGGAACGGTCGTGCACGCGGCGCTCCAGGACTATGCGCAACGCGCCAAGCTCCCAAATCGCGCCGAGATTGGCGCGCAGCAGGACCACTATCGGCGTGAGCTCTTCCGCCACGGCGTGCCGCAGCATGAGCTGCCCGGCGCCGCGACGCGCGTGGTCGAGGCGCTGACGCGCGCCTGCGAGGATGAGCGCGGCCGGTGGATTCTGTCGAGCGCGCATCGGCAGCCGGCGAGTGAACTTGCGCTCACCGGGATCTCCTCGGGGCGGCTGCAGAATGTCATCATCGACCGCTCCTTCATCGATAAGCACGGCATCCGCTGGGTCATCGACTACAAGACGAGCACGCACGAGGGCGCCGACCCGGAGGCCTTCCTTGAGCAGCAGCTCGAGCGCTATCGCGCGCAGCTCACGAGCAATTCGCAGCTGGCGCGCGCTCTCGGTCCGGAGCCGGTGCGCGCCGCGCTCTATCTGCCGCTCCTCGGGGCGTTTCGCGAGCTGCCGTTGTCAGAAGGTGTTGGCTATCGAGAATGAACGGCGGCCCTGCGCATCCGGCGCGCCCAACATCTGCAGCTGCCGCACGAGATTAGGGGAGGCCGTGGGGCGCGCGGCGACCGTGCCATCGACCACGAAGCCCGGCTCCGGCGTCACGCGCAGCGTGCCCGCGAGCGCGAGCGGTCCTCCCAGGTCGGTGAGCTCGCCTGCGATAGCGGCGCGTGGCGCCGCCTCCTTGAACGCGAGCGCATAGCTGC
>Ga0302325_10001067_pt1 | contig 71818 bp, 56 predicted proteins | sample Palsa_T0_2_FD_201948 | JGI IMG/M metagenome (GOLD analysis project Ga0302325, IMG submission 201948) | Peat permafrost microbial communities from Stordalen Mire near Abisko, Sweden - Palsa_T0_2 | ecosystem: Environmental > Terrestrial > Soil > Palsa > Peat permafrost | place: Sweden: Abisko...
CCAAAGTAATAGTAGAGCATGGCCTTATTCGCATGGGCGGCCGCGGCAATTTCCTCCGTTCGCGCGCCAGCCATGCCTTGTGCGGCAAAGTGCTCTTCCGCCGCGGCTAAAATGCGGCGGGCGGTTAGCGGGTTTTCAACCTTTTTGCGTCCTGATCGCATCTTTCGTTCGATCTCGCTGAAGAGGAATTCTTTAACTAACTAGTTAGTTTAATCAGCGTGGCTCCCGTCTGTCAAGGGGAAGGGTTCTTAGATTGATACGTCAGCAGAGGGGAAAAGATTACGCGCCGAGAGCGCCTCCGGCGCCTTCCGGAAGATCGATGGAATATTTAGTGCGGCCCTTTTCAGCATGCAGCTCAAGCGCGAGGTCTATAAGCCGATCAATTAATTGCATATAGGGCAGGCCGGAGGCCTCCCACAGTTTCGGATACATACTGATGGACGTAAAACCGGGGATGGTATTCAGCTCGTTGACGTATATTTTGCCGGTGCGGCGCTCGAGGAAGAAATCACAACGCGCCATCCCGCAGCCGTCAATTGCCCGAAACGCCTGCACGGCGTAATCCTGAAAGAGGGCCACCTGCTTTTTGGTCAGCGGAGCGGGAATCAATAAACTTGTTCCGCCCTCCAGGTACTTTGCGGTGTAGTCGTAGTATTCCCGATGAGGAACGATCTCGCCGGGAATCGAAGCGCGCAAGTCGTCGTTGCCAAGTACGGCAACCTCGATTTCGCGGCCCACAATGCCGCGCTCGATAACAATTTTCAGCGCAAATTCCGCGGCCAGGTCCATCGCGGCAGAAATCTCGTTCGCTGCTTTCACCCGCGTCATTCCTACCGAAGAACCCAGGGTGGCCGGCTTCACGAAGAATGGAAAACGGAATTTCTTCTTGATTGCCTTCAGCACCGCCGCGCGCTTGTGCTCCCATTCTGACCTTCGCACAACCATAAACGGGACAACCGGCAATCCAGCTTGTTCGAACAGCCGCTTCTGCACATCCTTGTCCATGCCCACGGCGGAAGCCAGGACGCCGGCGCCCACGTACGGCAGTCCGGCAAGTTCCATTAGACCTTGTATGGTGCCGTCTTCACCAAAAGTGCCGTGGATGACCGGAAACATCACGTCCACCATTACGCTCGGACGCCCGGCAGCGGGCACCAGCGGAACGAGCGTGGCAGCCGTGGGATCGGAGGGGAGAATCACGCGGTCGCCCGACTTCAAAACCTCCGCTAGCATATCGTGCGCGCCACGGCCCAAAAGCCATCGGCCGTCTTTCGAAATGCCGATGGGCACAGCTTCGTATTTTTCCGGATCCAGCGCGCGAATTACGGAGGCCGCGGAAGCCAGCGAGACTTCATGCTCGCCCGACCGCCCGCCGAAGAGCACGCCAATACGCAAGCGTTTCCGGGAAATCATTGGGGGACCCGAATGGTTGAATAAAGAATACGCATAGAAATCACAAAATTTTCTTTCCCAGCCCGGACAGAACGAGTTCGACGCCCAGGAGCGCGGTCATGTTGTGCAAGTCGATCACCGGATTAATTTCCACCAGCTCAAAGGAGACCATCGAGCGGCTGTCCGCAATCATTTCCAGAGCGAGGTGCGCTTCTCGGTAGGTAACACCACCTCGAACGGGCGTTCCCACTCCGGGAGCGTCGGTGGGGTCCACAAAATCCATGTCAAGGCTGACCGAAATTCCCGCGGTATCGTCGCTGGCAAATCGCAACGCGTCGGCCATCACCTCGCGCATCCCGCGTTCATCAATATCGCGCATGGTGAAAATATGAACGCCCGATTCTTTCACCAGGCGGCGCTCTTTCGCGTCCAGATCGCGGATGCCGACCAATGCCACGTTGCGTGGTTCGACCATGGGCTTAATGCCGGCGAGTTCCGTAAGCTCCGGAGGACCGTAACCCATAATGGCAGCGAGCGGCATGCCGTGAACGTTTCCAGAAGGCGAGGATTCCGGCGTGTTCATATCGCCGTGCGCATCAAGCCAAATCACTCCGATGCGCTTGGATTGCTTGTTGAAATGCGCTGCGGTACCGGCAGTTGTTCCGACTGCGATGGAATGGTCTCCACCGAGCACCACCGGCACGAGGTCCTCGTCCAGCGTTTTCTTCACCATTTCCGCCAGGCCTTTACAGGCTTCGGCAATCTCGTCGAGGTATCTGGCGCGTTTTTCGCCGTAGGGTTTTTCCTCGGGCTGAGGGACTACTACGTTGCCGATGTCTTCTACCTGACGGCCAAGCTGCTTCAGCCGCGCCTGCAATCCAGCGACGCGCAACGCCGAGGGACCCATATCCACGCCGCGGCGGCTCTGGCCCAAGTCCATCGGCACACCGATGATTCTTATTTTGTCTGGCATTTTGTTGTGTCTTTCGCGCCCTCGGTTTCAGGGCGGAGGAGCATTAAGGATAGACGCGATAGAGCATCCGAGGGAAGGGAATCACCTCGCGGATGTGCTCCGTTCCGCAAATCCAGGCCACGGTACGTTCCAGCCCAAGCCCAAACCCTGCGTGGGGCACGCTGCCGTAACGGCGCAAGTCGAGGTACCACTGAAATGCTTCCTCAGGCAAGTTGTGCTCGCGAAGGCGTTTAACCAGCGTGTCATAGTTTGCCAGGCGCTCGCCGCCGCCGATAATTTCGCCGTAGCCTTCCGGAGCGATCATGTCGAAGCTCAGCGAAAGGTCGGGGCGCTGCTCATCAGTGGCCATATAAAAGGCCTTCATGGCTGCGGGATAACGGTGAATGATCACCGGTTTCTCGAATTCCTTGGAGAGAATCGTTTCTTCATCTCCGCCGAAGTCGTCGCCCCACTTGGCAGGGTTGCCGGCTTTCTGCAAAACCTTGATCGCGTCGTCGTAACTGACGCGGGGAAAGGGCGGGACGATCTTTTCCAGCTTCGAAATGTCGCGCTGAATCGTTTCCAGTTCGCGAGTACGATTTTTAACCACGGATTGCACCACGGCGCTTACCAGCCCCTCGCCGAGTTGAACCATATCTTCCAGATGCGCGAATGAGGCTTCCGGCTCGAGCATCCAGAATTCGGTCAGGTGGCGGCGAGTTTTGGATTTCTCCGCGCGAAACGTTGGCCCGAACGTGTACACCTTGCCCAGCGCCGCAGCGGTCGCTTCCACATAGAGCTGGCCCGATTGCGTCAGATAGGCTTTCTGATCGTCAATGTAATTCACTTCGAAAAGCGTTGAAGTTCCTTCGCAGGCTGCGGGAGTAAAGATAGGCGCGTCGGTGAGCGTGTAGCCTTGGCTGTCCATGTAAATTCGCGCGCTGAGCTCCGCCTCCGCGCGTATGCGCAGAATGGCGGCCTGCCGCGGGGTGCGAATCCACAGATGGCGGCGATCCAGAAGGAAATCCACGCCGTGTTCTTTTAGTTGGATCGGGTACGGCTCTGAATCGGATACTCGTTGCACGATTTCCACGTTGCTGACGTGCATCTCAAACCCGCCCGTTGCGCGCGCTTCGGCGCGAATTGTGCCGGTGACAATGACGCTCGATTCTTGTGGGAGGCCTTTGAGGGCATTGAAGGCTTCGGCATGTTCTTTCAGAGACACCACGCCTTGAATCACACCCGTGCCATCGCGAAAAATGGGGAAAAGGAGTTTGCCCGATTCGCGCTGGTTGTAAAGCCAACCTCGAATTGTGACGGTGCTGCCGACATGTTTGCCGGCGTCTTCGATGGTGATGATGGTTGTAGCCGGCTGCTTATCCTGAGTCATTTACCTGTCCGTGAGTTATTTTTAATGGCCAAGATCTAAGAGCGTGGCCGCCTTTTCTCGAAATTCTTTTCCAGCTTATCAAACGTCGCGCGAATTTGATCGAGCGTGGGCCCTCCGCCGGGCTGTTCCTTCACTTCCAGGACGAGCGCAACCGGCTGCGGAGCGTTCGCGATCGCAGCAAGGCCAGCCTCCCAATCGATGGTGCCCTCGTAGGGAAGCAGATGCTCGTCCTTTTCGCCGTGATTGTCGTGAATGTGCGCGGTCACCACGCGTTCGCGCATGGCGTCAAAACCTACTTCGACACCCTCTTCGATATGCGCGTGGCCGGCGTCGAAGCAAAGCCGCAAATCATGTAAGTGCGTATCGGCGATGAAGTGCTGCAGCGAAGCCGGTGCGCCCAGCTCATCGGGCGTATTTTCCAGCGCAATCGTTACTCCGCGCGCCTTGGCGAAAATCGAAAGTTGTTCCAGTGAACTGAAAGCTGCGTCGAGCTTGCGGGGGTCTGCGCTTTGGCGGCCGTGTCCCATATGCTGAACCAGATAGCGGAAGGGAATTCGCTCGGCCACTTCGAGCACCCGCTTTACCTCATCTACCGCGTCGAGGCGGCGGATGCGCTCGGTGTCAGAAATGGAGATGGGCACTCCGCTTTCGCGTCCCGGCGAAAGATCGCGCTCGGTGGGCGAATGGAGAGCGTGTACCTCCAGATGATATTCGCCGAGCGCCTCGGCGAGTTCTCGCACGGCTTGCGGCTCGCGATAGGTGAAATGCTGGCGCGCGCAGAAAATCTCAACGCCGGCGACTTCCGCGTGAGAAATCTCGGCCAGTAACGCCGGGGTGAGCGGCTGATTGATGTAACGATATGTCGAAAGGACGCGTTGCATTCAGCCCCCGTGCGGTTTCATATCAGCTAGTCGGACGCGAAAACAAGTAGAAGCAGCGCAATAAAGGCTCCGAGGAAGAGCGCGAAGCCGATCCAAATATAGACAGGCCGCTTTTTTCGCATCAATCCCGCGGGCGGTCGAACGATTTCAGGAAGACGCGGGTCGGCGATCACGATTTTTTCCCGGTTGCGGAAGCGTTGCGAAAAGATTTGGCGGCGGTGACACAAGAGCGCAGCTTTTCGACAGCTTCTTCCGCCGTGCGCGTTTTTAGGCCGCAGTCCGGGTCCACCCACACCCGCTCTTTGGGGAGAATGGTCAGAGCCTGCTCGACTCTTTCGCGCACGGCGCTTGCGCTGTCGTTGGTGTGCGAGTGCACGTCCACCACTCCGAAGCTGATGTCTTTCGTAAACGGATGGCGGCGGAAAAGTTCCAGGAGATCCAGGTCGCTATTGGACATTTCCAGATCGAAATTATCCACGGCCAGATCGAGCATGCCGGGATAAATATGTTCGAACTCACCGTAGCAGGCGTGCGTGATGAAATAGGCTTCCTGGCCCTTGGTGGTGAATTCCATGGCTTCGATGGCGATGGGCAATTCTTCAGGGCGCACGGAGAGCGCAGGCTCGTCGATTTGAATAATTTTGCAGCCCGCAGCGATCAGCGCTTCCACTTCCTGGCGGATCACTTTCGCCAGCGCAAAGGCGGTGGCGCGGCGGTCAGGGTAAAACTCGTTGAAGCTCCAGTCCATGATGGTGTAGGCGCCGGTGAGCATGCCCTTGACCGGCTTCTTGGTGAGGCTTTGAGCGTATTTCCACCAGTCAACGGTGACCGGGCCGCGCCAACTAACTTCGCCCGTAATTACCGGCTTGTGGTAGTAGCGATTTCCGTAGCTGCGAACCAAGCCACTGGTTGCGAATCCAGGCAGCCGCTCGGCGAAGTAGGCGACCATGTCTCCGCGGTACATTTCGCCGTCCACCAGGACGTCCACGCCAAGTTTTTCCTGCTGCTCGATCCAGAAAGCGGTGGCCTTGCGTTCCAGATCGTGAAGATCTTTTTCCGGAATTTGGCCCTTCGTAAATTCCGAGCGAGCCTTCACCAGATAATCGGGCTTGGGGAAGCTGCCAACCGAAGTGGTGGGAAAGAGCGGCAACTTCAGGCCGAGCTTTTCCAGTTTTTGACGGCTCATGGGCGGCCGCCCTTTAGCTCAGAGCGGACTTTTGAGAGCAATTCGAGTTTGGCGAATGCGCGGTCGCGCGGAAGGTATTCGAGACCGGATGAAGTTCCAAGAAAAGCGCGTTCGCCTTTTATTTTTGGCAGCATGCGTTCAATCTGCCGCGCGATGTGGGCGGGGTCTTCCAGCCGCGTGTTGCGGCCGTCCACGAGTCCGAGTCCGAGCGCTTTCGGAGATCCTTTTGCGGCAATCATATCCACGAGTTTGGGGTAGAAAGTGAAATCCAGGCCGACGATGTCTACCGGCAGGGCCACCAGTTTTTCGTAGAACGGCGCGCAGTCATGGAAGTAAACGTAGAGAGCCAACTCGAGTTTGCGTCCGCTCTTCGTAAAATTGTCACGCGCCTTAACGAGGGGAGCGAGCGAGGCCTCGAAAATTGCCCAGTCGTTGGGGTACTTGATGGCGGCAGGCTCGTCCACCTGAATTAACTCGGCGCCCAATTGCGCGAGCGTCTCGATCTCGGTGGCAAGAATCTCCGAATAGGCCTGGGCGCGGTCTTCGAGAGCGGCGAATGGTCCGGATGAGCCATTTCCGTGCTGTTCGCCAAGCGAAAATTTCGCGAGAGTGTAGGGGCCAGTCAGCACAGGCTTGATGCTGAGCTTCCCAGCCTTGCCGGCTGGCGTAGGCAAATGGCCGAGGGCGTTTCGCGCGAAGCTGTAATCACCGGCGGCAAGATGTCCGCGTTTGAGCGGCGTTCCGGTAAAGACGGGCTGGCGAAAATAGGTGTTGGTATCGAAGAAGCGAACGAGCCCTTTGATTTGAATGTTGTCGAGTTTGCCGGCCAGGTGAGAAATGGGATCGTACCAGCGAATCAGCCCGTCGGTGACGAGGTCAAGGCCGGCTTTCACCTGTTCGGCGATGACGAAGCGGGTTACGTCGTTCTGCACGTCGAGAAGATCGGCGGTGGAACGGTCGCCACGGTCGAGCGCAGCGATGGTTCGGCGCAGGAGCTGCAATTCCGGGGAATCGCCGATGCGCGGATAGCTTCCGGTGCTGGAAAGGACGAGACCGGGGGCGGCGCTCATGACTGTTCCGCCTGCGCAGAGAACTGACCGAGAAAACCCGCCCGCCTAAAGGTAGCCGCTACAAATGCTCGGAAAATGGAGCAAGGGTTTGGTGCAAAGTTCTCGATTAGAACGGGGCGTTGGTGTTTGTTTTCAGCACGTTGCGGGATTTCTAATTCCGGGAGTTCTCGATTAGAAATGGGTGAGTTCCGAGCCAAAATCAGGCTCGAATTTCGGGCTTCGTAGAATTTGATTTTTTGGCGATTTGAGCAGTTCGCGGTTCTTTGTTTTCTGGGGTTTAGAGTGGTTTCTACTTCTGGAGTTTGGCGATTTAACTTGCTGCAGAAATGGCTAGATTCGCTGGATGGTCGTACCTGTAATCGTGGCATTCTCGCGCAGGCGGACCAAGACTTGTCGCGCAATTGCTCGGCGCCGGCCCTGAGCAAACCCTCCTTGGGTGAGACGACGGCACGATTCCTAATTCCGGCGCAGCCGGTTAGGAAAGCGCCCTCAGCGCATCCAGCAGCCACCTTTTCGATTCGAACAGCCTCCATCAGCCACCCTCTATCCTTATAAAGCAAACTCAGAATGTAATCAGAATTGGGCGTGGGAAGCAAGGAAATGCAACCGAACGGCGGAAATCTAAACGCGAGATTCGAGAATCGAGGGGCGAAAAAACAGGGGTAACCAAACACGACCGGGCGCGCCCGATCTGGTTAATTTTGTACGTGCGCTAGCCGGCGCAGCAGTTCTGGCTGCTGCGCCGGTGCGCAGGATGGTGTTAGATACCGGTTCCGACGTAGCCGTTTTCCGCAGTTCTCAGGCCCATGTTTGGCATTTCTGTTTTTACTTTTACGGGCTCAAGACTCGGCTTGTTGGCGCCCTTGGCGAGGAAAGTAAGCTCGTACTGGTGCTTCAGGTTGTAGCTTACATCCTGCAAGTAGGGAGTGAAATCAACCGAAGCGCCGAGACCGAGATAATAGGTCTCTCCACCGGTCTTTTGAGCAAGCAGATCCAAGCCAGACTGCGCCAGGTTTGTACGGAAACCACCACGGCCGGCAAGGCCTGCTCCGGGAGTATAAATTGAATAGACGATAAAGCCCCCTCGTTGGGCGCGATTCAACGCCTCATCGAGGTAGGGGTTGGTGAATGGATCGTTCGAAGATCCGCCGCCGAGAGGATCGATTCCGTTAGTGATCATCAAGATTTCGCGGCGGTCCTGGGTCTCCGGCCATTTCTTCATCAGGTCCGACAGCGCCAAGTACGGGCTGTTGTATCCCGCCGAAGCGCCGATGGGCAAGCGCAACGCTTTTTGTGCCAATGCGCGGTCAGTCGTCAGGGCTTGGGCGGTGGTGACCATGCCATTGTGCATATAACCCACGGCGATGGCTGTGCTAGGCGGTTGTTCGTCGATAAATTTCGCGATGCTGCTGAACTGCAAGCTGAGGCTGTCTCTGGAATTGTCGTCGATCAAAATGAAAAGCTGCAATCCGGCACGGTCTCCCTGAAGCGGGATCCAGCTTGTCACTTTATTTTGCAGGTCGCGCTGATACACTTTCACGTCAGCTTCTGCGACCACTGGCACTTCTGCGCCGCGGTGCGGCTTCACCGTCACGACCATTTTCACCGGGACATCGGTTGAAGCGTTGGGCTTGTGAGGTGCGGCCAGTGTCGGTCCGGAGATCATGCCGAGAGCAAGACCAAGCATAGCTCCCAAGGCTATAGAGTGCTTCGTTATCGAGTTTTTCCCCATATTTAAGTTTCGCATTCGTCTCATCCCTTCTCTCAGAATCTGAGAGCTTCAACTGCAGGTAGCGCCGATCTTGCCGGGGCCTAGAGTCGCGAGCCGAAGAATAGCGCTTCGGCCTTATAGATAAGATGCGCTCAGAGCAGTTTTGGGGTACCTGCAGATTTGTCTCTAACTGTAGGATTATAAATGACTTGCAAAAGAGAAGTGGCGCTGACGCTCGCGCTGGGGCTAATCCGCGCTCGTCGTACCGCTATGGCGCGATTTCTCTGGGATAGACGTTTATGGCGGCAGGGTCGATCTCAAAATGCAGGAGCCAGTCGCTTGGCACGCTGCGGCCGTCCATTTTCGCGGGGGAAAATTTCCAAAGTCTCGCGGCAACCAGCGTGCGGTCGGCGAAATAAGGGCTGGGGCCCGGGGAATCGAACAATGCTTCGGTCACGTTGCCTGATTCGTTTACGTGAACTTTGACGCTGACTCTTACTTTGCCTCGGATCGTGTCTCGGGCCTTCTGCGGCGCGTCGGGCAGGATTTGCTGAAGGACTTTGCCGCGGACAACACCGCTGGCGGATGTTGTGGCGGGCGCGGCGGATTGAACTGGGATCGGTGCTGGAGCAGGATTGCTCGCGGGCGGTTTTTTCTCGCTGGGCTTTTGCACGGAATTTGCCACGGGTTGCAGAGCCGGCTTTGCGATAGGCGGAGCTTGTTGCGGCGTTCGAACGGGTGAGGCCGATTTGGCGGACAGGACTGGCTTGTTCTCTGGTTTTGGCTGAACTTTTGCAGGAACTGACGACTGAGCTCTTGACTGAGCTTGCGGCGGGACTTTTGGCTGAAGTGCCGGCTGGGCTGTTGGCTGCACCGGCTGCTGGACTGCGACCGGAGCGGCCGGCTGATTCGGAGAATGGTTCCTAAAAAGAAAAAGACCGCCGAGGATTGCCGCCAACGCCACGACAGCTAACACTACTCCACCAATGGCGCGCGGGTTGGCGAACGAAGATTGCGGGCTGGGAGTGATCTGTCTTGGAGGTGTGGAAGAATTTTGTTGCAGGCGCGCCGCGATGTCCGCAACAGTCCAGCGCAATTGCGGGTCGCGTCGCAAACAGTGGCGCGCCAAATCGAGGATCTCCGGTGGCAGGTTGGATGGCAGCGACGGCTCGGCCTGATTGGTGCGCTCCCACGCGGGTAAGCGCTGGGTCAAAACTTCGGCCAAGGTCATTCCGAGCGACCAGACATCGCCAGCCGGAGAAATTCTTCCACCGGCTGCTTCGGGAGGATCGTAGGCGCCGGGCTTTCCCAAGCTGCCGCTATATTCGCCAATGCGGCAAAGTCCATCGCTCGAAATTTTTAGGAGATCGTCATCGGCCATGATGTTGGCGGGCTTCAGACGGCAATGAACGAAGCCCTTGGAGTGAACGTAGGCGAGCGCGTCAGCCACAGGGCCGAGAATGTCACGCGCTTCCGCAGGGGAGAGCGGCCTGCGGGCAACTACCTGGGACAAGTTCTCTTCGGCGTATTCCATCACCACGTAGAGCATCGGCGTGTGATCCAACTCGCAGCGGCCCATTTGCAAGAGGCGGATCAAGTGGGGATGAGAAAGCTTTGCGGCTTGTTTCCAGCGGGCGAGTTGAGCCGGGGCGTCAACTGAATCGGCCGGGATTAGCTTGATTGCGGCTTTGGGAACTTCCTGGCCGTCGTAATCGACTAGGAAGACGGAGCTGCGGTCATTTCCGCCGACGAACTGGCCGAGGCGGAATTTCCCGTCGACGACTTGGCCCATCTGTTTTGTCGCGGCCTCGGTCATGTAATCCCCCTGCATCGTCGCGAGCGATAATCGGGGGAATCTTGCCCGAGCGGTCGCGTTCGACCTGCCAGGGAATGGAATTGTACTGCGCCTGAGATCGGACTCGGCGCGTATTCCTGCGGCGAATCAGGCTGGGTTGGAACCAGTTGCAGAGGGCGATGATTCCCCATTTCCACTCCCTCTTACAATACATTCTGCAACATTCTGGAGCTGCCGGCGCGGGAAACTAATTTGCGCGGTGCCCAATTGCACCCCTCTGGGATGGCTCGCGACGAAGGGCTTCTTGCGAACGTGTAGAGCGCAAGGCGAGACTCAAAGTGAGAATATCTGTCCACAATTACTTGCCGAGACCGGGCTCCTAGTCTCCAGTTCGATACAGGGATTTGAGAATGTTGCTGCAAACGGCGACTAGATGAAGGATTTTATTGGGTCGCTCCGGGAACTCAGAGCCTGGAGCGATCTAGAAAACCGATTGAAGCGTAGATCTGCGTCGAGAGAGGGCAATGGAGACTACTCCTGGCAACCGATTGGGAACTTTCGAGGTATTTTTGCCGGTCCGCTCCGCCGAGCGGGAAGCTCAGCCGCGTGGTGATAATGGATTTCCCGGACGATTATTCATCGTTGAAGGCATCGACGGCTCGGGAAAATCCACGCAACTAAGCTTGCTGCACAAATGGCTCGAATCGAAAGGCTACGGGGTGGTGTTCAGCGAATGGAATTCCTCTCCGTTGGTGAAAGACACGACGAAGTTCGGAAAGAAAAAGAAAATGCTGACGGCGGCGACGTTTTCGCTGATTCACGCGACCGATTTCGCCGACCGGACGGAGAAAAGCATTCTGCCGCTGTTGAAAGCCGGCGCTGTCGTGCTGTGCGACCGCTACATCTATACGGCATTCGCGCGAGACGTGGCACGCGGAATGGACCGCGAATGGGTGCGCGAGCTTTACGGGTTTGCAGTAAAGCCGACGGTGGCGTTTTATTTTCGCGTACCGCTGGAGACGGCCATTGGGCGGCTGATGGACGGGCGCGACGAACTTAAATATTACGAAGCGGGGATGGATTTGGGCTTGAGCGATGACCCGGAAGAAAGTTTCCGCCTCTTTCAAGGCTTGATACTGAAGGAATACGAGAAAATGATTTCCGAATTTGGACTGACGGTGATTGATGCCACGTTGCCCATCGAAGTGCAGCAAACGCAAGTGAGACAAATCGTAAAAACGCAACTCGAGAAAGCGGTGAACGTGAGGGTGCAACAATGAGGCAGACATATGGAAAGCTTCTTCCCGGAATGCGAATTTCCGATCTGACCGGCAAATTGATCGTGATCGAGGGGACCGATGGCGTTGGACGCTCGACACAGATCAATCTTCTGAGGCCGTGGCTCGAAGAATTAGGGCACGCGGTGCTGGACACGGGCATGGCGCGCTCGACGCTGGCGGGTGAAGGACTCAAGCGCGCGAAAGAGGGAAATAACCTGGGGCGCGTGACGCAGAGCCTTTTTTACGCGACGGATTTTATCGACCGGTTGGAGAACGAAATCGTTCCGGCGCTGCGGTCCGGGTTCATCGTGCTGACCGACCGGTACGTTTATTCGCTGATGGCCAGGGCCTTCGTTCGCGGAATGGACTCAAAATGGATTCGCAGCATTTACAGCGTGGCGCTCAAGCCGGATGCGACATTTTATTTGCGGCTGAACATCGACCAACTGATCCCGCGCGTTGTTTTCTCGCGAGGATTCGACTATTGGGAGTCGGGGATGGATCTTTATCCGGGGCAGGATATGTTCGACTGCTTTTGCAATTATCAGACCGCGCTGATGGCGGAGTTCGATCGGCTTAGCGAAGAATATAAGTTTGAGGTGATTGAGGCATCGGCGGATGCGGAGCAGGTGTTCGAGCACCTGAAGGCGGGAATATTCCGGGCTCTGGAGAGCGATTCTCGAAAGGAATACATTTCTGCGCGCAGCACGAAGACATTGTCTATTTCCGATTTGACGGCGAATGACAAAGTCGCTTCTGTGGCTCAGACTGCCAATGCGGCGAAGTTCGAGTCGGTGTTGCGATCTATCATGGCGCACTCAGCAGATGGCAACGGCAGAACAGCACAGCAGAAATAGTTCTCGGGAGCCGCAATTTGCAGGTCCCTTCGCGCAGGACGCTGCGAGACATTAACAACTATTGCGACTCGTGTTAGACCTCCACGGCGAAGTAAGTACTAAGAATACTGCTTCGGAAGCAACTTGGCTTCGTTGACTTGGCGTGTAATAAGACCTTAAGATGCGCGTAAAGTGACGGACTCCTCCTCTTTCATCGGCCGCACAATCTCCCACTATCACATCGTCGAAAAGCTGGGCGGGGGCGGGATGGGCGTGGTGTATAAAGCGGAGGACACGCGGCTGCATCGCGCAGTCAGTTTGAAATTCCTGCCTAGCGAGACGTCCCACGATCTGGGCGCTCTCGAACGATTCCGGCGGGAAGCGCAGGCGGCATCGGCGTTAAATCATCCGAACATCTGCACGATTTACGACATCGGCGAGCAAGACGGCCAGCAATTCATTGCCATGGAATTTCTGGAAGGCGAGACGCTGAAACAGCGCATCTCCGGCAAGCCGCTGCCTCTCGAACAAATGGTGGAGCTGGGAATTGAAATAGCGGACGCGCTGGATGCGGCGCACGCCAAAGGAATTGTGCACCGCGACATCAAGCCTGCGAACATTTTCGTGACCGCGCGCGGGCATGCCAAGATTCTGGATTTCGGTTTAGCCAAGCAGAGCTCCAGCGGCGAAGGTCCGGGCGTTTCCGCGCTGCCCACCGCAACTGCGGAAGAATTCCTGACAAGCCCGGGCACTGCGCTGGGCACGGTGGCTTATATGTCCCCGGAACAAGTGCGAGGCGAGCAACTGGATCCGCGCACGGATCTCTTTTCGTTCGGCGTGGTGTTATACGAGATGGCCACTGGCGTTTTGCCATTTCGCGGAGATACTTCCGGCGTCATTTTCGACGCCATCCTGAATCGAGAGCCGGTCACAGCCGTGCGGCTGAATCCAGATCTGCCGGCGAAGCTGGAAGAAATTATCGACCGGGCGATGGAGAAAGACCGCAATCTGCGCTACCAGCACGCGTCGGACGTGCGAGCAGAATTACAGAGGCTGAAACGGGACAGCACGTCGGGCCGCTCGCATGCGTCATCCGCAGGAAAAGCGGAACAGGTATCACCAGAATCACAGGCTGTGGCTTCGGGCGCGACGCGGAGTGGTGCGAGGCGAAAAGGCTACTACTACGCGGCGGCTGCAATTCTTGTGCTGGCGGCAGCGGCGGGAGCATTTTTCCTGTATCGCTCGTCGAGGAGTAGCCCTCCTGCGAGCAAGGATTGGGAGCAGCTCACTTTTTTCACGGATTCCGCCGTGTACCCGGCGCTCTCGCCGGATGGACGGATGCTCGCGTTCATACGCGGAAGCAATTCGTTTTTCGGACCCGGACAAGTTTGCGTCAAGTTTCTGCCCGACGGCCAGCCTGTGGAGCTCACGCATGACGCCTCGCAGAAATTAAATCCAGTCTTCTCCGCTGACAGCTCGCTCATCGCTTATGGAGTGGTCCCGCCCTGGAGCGTGTGGGAAGTGCCGGTTCTCGGCGGCGAGCCGCACCTGATGTTCCCCAACGCGAGCTCTTTGACCTGGATCGACGATGGAAAGCGGCTGCTTTTTTCAGAGATCAAAGAAGATTTGCACATGGTGTTGGTGACCACCGACCAGGGCCGGGGGCAGCGACGCGAAGTTTACGCACCTCCCGGCACCCGCAGCATGATCCATCATTCCTATCTTTCGCCTGACGGGCGGTCGGTGCTGGTGGTGGAGATGGGCACTCGCGGCGACCTTCTCCCATGCCGTGTCGTTCCTTTCCAGGGAGTTGGCGACGTGCGCGTCGTGGGTCCTGCTGACGGCTTTTGCACTTCAGGCGCTTGGTCGCCTGACGGCAAATGGGTATATCTCGCGGTGATGAAAGAGGACAAATCCCACATTTGGCGGCAACGTTTTCCGAGCGGAGAGCCTGAGCAGGTAACGCCTGGGCCGACTACCCAGGAGGGAATTGCAATGTCGGCGGACGGAAAATCGCTCATCACGTCGGTCGGCACGGAGGACAGCACGGTGTGGCTGCACGACAAGGACGGCGACCATCAGATTTCGTCGGAAGGGAACGCGAACGGGGCGTCCTTTTCGTCTGACGGAAAAAAACTCTATTACTTGATGGCCAACGGCAAAGCCTCCGACTATGAGCTCTGGGTCAAGGATTTGACCGACGGCAAGACCGAGAGGCTCGTCCCGGGCTATCCCATGACCGGCTACTCAGTTTCTGCGGATGGAAAAGAAGTCGCGTTCGAAATGGGCCACAAGAACGGGCAGTCCAGTCTATGGGTTGCTCCAACCAGTCGCCGCTCCTCCCCTGTTCGGGTCTCTTCCAACGGAAACGACGATATCCCCATCTTCCTCCCCGATGGTGACCTGGTTTTTCGGTCTGTCGAAAATGGAACTAATTTTTTGTATCGCATGAAAGCCGACGGAACCGGTCGCCGAAAGGTAATCCCCGGACGTGTTTTCGATGTTTACAACGCGTCTCCAGACGGTCGTTGGATCGTTGCCTCTTCGCCGGGCCCGGATCAGGAGCACACAGCTCAGCTGAGTGCGATTGCAGCGGATGGCAGCCAGACCGTACCGCTTTGCTTGGGCTATTGCCAGGCAAGCTGGGATGTCACTGGAAAATTCGTGTACGTTCATTTCGATGCGTTGCGCGACGTCACCTTCCCGCTACCGTTACTCCGCGATTCGGGTCTTCCGATCTTGCCCCCTGCTGGAATCGCAAGAATCGAGGACTTCACCAACGCAAAAGCTGCAGCCGTGATTCCCCGGCTCATGGATTCTGCCATTAGCCCATCCGTTTACGCCTACAGCATTCGCAACACCCGCCGCAACTTGTATCGCATCCCTCTGCCGTAGGCCACGCGCTGATTGATTGGCCTTGCCGCAAGAGTTTGCTCAAGATTTTTGGAAGTGCGGCTATTGCGTGTCGGGTTCGTCGCCGACGGAGAAGTAGGTGCAATCGGGGTGATGGAAGACGAGGGCGCTGACGCTGGCTTCCGGGTCCATCATCATCCCTTCGGTGAGGTGCACGCCGATTTCTTCCGGGTGCAAGAGCATCCAGATGCCGGCCTGGTCGTCGAGGTTGGGGCAGGCGGGATAGCCGAAGCTGTAGCGTTTGCCGCGATAGCGCGAAGTGAAACGCTCGGCCATGGTCAACGCGGGCGGGTCAGGGAATCCCCAATCTTCGCGGATGCGGCGATGCAGCCATTCGGCGCAGGCTTCGGCGGTTTCGATTGCGAGCGCTTGCAGACCGTGCGAGAAAAGATAACGGCCGGCGGTTTTGGCTTCTTCGGCGCGTTCGCGCACTCCGGCTCCGGCGGTGACAACGAAGACAGCGAGATGATCGCGGCGGACATTTTGTTTATCCGCACCGTTTTGACCTGCGATGGCGGGCTCGGCGGGCAGGATGTAATCGCTCAAGCAGAGTTTGTCGGCGACGCGCTGACGTTGAAAATGGAATTTGTGGATAGGCGAAACTTTTCCCGGCTCGAACAAGGCAATGGAATTTCCTTCGCGTTCGGCTTCGAAGAATTGCCACACGGCTGAAATTTTCATGAACGCTTCGGCTTCGCGTTTTACTTCTTCCATGCTGTGAAAAAGTTCAAGCGCGCGCGGATCGCGTTCTTTGAGCGCCTTCTCGAAATTCCCGCGAAAGCCCATGTGACGACCGAAAATCATGAAGGGGTTGATATAGCTCCAAATTTCATTTCGATCGGGAATAGAGCGGGCTTTGCGGTCCAGATAGGCGACGGGCGGAATTGGAATGTCGGTGCGAATTCGCGGCGAGCGCTCTTCTCCAGCGGAACCAAGAGGGAGAGGGGCGGCTTCTTCCACGGCGATGGTTCCGGCGTGAGTGTTGTCGCGGAGAACCGCCTGGCGTTGCGCGGGGTCGCTCAGATGATTCATCAAGCGCAAGCCGGTCATGGCGTCTTTCGCGTAGCAGACGGCAGTGCTGTATTGCGGAGCAATTTTCAGGCGCGTGAATTTTTCCGATAGCGCGGCGCCGCCCACGAGCAGGGGCACGTCAATACCAGCTTCGCGAAGGTCCGTGGCAGTGATGACCATTTGCTGCGCGCTTTTCACCAGCAAGCCGGAAAGGCCAATGGCGTCGGGATTATGTTCGCGATGGGCGCGAATCAATTCCTCGGGAGGAACTTTGATGCCGAGGTTAATCACGTCGTAGCCGTTATTTTTCAGGATGATCTCGACGAGATTTTTGCCGATGTCGTGCACGTCGCCTTTCACCGTCGCCAGCATTACTTTTGCACGCTTTTCGGTGTCGGCTTTCTCCATGAACTGTTCGAGATGGCTGACTGCGGCCTTCATGGCTTCGGCGGATTGCAGGACTTCGGCGACGATCAGCTCATTGTTGTTGAATAAGCGGCCAACCTCCGCCATTCCGGTCATTAAGGGACCGTTGATGATGTCCAGCGGCGCATTTCCTTCGGCGCGTTTGCGATTGAGATCGTCAACCAAGCCGTCTTTGGAGCCTTCGAGAATGTAGTTCGCGAGGCGTTCGTCGAGCGGAAGGTCGGCGGCGCGTTCTTTTTTTCGCGAGCCGGAAGCGCGAAAGTGCTCGGTGATTGCAGTGATATGAAATTGGTTGATGGCGGCTTTCTGCTCCGGCGTTTGCTCGCGCCAATCAGGCGGAGCGTTTCGCAAATGTTCGGCTTGCGCGTGACCTTCGGGAACCGATGAGGGCGGGGTGTTGAACAAAAGATCTTCGGCCAGCTTTCTTTCAGCCTCTGGAATGGAGCCGAAGCGCTCGATGCGCTCGGCATTGACGATGGCGAGGTCCAAGCCTGCTTTGGTGCAATGGTAAAGGAAGACGGAATTTACTACTTCGCGCGCACCGGGAGGCAAGCCGAAGGAAACATTGGAAATTCCCAGCACCGTGCGCACGTAGGGGATTTGTTTCTTAATCAGGCGAACGCCTTCGATTGTTTCCAGCGCGCCGCCAATGTAATTTTTGTCGCCGGTGCCGCAAGGAAAAACCAGCGGATCGAAGATTATGTTTTCCGCGTGAATTGCAAAACGTTCAGTAAGCAGGCGATAGGAGCGTTCGGCGATTTCGAGTTTGCGTTCGCGAGTGAATGCCTGCGCCTGCACGGGATCTTCGTCGATGCATCCAACGATAATTGCGGCTCCGTAGGAGCGGGCGAGCGGGCAGATGCGCTCGAATTTTTCTTCGCCATCTTCGAGGTTAATCGAATTGATGATGCTTTTGCCCTGGCAATAAGTGAGGGCGAGTTCGACAGCGCGCGGATCGGTAGTGTCGATCATGATGGGAGTTTTTATCTTGCGGATGAGCTGATCGTAGAACGGCGGGATGTCGTTTATTTCATCGCGGTCGGTGCTTTGCAAGCAGACGTCCACGATATGCGCGCCGCTCTTCACTTGCCGCCGCGCAATCTCGGTGGCTTCCTCCCACAGTTCCGCGGCCACGAGATTCTTGAATTGGCGCGAGCCGATCACATTCGTGCGTTCGCCGACCACGAGCGGGCGCGTGCTCTCTTCCGCCTCGATAATTTCGATCCCGGAATACACGGCGCGATGAGCCGAATCCGGCGGGCGCCGCGGAGACTTGTTCTCGACCATCTGAGCAATGGCACGAATGTGTTTTTCGGTGGTGCCGCAGCAGCCGCCGACGATGTTCAGCCAGCCGCGATCGACAAAACGCTCGAGCTGTTGCGCGAGTGACGTGGGCGTTTCGTGGTAGAGGCCTTCTTCATTGGGCAGGCCAGCATTGGGATAGCAGGACACGAAGCCGCTGGTGAGCGAATGCAAGGTGCGAACATGATCGGTCATGAATTCCGGCCCGGTGGCGCAATTGAGGCCGAGCGAAATCAAATCCAGATGGTCGAGGGAAGACCACAGCGCCTCGATGCCTTGACCGGCGAGCATGGTTCCCATCGCTTCGATGGTCACGGAAACCATGGTTGGAATGGGCTGGCCTAGTTCGCGACTTAGTTGCTGAATGGCGAGGACGCCAGCCTTGATGTTGCGAGTGTCCTGGCAAGTTTCCAGCAGAAGGAGATCCGCGCCACCTTCAATCAGGCCGCGCGCCTGATCGTGATAATTATTTCGAAGCTGTTCGAAATTGATGCCGCCGGTGACGCTGATGGCTTTTGTGGTGGGACCCATGGCACCAGCCACGAACCGCGGCTTTGCGGGGGTGGAGAATTCGTCAGCGGCCTGACGCGCCAGTTCGGCGGCTATGCGGCTGATTTCGCGAGCACGCGCGCCGAGGCCATATTCCGCCAGCACCACCGGAGTGCTGCCGAAGGAGTTTGTTTCGATGATGTCCGAGCCGGCCTGGAGATATTTCCGGTGGATTGAAAGCACAACCTCCGGCTTGCTGATGACGAGGTACTCGTTGCAACCTTCGAGCTGCGGACCGCCAAAATCCGCGGCAGTGAGATTCGCCTGCTGCAGCATGGTGCCCATGGCGCCATCCAGGATCAGGATGCGTTCGCGCAATAACTCTCGGAGGGCCAAGCCCTGTTGAATGAAGTTCCTCATGTCAGCAAAACTAATCCTAGAAGAATTCTAGCAGGGGACGCGGCGACGAGGCCGGAAGGAATCGCGCTGCGGTACGAACTTACAACTTTATGCGGATCGCAATCGAGTTTCACTCACGTCGCTGGTCAGAAATTCTATGGAGACAGACTTGGGAACCATGCCAGCTGCGGCGCCCCGGGCGAGCAATTCGCGGACGGCGCGGCGTCCCTCTTCGCCATAATCGAGCGTCCAGCGATTCACGTACATTCCCACGAATTTGTCGGCCAAGACGGGATCCATGTCACGCGCAAATTGCAGAGCATAATTGAGCGCGGCTTCGCGATGTTCCAGAGCAAAGGAAACGCTTTCGCGAATGACACGGCCGATCTGGCGCCCGAGATCGGGGCCCAGCTTGCGCCGAACAGCGTTCGCGCCAAGCGGCAAAGGCAGTCCCGTAATCTCCTGCCACCATTGGCCTAGGTCAACGACGCGGTGGAGTCCGATCTGAGAGAAAAGCAATTGGCCTTCGTGAATTAAGAGGCCGGCTTCGACTTCCTTGGCTTGCACGGCCGCGAGAATTTTATCGAACGGCATAGTCACCGTTTCGACGTTGGGTTCGAAGAGCTTCAAGGCGAGATACGAGGTTGTAAGCTCGCCAGGAATTGCAATTTTGCGTCCGGCTAGATCCGTTTTCTTAATCGGGTGGCCGGCGACGACGATGGGACCATAGCCTTCGCCAAAGCTGGCGCCGCAATCGAGGAGGACATATTTGTCAGCGACGAACGGATAGGCGTAAAAGCTGATGGCGGTGACGTCATAGACTTCTTTTCGGGCAGCCTGATTCAGCGATTCGATGTCGGACAGCACGTGGGTGAATTTCACACCAGGCAAGCGGACTTTGCCGGTGGCCAGAGCGTAAAACATGAAAGCATCATCGCTGTCGGGCGAATGCGCGAGGCGAATCTCTGCTGTTTTCGGTACGGCTGCTGGTGTGGACATGCTGGGTCCGTCCTGGCGCTCACGGGAACGGTCACATTCGCCCAGGGCTGAAGAGATACGATAGAGACTCGTGCCCGCTGCGATGAAAAGTACGAACGGTGTGGACCCGCCGGCGTGAGTGCCGAATAGTGCAGGGAAAGAATAGCACACGGTACTGGTTTAGGTACAGGAGTAGCGAGGAAATCCGGGGCGCGCAGAATTCATGCGAAATTAATGCGCGCGTAGTTCGAGGTATGCAGCGAATTGGTGTCCGGTAATAAAAACGTGCGTTATTGGACGGTGGAGTGAGCCGGATTTGGAAGCGGTGAGGCGTGATGAGCTACGAGCATCCAGCCCTCTTCCTGGAGCACGAAGATGTTGGTGGCTTGAACCATGGCATCGTCAAAGCTATCGGCAAACGCGGTGGTGACGTGTTCGGTGCAGGCTACCCATCCGACGCGTCCTTCGATGCGTATCCAGACGGAACTCAGAGCGATGCGGACGCGCCGCGCGTTTGCGAAGAGCCGAGCCCAGCGCTCGCGCACTTCTTCCCAGCCAAGCAAAAGCTCCCAGCCGGGGTGCACGCATTCCACTTCATCGTCGTGGGCCCAGACAGCTTCCATCTGAGCGATATCAAGCGATTCGAAAGCGGAATAAAACCGGGTGTTTGCAGCGCGAAGAGCATCTTCGACTGTTGGCTTTTGGGGCGTGATAGGTGTCGACATGTTGAAGGACAAGGCTGGGATGCACAGATCCACAATCAACTCAAAAAAACCAGGAAACGCGAGCCGTCAGTTCGAATTTTTTGGCCGGGCGAATTCCAATCCGCCGACGGCGGCCACGATTAGTGCCATCTTGATAATCTCACCGGGCAGGAAGGGCAGGGCGCCAAGGCGCAGGGAATTCGCCCAGCCGAATCCGGTCACCAGAGCAAGCCAAGCGCAACCACCCGCGAAAATTATTACCTCGCCGGAAACGAGCGCAGCGATGAGTTTCGCGCCACTTGCACGGAGAGATGCAAAATGCGTTCGTGCGGCGGAGGTGGCGCGCTCCATCAACCATCCTGTAACGAATGCTGCGGGCGGATACGCCAGCAAATAACCCGCGGTGGGACCGAGGAACCGCGCAGGGCCCGGCAGGCCAAGGGGCTGAAAAACGGGCAGACCGGCCGTTCCCTCCAAGAGATACAACCCGAGAGTAAGCGCTCCGCGGCGGGAGCCTAGAAGGATGGCGACGAGAAGAACGCCGAAAGTTTGGCCGGTAACGGGGACAGGCGTCCAAGGCAAAGGAAACGCGATGTGCGCGCACAACACGAGCAAAATGTTTGCAGCGGCAATCCTCACGACATCCGCGGCGAGACCTTCTGCCGGAAAGATTCTATCGGCGAGAACTTTTGATTGTGACATCCGCTTCCTCTTCGGAATTTTGGTTAGCTCAAACTAACTGGCGGCCATTATACCTGAGGGAGCGGCTTTGCTAGGGCGACTTTTCGCCTTCCATGAGTGGATCGTCGGAGGTTGCCACCGCGCCATGCTTGTCGGCGGCGTGAATTTTTCCGGCAGCGTCAAGAAAGAAGGAGCGGCGGGCAAGCTTCTCGTAAGATTCCGGTGTGGCAGCGAGTTCAAAACTCGTATCGTTTCCGGACGGATCCGGCACGATGCGGAATCGAAACAGATATCCGTTCTCTTTGCCGGCAGCGATATCCGCACTTACGAGCGACGCTTGCTCGGGTGAGATCTGGCCTTTGGGCGCGGGACCCAACTCCGCGAGCGATTCCGGCAACTTTCCGAATGCGCGGTTGTAGGTCTGAATCGCAGCAGCCAAATTCTGCAATGCTTCAACAGCAGCGTCTTCGCGGGCGCGCAGATCTTGCGCTATCCATTGCTTTGCGAGCTGTGGAATATCGAGCAGAACGAGGCCGAGCGAGAGAAGACGCCAGCCTCCATTTTCGCGGACGAGTCCGAACTCGGCTTGCTCACCGTCCACTACGGAGACGGGAATGAAGGCGAGGTTTTCATGAACGCGCGCAGCGCCGAAGCGGTATTGCACCGTGCCGCTCGGCGTTTGGCAGAGAAGCACGGCATGATTCTGAGGGTCGGTGGAACTGAGCGGCTTGCCGGGCATATCAGAAAGCGAAAACCTTTTCAAAATCGCCGTGCGTTGTTCAGCGGGGAGCACACGGAAAGCAGCGGCGCTGTCCGCAGTGAGATAATTTGAGAATTGTGTTTCATTGCCGCGACAGGCGGCAACGATAGCGGCCGAAAGCGCCGCTGCAGGATCCGAGCCTTCTTGAGCCTGTATCGCGGGAGCGCTGGAAAGCGCCAAAGAGATGATGGTGGCCGCTGCGAGTGCAGCGGAAAGAAAAAAACGTTTTGTCATTTCGACTCGGATTTCCCGCGAGCAAGGATGGTTGCCAGGTCGTTCGTGAATTTCGAACGAGGCATCACTTCGCGGCAACCTGCTGCGCGGGCTTGCGCAGCTAGTTCGGTCTGGACATGCGAGAGAAAGCCAACCAGAGGCACATCCGGAGCGGCTGCTCGCATGCGTTGGATGGCCTCAAGCGGCTGGTTGCGCGAATTGAGGTCCACCACGACGAGTTTGGGAGTTGCCTTGGAAATTTCGGCGAGCAGCGCGTCTGGAGTGGTACAAATGCGCAAGTCGACAACCAGATGGCGGGCAGTTTCGACAATCTTCGCCTGGAAGAAAAGATCATCCACCAAAGCTAATACGTTTGCCAAGCTCGCTACCTCTCTTTCCGGTTTATCATGCACTTCGCGACTGCACAAGTTCAGTTCTTCCACTTCGGCTATACGCTAGGGTATAAATGTGCCGGGAAGGACTTCACGGAGGTTTTGATGGCCGCACCGTCAAATCCGGATGCATTGCCGGGACTGGCCGTCCTGGAGCAGACGCCCATCATCATCGAGAAAATCGTGTGGTCAGCCAGCGACGAGCAGATGCACTGGAAGCCGGCGATGGATCGCTGGTCGATCAGCGAAGTGCTGGCGCATCTCGGGGAAGTGGAGGTACTTGGCTTCCGCGAACGCATACAGAAGATGCTCGAAAAAAACAATCCGGCACTGGAGCCCTACGATCAAAACGCAGCATATGCCGAGGGGAAATATTCGAGCGGCAAGGCGCGTGAACACCTGAAAACGTTCTGCCACGAACGCGACCGATCGCTGTCGATGCTTCGTTACGTCCCGGCGCATGCAATCGCGCGAACCGGACAACACGGCCAAATCGGGCAGATTTCAATCGGGCAACTAATGAATGAATGGGCGTTCCACGATCTGGGACACATCCGGCAGATCGCGGAGCTTTTCCGATCGCGCGCGTTCTTTCCGTCGATCGGGCCTTTCCAGAAATATTATACGATCAAACCGTAACCCAGACGGAGCGACCGAGCAAATGGAGACAATAACCAGCAAGAAAATTCTTTCTACCTTCGATCAGCTCGAAAAAAAATCGCTGGATCTGCACACTCTGTTTGAGTTTGTCGGGGGCAATGATCCGGCGGAACGGGAACTTGTGCTGGACGCGGTGCAAGATCTGGCGCAGAGAGGTTTGCTACGCGAAGATGGCGCCGATTACTACAGCCGAACAGAAGGCGGGAGGCTGATCGTTGCCGGCCCGCGCGAGATTACGATGTACACGCGGGAGGGATGCCATCTGTGCGACGAAGCGAAAGCGGCGATGACTCCGCTGCTTTCTGAGTTCGGCGCGAAGCTTCGCGAGGTGGATATCGACGAAGATCCTGTCCTGCTGGAACGCTACAACGACGACGTGCCGGTGATTTTCCTGGGCGGACTATTATTTGCGCAGCATCGAATCGATCCGGCTCTCTTACGGCAGCGCTTGGAACAGACGAAGGAGCTGTAACGGTCGTCTGCGTCCGTAACAAACGTTCTAGAAGGGTTGTTTGTAGTTATCAGTGCTGGAGAGTTCCGCAGAAGGCTTAGTGTTTTGATTTTTCCGCTTCCACGCCTACGCCTTCGTCGGGCACATCGCCGGGGCGGCCTTTCACGCGGTCATATTCACTTATGTGGCAGGTGGATCCGATAGCTTCGTTGTAATAAGTGGGGACGCCCAGGGCGGTTCGCAGTTCTTCATTGAACTTGCGCAAGTCAACCAATTGGCCCTTGTGCGCCGGGAATTTTTTCTTGTCGTGGGTAAGCAGGAATTTTTGATAGCCCGCATCCCACAGCAATGTGAACTGACCCTGCAGCATGATGCAGGGAATCTCAGTCATCTGAAAACTGTCGCCGGATGTCTTGCGAAGTTCCGCGCCGCAATTGTACTTCTCGATTCGGACGACTCCGCCGGAGCTACGGACGAGAAACCCCTTGGCCGCGAGCGATTCCACTTGCGTCTGTCCGAATAGCTTGTTGACGTACCACATGCCATCAGACTAGTGAGTCAGCAGGGCTTCTGTAAAGTCAAAAATTGGCAGCCCCCGGATTGGGCGCCAGGGATCGCGCTAAAGTAGCCGGGCATCTGCTAGACTGTCCTGAATTCGCTGCATATGCGGCGGCCTTCTACGCATCTAATTTGCTGTTTGAGTTCATTCCGATTGCAGGAGTGAAGCGACATTAACGACAGAGGCGTGGAGACAGGGAACTTGGCGGATGAACGAAGCATGAGTTCGGCGAACAAACAATCATTATCGCGAGTAACTTCCGGCGTTACGGCGCGGTTCGGACAGAACCTGTTAGAGCGCATTGGGAACACGCCTTTGCTTCAGCTTGGGCGTATTGGCGCTGAGTTTGCCAATGCCGGGTTCTATGCCAAAGCTGAATGGTTCAATCCAGGTGGTTCGGTAAAGGATCGCGCGGCGTATTCCATGATCCGCGAAGGCGAGCGAACGGGAGCGTTGCGGGCGGGCAAAGTGATCCTCGATGCCACCAGCGGAAATACAGGCATCGCGTACGCGATGATTGGCGCGGCGCTGGGATACAAAGTGAAATTGTGCTTGCCGTCGAGCGCTTCGCCTGAACGCAAACAAATCCTGGCGGCTTACGGCGTGGAGATCGTACTCACACCCGGCGATGAAGGCACCGACGGAGCTATTCGGCGTGTGCGACAGATTTATGAAGCGGAGCCCGAGAAATATTTTTATCCGGATCAATACAGCAATTCTGCGAATCCGGCGGCGCACTATTTCACTACGGCTTCGGAAATCTGGGAACAGACGCGCGGACAGATCACGCATTTTGTGGCAGGACTGGGAACCAGCGGGACTTTCGTGGGCACCACACGCCGGCTGAAGGAACTGAATCCGGCCATTCGCTGCATCAGCATGCAACCCGACTCCGGATTTCACGGCCTCGAGGGACTGAAGCATATGGCCACGGCGATTGTGCCGAGCATCTATGACCCAAAACTTGCCGATGAGGATATGGCGGTGCGCACGGAAGATGCGCACAGAATGGTGAAGCGACTGGCGCGCGAAGAAGGAATCCTGGCAGGCGTCAGTTCGGGAGGCGCGCTGTGGGCGTGTCTTGAGGTAGCGCGGAATTTGCCGAAGAGCCAGCCAGCGGTGATCGTGACGGTCTTCCCGGATTCCGGCGAAAAATATCTGAGCGAGAAATTCTGGAGCGAAGAGTGAGCGGCACGACGCTGCGAATCTCAGACGCGCTGATTCGCCGGATTCAGGCGCACGGCGTGGAGACATATCCGTACGAATGCTGTGGTGCGCTGCTGGGAAGGGACAACGAAACGTCACGCGAAGTTGTCGAGCTGGTTCCACTAGCGAATCGCCGGGATGATTCGCCGCGCAATCGTTTCGAGGTGACTCCGGGCGACGTTCAAATGGCGGAGAAGAAGGCGCGGGAAATGAAGGTTGACGTTATAGGCTGGTACCATTCGCATCCGAATGCTCCGGCGCGTCCCAGCGAATTCGACCGCGAACACGCTTGGCCGTGGTACAGCTACGTCATCGTGAGTGTGGAAGCGAGCGAGCCGCGCGATACGAAGTCGTGGCGATTGCGCGACGATCGTTCCGCGTACGACGCGGAAGTGATTGAATCCATCGCACAATCTGCAAGCATCTAATTGAAACAATGAAAGGGAGATCACCGAATGGCAGTGAAAGTAATCATTCCTACGCCGCTACGGCCCTACGCGGGTAAGCAGGAGAGTGTCGAAATGGAAGCCGGCAACGTTCGCGAAGCCCTTAAGGGGCTTACGACTCGATTCGGGGAGCTGAAGAAGCATTTGTACTCCGACGATGGGCGCCTGCGGAGCTTCGTGAACGTTTATGTGAACGATGAGGACATTCGCTATTTGGAGAAGGAAGAGACGCAGCTTCGTGATGGAGACATCGTCAGTATCGTGCCTTCGATCGCCGGGGGCACGGGCAAGTAAATCAGGAGAATTTCCGTGGCTTCAAAAATAAAAATTCCTAATTTGCCGGAGACGGGAAATCCGAGCGTGGCGCTGTCAAAAGAGGAAATAACGCGCTACAGCCGCCATCTCATCATGCCCGAAGTTGGCATGGACGGGCAGCTCAAGCTGAAACAAGCAAAAGTTCTTTGCATCGGCACTGGCGGGCTGGGAGCGCCGCTGGGCTTGTACCTTGCGGCTGCGGGAGTGGGGAGAATCGGCTTAGTCGATTTCGACAAGGTGGACCTGAGCAATCTCCAGCGGCAGATTCTTTTCGACACGAACGACATTGGACGTCCCAAAATCGAAGCGGCGACGAATCGCCTGCGGAATCTGAACCCGGATATTCAGATCGACAATTTCGAAACGCGCCTTACGAGCGAAAATGCCCTCGATATTCTGAAGGATTACGACATCGTGGTGGACGGCACAGACAATTTCCCCACGCGCTACCTGGTGAACGATGCGTGCGTGATTCTGGGCAAGCCGAATGTTTACGGTTCTATCTTCCGCTTCGAGGGGCAAATCACTATTTTCGGTTATCCGGGCGGCCCGTGCTACCGGTGTTTGTATCCCGAGCCGCCTCCGCCGGGGTTGGTGCCTTCTTGCGCTGAAGGAGGAGTGCTCGGCGTGCTTCCGGGAATTGTGGGAGCGATACAGGCCGCTGAAACTTTGAAGCTCATCATCGGGAAAGGCGAACCGCTGGTTGGGCGCTTGCTTCTCTTTGACGCTTTGGCCATGCGCTTTCGAGAATTGAAGCTGCGGAAAAATCCGGAGTGCCCGGTCTGCGGCGGACACCCGACGATTACGAAGCTAATTGATTACGAGGAATTCTGTGGAATTCGCGGGGAAGAATCTGCGAGCCCAGCTCAAACGTCGGTGCCCGAAATCTCTCCGCGCGAACTGAAAACCCGGCTCGATCGCGGCGACGATCTTTTTATTCTTGATGTCCGCGAACCGCATGAGTTTCAAATCTGCAATCTCGGCGGACACTTGATTCCGCTGGGCGAGCTTTCGCGCCGGGTAAACGAGTTGGATAGTTCGCGCGAAATCGTGGCGCACTGCCGCAGCGGCAAGCGCTCCGCGGAAGCGGTTGAGTTCCTGCGAAGCGCAGGTTTCCGCAAGGTGTTGAACCTGAAGGGTGGTATCCTTGCATGGTCGGATGAAGTGGATGCCTCTGTTCCAAAGTATTGACGGGTTCCGAGATCATCAGACCTCACTAAAGAAACCGCGTTAAAACTTCACAAGTTTCGATCGGAGGATCGAGTGCCAGATATCAAAGTGACCGTGGTTAATAATGGACCGCTGCTTATAGATGGTGAAGTGCAGATAGTCGATCAGGAAGGCAAGTCTTATGGTCTGGGGGGGCGAACCAAGATCGGACTGTGCCGTTGCGGCGCCTCGGAGCGGAAGCCCTTCTGTGATGGTTCGCACAAAAAATCGAACTTTCAGAGCCTGGTCGAGGCCCACGAACTTCCCCCTCCCCAACCTAAGCCTTAATCCAAAATTGGGCAGCTCCGGGGTGGTATTGTAACAATCCTACCCAGACGGCGAAAATTATATACGTAGTATGTCCGGTGTCCTCAGGCGTATTTTTTCAATAAACCACATTATTTCAGATAGTTAACTAGTACTAAAACTATGTTCCGGAACGGTACACCAGTTGCAAGTTTCTCCACGGGCAGAAGTTCGTCTCTTTGGGGGAAGTGGTGGGTCGTCCGAGCAAGATTTGGGGTTTTCTGCATCGTTTTCGTCTCGTCCTGCTTTGGACGATAGCCGGTACGTCGTACCTCATTCTGCTTTGGGTCGTTCGAAATTCTTCTTACATCGCGGATCCGCTTCTTGACACCTATCTTCAAATGGCGGGAAGCCTAATCGCTTTCACGTTTGCAGCGAACGCGCTGGTTCGGTTTCGCGGAACACACGATCGAATTTCTCTGATTTTGGCATTCGGCTTTGTAATGGCGGGGCTGATTGAGGCGGGAACCAGCATGACGTTCTATCGCGGCATGCTCGTCACGGCCAGCGCAGGGAATGATATTTCAATTGGGTGGCTCGCGGGGCAGACGCTTCTGGGAATTTTATTGCTGGCTGCGTTGGTGGTGGAGCGCCGAATTCCGGTGGCGCGAGAACCGGGGAAGGAAATGGCCGGCTCTACGCTGCTGGTGGGAGCCGCCGCCTATTTGACGAGTGTTTTTTATTTCATGCTGCCGAACGCTCCCAAGATTCATCCCGGCGCAATTATTCCGCGTCCTTGGGATCTGCTGCCGGCGGCAATCTTTGCTGCGGCCACGGTGGGATACGCGTGGCGTTTGCGTCGCGGGAATTCCGAATCGTCGCTCGACCGCGCATTGTTTATCGCGGCGGCGATGAATGTGATTTGCCATATCACGATCAGCCAGTCGCAACACGTCTTCGATGCCGCTTTTACGCTCGCGCACGTGACGATGGATCTGAGTTATGTCGTAGTTCTGGGCGGCACGCTGCTGGATAACGCGCAACTATTCGATCAGGTCAGCCGGCTGGCTGCCTCTGATTCGCTCACTGGACTTGCAAATCATCGGCGGCTTCTCGAAGTTCTGGAAAATGAAATTCAGCGCTCGCGGCGTACCGGCCGCAGCTTCGCGGTGGTGTTGTTCGACCTCGACAAGTTGAAAAAGATCAACGACATGTTCGGGCATCTGACGGGCAGCCGGGCAATCAAGCGCCTGGGTGTGGCCTTGCGAAATGATTGCCGATCCATCGACACGCCTGCGCGGTACGGCGGCGACGAATTCGTGCTAATCCTGCCGGAATCGGGAGAAGAAGAAGGTCGCAAGGCCGCTCTGCGGATCTGCGAGAGGCTTGCACGCGATGGCCAGGAACCGCCGGTGACTGTTAGTGCGGGTTTGGCTGTATATCCCAACGACGGTACGACGATTGAAAAGCTGTTGGGCGCTGCCGATCGCGCGCTCTATGGCATGAAGGGCCGCAGTGAGAAGAAATTCCGTTTGAGGCATGTAGCGGCCTGTCTGTAAAAAAAAGGAGGTCGCGCGATGCGACTTGGGATGGGGGTCCCAAAGACGATAGCGGAGCGACGCGAGTCGCGAATTCCGATGGAAGTAAGTGTTCAGATAACTGGGCATCTCGCGCTGCCAGGCACCGAAACCACGTTCACCGATAATGTTAGCGCAGGGGGAGCGCGGGTCTGGAGCACTCGCCGGTGGACGCCGGGTGATCGGCTGACCATTGCTACGCTCACCGGTTCATTCAAGTCCTTAGCGCGCGTGGCGTACTGTCAGTTAGTCCCGGAAGCCGGCTTTGCTGTCGGGGTCGAATTCCTGGAATCCAGGGACGGCTGGGTAATAGGAAGTATGTCCGCCGCGTGATTACTGCACAAATCCGACGTTGGGTTCCGGACCTGGGCCGGGACCTTCCGGAAGCATTCCAAACTGCTCTTCGAAACGAGACACATTTTCCTGCAGAGCTTTTGCCAATCGCTTGGCGTGGGCGGGGCTTAGGATCAGGCTGCCGACCAATTTTCCGTGGGGGACGCTGGGAAAAAGATAAATGAAATTCAGGGTGAACTCTTCCGCGTTGTGGTGAACGACTACCAGATTTGCATATTGTCCGAGTAATTCCTTCTCGTCAGCCTTAATCTGGACTTGCTGTTGCTGCGGTTTCGGTGTTTCAGCCATCACTACCCTCCTTGGAATCACTTTAACTATAGCAGAGGCGAAGAAACACTTCCTGGCGATTTTTGAAATGCGTATGGCCGGCACAGTTGACCTGAAACTTAGTTAAGCGTAGTTTATATGGATAGTTTAGCTAGGTTAACTCATGGACAGGCCCAAACCCGAGCCCAACGCTGCCCCGTTTATCCACGCGCATCCAACCACGGAATCTGCCGCGGCGTCTTCCACGGCACCCGAGCTCGCGGGTCTTTTGACTCATGAGGATGTGGATCGCGCTCTCGACCGCTGGCAAGTGTCCCAAGCTCGCCGGGAGGGTCGAGGGTCGAAAAGATTCGGGGGTTTGCGGGTGCTGTGGCTTCTGATCGGGCCCGGAGTTCTGGTCTTTTTGGGCGAGAACGATGCTCCGAGTATGCTTTCCTATTCGGCGGACGGCGCGCGCTACGGAATAGGATTTTTCATACCGTTTGTCATCCTGACTTTCGTAATGGGATTTATCGTGCAGGAAATGACGGTACGCTTGGGGGCCGTCACACACCGGGGTCACGCCGAACTAATCTTCGATCGTTTCGGAAAGTTCTGGGGTTTTTTCGCGATGGGCGATTTAGTGTTCGGCAACTTTTTGACGCTGGTGACGGAGTTCATCGGGGTGCGCGCAGGTTTAGGTTTTTTCGGCATCCCGCCGGTGGTCGCGGTTGTGGGAGCACTTGTGATCGTGGCGGGTGCGATTACGACGGGCCGTTATTGGACCTGGGAACGAATCACACTGGCGCTGGCGATCTTCAACGGACTTTTCATCCCGGCGGCGATCCTGGCGCGTCCGAATTGGCATTCAGTGGGCCACGCACTGTTGACGTGGATGCCGCTGCCCAGCGGAAGCCACTACGAAATTCTGCTACTGATTCTGGCAACGATCGGCGCGACGGTGACGCCGTGGATGCTTTTCTTCCAGCAAAGCGCCGTGGTGGACAAGGGCATGCAACCGCGCGACATCAATGCGGGCCGTTTCGACACAATTCTAGGAGTTGTCCTGGCATCCGTATGCGCTATTGCCGCAATCCTCGCGACGGCGCCGTTGTTTCACCACGGTATTGATGCTTCGAATTTTCAAGGCGCGCAATTCGCGGAAGCGCTCGAGCCTTGGATCGGACACACCGGCGCGGCGCTTTTCGCACTGGGAATTTTTGAAGCGGGAATCGTGGCGGCCATTGCGATTTCCACTTCTTCGGCTTACGCTTTCGGCGAAGTTCTGCAAACCGGGCATAGCCTGAATCGCCCGTTGCGCGATGCGTGGCCCTTTTACTTGGTTTTGTTGGGTTCGGCCGCCACTGCAGCGGCACTCGTGCTGATTCCGCGTTTTCCACTCGAGTTTGTCGTGCTTACCGTGAACGTGATCGCGGTTCTGGCCATGCCGCCGGCGCTGGCTTTTTTGCTGCTGCTCGTGAACGATCGAGAGGTAATGGGCGAGCACGTGAACGGCATGTGGGCCAACGTGGCTGGTGTGACAGTGACGGTGCTTTTGATCTGCGCGGGCATCGGATTTGGCCTGGCGACAGTGTTCCCGAAGTTGCTGGGAGGCTAGGTAGGCGCGAGAACGCGGGTGTTATTTTTGAAACGAGGGAGAAATAGTGAAGCGAGAATCGAAACCTAACGTTGAGCCGGTCGCCCTGAACGGAGAGCAGCCGCATCTCGAAGACCCGCGGGTGGTCTTGTCGCTGCTCGAAGCGGACCAGGTAGTAGCGGCCAAAGAGCGGATGCGTTTCGGCCGTCAAAAACTTTCGGGGGGAGTGCGAGCTATGCTTTGGGGCTTACGCATTTACGTGGTGGTGATGCTGGTGATTGTCTTCATTTCGGTGCTTCACGCAATCCAGGCGGCGCACTGAGTGCCAATTTCGCGCCAGGGTTCCAGGGGACCTGCGGGGCGCGTTTTTCCGGGCACGTTGCGTTGTCTGTTACAATTCGAAGTCCGCAGCCTGCGTGAAGAAATATTTTTGGAACATTGAATTTGCACCCCATCCATGAATTCCGATAAAAATCGAGAAGCGCCAAAGCGGAAGTTGCCGCTAGGGGTTTCCGTGGCTTTCGTGATCGTGGCCGTGGCGGGCTCCATCATTTTGTATGCAACGCGCGATTGGAACGCCCCGGCGGCGGCGAGAAATCTTCAGAATCCCGTGCCGCCGACGGATGATTCCATCACCGCGGGAATGATGAGCTACTCAACTCATTGCCAGAGTTGCCATGGAGAAAGAGGGGATGGTAAAGGCGAGCGGGCGGAAAAACTTTCGATTGCGCCTTCGGATTTTACGGATGCACACGCGATGGGCGAATTGACGGACGGCGAGCTTTTCTGGAAAATCTCGCACGGCCGGCGTCCGATGCCCGGCTTTCAGGACAAACTCACGGAGCAGGAGCGGTGGGAATTGGTGGACTACATTCGCACGCTGTCGCAAAAAGCTGCCAGCGGCGCGACGCCTGCCACAAATGCTCCTGTACCACAAACAGGCGCTGCGCCGAAAAGGCAATAGCCGACGACCTCTAGTGCGTGGCGGCTTGCGTTAATTTTTCAACTTTGCAAGCGCGTCGGAGACTTCCTTGACGTCGGGCAGAGTGGGAATGTCGTAGTTCTTGAACCAGGCGATTTTCCCCGAGCGGTCCACGATGGCGATGGCGCGTCCGGTGATCCCTTTGTCGGCCAGAAATACGCCGTATTTTTCGCCGACGGCGCCGCGCGGCTGAAAATCGGCGAGAAGCGGATACTTAATTCCCATTTTTTCGGCGAAAGCCTTGTGCGACCAAGCGCTGTCAACACTCACGCCCAGCACTTGCGCGTCGAGCTCTTCGAAACGCTTCATATCGTTCACCAGACAGATGTGCTCGTTCGTGCAGACCGGACTCCAGTCGAGAGGGTAAAACACGATGACCACATTTTTCTTGCCTTGGAATTCCGAAAGCTTTACTTCTTTCTGGGTCTGATCCTTCAACGTGAAATCCGGAGCCGCTGCGCCAACTGAGATCGCCATGCAAAATCCTCCTGTTCGCTCGCGCGAATCAAATAAGGACGGTTTTCATCCAGTGGACAATGATAGCCGAAGCGGCTGGAGCAGACAAACGTTCGCAGTTTGGTCCCGCGCCATTCGGGTTCGCAATCTGATAGGATACGATTTTGCCGAGGGGAGCGTATCCAGGAAATTGGCTCACATTTCATATCGCGAGGCTTATCCGAGCCTTCAGATTTTGCCGCGCAGCCGCAACTGGTGGGCGCGGCTGAAGGGAGCTGCCCCGGAATGCATCCATTTGGACGAAAATATAAGTTGGATTGCGGCGGTTTTACCGGACACGTTGTACCTGCGCGGGAAAAGGGCGAATAGAAGAGAGCCGGTGCGGCCAGAAGTTTCGCTTTGCTTTGAATGTTTAAGCGACACGTTCGCCTCAGAACTCGAATCGTTTCCCGGACGTGTGGTAGCGTTCGAACCGGACCCGGCAATTTTCACGCAGTATTTTTTCGTGGCGACGACGGACTTCGAGGCGGCGGGATTGGCGCCGGAAACATCTGCCGCGATTAACGCGCGGCTGGAGCGAAGCACCGAGACGTGCCGCGAATGCTCCCGGGGAGCGACTTGGCTGTGGTTTTCGCAGGAGCAAATTCCGAGTCTGGATGAGGTTGAGCTGATCTCTACGGCGCCCGGAGAAGTTTTTTGCGGAAAACACGGTGCCAGAAAGCTATTATCTGCATTCGAGAAATTCGCTGAGGCCAACATTTTTTACATGAATCTTCCATACGGGGACGCGGGCACGTACGTTTGGATCTAACGATGAGCTTGAAAGAGCTAGTTGAAAAATATGTGGCAGCAGCGGGCGGCTACGGGAAGCCGGTGTCGATTGCTGCTCTGGGGATTTCACGCGAAGAAACGGAGCGGGTTTTCGACTTTCTGGACGAGGACTACCACATCAGCCGGTTCTTTCATTTTCAAAATGCGGCAGGCGCCGGCTCCGGCGCGAGTTTTCAGATTAACGGATTTCCGCAGACGCACATTTCGATCGACGCCGAGATCCGCGACATTCTTTAGTGCCGCGAGTTTTCGCCGGCGGCGTCACCTACCAGACGTGGCAGACCTTATCAGGCGGCTTGACCATAGGCTGTCCCGCCTTGCAGGAGAAGGCGGCGCCGAACTCCGGCATGTTCACCACCACGCCGTTGATGCGGTACTTTCCCGGAGAGTGTGGATCGGTTATCGCGTTCACCCGCTCATTCTCGGGGCGATTATTTTCGCAAGCCCATTGCGCCAAGCCGACGAAAAAACGCTGATCGGGCGTGAGTCCGTCACGGTCTTTCAGCGTCATATCCTTGGTGGCATCCTTCCAGGCGATGTAGGCCAGGATCGTTCCGCCAAGGTCGGCAACGTCCTCGCCTTCGGTCAGCTTCGAATTGATGTGGATATCGTCAACGACGATGTACTGCGCATACTGGTCCACGACGCAGTCGGCGTGTTTCACGAATTGATCGGCGTCTTCCTTGGTCCACCAGTCTTTCAAATTCCCCTTGGCATCGAACTGGCGGCCTTCGTCGTCGAAGCCGTGGGTCAACTCGTGGCCGATGGTGGAGCCGGTATTGCCGTAGTTCGGAGCGTCGTCCAATTTGGCGTCGTAGAGAGGAGGCTGCAAAACACCAGCGGGGAAATTAATGTCGTTCATTTGAGGATCGAAGTAGGCATTCACGGTGGGAGGCGTCATGCCCCATTCGCCGCGGTCCACGGGCTTTCCGACTTTGTTTAGCTCGCGATGAGCTTCGAACTCGGTGGCGCGCAGGTTGTTACCATAAAAATCATGGGGCACAATTTTCACCGAGCTGTAGTCGCGCCAATTGTCCGGATAGCCGATTTTGTTACGAATGGCGTGCAGCTTGGCCAGCGCCTGCTGCTTGGTTTCGGGGCTCATCCAATCCAGCTGCTGAATACGCAACGCCATAGCGTCTTCGATGCGCCTGGTCATGTCCACGGTGGCAGCCTTCAGTTCGGGCGAAAACGTTTTGCGCACGTATGCCTGTCCCAAAGCTTCTCCGAGATCGCGGTCAATGTTGCGCACACAACGTTTCCAGCGAGGCTGAAGCTCTTTAGCGCCGCGCAGGTATTTGCGGTAGAAGTCGAAGTCTTCGTTTACGAAGGCAGCGGACAAATATGGCGAGCGGGAATTGGCGACATGAAACCGAAGATAGGTCTTCCAGTCCTGGAGTGACTCGGATTTCAGTTGGGCATCGACGTCCTTGAAGAAATCCGGCCAGCTCACATTCAGGATTTGAAAATTGGGGACGCCGCCGGCGGCGAAGTAGGCGTTCCAATCGAAGTCCGGCGCGATTTTATAAAGGTCTGGAACGCTCATCTTGTGCTTCTCTTTGTAGGGATCGCGGCGCTCGACGCGGGTAAGGGAGGCCTTGGCAAGGCTGGTCTCCATGCGCATGACGACGGCCGCATTGTTCTTGGCGGTATCCGGGGGATCACCCATCAATTCAAAGAGCATCTGAACGTGCAGCAAATAACGCTGGCGAGTTTCTTTCGATTTGGCGTCATCTGTAAGGTAGTAATCGCGGTCGGGAAGCCCGAGGCCGCCTTGAGAAACGTTGACGATGACTTCATCAGAGTTGTCAGGGTCCTGGGTGGGCCCGGCGCGGAAAAGAACTGAGTCGCCTTTAAGCTGGAGATTTGCGATCAAGACTGCGAGGTCTTTCGTGCTCTTGAGGTCTTGAATCGCCGACAGGTCCGGCTTCATGGGGCCGGCGCCAAGCTTTTCTATCTCAGGTTCATCCATGCAAGAGGCGTAGTAGTCGCCAATTTTCTGGGTAACCGCGTCGCGGTTTTTGGCGGTGGAGGCTTCTTCGAGAATGCCGCGAAGATAGTTCAGATTATCTTCGTAGAGTTTGCCGTAAACGCTCCAGGAAGTTTGGTCGGATGGAATGGGATTCATTTTTCTCCATCCGCCGCAGGAGTACTCGTAGAAGTCCACGCAAGGATCAGCGGTGCGGTTCATAGCCGCGGGGTCGAGACTGGGGGTGTAGGGAAGCACGGGCTCCGCGCGCTGCGGAGAGGCTCCGGGGGCCGTGTCCGGTGTGGCAGCTGCGGGTCTTGTCTGCTGAGCGCACGTAGTAATGGCGAAGAAGGCAGTTATCCATGCGGCTTTCTTGAACGCCAAGGGAACCCTCCGAAGAACGGCTGAGCATAACAGCAGCAAGGCTTGCGCGCTAGCTTATGACGGCGACCCGAACCGGAAGCCGCCAGTAGATCTCGCCGATGAAGACACAACAGCAGGAGCGATGGAGTTTTACTTGGTAACAACGCTGGAGCGCTGGAGGCGATCGGCCAGAGCTTTGTGCTCGGTGCGAATTTCGTCCGGCAGGCGGTTGCCAAATTTCTCAAAGAACTTTCCGGTAGCAGCTACTTCTTCGGTCCAATCGCCGGGATCCACGCGAAGCAATTCATCAAGGGACTCGCGCGGGATTGCAAGGCCGTCGAGATCGAGCGAACCAGGAGCCGGAACATCGCCGATAGGTGTTTCGGTGGCATCCGCGCGCTCTTCAATGCGGTCGAGCATCCATTTCAGGACGCGTACATTTTCGCCGTAGCCGGGCCAGAGCAATTTCCCGCTCTGATCCCTGCGGAACCAGTTCACATGGAAAATTTTGGGAGCGTTTTCCAGACGGGAACCCATCTCCAGCCAATGCCGGAAGTAATCGCCCATGTTGTAACCACAGAACGGAATCATGGCCATGGGATCGCGCCGCGTGACGCCAACGGCGCCGGTGGCGGCAGCAGTGGTTTCAGAAGCCATGGTGGCGCCGACGAAGACACCATGTTGCCAATCGCGAGATTGATATACGAGCGGGGCGACGCGCGCGCGACGGCCACCGAATATGATCGCGGAGATGGGGATGCCCTCGGGATCTTCCCAGTGGGCAGAAATCGAGGGAGATTGTTTTGCCGAAACGGTGTATCGCGAATTCGGATGCGCAGCCGGGCCCATACCCGGCTTCCAATCTTCGCCTTTCCAATTGATGAGTTCTTCCTGCGGGACACCATTGATTCCTTCCCACCAAGGTTCCCGCGAAGTGGCAGTCATGGCGACATTGGTGAAGATGGCGTCGTGTTGCAACGCAGTTCTGACGTTCGGATTCGTTTTTGCATTGGTGCCGGGCGCCACACCGAAGAATCCCGCTTCCGGATTAATGGCGCGCAGGGAGCCGTCGGAGGCGATATGCATCCAGGCGATGTCGTCGCCAACAGTCCACACGCGGTAGCCTCTGTCTTCCAGCGCGGAAACCATCATGGCCAAGTTTGTTTTTCCACATGCGCTGGGGAATGCTGCGGCCATGTAGGTTACTTTGCCGGAAGGATCTTCCAGGCCGAGGATGAGCATGTGTTCGGCCATCCAGCCCTGCTCGCGGGCCATATAACTGGCGATACGAAGGGCGAAACACTTTTTGCCAAGCAAGGCGTTGCCGCCGTAGCCGGAGCCAACGCTCCAGATCAGTTTCTCTTCAGGAAAATGGAGAACGAAGCGGCGATCGGGATTCAGATCGCCGAGTGAATGGAGGCCGGGAACAAAATCGTCGGAGCCGCCCAGGCGGTCAAGCGCGGCCTGGCCCATCCGAGACATAATGCGCATGCTAGCGACGACGTACGGCGAGTCCGTGATCTCCACGCCGACTTTACTGAAGGGAGAGTTCACGGGACCCAGGATGTAAGGCACCACGTACATGGTGCGGCCCTTCATGGCGCCGTCAAACAGCGGGCGCACTTTTTCTTTGGCTTCGAGCGGAGACATCCAATTATTGGTTGGACCGGCGTCGTCTTTCTGGCGAGTGCATATGTAGGTTATGCCCTCGGTGCGCGCGACATCATTCGGATTGCTGCGATGCAGGTAACAGCCCGGGCGGGTTTTCTGGTTCAGCTCGATGTAGGTGCCGTCGCGCAGCATTTCGTCCGCCAGACGGTCGTTCTCCGCCTTCGAACCATCGCACCAGACAATTTTTGAGGGCTTGGTGAGGCGAGCGGATTCATCGACCCATCTTTCAAGCGGTGTAGACACCGAACCTCCGAGGATTTCGAGCGCGAAAATGCAAGGCTCGCAGGAGCCGCAGGTCGCGTTTATTTATGCGTTTGGCTACCCAAAAAGTCTAGGTCACAGAGCGAGGAAAAGCAAGGCAGCGGCCCCGGGCGGATGGCCTTAGAGTGCCCGATGTTATACTTCTCACAGAATGTTTGCGCAAAAGCTTCGCGTGGATGTCCTGATCGGCGGCGAGAAAATGCCGGCGCCATTGGAGTGGCTGGACAGCTTTTGCATGCGGAATTTCACGGGCTCGGCCGAGTTCGACGATACGCTGCCAACCGGCGAGGGTAAGCTCGAGGCGGGGTTGAACGTGGAACGCGGCCGGTTGGCTACGGCACTGGGCGAATGGCTCACAAAACGGGGCAAAGGGAATGGCAAACCGGTGATCGTGGAGATTACGACGGCGAGTTAAACGAGGACTCTAGAAATCTTCCGAAATTCGGAATCACCAGATATGAATCAAAGAATATTGTTAGCGGAAGAAGAGCCGAACTCTTCCTGCGTATGATTGGGGCGTTGCAGCGGTCATCGCAGGAGAAGTTCGGCCCTTCACAATTCATTCGACGCGGAATCCATCGGATAGTTAGCAACGCGGGTATTCGAAGGGCGAGCGCTCCACGGTAAAATCGAGGCGTATTCTTACCAGCGGGAGGGCAAGCCGAAAGGGTTCAAATTTCCTCGGAGGCTTGGGAAGCTTGTCGGGCTTCTTCTATCTGTTGAGGGTCGCGATCCAGTACCGCTTTGATTTGGGGCATGGCGGCATTCGTTGCGTCTTCCCCTGCGGCAATGAGTTGCGGAGTCTTCACGAATTCATCCCAGAGTATATGGTGCACTCCGGGTTCGATGAGCACGTCGGTCTCGCCACGCCAGGGCTGATTCGCAGCCGTTTGGATAATTGAGAAAGCCCGGCTGATCACTTCGATGGTATTGCGCGGTTTCGAATCCAGAATTCCCGGTTCCAAGTGAACCGAAATGATCACCTCAGCGCCCATTTCGCGGAGGGCGGGTGCGGGCACTTGTTCGGTGAGAAATCCGTCCACAAGAAAATGGCCGTCATGTTCAACCGGCAGGAAAAGGCCGGGGTAAGCGCAAGAAGCTCGAAGCGCCGGGCTGATCTCTCCCTTGGTGAAATGGACGGACTCGCCCGAGAGCAAGTCGGTGGCAACGATAGCCAAAGGAATTTTCATCTGGGCGAAACTTCTCGCGGTAGTGAAACGATGGAGGAATTCATCCAGGCGCTCGTTGGAAGCCATGCCCATGCGCGAAAGCGTCCAGCGTCCAAAATCACGGAAGCGAGTCAGACTTCCTTGGCGAGCCATTTCGTCGAGGGTTGTTCCGCTGGCATAGGCGGCGGCGATCAGAGCGCCAACGCTGGTGCCGGCGATGAAATCAACGGGAATCTCGTATTGTTCCAGGACGCGCAGTACGCCAATGTGGGCGATGCCGCGCGCGAATCCGCCGCCGAGCGCGACTCCGACTTTAGGCCGCGGACCGCCGGAGTTATAGGCGAATGAACGCAGACCGCGAATGGCTTTCCCAAGCCAATTGGAAGTAGTTCCCATTTGTAGCGCCTCTAGTTCTATAGGACACTGTAACGCACTTAGCGGTTGCAAGGGCTTTGGGTTGACCGCGGGTTTCCGCTTCTGTAACCTCGACGCGCACGCTTGGGCCTCTGCGAGGCACTGATGAAACACCGAATCGAAAAAGCGGCTGTGTTGGGCGCTGGAACGATGGGCGCGCGTATTGCGGCTCACCTGGCCAACGCCGGAATTCCGTGCTATTTGCTCGACATGGTTCCACGCGAGCTGAATGCCGAAGAAAAACGCAAAGGCATGACTTTGGAAACTCCCGCGGTGCGAAATCGGATCGTGCTCGCGGGGCTGGAAGGCGCGAAGAAATCGCGTCCGGCGGCGTTTTTCACGCCAGAGACAGCGCGATTGGTGACACCAGGGAACTTTGAAGACAACCTGACGTGGTGTGGGGAAGTGGATTGGATTATCGAAGCTGTTGCGGAAAATCTGGAGATCAAGCGGGGCCTTTTCTCGCGAGTTGATGCAATTCGGAAGCCGGGAACTATCGTTACCTCGAACACATCAGGGCTTCCCATCAAACTGATCGCCGAAGGGCGCTCGGAAGACTTCCAACAACATTGGGCCGGCACTCATTTTTTTAATCCGCCGCGCTACATGAAGTTGGTCGAGTTGATTTCCGGACCCAAGACGAAGCCCGAGGTGCTGGAATCGCTGAGCGAAATTTGCGATTTGCGGCTGGGCAAGGGTGTGGTGCCGGCAAAAGACACTCCGAATTTCATCGCCAACCGCATCGGTACTTTCTCGATGTTGAATGCGCTGCGGCAGATGCAGGCGATGGACATGACGATTGAGGAAGTGGACGTGTGCACGGGGCAGGCGGTGGGCTGGCCGAAGTCGGCGACATTTCGGACGGCGGATTTAGTGGGACTGGACGTGCTGGTTAATGTGGTGCGCAACATTTATGAGAACGCGCCTGACGATGAATCGCGCGAAATGTATCGCGTGCCCAAATTTGTGGAAGAGATGGTCGCGCGCGGATGGCTTGGCGATAAAACGGGCGGCGGTTTTTACAAACGCGTGAAGAAGGGCGGGGAATCGGAAATTCTGACGCTGGATTGGAAGAAGATGGAATATCGGCCTCGCCAGAAACCGAAGTTCGGTTCGATCGAAGCGGGTAAGGGAATTGAAGACACACGCGAGCGATTGCGCGCGCTGGCAGGCCCGGCACTGGAAGGCAAAGGCGGCGACAAGGCAAATCAATTTTTGTGGAGCGGAATTAGCGCAATGTGCCTTTACGCCGCGCGACGCCTGCCGGAAATTGCAAACAGTGTCGTGGATGTGGATCGCGCGATGCGCTGGGGCTTTGCCTGGGAGCTTGGCCCGTTCGAAATGTGGAACGCGATTGGCGTTGAGCGCATGGCCCAAGCTCTTGAACGCGACGGCAAAGAGCTACCGGCATTAGCCCAGAAAGTGCTTGCCACGCCAAAGAAAGTTTTCTATGAAACGGAAAAGGGCAGCACGAGCTATTTCGACGTCGCGACGGCCACTCTCAAACCGGTGGAGGAGCCGGCAGGAGTGATTCTCTTGAAGTCGCTGAAGGATCGCACAGCGGTAGTGCAGAGCAATGCCGGTGCGAGCCTGATCGATCTCGGCGACGGCGTGATTTGCTGCGAATTTCATTCGAAGATGAATTCGATTGGCGGCGATATCGGGGCCATGATCCATGCCGGCATTGCGCGGCTGAGTTCGGATTTTGACGCCATGGTGATCGCGAACCAGGCGCCAAATTTCTCCGTGGGCGCGAATTTGATGCTCCTGCTGATCGGCGCGCAAGAGGGCGAGTGGGACGAGATTCACATGGCCGTACGCCAATTCCAACGCGTGAACATGGCCATAAAATATGCGCCGGGTCCGGTAGTAGCGGCTCCCCAAGGCATGGCGCTTGGCGGCGGCTGCGAAATCAGTATGCACTCAGCGCGGATTCAGGCGACGGGCGAGTCCTACATCGGACTTGTCGAGACGGGCGTGGGTTTGGTCCCCGGCGGGGGCGGGACGAAAGAAATGCTCATCCGCGCGAACGAGCATTCGGCCGGAGGCGAAAACCTGGATTTATTTCACGCGCTGAAGCCCATTTTTGAAACGATTGCGATGGCGAAAGTATCTACCAGCGGAGAAGAAGCGCGCTCGCTCGGTTTCTTGCGGCCTTCAGACCTAATCTCCATGAATCGCGACCGGCAAGTGGCGGACGCAAAGCGGACCGCGCTGGCAATGGTTCGCGCCGGATATCATCCACCGGCGCCCGCGGAAATCCGCGTGTTGGGCAACGAGTTTCTTGCGGCGGCAAAACTGGCAATTCATATGCTCGTCCGCGGCGAGTTCGCGACTGAATACGACGGCGTGGTCGGCCGCAAGCTAGCGAACATACTGGCTGGTGGCGCGCTCAGCGCGCCCCAAATGGTTTCAGAACAATATATTCTCGATCTGGAGCGCGAAGCTTTCGTCAGCCTGTGCGGCGAGCGCAAGACCCAGGAGCGCGTGGCGCACACGCTGAAAACCGGCAAACCGTTGCGGAATTGAGTTCGCAGAAGAAATCGAATCGCCTGAAAAGAATTACGCGGCTTCCCAGTTGGTCTGAGTTTGCGGCAACGCCGGGAAACCCGTGTGTCATGGATTGAATCTAAGCAGTCCGGGGTACACTTAGAACCCGCAATAGTGGAATTCGGCGCATACCCGGAACTTTCCGCGGCAAAAAAAGAAATAGCCCTATTAGGTTTAAGGAGAAATGATGATGCGGTATCGATTGTTCGATGCAATTTTCCTCGCCGGATTGGCAGCGGCGTTTGTTTCCGTTCCGCGCGCGAACGCGCAGGCGACAACTCCGGGAGCCGTTTCTGCGGTCAGCCGACCGGTGCCCGAACGAACTTATCGCGTGGCGAAGGAAATTAAAATTCAGGGCACGATTCAAAGTATCGAACAGAGCAGCAGTGGCGCGCTGCGAGGCATGCACGCCCAGATCGCAACGGCGCAGGGTTTGGTGGATGCACACTTGGGAGTCAGTCCGAATGTGAACGCGAAAACTCTGGACCTTTCAACCGGCGACGCCGTTGAGATTACCGGAATGATGGCGAAAGAAGGCGGCAGCAGCGTTCTGCTGGCTCGAATCCTCACGACCCCAGACCGCATATTCATACTTCGGAGCGAGCAAGGCGTCCCAATTCGTGGCGTCGTTTCGCGCGGGTACTTTATCCCCGCGAAGGCGACAATGAAGGGGGGCAACTAGTGCCCGGAAAATTTGGACGCTGCTCAGTTTTTGTGGCCTTAATCGCGGGCGCTTTACTTCTCTCCGCATGCGGCTCGAATGGCGGCGGGAGCGGAGGCGGCAAGCCGGTAGTCGGCGGCTTGGTGGTCTATCCGGGATCGGCGACCATTCCAGAATCTGCGAATGGCGGCCAACCGTCGATCGCGCAATTTACGGCGTATTCGGGGGCGACGATCACCTCGGCCACGTGGTCTGTGCTCAGCGGAACAGGTACCATTTCCGCCGGCGGCGTGTTCACGGCTCCCGCTGCGCCAGAGACTGATACGATCCAGGCAGTATCTGGATCAAACGCGAGCCCACCGATCACCGTCAATATTGTGGCGTCGCAGCCTATAGCTGTGAGTCCTGCGGCGGTTGCGGTGCCTGCGGGCGCAACGCTGCAATTCACGACTGCTGCAGGATGCGCGGCGACAATTTGGCAAGCAAATTTAAACGGCAACTCGGGCAGTCCCGGATTCATTACGAACGGAGCGACCTGCGGGTTATATACAGCTCCGATTACGCCTCCGGCTAGCGGAACGGTGACGATCAGCGCCTCTTCAGGTGGGAATTCCGGCACTGCCACGGTGACGATCCTCTTCTCGAACGCTTCCTTGAACTCGCTTGTGAACCAAGCGAATCCCCGGCCGTACGCGTTTTCTTATTTGGGAGACGATAAATCAGGTTTCTTGTCTGTGGCCGGAACTTTTGCGGCAGATGGGAATGGAAATATTACGGGGGGAACCGAGGACATCAACAGCGGCTTTGCTGCGCCCACGATGTCGGCATTTGCGGCTGGGAGTACGTACATCGTAGGGCCGGATGGGCGCACAACCGCAAATCTGAATGTTGGCACTTCCACTGACGTTTTGCAGTTTGCGCTTATTTCAAATCAGCATGCGCTGGTAATCCGTTTCGACACAACTGCGACGGGCAGCGGCACCATTGATATGCAGGATCCTTCACAGTTCGGCGCGCCATTTTCGCTGGGGGCTTACGCCTTTAGTGTCTCCGGACTCGAAAAGAACGGAGCTCACTTAGGCATGGACGGTAGAGTGGTGGCGAACAACGAAAATACTTTCCCACTGAATAATGGGATTTTGGATTTGAACAACGCTGGAGTCTCTGTGACGGATTTACAAGTTCAGGGAGGCTTCGGCCCCGCAGATCCGGCGACCGGGCGTGGGACTCTTTTCCTGGATTGTCCGACATTCGACTCAGATTTCGGGAATAACGGCGGCGCTTCATCCGGCACTCTCACTTTTGTATATTACATTGTGGATGCTACGCACTTGAAAGTGCTTGAAGGCGGTTCGAGCACGCTTTTAGCCGGCGATTTCTATGGAGCGCCATCCGCAACGACCAACATGAGTGGGTCGCAAGTGTTTGTTGTGAGGGGTTCGGACAGTAGCGGTAATCCATATGGAGTAGGTGCAGCTTTCCTCACGGGCGGTGGCGGCGTGCTGGACCTTAACGATGACGGCAGCCTGACTAGCCCTACTACCAGTTCGACTAACATCACGACGCCAAACATTACGTCGGCGACTGCTTCGTTGCCTGACACCAATACGGGCCGAATTGGATTGGGCATCACGTTGACGAACAGCAAGAACTTGTCGTTCGCCGTTTACTTGTTCAACTACGTCGCAGCAGACGGTTCACCCTCCACCGGCGCCGTGTTGTTGGAAACGGATACCAACGTCGGAGTGGGAACTGGATTGGCTTACACGCAAAACGGTGCGACGACACCGCAAGGAAGCTTCGCATTGAACTTGGCAGGAGTGGAACTTACCTCCGCAGGCGAGCAGGATATCGAAGGCCAGATGAGCGCCGGAAGCGCTGGGTCGGTGAGCGGCACGCTGGACATCAATAACATTGCCAGCAACGGAAAAGTGGTTTCCGGTCAAGCTTTGGCAAGCACCAGCACGATGCCCACCGTCGGCTTAAATGGCCGCGGGAATCCGTTGGTGCTCAGCGAACCGTTGCAAAGCAATACTCTCTCCTACTTCGTGGTTGACGACAATACTGCATTGCTGCTGGAAATGGACAGCTCTCGTGTGATGACGGGCACGATAGCGCGTCAGTTTTAAGTCTTTTTCCGGAAGACGCTCCGAGCTTCCTCGGGCCCGCGGCCGCGGGCCGAGGGTTTTCTCATTTTGAACTGCCTCGATCTTCTGTAATTTTTCGAGTGCTGCCGCGTCTATGCATTGGTGTTCCTGCCTATAAGAAATCGCGGACTGCAATCTGCAATCGGTACTGTCTGGTGCGCACGGGACCTTTTTCGTCGCGATTTCAGCGCTGAAGCGCAGCGCAAGTTTCCTTGATTTTGGGTTGACTGGCGGCTAGTATCAGTCGCTTTCGTAAGCACCGATTACGCATGGTGGTGCAGTGTCGCTATCGGGGAGGGTGAAGTGAAGAGCCGATTCGAGTTTCGACACGTGCTTCTGATTCTGATCGTGGCGTGCATCGTGAGCTTGATTAACTGGGCCCACTCGGCGCGAGCAGCGGGGGGCGCGCCGCGATACTTCGCAATTACGAACGCGCGTATCGTGACCGGATCGGGCACGCCGATAAATAATGGAACCGTGGTGGTGGCAAAAGGCTTGATTCAGGCGGTAGGAGAAAGTGTCGCGATTCCGCCGGAAGCGTGGGTAATCGACGGCAAAGGCTTGACCGTTTATCCCGGGCTCATCGATGCGGGCACCGACCTTGGTCTGGCGAAGGAAGAACCTGCTGAAAGCGCGCCGGCGGGGCGCGGAAGAAGGCGGGCGACACCGTCCGGAGAAATTGCGAAGGGCCCGGAGGATCGGCCGGGCACAAGTCCGTGGCGAGTGGCGGCGGACGAATTCAAGACGGACGACAAGCGAATTGAAACTTGGCGTAACGCGGGTCTTACGACGGCTCTTACGATGCCCGATGGCGGCATTTTCCCCGGGCAGGCGTCCGTGGTTGACCTCGCCGGCGATCGCCGTGGCGACTACATTGTGAAAGCAGTGGCCACGCTTCCGATTTCGTTCACACCTGTCGGCAATTTCTGGGCGTTCCCGGATTCATTGATGGGCTCGATCGCTTATATTCGCCAGGTATTTGACGATAGCAACTGGTACGCGCAGGCCGAGCCCATCTACAAAGCCAACGAAACCAAGTTTGAGCGTTTGCCGTATGACCGCACCGAGCAAGTTATCGCTCGCGAATTACGCGACAAAGAAATCGTTCTGCTGCCGGCCAACAATTCAGTCCAAATTTTGCGCGCGTTGCGTCTTGCGGATGAATGGAAAATCAATGCGGTGATCTACGGCGGCCAGCATGGATACGAAGTTGCGGACGCGATCGCGGCTAAAAAAGTTCCAGTCCTGGTGAACCTGAAATGGCCGGAGCGCGCAAAGGATGCTGATCCGGAGGGCGAGGAAACATTGCGGGAGTTGCGCTTTCGCGACCGCGCACCTTCGACGCCGGCGGCGCTGTCTAAATCCGGCGTGAAGTTCGCGTTTTATTCCGGCGGTTTATCGGGACCAAAGGACATTCTCAAGAATGCCAGGAAAGCGATCGCTGCCGGCCTGGCGCCGGATGCGGCTTTGCGCGCCTTCACATCCGACTCGGCCGAAATTCTCGGCGTGAGCGGCCGCATGGGAAGCATCGCTCCGGGAAAGATCGCAAACTTGGTTGTGACGGATGGCGAGATCTTCGACGAGAAGACGAAAGTGAAGGACGTTTTTGTGGACGGGCGCTGGTTCGAAATTCATGAAGAGCCGGCCGCAGAAAAGGCCGGCGACCATAAAACTGACGAACCGCCCGGTGCGGCTGCCGAAGATGCGGCCGGCGGCGAGGGGGTAGGCCGATGAAACGCGCCCTGCTGCTTGCGACAGTTGCATTTGCTGCGCTCGCTCCATTTTCTGTTTGCGCCCAGGATTCGAACACTCAGAAAGACAATACGATACTGATAAAGAACGCCACGATCCTCACTATTACGCACGGGAATATCGAGCACGGTTCGATCCTGATTCGTGACGGGAAGATAGCAGGGGTGGGCACCGACTTGAAAGTTCCCGAGGGCGTGACGGTGATTGACGCGAACGGTCAATACGTGATGCCCGGGATCATCGATTGCCACTCGCACATCGCTATAGACGGCGGTGTGAATGAAGGCAGCGTTTCCGTTTCGTCGATGGCAAACATCGCCGATGTTTTAGATCCTGAGGACATGAGTATTTACGATGACCTCGCCGGCGGAGTGACCGCGGCGAACATTCTGCACGGAAGCGCGAACGCGATCGGCGGGCAAACGGTGGTGATCAAGTTACGATGGGGCAAACCGGCCAGCCAATTGCCGTTCGAAGGCGCGCTGCCTGGAATTAAATTTGCGCTGGGCGAGAATCCCAAGCGCTCGAATTTCTCGCCGCCGCCCGGAGTGGAACCTCGATATCCCGCGACCCGGCTGGGCGTGGAAGAAACGATTCGCGAAGCTTTCATCGAAGCTCGTCAATACAAAAAGGAGTGGGACGACTACAACCAAAAGAAAGCAGCGGGGAACCAGAATCTAATTCCGCCGCGGCGGGATGAGAAGCTTGAGCCGCTGGTGGAAGTGCTCGAAGGAAAACGGTACGTGCACTCGCACTGCTACCGCGCGGACGAAATCCTGATGCTCATCCGGGTGGCAAATGAATTTGGATTCAAGATCCGTACCTTCCAGCACGTGTTGGAAGGCTACAAAATCGCAGATGAAATCGCGGCGTCCGGCGCCGGCGGCTCCACGTTTTCGGATTGGTGGGGTTACAAGATGGAGGCGTATGACGCGATTCCGTACAACGCTGCGCTGATGACCGACCGTGGCGTGATTGTTTCGGTCAACTCGGACGACGCCGAAGAAGCGCGTCACTTGAATCAGGAAGCGGCCAAGAGCATGAAATATGGCGGCCTGTCAGCCAACGATGCTCTAAAGTTGGTCACTTTGAATCCTGCAATCCAGCTGGGAATCGACAATCGCGTAGGCTCGATTGACGTAGGCAAGGACGCGGACCTCGCTATCTTCAATCACGATCCTTTGAGCGTGTACGCGGTGGTGCAGAAAACACTGATCGACGGCCGCGTTTATTTTGACCGGCAGCGCGATATTGATGCGCGTCCGGCGCTTGAAAAGGAAAAGCAAGACTTGCTGGCAAAGGAAAAGAAAGCTGCCGAAGAGAAAAAAGCGGAAGGAAAATCAGAAAGCAAGCCGGAGAAAAAGCCTGATGCCAAAAAGAAACAACCGCCGACCAGCCAAGGCAACGTAGGCAACATTGCCGGAGGTGGCCTGTGAGCAGAGCTATCAGCGTGAAGTCCTCGAGCTTGCAGCTAATTTCATTTTGTTTGGCGCTTTCGCTAGCGTTTCCTCTGTGGTCGCAACCGGCCGCGAATGTTTACGCTATCAAGGGCGCCAAGGTTTACACCTTGGCGGGGCCCGCGATTGAAAACGGCATTGTGGTGATTCGCGACGGAAAAATTGCAGCAGTTGGAGCGAATATCGCAGTTCCCGACGATGCGCAAGTGATCGATGCGGCAGGGCTGGAAGTTTATCCCGGAATGTTCGATCCAATCACGCAAATAGGGCTGAACGAGGTCGGTGCGGTTTCAGCGACGGTGGACACGCGTGAGCTCGGGGCGTTCAATCCTGAGCTGATCGCTGCGACGGCGGTGAACTCGGCGACTGCACACATTCCAGTGACACGCGCGAACGGGATAACGGAAGTGCTCGCGGTGCCGGGCATCGGCGGGTTCGATTCGGAAGGCGGCGGAGTGATCACCGGCCAGGCTTCGGCGTTCAATTTGGCCGGCTGGACAATGGACGAGATGCAAATCAAGCGTTCGGTGGCAATGGTGATTAATTGGCCGTCGATCCAGACGCGTTCGTTCGATTTTTCAACGTTCAGCTTCAAGGAAAAACCGTACACCGAAGCGAAAAAAGAATACGACAAGTCGGTGACCGAACTAAGTGACTGGCTGGTGCGCGCGCGGCACTACGCGCAGGCGAAAGAGAAAGGTTCGCCGGATCTTTTTGTGCGCGATTTGAAGCTGGAGGCGCTTGTGCCGGTGGTGGAAGGAAAACTTCCGGTACTGATGGTGGCGGATGATGCGCGAGACATTCGCAACGCGGTGGATTTCTGCGCGAAGCAAAATCTGAAAATGATTCTAGCGTCCGGCGCAGAGAGTTGGAAAGTGAAGGACCTGCTGAAGGAAAAGAAGATCCCGGTGATTCTGGGTCCTACGGAGCGGCTTCCCGAACGAGAGGACGTTCCGTACGACAAGCCAATGACCCAGCCGGCCGAATTAAACGCAGCTGGAATTCCATTTGCGTTTTCGAGTTTTGGCACATCTTTCTCGCGCAGGCTTCCGCAGTATGCCGGAACGGCGGTCGGTTATGGTTTGCCGCATGACGAAGCTCTGAAATCCGTAATGTTGAATGCCGCGCAAATCCTGGGACTTGGAGATCAAGTGGGCGCTCTGGAGCCGGGAAAGTTGGCAAACATTATTGTGACGAGCGGCGACCCGCTGGAAATTCAAACCCAAGTGCGCTACCTCTTCATCAAAGGACAGCTCACCAGCACGGATAATCGCCATCGCGATCTCTACGAGGAGTATCGCAAACGTCCTGTGCCGCCTCGTTAGTTCCGCCAGTGCTAGGTTTGTGGGCACGCCCCCCGGGCGAAATGAAGTTACGGGTGTGCCAGATCTAGTCCTTTCCACCGCAGTTCGGTCAATTTCATTGGCCCAAACCCTCGACGGTCACCTGGGACCCGGCGTGTCCAAAAAGTTCACCCTGAGTACCTTCGTACCATTGCCGCACCTAACGACACCCCTAAAAAATGCTTATATCAGAAGAACCACACCTTCTGGGGGGACGGCGTAGCGCCGGTATAACAATGGCACCACTAACGAAGGACACTTCAGAAGTGACAAATTCAGCTGTGGAAGCCGGCAGCTCGAATCGCGGCACTCCGGCGAAGGCGAGCCCGGCTGGGCACCTGCGGTCCGACGCTGTGTCCCTGGAAGTTCCGGTCAAAGTGCACGGCTCCCGCGTGACTGAAGTGGTGCGTGAAATCACGCCGCACACCGAACCGTTCGAGGAACAAACGAGCACGATGATCGTGTTCCCTCAGGGCGCGGTGATTCGAATGTCCACGTCCGTCAACGTGGGTCAAATGCTGGTCGTGACCAACTTGAAATCGCGTCAAGATGCGATTTGCCGCGTGGTGAAGGTCCGCACATTTTCGAATTTGCAGGGCTACGTCGAAGTTGAATTCACGCACAAACAGCCCGGGTATTGGAGCGTTTACTTTCCTTCCGAAGGACCCGCAACTGCAAACAAACCAGCGCAACCGGCCGCACCAGCACCGGCGGTGCCTGTCGTCAAGCAGGCGCCCACTGCGTCGGCTTCGGATATTTCCTGGGCGCCTGCACCTGCTCCCGCGGTCACGGAAAAACCGGCCGAAGCAACGTCGTTTTCGCCAGCCATCAAACCGGCAGTTGCTGATCCGCAGATTGATTCGCCAACTAAACCCGAACCGTCTTTCATTTCGATTGGTCTGCAGGAACAAGTGCAGCCTGCAGCGTCCACGATCACGCCCGCGCCGCCAGCGCCCATCGCACCGAGTTTTGAAACTCTGAAGAAAGCGCCGGCTCCGGAAAAAGCCAATGAGGGCAATGTAATTAATTTTCCGTCGGCTTCCGTTGTGGCGCATCCCTCGGCCATTTCACACCCGGATTCGCATGCGCCAGCGCCGGCACTATCGTCAATGCAGGAAGTCCATGTCGGCTCCGCGGGCTCTGCTGAGCTCGCAGCCACGATGTCCGACGAAAGTGTGCGTAGTTCATTCGGAAGTCTCTCCGGCGGCGCAACTCTTAGCGCCCAGCGTCCCGGATCCGCTGCAGCATCTGACGATGCATTGGATTCCTACACCGGGGCTTCGGCCAAATCAAAAACGCCAGCAGGGCAGAACTGGATTTTGATAGCCGCGGTCATAACCTTGTTGTTTATTGCAGTAGGCGCCGGCGTCTTCTACATTCGAACGCAGTCTGCGAGCGGAAACAGCGCAAAATCAAACTCGCGGGCACTCACTCAACCGCCGGCCGCAGCCAATTTGAATGCCCCCAAAACACCGGAAGTGAGTGCGGCACCTCAGGTCTCTAATCCGACTCGCGCCGCGATAGCAAACCCAGCTCCTTCTATAATCGTCAATGGAAGTGCTCCGGCTGAAAAACACGATTCACCGGTTTCTGCAAACCGGCCCGGAACCCCCGCAAAGCAGGACGCACCGCATGTCACGCCGGATATGATGAACGCAACTTTGAATTCCCATCCGGTGAGTTCGCAACGGACCGGCGGCGAAGAAGCGGATGCCGCGCCGTCGCTCGACGCAGCAGCGGAGCCAGCAGCGTCCGCGAGCGGCGCACTCCCTGGAGTTATCGGTTCATCCGATGTCGCGTCGCCTCCCGCGCCGGAGATCAAGCCGGATGGCCCGGTGAAAGTCGGCGGACTCGTGAAGGAACCCAAGCTCATTTTCTCCACTCTTCCGATTTATCCTGCCGCTGCCAAGAATTCCAACATTGAAGGCGACGTTGTCATCCGGGCAACAATTGACAAAACCGGACGCGTAACCCATACGGAAGCGATTTCGGGACCTGCGATGTTGCGGCAATCCGCCCTGGACGCCCTCGGCCGATGGAAGTATGAGCCGTCGAAACTCGATGGACAACCGGTATCCGTACAGATGCTCGTGACAATCAAGTTCCACCGATAGTTTCGATCCTCAGCATTTCTGCCTAAGGAGTAAACCGAAGCGGGATCGCTCCCGAGCGCCGCTTCTTTTCGATCGTCCACGCATCGAATATAGTATCGTTACGTTTGCAATCGAATTCAGTGCATGCCGAGGTGATAGATGCGCGAAGCAGTAATTGTCAGTTCCGTGAGAACTCCAGTGGGCAAAGCTTCCAAGGGAGTGCTGCGTGCCACGCGTCCTGATGATCTGGCTGCGGTGGTGATCAAAGAAGCAATCGCGCGGGCCGGCGGGCTGGACCCGAAAGAGATTGAAGATGTCATCCTGGGCTGCGCGATGCCCGAAGCTGAGCAAGGAATGAATGTGGCGCGGATCGCGTCGTTGCGCGCCGGCTTGCCTGTGGAAACTTCCGCCATGACGATTAATCGCTTTTGTTCGTCTGGACTTCAGGCGATTGCACTGGCTGCGGAGCGCATCATGGCAGGGCAGGGAGATGTTGCGGTGGCCGGCGGCACTGAATCCATGAGCATGGTTCCGATGGGTGGAAACAAAATTTCGCCAAATCCTTCGCTGATGGACAGTTATCCGGATGCTTATCTGGGTATGGGGCTCACTGCCGAAAATCTCGCCAAGAAATACGGCATCACGCGGGAGCAGTCCGATGAGTTTTCTTTCGCTAGCCATCAGAAAGCTATCGCTGCCATCGCCGCAGGGAAATTCAAGGAAGAAATCGTGCCGGTGGAAGTGAATTACGTCAGTTTCGAGAGCAACGGAAACGGGAACTCGAACGGAACGAAGGCGAAAAACGTAAAGATTAATTTCGATACAGATGAAGGTCCGCGGAGCGATACCTCCGTTGAGGTGCTCGGAAAGCTGAAGCCTGCGTTCCACGCACGCGGAGTCGTGACTGCGGGGAACAGCTCGCAGATGAGTGACGGCGCGGCAGCGGCCGTGGTCATGAGCGCCGAGCGAGCACGAGCGCTTGGATTGAAACCCCTCGCGCGGTTCCTGGCATTTGCAACCGCGGGATGCCTTCCGGAAGAGATGGGCGTCGGCCCCGTGTATGCAATTCCGAAAGCGCTGAAGATTGCAGGTCTGACGATCGATCAAATTGATGTGATTGAATTAAACGAGGCGTTCGCAGCGCAGTCGTTGGCGGTGATCAAACTTGCCGGTTTGGATCCCGCGCGCGTCAACGTGAACGGCGGCGCGATAGCGCTGGGCCATCCGCTAGGCTGCACCGGCGCGAAGCTGACGGCCACGATTCTGCGTGAACTGGATCGCCGCAAAGGACGCTACGGCATGGTAACCATGTGCGTGGGCGGCGGCATGGGCGCGGCTGGAATTTTCGAGCGCCTCTCGTAAGGATACCGGCTCACTCGCGCTTTGCCGGTTTGAAAAGCCCAACCGTATTTCCTTCGGGATCCTGCATCCAGGCAAATTTACCTGTGGGTATGTCCATCGGAGGTACGAGCACCTTTCCTCCCAACCCTTTTGCCTTGTCCAGACAGGCTTGTACATCGTCCACACGGACATAGAAGATCGTGTAGTGATGGGGTTCGTGGCCGAGCGCGGTGATGTGGCCGGCGACCGGTTCTCCGGTCTGGATCATCACGGCTGGGCCCATTGGCTCAAACTTCCAGTCAAACAAGCTGGAGTAAAAATCCTGGGTCTTCTTGGTGTCGCGGCATCCGATTTCAAAGTGGACCACTGGATTTCCCATGTGTCTCCTTTGCTGAAGTAAGAATGTTCTTCGTTATTTCGTTTTACCGGGTATTTGAACGCGAAGCACGCGAGCGAGCTTCGATAATCGAGGAATATAACTGCGGAAAGCTTCATTCTGCAACGGGCATTTGGCTATAGCGATCGAAGGTCACAAAACTTCTGTTTTGTCGTAGAATCAAGGCATCGTTCGGTCTTTTGACGGAGGACAGCATCATGGCCACTACCTCGGTTTCGGCGGCGCTGAATCGCGGCGGCGCATTCTTGATTACATCCTGCCTGCCCGAAGATATTTTTACTCCGGCAGACGTTTCTGACGATCAACGCCTGGTCGGCCAAACTGCCGAAGAGTTCGTACAGAAAGAAGTTGTGCCGGAAATATCCGCGCTGGAACAGCACAAAGAAGGGCTGATGGCGCAGATGCTGAAAAAGGCGGGCGAAATCGGCCTGCTGGGCGGCGCGATTCCCGAAGAGTACGGTGGTGCAGGCCTCGACAAAGTATCCTCCACGGTCCTCGCGGAAAAACTTGCAGCTTACGGTTCCTTCGCCGTTTCGTGCGGAGGCCACTCGAGTATCGGGACGATCCCAATTGTGTACTTTGGTACCGAAGCGCAGAAGAAGAAATACCTCCCGAGAATAGCGACCGGCGAGCTGCTCTCCTGCTATTGCCTCTCCGAAGCGCAGGCCGGATCGGATTCGCTCGCAGCACGCACGCGCGCGGTGCTTTCTCCGGATGGCAAGAACTGGATACTGAACGGGCAAAAGATGTGGATAACGAATGGCGGCTTCGCCGATGTCTACATCGTATTCGCAAAGATTGACGGAGAAAAATTCTCCTGCTTCATCGTGGAACGCGGAGCCCCCGGTTTTTCGGTGGGAGCGGAAGAAAAGAAAATGGGCATCCGCGGCAGCTCTACTGTGCCGATATTTTTCGAAAACACTCCGGTTCCCAAAGAGAATCTTCTGCACGAAGCGGGACGCGGCCATATCGTTGCATTCAACACACTGAACGTGGGTCGTTTTTCGCTGGGCGCCTCCTGCCTCGGCGGATCGAAGAAAGTGCTGGAAGCTTCTTCGAAATATTCCAAGGAACGAACAGCGTTTGGCAAACGGCTGTGCGACTTCGGCCTGATCAAGGCGAAGCTCGGAGAAATGGCGATTCGGTTATACGCCCTGGAGTCCATGATGTACCGGTCCGCGGGGATGGTGGAAGCCGCCGTCGCAAACCCGAACTCTGGCACGGACAAAACGCAGCAGGCTATGCAGGTCCTCGAGGAATACGCGATCGAAAGTTCCATAAGCAAAGTGGTCGGCAGCGAGACGCTGGACTTCTGCGTCGATGAGGGCGTTCAAATCTTCGGGGGCTATGGCTTTCACGAAGACTACCCGGTGGCACGCGCTTACCGTGACAGCCGCGTGAACCGAATCTTCGAAGGGACGAACGAAATCAATCGCATGCTCATCATTCAAATGCTGATGAAGCGTTCGATGGCGGGCATTTTGCCTTTGATTCCCGCGGCGATGAAGCTGGCGGACGAAGTGCTGGCAGGTCCGTCGTATGAGGAGTCTGAAAGCGGAGCTTTTGCTGAAGAAGAGCGCTCACTGGCGCAGGCGAAGAAAATTTTCCTTCTTGCCGCGGGAACAGCGGTGCAGAAATTCCGCGAAAAACTTGCCGACGAGCAGGAAGTGATGGCGGCGCTGGCCAATGTGGTGATGGATGTGTATGCCATGGAATCTTCGCTCCGCAGGGCGCAGAAGGCGTCGGCAGCGCGAGGAGAATCCGCGAGCGTTATGTGCGACGCAGCCCGAGCGTTTATATATGACGCGATGGACCGCGTCGAGAAACAAGCTCGCACAGCACTAGCCGCGACGGTCGCCGGTGACACGCTGATAACACAGCTCGCGGTGCTGCGGCGTTTCGCAAAGCATGCTCCTATCGACACGATCGCGTTAAGAGCGCGTGTTGCGGCCGCGGTGCTGGCACAGGATCGCTATCCGTTCGAAGGGCGTTAAGCCTGAAAAAACTGATTCGCTTCAGGCGAAACAAAACGCAAGTGAAATAGCCTGTAGCCGAAAAGGGGCAACAAAAAACGTCCGCGTAGGCGACCTTGTATCAAATCCGCACTAGTTCGAGTTACGGAAACCCTTTTCTCTTTTCCCTCGATTTGGCTTCCTGATTCCCCGACACTGGCGGGTTTTCAACGAGTTATGGGGTGTTCGTTTTGGTCTTCTGCTTGCTTCTACACGAATGAGGCAAACGAGGGCTAATGAAAATCATCCTGGAAAGACTGAATGCATTTGCAGTCGGGGCTATCGAAAAGGCGAAACTGCGCAAGTGGCTGCTAGTTGCGATCGGAATTTTCTTCTTCTTGCAAATCTATTTCGTGCGCGAATTGCTCGCTGCTGAGCTGTTGTTCGGTGTTGCGTTTGGCGCGCTGCTGGTTATTGGCGGAACCGCTTATCTTCTGGGAGCAATCGGTGAGCGAGGGTTGGATTTGACGGAAGCAGGAATTCGCGTGGTCGCGCGTTCGGCGCGCCGGGGATACAACATGGTGGACGAGCTCAGTAGAAAGTCGTTCCGCCATCCACGGTCAGAGTCTGCCCAGTAATCTCGCTCGATTAGTTCGACACTAGAAGCAGGGCCGCGGATGCAATTTCATCCACCGTCTGCGGCCTGTCCTGCGGGTTACCTCGCAAGGTCTGCCCAACTAGCCGTTCGCCGCCGGAGTGAAAATACCCGGCAAGTCCTCATCGCAATTCTAGCGACATTTTGGTCTCCGGCACCTTCCCTGGGCTAGGAGCGTTTCATCCTTTCCAACTATATGGATTAATTGGACATTTTGGCGTTGGAGGCCTGGCCGGGCTTCGACCATCCATGAGGAACTCGGCGAAGGAACGAAGTGGAAGGGAAAGGCCAGTTCAGGTAAAATAAGACTCTTTGCGGAGAGTGAATTGACCTTAACGAATATACAAGGCACAACGAACGGGGGCAAGACGCTGGTGCGCGTCCGGCCGCGCGGATTCTGTGCGGGCGTGGTTCGCGCAGTGGACATCGTAGAGCTCGCGCTCGAAGCTTACGGACGCCCGGTTTACGTTCATCATGAAATCGTTCATAACCGCTATGTGGTGGATCAGCTGCGGCGCCGCGGCGCAATCTTCGTGGAATCGATTGATGAAGTTCCGGTCGGCGCTGTGCTTGTTTTCAGCGCTCACGGGGTGCCACCGCGGGTCCGCACGGAAGCGCAGGAGCGGCAGTTGCGCGTCATTGATGCCACTTGCCCGCTGGTGACGAAGGTGCACTTGGAAGCTCTTAAATTTGCGCGCGAAGGGCGCACGCTGATTCTGATCGGCCATCGCGATCATCAGGAAATCGTCGGAACGTCGGGAGAAGCTCCGGAGCAGACCCTGGTTGTGGGCAGCGTCGAGGAAGTGGACCGACTCGAAGTACAGGACCCGAATCGCCTGGCATTCCTTACGCAGACGACCCTGTCGCTCTACGACACGCAGGAAATAGTTGCGCGCCTGCGCCAGCGGTTCCCGGCTATCGTCGGACCGGCTTCGGACGACATCTGCTACGCGACGCAAAATCGTCAAGAAGCAGTAGAAGCGTTGACGCGCGAAGTGGAGCTGATATTCGTGGTCGGCTCGGCGAACAGCTCGAACTCGAACCGGCTTGTGGAAGTGGCGAAGCGCGCGGGCGTAGCGGCGCGTTTGATCGAAGATTCAAACGATATAGACGCTTCCTGGCTCACAGGAGTGACGACTCTGGGATTGACGGCCGGCGCGTCGGCACCGGAGATTCTGGTGGAGCAAGTGAGCCAGCGGCTCTCGAATTTCGGATTTACGAATCACCGCGATCTCGACCTAATTCGCGAAGACGTGCGCTTTACGCTGCCGCCGGAACTTGCAGCGCGGCAGAATCCGGTGGCGCAGTAATCCGTCGACGGTCGGATGCCGGCAAGAAAAGTTTAAGGAGCTCTTGAGTGGCGGTTAAAGTAGTCCGCCAGCCGAATAAGATCGCACTCCTCGGCGCGCCCACAAGCGCGGCCGCAATGTCGCTTGGGCACGAGGGAGGGCCTGCTGCATTGCGTGCAGCGGGATTAATCGAGAAACTAAACTCGATTGGTTACGCGGTAAGTGATCTTGGCGATGATCCTGCCCAGCAATACAAACCCGACAACGACAGTCCCCGTGCACGTAATCTTCCGAGAGTACTTGCCGCAATCGAAGCGCTGAAGCCGCGCGTCGAGCTGGCCGTTAAATCCGGCGCGCTTCCACTGATTTTAGGAGGGGATTGCTCTATCGCGCTGGCCGCAGTAGCAGGCGTGCGCCGCTATTTCCGCCATGTGGGCATGATTTATATGGACCGCGATGCCGATTTGAACACGCCGGCAACGACGTCATCCGGCTGCCTAGATGGCATGGTTGTTTCGCATTTAACTGCCCGCGGCGCTCCGGAGCTTGTGCGATTTTGGGGTGAACCACCGCTCGTGCGCGAGCCAGACCTCGCGCTGTTTGGAGTGGAGCGTCTCGATCCGGCTGAAGAGCAGTTGCTGAAGCAATCACCGCTCCGGCGATACCTGGCGAAAGACGTGAAGCGCATGGGCGCGAAGGCGGCGGCACAAGAAGCGGTCGATCGAATTCGCGGAAATGGCTACGAATTCTTGTTGCACTTCGATGTGGACGTGATCGCAGACTTTCAGGCGACAAATTATCCCGGCGCCGGCGGCTTGACTATCGAAGAGGTTCGCGAGGCTCTTCTAGTGTTCCTGCAGCAGAAGCATCTTGCGGCGATGGAAGTAACTGCTTACAACCCGGCAAAAGATTCGGACGGGCGCGGCGCGAAATTGATTATCGATTTGTTGGCTGAAGTGCTTGGCGCGAGGCTGGACGCGTTGAATGCGGTGGCAGCGTCAACACTCGTTCCTGAGCTTTCCAGCACAAGCGCGTCCGCACCAAAATCTTCTGCGGAAAGTGCCGCGCCCGCCCACGGAATCGCCGAGCCAGTCCTGACCTCTGCAAAGGCGGGAGAGGCCTGGTCCTCTGATTCGCTCGACACCGAGAACGAGCCGGATTCCGGCGAATCCGATTCCGGCGGCCACGACGTTGGGCGAGCGGCATCTTCCGGCGAATCGGATGGATCGGCTTCCTGAACGTATCGCATACCAGTAAATCGAACTTGATATTCCACAATCCCAGTCCATGACATTCCAGCCCGCTGTGATTATTTTCGACGTGGACGGCGTTTTGGTGGACACGCGAGGCTCGTTTCAACGCACAACGCTTGAAACTGTGAAATTCTTTGTGGGCAAGAGGGTCACTCGCCGGGAACTCCATCGCTGGAAAAATCGACCGGGCTTCAATGACGACTGGAAACTGTCCACAGCTTGGGTAAATGCGCTCGGAAAGAAGATCGAATACGACGAAGTGAAGGGCAAGTTTGTCGAAATTTACTGGGGTAAAAACGGCAAAGGAAATGTGACGCGAGAAAAATGGCTGCTGCCGGCTGCGAATTTGCGGCGCCTTTCAAGACTTGCGGAGCTCTATATCTTCACCGGCCGGATCCGACGGGAGCTTGATTACACCTTGGATCGCTGCAGATGCCGGTTTTTTTTCCACGGGATAGTCAGCGTAGAAAATGTGAAGCGGCCAAAGCCGGCTCCGGACGGTCTACTGCAGATTTTGAATGGCCGCGATCCGGGGAACGCGCTGTACGTGGGCGACAATGTGGATGATGCCCTCGCCGCTCAGGCTGCGAAAATGCCGTTCGTGGGTATCCTCCCGCGACGGAGCGAAGAACGCCGACAGCGTGGTACTCGGCTCCGTGGGCTGGGAGCCCTAACTATCTTGAGTGATATCAAAGAGTTAGAGGGTTGGTTGAAAAGACGGCGCGGGCGCTAAGTTCTTCCTATTACCTCTCACCTACGATATTTATAGCCCAACGGTTAGTACTAATCACGACACCCGTACCATTGCAGCGCCAGTCCCTAACCTACATACTTTACTGTAGAGGCGGGGTTCTAGCCCCACATCTATGGCCACAAATTCCAACACTCGGCCCGCAGCGGCCCGCGCTTTCGTGCGTAGCCTTAACATTTTGTTGAAATTCGCGCGGATGTACGATTTTGGTCACCCGCGCACGGTAAAGCAGTTCGAAACCGGTTGGAGCGAGCTGCGCACCGCGCTCGGCTCAGGCTCCGAGAATGAAGCCGGCGTTCTGCTGGGCGTGTCAGGAGATCAACTTCTGCTCGATGGCACACCATTGGAGTCGGCAGCGGCGGAGAAGAGTTTTGCAAAGATGCTTTCATCCGCGGGCATCGCCAGCATTCACTTTTCCCCTAAGGTGACACAAGCAAGTCTGGCAAGGTTCGTGCGTGCTTTTCCCACCGGCACTGGCGCAAAGCCGGTGCAACTAGCCGAACAATTGAAGACGGCGTTGCAAGGCGATCCGCACATCCACGTGAACGAAGTGTGTTTTGTGCCGGCCGACTCCGCAGTCGCCAAATCCACAATTGCGGCGCAACTTGCTGCGCGCACGCTGGGTTTAAACTCCGAAAAATCCGACGAACTCTTCAACGATCCCGAGAGACTTTTGCAATTGATCATTGCCGCGGAAGGAACAAAAGGGTCTGGGAGCGGGCCGAGGGCCGGCGGCCTGGGCGGGGACGGTTCCGGCGACGGCAATGGCGGTAGCGGATCAGGCGGAGACGGCAGCGGCGGCAGTGGTTCAGGCAATGGCGGTGGAAGCGGAGATGGGAACGGCGGCGGCTCCGGAAATGGTTTCGAGGGGTCCGGTTCCGGTCGCGGCGGCGGTTCCGAGTCGCGAGGAGGAGATGGGCGAGGCACGGGCGGACATGGCGGCGGTCCCGGATATTACGCGGGCGACTCGTCGGAAATAATTCGTGGGATTCCCGCAGGAGACGGCGAGCCGGGTGCTGATGGTGTTCGCATGTCAGGTCCGGTTAGTTCCGTAGGCGGTTCGGAAGGCGGAACCGGCAGCGGCGGATCGTCTGGCGCCGGAACGTGGAACATTGTCGGCGGCGATGGCGGTGGAGCAGCTTTGGAACCGGACGCCGGCGGCTTTTGGTTCAACAAGGACGGTTCGAAGCAATCGTCAAGCGAGGGACAAGGGTCGGGAACGCGCATCAGCGGTGGAGTTCCTGTTCACGGATCAAATTTAGCAAGCGAAAGCCGCTCCAGCGACTTCGGCACTTGGAATATTGTTGGAGGCAGCGAAGAGGGCGCTCCTCTTGATCCCAATGCCGGCGGGTTCTGGCTCAAGAAAGAAAATTCCACGGAATCCGGATCGAATGCGCGTGGCCTCAGCGGGGAAGCAATCCCAGTAGCTCCGGGACATGCTGCGCGGGGCGGAGGTGACATCGGTTCGACGCGCGGCGCAGGTTCTGGCGGAGCAGGCTCCGGGCCCGGCGGGCCAGGCCGAAGCGATAGAAGCAGTGGATTGGGTTCTTCGCCTTCCGCTTCTGGTGGCAGCAATCCAGCGGGACAGAGCGGAGGCGGGAACCGTGGCGCGGGTACCAGAAACACAGGTGGATCCGGCCCAAACATTTGGAAAGTGCCCGAATCAGGCAGCTCGGAACCGGGCGAGGTGAGCCGTTGGGGAAACGCAACGGCTGGAATTCGCGGCAGCCGTTCCGCGCGCGGTGCCGCCGGTTCAATGGCCGTAGAAACCGGGCTCATGACTTTGCATGAAGATGAATTAAAAGGAATTTTGCAGGTTCTTGCACAGATTGCCCGGACGACGGACTCATCCAAAGACAGAATTGATCCGGCTTCTTTTCAATCGCGACTATCCACGCTGCCGCGGCGCGCTCGCTTTACGGTGAGCCAAGCGTTGTCGGCGCTGGCTGCGCAAGCGCCATCGGAAACGTCGGACAAACCGACGCTCATGAAGCTTGCGGAACACATCGCCGTCCGTTTCGCGCTGGAAAGTTACGAGAAAGGGGACATCGAAGTAAACGCGGTGCGTCAAGTGTTAGACGAAATGAGCCTGGAGCTGGACGGCTTGCGAAAGATTCTGGGCGTGTATGAAGAAAAGATGAGTCGCCACGGAATCGAAGTGCAGTCTCACGTGGACCTTCTGGCTCAGCAGTTTTGGGCTCAGGTGGGAGATGAGAAGAAGAAAGCCGTGCTCGAGTCTCCCGAGGCCTGGTGCGTTCCTCCTGCGAAGATCCGGGAATACGTGGAAGGATTGACGGAACGCGGCGAAAAGGAAGCGGCAGAGAATACTCTGCGCAATTATGCGAATTGCATCACGAACAAGTCTCCCGAGCAGCGACGCCAAACTTCCATGGGTCTTTCCGAACTGGCAGGACTTTACGCGAAGAGTGATGAACGGCTGCTGGTAGAGACAATCCGCAAGGTGGGCGTTCAACTCGCCGAAGAGCGGGATTCCGAACTGCAAAGCCTAGTAGGCGCGGCATTCGTTCGCCTGTCACAGGAAGCGGCGAATAAGCGATCGTACCCGGCGATCCAGCGCGCGGTCGAATTAGTGGAATATGTGGAAACCGAGCGGCCCGGTCTGGGGAACAATCTGCGTCCGAGGATTGCAATTGAGAACCGCTTGCCGGAGTTCATCGAAGAAGCGCTGAAAGCGGGCAACGTTCCGAGCGGGTTGGCGGATCTTCTGCGACGCATGCCGGCACCCGCATCCGAGCACTTGGCTGGCCGGTTCAGCCGTTCCGGTTTTCGCGAAGATTGCGATTTATTGATTTCAATGATGGAAGTGCTGGGGCCGGAAGGACTGCAGCATTTACGTGAACAACTTCGCAAGGGCGGCGCCGTAGAAGTGACTGAAGCGATCGGCATTCTGACGCGTATGGACGCGGACCTGGTAGTGGAAGTGCTTCCAGGACGAATGTCCGAGTGGAAACGCACGACTCACGACAGAGTGGTGCGGCAGATTTCTTCCAGCGGCGGGTCTGAGAGAGGCCGCTTGCTGCTGACGATATTCGATAGCCTTGACGCGCTGATCCGCCCGCTTGCGATCGATGAGATTGGGATGAGCGGAGAGCAGGGGTCGGACATGCGTTTATTGCGTCTGGCTGAAGGCGATTTGCCAAAAGACGGCACGGGATACCTGCGGTTAAAAGCGATTGAAGCGCTTGGCCGACTTCGCACCGGGGGTGCGGAAGTTGTGCTGCGAAAAATCGCGGAGGCCCGCAAGGCATTTCGCTGGGCTAATCCGAGCGAATTGAGACTCGTGGCGGCACAAGCGATGGAGAAGATTGACCCTGAATGGATACGCAATTTCGTTCCACGAAGCGGTCTAAGTGTTGCGGAACTTTCGATTGAGCCGCTCGACGCGGATCCAAATTCTTCGGCAATACGGCAACGGCGCTACCCGCGCTTGCGGCTGGAACACGCCGTGTCGGGCATGACCACGAATCTGAAGGAAAATTGCAGGTTGGATATTCCGGAACTGACTTTGGGCGGCGGTGTTGCAATTTGCGACCAGAGTTTGCATCCTGGCAGCCTGGTAAACATGAAACTGAACACCGGACAAAAGCCGGTGAAAGCGCAAACCATCGTTCGCGATGCGAACACGCAGGCGCGCGCGTTCGAGGTGGTGGAAATGGACCTCGAGGAGCGAGCCAAGCTGCGCAGGTTGCTGGTTGCGCTGGGAAACATTCAAAAACAATCGACGCCGAAGGATCGCAGCCGGCGCGGTACGCGTGCGATCATCATTAGTCAGACCTAAGAACGTTTCGCAAACTCCTGCCGCCATCTTCCATGTTGCGATGATCGAAGTGAGGACGTAGCTTTTCGTTCATTCGAAGAGATCCGAGCCGCAGAGCGGCGACGACTAATGCACCGATAGTGGCAGCGCACAGCAAAAAAGCCGGTGTGAAATCGCTTCTAAGAACAAGCCATGCAATGATGCACATCCCCGTGGTCAGTCCATAGGTTGTCAGAGCTACATTTCTGGGCGACCAGTTCAGCCCCAACAATAAATCGTAAGGAATTACCTTTTTCGCATTTTCGACAAGTTGGGAGTTTCTTCTCGCGTCGAGCTAGTGCTTTATTGCTTGCAGGAAAGACCTAGCGGCGCGGCCGATTCCTAGCCTGTCGCGATTCGCACATCACGTGAATTGAGAATACGGCCCACGAAGAAAACATTCCAATTCCTGTTTATCGGCTTGTTGTGTATCGGGACCCGTGCGCAAACCGGCAAAGCTCGCGCGCCGGTGCCGATTTTTGAGGAAATAGCGGCGCGTGCCGGCCTCACCATTTCCCACATCTCCTCGCCCGACAAGAAGTACATCGTCGAATCTATGAGCGGTGGCGTCGGCTTTATTGATTGCGATAACAGCGGCACCCTCTCGGCATTGGTCGTCAACGGCTCGACCGTCGATCGCTACAGACAGGGCGGCGACCCGATGATCACGCTCTACCGCCAATCCGCCCCATTGAAATTTGAGGATGTCACGAAACAAGCCGGGCTCACCCGCAAGGGCTGGGGCATGGGAGTTGCCGTCGCCGATTTCGACAACGATGGATTGCCCGACATATTCGTCACCGGCTACGGCGGCAATGCGCTCTACCGTAACCGTGGCAATTGCACTTTTGAAGATGTCACCGACAAAGCCGGCGTCCGCGGAAGCGGCTTCATGACCGGCGCCGCGTGGGCGGACTACGATAAAGACGGCTTCGTCGATATTTTCGTCGCGCGGTACGTTCACGTGGACCTCGCCAACGTCGCTGCATTCGGCTCCTGCAAATTCCGCGGCATCGTCGTGCAGTGCGGCCCCTGGGGCATGGTGGGCGAAACCGACTTGCTCTATCACAACCGCGGCGACGGAACATTCGAAGAAGTCTCGCAGAAAGCCGGGGTGCACGATTCCAACGCTTACTACGGTCTCGGGGTAGTTTGGGGTGACTATGACAATGACGGCTGGCCGGATCTCTATGTCGCTAACGATACCGGCCCCAATTATCTTTACCACAACAATCACAACGGCACGTTTACCGACGTCGGCATGCAAAGCGGCACGGCTCTAAGCGCCGAAGGAGACGCCGAAGGCTCGATGGGCGTGGACTTCGGCGATTACGATCACGATGGCCGGCTGGACATCTTCGTCACCAACTTCATGGACCAAGGGGACAGCCTCTACCACAATCTCGGCGCCACAGGCTTTGACGACGTCAGTTGGAAAGCAGGGGTGGCTACTACCAGCTATCCCTATGTGAAATGGGGTACGGGGTTTTTCGATTTCGACAACGATGGATGGGTCGATCTTTTCGTCGCCAGCGGGCACGTTTACCCGCAGATGGACTCGCTGGATTCCGGCCCGCGCTATCGCGAGCCGCTGATGCTGCAGATGAATCATCAGGACGGCACGTTCACGGATTCCGCTGCAGCCGCCGGGCTCAATGCGATTCCGCTTGCTTCGCGTCGTGGCGCGGCATTCGGCGACGTCAATAACGATGGAAACATCGATATCCTGCTTTTGAATGTGGGAGAGCCGCCCTCGCTACTGCTGAATCATGGCGTCGCGGGAAATCACCGCGTTCTCTTCAAGCTCATCGGCACGAAGAGCAACCGCGCTGCGATTGGCGCGCGGGTCACCGTGCGCGCGGGCAAGCTCGTGCAGTTCAACGAAGTCCGCGGCGGCGCAAGCTATCTCTCGCAGAACGACTTGCGCCTGCATTTTGGGTTAGGCAAGGAATCAAACCTGGATTCCGTGGAAGTTCAATGGCCCAGCGGCTTGGTCGAAAAGTTCCAGAATGTAGCGCCGGACAACATTTACACGCTGGTTGAAGGGAAGGGAATCCGCGATACGAAACCCCTGCCGGCTCCCTGAAATATTTCTGCCTGCCTTATTCCGAAGATCAGTTAGAAGGATTCCTCGTAGACTATAAGTTCGCACCCAATAAAAAAGGGCGCCGCGTTTCTCGGGGCGCCCTCGAACAGCCCGTGTAAAGTCTTTTGTGCCTAGAACAGCAGCTTCAACCCAAGCTGGAGAATCCGGGGATTGTGCGCCCCCTCCGGCTGCAGGAATCCGCTTCCAAGACACGCAGAATACGCAGCGGAATTGCTCGGGCCTCCATAGCAGGAGATCGTATTGTACGCGTCACCACCGCTTCCCGTCGTACTTGCCGTGCCGTTGTTGCTCGCCCATTGCGTGTGGTTGAAGATATTGAATGCTTCGACGCGGAATTGCATGGAAATGGATTCGTGAATCGGAAAGTTCTTGAACATCGCCATGTCAAAGTTCAATCGGCTGGGATTATTCAGCAGGTTTCTGCCGGAGTCTCCGAAGGTCAAGCCGGTCGGGGCTTCAAATGCTGCGGGGTTGAAGAGCAGGGGGCCCGTCCCCGGAACCAGCGCTGCAATTGCGGCCGCCGAAGGTTTGCTGTAGGGATTCACACCGGGAACCAGGTCAGCGTAAGAGCCGTTAGTTCCCACACCGTTTGCTACTCCAGCATTGTCGCCGAAAACGCCATTCAACACGCTGAAGGGCTGCCCGGTATTGAACGAGGTTATCCCGGAATACTGCCACCCTGACAACGCGACCTTCTTCCATCCGCTCGCCCAGTGCGAAGGGAGGCTATACACGTAGCTGAACGTCAGAATGTGGCGTTCATCGAAGTTTGAGCTCGCTCGGTTCGCGGCCAAGTCGTAGGAATTTACAAAGTTCTGGTCGGCCAAGTCGGAGGCATCGTCGATCGAATGGCTGTAGGTGTAGGACAACGACACCACCAACGGCGCAATCGTCCGCCGGATGGAAACTTGCAGCGAGTTGTAGTTCGAATCCGCCCCGTAGTACTTGCGAGTGATCGTTCCATAACCAACAAAAGGACGGAATGGCGACGGATCGTTTCCGCAGGCGGTCCCCAGATTAATGGCAGCCTGCCCCGTTAGAGCGATGCCATTCACCGCGAGGGCGTTACAGTCTGTGTTTATCACTTGTCCAGTACTGTTCTGTGTGACAATTGGTTCGCCGGGATTGTAAGGATTTTGAGACGCTGCGGTCGGTTGCAACTGGTTCTGGTCCACGTTCAATGCCAGATGGGTTCCTTTGCTGCCCACATATCCGACCTGCAGGACGGTGTTCTTGAACACTTCCCGTTCGATACTCAGATTCCACTGCTGCATATACGGCCATACGGCATGGGTAGGAATGGCCACCAGGCTAAGAGGGTAAGCCAATGCTCCGCCACCGCCGATGCAGGTGTACCCGGTTGTCTGCGTGCAGCCATTGATGCCCGGAGCGATGTTCGGCTGTTGAGGGTTCAGTACAAATGGGGGACTTCCTTCCAAGGACTCGCTGTTTCCTTCGTTCCCATTTCCGTGGTCGAAGAAGATTCCGTAGCCGCCGCGCAGCGAGGTCTTTCCGTCACCGAAAATATCCCAGGCGAACCCAACTCTTGGCGCCGGATTGAATAGATGGCCTTTCATGCACCCGCGCGGCGTGCCCGAAGCGCCGCACTGAACGAGTCCGTTGTACAAAAACTGAGCGTCGGCGGGGTTTGTCGGCGAAAGAAATGCCCCGGTGATGGGATTCACGAGAGCTCCCGAGCCCGCCGGATCGAGTTCGGGCGCGTTCGCAGGGTTAAAAGCGCCAGCCTCAAAGTTGTAGGTGTTCTTCTCTTTTTCGTAATAGGTGCCAAACAGACTTAGGCGCAGCCCGAGGTTCAAAGTCAGCCGCGGCGTGATGTGAAAATCATCGTTGATGTACGGTTCCACGAATTGATAGCGGCTGTAATACTTCGGTTCCAGATTTGCTTGCGAAAAAGTCGAGATATTACCGAGCAGCAAGTCCGCAAACGCGTTTCCCGTGGTGACGTTCGTGTTCGTGGCATCGAATGAAAGCGAGCCTTCCAGTCCCGTGCCGGAGAATTCATTCTTCTGCGCGATCACAGCGTAGGCCCCGAATTTCAAAGTGTGTTTGCCGATGATCTTGGTGACGTTGTCCCGGATGGTGTACGTCGGGTTCGCATTGTTCCACGGCTCATCCGACGGGTCAGCGGTAAATCCCTGCCCGTAAGCTTGGTTGCCGCTCACACTCACCGTCGGCAGTTTTCCGCCAAAGTCGGGGAAAATACCGGTCATGGTCATGCTGTCGGGGCGCGCGAACGGTCCCACGTTGGTGAGAAAAATGTGGTCGGCCGTATAGCTGAAGACGAATTCATTCACCAGCGTCGGTGAAGCCGTGTACACGAGGCGCGCGACCGCGCTGGTTGTCGGACCCACAAATTTCGTCTGAATCGAAGGCAGCGTCGCGTTGGACCACAGCGTCGTGGGCGTAACCGTATTCCAGGAGTCGTGGATGTAATGAAACATGCCGCGCAGGTTGCTGGAGAAGTTGTGGTCCACTCGCAGAAGTTCTTCACGCCAGTAAGTGGGTTGTATGATGTCGGCGTTGTAGCAGGAACTAATCGTCGAAGGGCAACCAGTCGTGCTGTTGGGCGCGTTGATCTCAGCAAGGATGGCCAGTGCATTGGGATCCAGCGGTGTTGCAATTTGCGTTCCACCGCCGGGCAAGTTTGGACAATCCGGACCCGGGCATACGTCGCTGAAGTTCCCACCTCTCTCGGCATTTGATGGAACCGGGATATTGAACGTATTGGGAATGCGTTCCAGCCGCCATTCCTCGGACCAGAAGAAGAACGTTTTGCTCTTATCCGTGTTGTAGTGGCCGGGGATGTAAATCGGGCCGCCCAGCGTGTAACCGAAATCATTCTTCTTGTATTCCGGAGTCGGACCCGGTCCATCAAAATAATTCTTTGCATTGAAAAGATCATTGCGCACGAACTCGTAGACGTCTCCGTGAAAGGAATTCGTTCCGGACTTGAGTTCCGTCTCCACCGTTCCGGAGGCGTTTCGTCCGTATTCCGCGCCATAGTTGGAGGTCAGAACGCGGACTTCGGCAATGGAGTCGATGCTGGGGAAAACATTCAGCGAGTTGTTGCTGCCGTTGTCCATGTCGTCGCCGCCGTCCACTTCCCAGTTGTTGTTTTCTCCGCGGCCTCCGTTCACCGAAAAGATTGTGTTGCCGGCGATCCCCACGGTTCCTTCATCTTGTCCGGTTTGATTGTTCACTCCGGGGGTCAGCGTTATAAGCTGCGCAAAATCGCGGCCATTCAATTGCAGTTGCGTGATCTCCGTCCCGGTAAGTACTCCGCCTACCTGCGCCGATTCTGTCTCGACTTGCGCCAGGCCCTCGCCTACAACGGTAACTTCGTTCGTGATCGTTCCCACCTCGAGCGTTACATCTACTTTCGCCGTTTGCCCGACTCGCAGGACTACACCTTTGGCCTCATATTTCTTAAACCCCTTCGCGGTGACGGTTACATTGTATGTGCCGTTCGGAATGTAGGGAGTGACCCAATCTCCATTCGTATTCGTTGTTACCGTCTTATTCATTCCGATAGCCGAATTGGAAATATTCACTTCTGCGCCGACCACTACTGCGCCCGAGCTGTCATGGACCGTCCCGGTGAACGTGCCGGTGTCCTGGGCGAATGCGGCCCCTGAGACGCACAGAAGAAACATGAGCAAGCAGAAAGCGGTGCGAAGAAATTTCATGGCCGTCTCCGTCGATCTGAAAGTCAAGAGGTCACGCATGCGCAATTAGATCGCTCGCCTTGCGAGATTCTGGCAGCGTTGAGAACAGGGATTCCCCGAATCCGGATTCAGGATTTCAGAGTCCAAATGCGCTTGGGCACCCCACCCGTGTCTTTTATTAAATTTATTAAAACGAATTAAAATTCATGGGCCGCCGTATGTCAAGCGAAAAAAGCTTTGGGCCGCCCTGGTATAGCGGCGCCGCGTACAGCAGAGCAATCACGGGACGTCCGCTTCCGCCACGTATTCCAAAAGCGTCCTGGTTTTAAGGTTGCGCTCATAGGGCCTACGTCGCGAAATTTCGTGCCTTGCGTCAGAGTGTGCGCGAACTGCGTCGTAGTACTAGACTGTCCACAACGCACACATCCTTGAAATTCGCCAAACAGAGTGCTAGCGTTTTTCGTGATTAAAATGGAACAGCTTCGAAACCCTTACAAATGGTCAGCGAAGCTATGCCTCCAGGCTTCGAAATCCAGCGTTCCTGCTGCACTTCTAAGCGGCTCTAGAATCGCTTGTTCAGCGATCGGGTTGTCTTTCGCGGTTTTGTTCCTGTTTTTTCCGCTCCACGCCTCAACAGTTCATTTGTCTTCTTGCTTTTCGTCTTCCGGTCTCCGCCAAGAATTGCCGGGAGCTGCTCGGAGCAATGTACAGCGATCGGGTATCCCTGAGCTTTTCGCCAGCGGCGAAGCTGCCCTTCGCGCCGGCAATTTGAACGAAGCCGAAAGCTTTTTCAAGCAAGTTCTTGCGCTGGACCCCGACTCGGCTGGTGCTTACGCAAATCTTGGTGTGATCGCAATGCGCCGTCAGAGCTGGTCCCAGGCGCTGGATTTGCTGAACAAGGCGGAAAAGCTTGCGCCCAGCGTCTCCGGAATCCGCCTGAACATCGGGCTGGTTTACTACCGCCAGAGCGAATTTCGCTCCGCGATTGCGCCCTTTGAATCTGTTGTGCGCGACAATCCGGATTCCGTGCAGGCGCGCTACCTACTCGGCCTCTGCTATTTCTTCACGGACCGTGACGCCGACGCGGTCCGTGCGCTTCAGGATTTGTGGCCGCAGGAATCAGAGGACTTGAACTATCTCTACGTACTCGGCAACGCTGCGGACAAAGCGGGGAATAACGCCTTGCAAGAACGCGCGCTGACGCGGTTCGTCGAATTGGGGCAGAACACCGCGGAGTACCACCTGCTGATGGGCAAGGCCTTTTTGAACCGCGAGGAAAATGACAAGGCTCTTGCGGAGCTCGAGCAAGCCGCGCAATCCGACCCGAACCTTCCTTTCGTCCACTTCAATTTGGGACTGGCGTATCTGGTTCGCCCGGATTTTGTTCGCGCTAAAGAAGAATTTGAGAAAGACATCGCGCTGGAACCCGACGTGGCGTTCAACTACGACCGGCTCGGTCTTGTTTACTTGTACCTGCAGGATGACGAAAAGGCCGGGCAAAATTTTCGGGAAGCGCTGCGACGGGACTCTCATCTCGCGAGTTCGTATTTTGGACTCGCCAGGGTGTACCAGCACGAGAAGAAATTCGACGAGGCTTTAATTGCAATCGATTCCGCCCGCACGATCGAGCCGGACAATCCTAACTACCATAATCTGAAGGGCCAGATTTTGTTGCGCGTGGGCCGATCCAAAGAAGGGCAGGCAGAGTTGGATACCGCAACGCGTTTGCTCAACGCCAGCCGCGCACGCCGACAAAGCGAACTCAGCGGCGAAGCCCTGCCGCAACCGGAACTAACCGCAGAGCCCAAGCCATAATGCCTTATTGCAGCTTCAGAAACCGATCCACATCGCGGGCGGACGGCATGGAAGGCTGCGCTCCCATTCGCGTGACGGAAATGGCTGCGACCGCCGAGGCATAGCGCGCCGCCTGCACCGGCGCCGCACCCGAGAGAAGACTAACCGCGAAGCCTGCGTTGAAGGCATCTCCCGCAGCGGTAGTGTCTACAGCTTTCACCGCGAACGGCGGAATCATCTCCCGAATTCCCGCGGCCGTGGCGAGAAAAGCCCCTTGCGAACCCATCTTAATCACAACGTTCTTGGGGCCGCGCTGCAAAAGCAGATCGGCGCAACGCGCCGCGGTCGCCGGGGTTACAGGCTCGCCGGCGCTAAGGCCGCAGAGGATGCGCGTTTCGCTTTCGTTCGGTGTGATCCATGTTGCGCATTGCAGCAATCCCTTCGGGAGTTCACGCGCGGGAGCGGGGTCCAGCATCAGCGGAATTTCATTCTTGTGGGCGAAGACCGCCAGGGTCTCCATGGTGATCAGCGGAATTTCGAGTTGGGTCAAAAGCATTCCAGCCTTGCGCAAAAGAGCAGCGGATTGCGTTATATCCTTAGGCAGTAACTTTCCATTTGCGCCGGGAACCACAACAATATTGTTCTGCCCATCCTCGCCGATATTGATCAGCGCGATACCCGAGGAACCTTTCACCGTCCCAACCGCTCTTACGTCCACACCGGCTTTGCCCAGGGCGCTTTTCAGCGAGGGACCGAATGAGTCATCGCCGACTTTGCCTACCATGCTGACGGGATACCCGAGCTTGGCCGCCGCGACAGCTTGGTTGGCTCCTTTCCCGCCGTAGAAAGTTGAAAAGCTGCGGCCCGTGAGAGTTTCCCCCGGTAGAGGCACGCGCTCCGCAGTCGCAACCAGATCAAGATTTATACTTCCAACCACGACAATGGGCTTACGCATTTTTTTGTTCTTGTTGCAGCCATCCAAGGCTATCACCATGCGTGAGATCCATGTCACAAGGAATCGCGGACGGTC